>Ga0307947_1003481_pt1 | contig 12634 bp, 16 predicted proteins | sample OrgLakmetagen232_FD_201840 | JGI IMG/M metagenome (GOLD analysis project Ga0307947, IMG submission 201840) | Saline water microbial communities from Organic Lake, Antarctica - #232 | ecosystem: Environmental > Aquatic > Non-marine Saline and Alkaline > Saline | place: Antarctica: Organic Lake...
GTGTGTGTGTTTGTGTGTGTGTGTGTGTGTGTGTGTGTGTGTGTGTGTGTGTGTGTGTGTGTGTGTGTGTGTGTGTGTGTGTGTGTGTGGGGGGGGTGTTGTTGTGGGTGTGGATGTTGGTTTGGGTGGATGTGTGTGGATGTGGGTGTGGGTGTGGGTGTGAGTCTGGGCCAACCTCTCTCTCTCTCTCACTCACTCTCTCTCTCTCTCTCCCTCTCTCTCTCTCTCTCCCTCTCTCTCTCTCTCTCTCTCTCTCTCTCTCTCCCTCTCCCTCTCTCTCTCTCTCTCTCTCTCTCTCCCTCTCCCCCTCTCTCTATCTCTCTCTCTCTCTCTCTCTCTCTCTCTCTCTTGCAAGAACGGCAATTTGGTTGGTTGGTTTGATAGGAGAGGGGAAGAGGGACTTGCATTAAAACAAGGTGCCCATGTGGCTTGATGTCATTTGAGGAGAACTTTGTTTGCTTGTGCATGCGCGCAAAGGTCCATTTGTTCACCTGTATCAAAAAGCAATGTGTGTGCATTCAAATGTACGTTTCTTTTTTCTGTGCAGGCAGTTTCTGGCTCGTGAGGTGCTTGGATTAGTGGCACCTCTGAACCCATCATCTTCTCAGGTGGGTGTCGGTGATGATGTGGGGGTGGGGTTGGGGGGTAAGGGTGGGGGTGGGGGTGGGGGTGGTTTGGGGTGTGAATGTTTGTGTGTGTGTATGTGTGTGTGAATGTGAATATGAATGTATGTATCTCTCACTGCAGTCGCTTGAGCAGCTTTGCCAAGCATCGCTGCACAAAAGTGTGCCCATTTGCGTGTGCTTATACGCTGCACATGCATCAATGTGTGTATGGGTCATGGTGTACACCTTCCCATCACTACATAATCTTCTGCTCTTTTGTCGGCACCGCATGCCGTTCCTGCTGTGTCTGTAAGAACCACTATGTTGGATATATAATGGTGGATAGGCAGTCCGTCCTAACCCAGCACCTGGGTTAACTAGTTAGCAAGGCTAGAGGACAAAAGACAGACAAAGCAATACAGCAGGTGCCACGGAGCAGGAGGGAAAGCAGAAAAACAAACAGATCCGTCGTCACAGGATAGGTGCAAGGAGTGTAGTTTATTTAGGGTTGGTCAGAACCGTATATGCATGCCGTATACAACCGTATATGTGATGAAATCCTTGCAAAGATTACCGTACATGCACCGTACTTTTATGGTTCTGGCCAACCCTATGATTTATTGTCCGACCACCATCTCTTAACTGATTGCAAATTTCACACTCCGCTTGCGCACGCTACCTATCTGAAAGAGAGAAGGACAAGAAGGCACCGATAGTTAATTTTACTAATTATAGAGACTGGAAGACAGCTCGTGCCTTTGCACTATCCCTACAATCCATACTGCCCTTTTGCTGGCACGCGCTATTCTAATGACACCACCTAACGGCGGACGGGATTTCCCAACTTGACAGACTTAAACAGACTCAAGCAAAATACAGACGCGCACCCGTCGTTGGATGTGCAGACGCGTTAAAGGTCCAGGAGAAGCTTGACAGACACAAACAGACCAGCACTGACGTTATACTGTAACAAAAAACAACGTTAGATAGTGACAAGATACACTAAAACATTAGACTGTGACAAATAACGACATAAGACAGTGGCAAGATACAAAAATATAAAACTGTGACATAACGACATAAGACAGTGGCAAGATACGAAAACATTAGACAGTGACAAATAACGACATTAGACAGTGGCAAAATACGGCATTAGACTGTGACAAGATACGAAATTATGAGACAGTGACAAAATACGGCATTAGACAGTGGCAAGATAAGGCATTAGACAGTGACAAAATACGGCATTAGACAGTGGCAAAGTACGAAAACATTAGACAGTGACAAGATACGACATTAGACTGCAACAAAATACGGCATTAGACAGTGACGAATACGGCATTAGAATGTGACAAAATACGAAAACATTAGACAGTGACAAGGTACGACATTAGACTGTAACAAAATACGGCATAAGACTGACAAATACGGCATTAGAATGTGACAAAATACGAAAACAATAGTGACAAGGTACGACATTAAACTGTAACAAAATACGAAAATATTAGAATGTGACAAATAACGACATTAGACAGTGACAAGATACGAAAATATTAGACAGTGACAAGATAAGACATTAGAATGTGACAAGGTACGAAAACATTAGAATGTGGCAAGATACGAAAACATAAGAATGTGACAAAGTACGGCATTAGACTGTAAACTGTGGATCTGAAAAGCGCTTATTTTTAGGGTTGGCCAGAACCATATATGTATTATATCTGTATAATATATATACGGTGTATGTACGGTATTTTCAGCAGGGAAATCATCAAATATACGGTCATATACGGTGCATATATACGGTTCTGGCCAACCCTACTTATATTGTTACAGTCTGATCCCAAGTTTAGTTTGGATTACAAAGGCCTCCAGCCTGGCATGGCTGCTCAACCTATAGGTCCCAACAAATAAATCAATCCATAAGATCGACAGCTGCACTAATAAATCCGAGTCCGATCCCAACCTAACTAGTGGTGGCTGGGACGCCCTGGACTAGCCTCATGAAAGCAGAGTGGAAAGGCCACAGAGCCCTCCCCTCTCCTCGGACCACCACCAGATCACTTAGCATCTCCCTACAGACTTCTGGACTAGCCTCATGAAAGCAGAGGGAAAGGCCACAGAGCCCTCCCCTTTCCTCGGACCACCACCAGATCACTTAGCAGTTCCCTAACAGACTTCTGGACTAGCCTCATGAATGCAGAGGGGAAAGGCCACAGAGCCCTCCCCTCTCCTCGGACCACCACCAGATCACTTAGCAGTCCCCTAACAGACTTCTGGACTCCACACCTTCCAGGACTCAACTTGTGCATTAAAAACATAGGGTGGGCCACATCCACGTTCATACGGTGCATACACGGTATTTTTGGCAGGGAAATCACCTTCTATACGGTCATTCGGCGTATAAATCTGGTTCTGGCCAACCCTGCTCCTTCCTGTCACTGCTTTGCTCCAAAATTGGACGCAAGGGAGGGGGGATGAAAAGAAGCAGCCAGGTCTTGAGCCTAATCTTACAACTATATCTGCAATATCTAGAGTCATTCGTAATTTACTATTTTACTATTTTAGCAAGATGTAAAATAGATATAGGGCTCATTTCATATTTTACTATTATAGCAAGATGCAAAATAGATGTAGGCTCATTTCATATTTTACTAACATAGCAAGATGTAAGATAGATGTAGGCTCAAATTTTACTATTATAGCAAGATGCAAAATAGATATAGGGCTCATTTATAATGTCATATTTTACTATTATAGCAAGATGCAAAATAGATATAGGGCTCATTTCATATTTCACACATATAGGGTCATTTCATGTTGTCCAAGCAAAACAAGGGCAGCAGAAGCAGCAGCAGCAGCAGCAGCACTCATAGCAGCAGCGGCAGCACTCATGCGTAGCCCATTGCACTCACATGCCTGTGCTGCTTCTCACTCACACGCCTGTGCTGCTTCTCACTAGCAGGCACTCACACGCCTGTGCTGCTTCAACGCCTGTGCTGCTTCTCACTCACACGCCTGTGCTGCTTCTCACTCACACGCCTGTGCTGCATCTCACTCACACGCCTGTGCTGCTTCTCACTCACACGCCTGTGCTGCTTCTCACTCACACGCCTGTGCTGCATCTCACTCACATGCCTGTGCTGCTTCTCACTCACACGCCTGTGCTGCTTCTCACTCACACGCCTGTGCTGCTTCTCACTCACACGCCTGTGCCGCTTCAAACGCCTGTGCTGCTTCTCACTCACCCGCTGTGTGCGCTGCTGCTTACTGTGCTGCTTCTAACTGCGCTGCTTCTAACTGTGCTGCTTCTAACTGCGCTGCTGCTTACTGTGCTGCTTCTAATTGCGCTGCTGCTTACTGTGCTGCTTCTACTGTGCTACTGCTTACTGTGCTGCTTCTGACTGTGATGCTGCTTACTCTACTGCTCCTCACTAACAGGCATCCACAAGCAGCGGGAAAGCGGATGCCAAGGGTCAAGCACAACAAGGGCAGCAGCAGCAGCACTCATTACTTTGGGTCACTGACTTCCCAATGTTTGAGTATGATGCGGAGCAAAAGAGGTGGGTAGGTGTGTTTGGGGTGCTGCCTGCTAGGACACACAGACACACACATACAGACACACACACATACACGCACCACACACGCACGCACACACACGTGCACACACACACACACGCACACACACTCATGCCTACCTTCTAGGGTTGGCCGGAATCATATATATATGGTGTATGTACGGTGTTCTTTGCAGGGAAATCACCGAATATAAAGTCGTATACGGGGTATATATACGGTTCTGGCCAACCCTACTACCTTCCCTAGGTGCATTGCCATGCACCAACACCAACACACACAAACACACAAACACACACAAACACACACACACACATGCCCACCTTCTCTAGGTACATTGCCATGCACCACCCCTTCACTGCACCCCACTCTGAAGACCTGGCACGACCGGATGACACTGCAGCTTCGTGGAAGGCTCAGGTGCGTACGTGCGTGTGTGTGCGTGTTTTGTGGGTGTGGGTGTGGGTGTGGGTGTGGGTGTGGGTGTGGGTGTGGGTGTGGGTGTGAGTGTCAGTGTGGGTGTGGGTGTGGGTGTGGGTGTGGGTGTGAGTGTGGGTGTGGGTGTGGGTGTCGGTGTGGGTGCGTGCGTGTGCACGAGTTTTGTGTATGGGTGTGGGTGTGCGTGTCAGTGTGGGTGTAGAAGTGCATGTGTTCTGTGTTTTGTGTGTGTATATATGCGGATGGGTGGATGTGGGTTGGTGCGTGTGGGAGTGGTGGTGCGTGAGTGTGCATGCGTCTTTGTGTGAATGTGTGTGTAATTGCCTCAATAATGTAATTTTGTGATTTGCAAGTTAAGAGCAGACACTGTGAAAAGTGACTGCTGGCATGTGTGTGTGTTTGATGGGTGGGTGTGTTGTGGTCTGTGTGTGTGTGTGTATGGTGGTCTGTGTGTGTGTCTGTGCGTAATTGTTTTCAACAAAGTAACTATGGTGTAAGAGCAAGGGCGAGGTGAACCTGGTTAGGGTGTGAGTGAAAAGCTCAAGAGAAGTGATGTTAGGAAGGATGTAGTTATAGGATGTGAGTGAAAGATAGAATTGAGCAAAAGACCTGTTAAGCATTTAGCAGAAATAACAGAGGGAGAGATTAAGCTACGCAGGCGGCGTATTTTCTTCCATTCAAAATCCTGATACCTGATCCTGATACGTTTTGTTGTGCATGTGAATATATTCTGCCCATCTTACACGTCTTGTACGCTTCGGCCCGCTGTTGTGTGTGTGGTGTGTATGTAGGTGTAGATGAGTGTAGATGTGCGTTTATGGGTGCAGATGTGCGTTTATGGGTGTGGATGTGTGTTATGGGTGTGGATGTGTGATGTATACATTGTTGGGAATGTATGTGTGTGCGTCTGTGTATGTGTGCACGTGTGTGTGTCGCACGTGCTCAATCTGCTGTGGCATGAACCCCATTCTTGTCGCTGCCATATCCTCATAACATACCACTTACTTAGCCGAGTTCAGTGATATTTAGTTTTTCAGAGTTATTAAAAAAGTCAAGGCCATTGCAAAAGAAATGAAGTGAAAAAGCCCAGTGGTTGGCGAAATATGCAAATTAACACGCCATTCCCCACGGAAAGTACCCATTATCGGTATGAGTAAATTACTTTTGTGTTCGGTGCTATCAATCTGCACGTAGAGCGGCTAACCTAGATTTGAGGAGGTAGCTTATGATGCCAGCTTACTTTAAAGCCGTGCTGGTTCCATTTTAATTACGTTGTGTGTAACGTTGTGTGTGACATTGTGTGTGACGTTGTGTGTAACGCTGTGTGTGAGTAGCCGCCCCTTAAATTTTAAAAAGGAGCATGTTTGGGCACTTGCTCAGTGACCTACCTCTGTCATAATGATAAACACACACACACAGACACTCACACACACATACTCACACACACATATACATATACATATGTATACACACACACGTGTCATGAACACTTACCACTTGTTTAGGCGTACGACTTGGTATACAACGGAGTAGAAATCGGGGGTGGCAGCCTACGTATTTACAGGTGGGCTTCTTGTGATTTACACTGGGTGGAGTATTTCAGACTCTCTTGTCATCCAGACCATACTGTAATCCAGACTATTGATCGTGTGTGTGTGTGCGTGCGTGCGTGCGTGCGTGTTTGCGTGTGTGTGTTTGTGTGTATGTGTGTGTGTGCTACCTGCGTGTGCGTACGCTGCTTGCCTGCTTGAATCTTTTTGCAATAGGACAACCTCGCCAGAGCAAAGCAGGCACTGACTTCCTACAATGTGGCAGGTTGCACTTATGCATTCTTGTTCCTTAGATCTGAGTGCTCGTTCTCACCTTGCAGTTTTAGATGAAGCGGACTTATTATAAAACACGATGAGCACAGGAACTGGTATGCTGGCACATTTGCTTGGCATATTGTAGGCGTTCTTCTCAGCCATCCTTACTTTATGAAAACCATGGGCACAGAAACATTAAGCACAGAAACCACAGGCACAGAAACCATAGGCACAGAAATATTTAGCACAGAACCATACGCAGGCACAGAAACCATAGGCACAGAAACATTAAGCACAGAACCATTATGCACAGAACCCACAGGCAGAGAATCCATAGGCACAGAAACATTAAGCACAGAACCATACGCAGGCACAAGTTCTCAGCGTATTGCAGGCCTTTCTCTCCTTCGCAACCTTTCTTCATAAACACCACAAGCACAGGAATAACGTGCAGCCGTGCATGTTCAGATGTTCAGCCTCTTTCTTAACCTATCACGTCCACTATGAAAGCACCGGAGAGGCGAGCAAGCGCGCGCGCGCATCTGTGCACACGTTAAGACTGCTGCAATTTTACTCTGCTTCATCAAACATTGGGCCTCGCGCCTACATGCTCAGCCTCATGCACAGCTATGTCAGCATTGTGCACTTGTTATGGACAACAGTGAATACGACCTTAAGATCGTGAGCGGCAGCAGGCGTCACCCAAAAAACGAATGTGATGGACTTTTGCAGGTTATTAATAATTATTGAATGGGGTGTGGATTGGGTGCGGAATTGCAGAACTAGATATTTGTTAGGGGTGCGGAATGATTAATTCTCTGTACCGTAACAGTAAGTACAGTCTGTGAGCAGCAGCAGGAATCGCCCAAGAATTATTGTGATGGACTTTTGCAGGAGAGATGTGCAGGCACGCGTGTTCAGCCTCATAGGGCTGTCTCCCGAAGAAGCCCAGGCCAAGTTTGGCTACCTGCTGGATAGCTTTGAGGTGCAGTTTGGGCTAGGGCTTGTTGCTGTGGTCGTGTGTGGGGTGTGGCGTGGCGTGTGTGACAATTCCTTTGTGGTGCTTGGGGTTGTGCGGAACGTTTTGTTTCTTATTGTGTGTGATCTTATGTGTGCGCTTGTGGGATGTTGGGTATGGGGTGTTTGGTACGTGTTGTGCATGGATGTGTGTGCGTAGGGGTGTTGCGTGGGGTGTAGTTATATCTGTGTGCTTGAGGTGTTTAATAAGTGTGGTCTGTATCTGTCTGTATGCTAACAATTTGAGCAGTGAGGAGGATGGAGGGCTACTCTGTGACAATCTGGGGGATAGTGTGGTTTGAATGTGGTTTGTAAAACGTGCGCGTGCAGTTGAATGCACCCCCTTCAAAAGGCCTAGCTAGTAGTGACTTTAGATGTCTGGCCGTGCTGCATGCGTGCTCACAAATTGTGCATAGCTGTTATTTCATATTAAAAACAGTTGAGAGCATCCCGCATGGAGGCCTAACTTTGACCTCGGACCATCCGAACATGCACATTCATGTCAACACATTCTTATCAAGTATGTGCGTACATGTGTATGTGCACAGTTGGGAGCACCTCCGCATGGAGGCTTAACTCTGGGCTTGGACCGCTTGGCTATGCTGCTGAGAGTGTGTGACACATTCTAATCGAGTATGTGCGTACATGTGTGTGTGTGCACAGTTGGGAGCACCTCCGCATGGAGGCTTAGCTCTGGGCTTGGACCGCCTGGCTATGCTGCTGAGTGGCTCCCCCTCCATTCGCGACGTCATTGCCTTCCCTAAGACCACCGCTGCGCAATGCCTGCTCACGAGTGAGTTTATACAAATTTCTGTGTGCGTGTTGCTCGCTGTTTAGGCCCATTGTGTGCGTATTGCTCGCTGTTCAGGCACGTTGTGTGCGTATAATTCGCTGTTTAAGCACGTTGTGTGCGTATTGCTCGCTATAAAGGCACGTTGTGTGCGTATTTCTCACTATTAAGGCACGTTGTGTGCGTATTGCTCGCTTTTTAGGCACGTTGTGTGCGTATTGCTTTCTGTTTAGGCACGTTGTGTGAGTGTTGCTCGCTGTTTAGCCACGTTGTGTGCGTATAACTCGCTGTTTAGGCACATTGTGTGCATATTGCTCGCTGTTTAGGCACGTTGTGTGCGTATTGCTCGCCATTAAGGCACGTTGTGTGCGTGTTGCTCGCTGCTTAGGCACGTTGTGTGCGTATTGCTCGCTGTTTAGCCACGTTGTGTGCGTATAATTCGCTGTTTAAGCACGTTGTGTGCGTATTGCTCGCTGTTTAGGCACGTTGTGTGCGTATTGCTTGCTGTTTAGCCACATTGTGTGTGCATTGCTTAGCTTTATTGTGTATGTATTGTTGTGTATGTATTGTTGTGTACTGTTTAGCCTTGTTGTGTTTGTATTGCTTGCATTCTAGCAACGCTGTGCGCACCATGAGATAGGATTTATTCATAGGGGGTATGCACAGTCTTGATACTACCTAGCTGTTGGAAAATCCTCCCCTGGATTAATGCGGAGTGTGGCTTCCACTTCCCGCGTAGTGTTTGTTTCCTTGCAAAAATGGTGTTTTATTTTATTATTTATCAGTGCCTCTGGGTCTATGGATGATTTAGGCCCTAAACACCTATCTGGGCCATGCAAGCTGGCAGCAGATTGAACAGTTGAGTCATCGTCTTTAATATTCTGAGTGAGAGTGCAAAATATACAGAAAGATGGCGTTGCTTACAATCCATGGTAGGAAGTGATAAGAAGTGTATCCTCATTATCTTATTTAAGCAAGTGCCCTGTCAGCCATGCAGAACCGGCAGCTGCTGGAACATTTGAAATTTGAAATACCGTAGGAACATTATATCACGCCGCAAGAATGTTGTTTTTGGGAGGCGCGGCCAACTCACCCCCCCCAAATTAAATAAATACATGAGGGGGTGCGGATTACTGCAGATTGGTTGTTAATGAGTGTTTCCGAGTTTTGACGGGTCATGAGTGGGAAAGAGCCCCCAAGAGCTCCTGCGGGGCGTGTCCAGACAGGGATGGCCAGCTTCTGCAAGGCCCCCCAGGCCCGCCGAGCAGCTTGAGCAGCAACAGCGACCAGTCGCCAGCTGACACACAATGTATGACACAATGGTCGCGACCACAGTCGCCAGCTGACACACAATGACACACAGTGGATGACACAATGGTCGCAACCACAGTCACCTGACACACAATGGAAGACTGATGAGAGTAGAACCAGACTCATAATGATTTCTCAGTGCTCTTGGATAAGTACAATGTTTATGTGTATGGAATGCACCTCTGCGTCTCTTGGTGCCTTTTTTGATAGCCTCTTGCCAAGAGGAGATTCTTGATGCAGTTCTGAGGGCATTTTATTCGCCCCTCTGCCGATTGGTGCGGCGAGCACTACAACATGATTGATGGGGTGCGGGCTGTGCGGTCAGGGTAGCAATAACTCTTTGTTTGAGGGGTGCAGAATGAGTATATGTCTCTGCAGTACCACAGTAATTGAGTTGCTCCATAAGAAGAAACAGGGCAGGCACTCCAATTACGTTTTATATTTTAATGCTCAATAAGAAAAAACAGGGCTGGCAATCCAATTACGTTTTATATCTTAATCGCAATTATATGTCCAGAGCAAGGTCAGCAGGTTTTGCAGACCTATAACAGTGATGCAAATTCCTAGCACGACTATCAATGAAGTGGCTTTGACTATGTAAATACTTCAACCTTGTGTCGCGATTGTATGCCCATCCATTGCAGACGCCCCTTCCGCTGTGCCGGACCAACAGCTGGCAGACTTGCATGTGCGCACACTTGTGCCACCAACTCTAGAAGCCACAAGTAGCCGTGATTAGTTTTATATGTATGTCAGCACTTCCTCCAGCCGTCCGGATGCTGTACTGGTTGCCCCCATCTCCGTGAAAACAAAAGAGCAACAGACTAGCAATGAAGGGGGGGGGGGGTTCTTAGGAGTGGCAGGGGGCAATTGAGGGGGGAGATTGGAAGCACTTCAGCAGCACCGCCCGCCATCAGCAGATCCACCGTCCCCAGACAGCACCGACCCAAACGTCTCAGCATTCTTCAACGTGACATCCACCTCATTGAGATCAAGTACTTGAGACTAGACCTCAGAACCAGCTGAGCGCCGCGCAGGAACGGCACAATTTTGGGCCTCTGCACCATCCTTCGAGCAGCCTCTGTCACCCTCCACGCTTTCCTTTTGGGAGTGGGTGGCACTATCTACAACAATCGCACGCTGGAGCCTTTTACGGAGCTGGGTCCTAATTCTCAATGTTAAGAAACTTGCTTCCGAGCTTCATGTTCTGTCAACTACGCTGCCAAACATGTCCATACCAGACGCGCACTTTCCAGCACTATCATCAACTATGATCAGAAGCCGATTTCAAGTCAAGCCTGCAACCCTCCTAATTAGCATTGATCTGTTTTTTTTCTTTGGTGGAGGATTTTACGGTACCCGGTACCAAATTGGCTCCTTTTCCTTAATTGATGTGGGAAGTGGTTTTCACTGCCCGCGTATTTTTTCTCTTTTCTAGGGGGATTTGTCATATCAGGAGCAGGCATCTAGGTCTTTAAGCACCTTTTTGTAGCATGATTTCAGGGGGGGGGGGGGCACTCTTAGAACTCAAGGCTGCACGTTTTTAGCTGCTGGTGGCCAATTTGTCGTCTAAGCATTCCAGGCTAGTGCGCCAGTGGCGTCGGCTGCTTGCATTCGGGCTGACGTAGCATAGCGTATATCTTTTCTTCTACGGACAAGAGACCTGTCCAGAAAGGCAGCCTTCTGGTACTTTGTGTATGCACGGCTCGTTTGCACGGTATTCTTTAAAGCAAACTTGCATGCATGCACAGCCTGGCCACCCAGCACAGCTTCCTAAACAAACATCCCTTCCTTTTGCATTGGGCAACAAACCAAGGAGGATAACGCCCTAACTTGTGATCCCACAACGGAGCACGCACAGGCACTGGCTTGTCCAATCAAGTTATAATTGCTGGTCGCTGCACATTTATAAATCGCAAATAAACCCTTTACTGTATAGGAAAATTGTCATGGATGAAGCGTGCTGTGGTTTAAAGCCTTGACCTTGGTTTGGCCTTACATGGTTTGGCCTTACATGGCTGCACAGAGCAGGATTTCTGAGTTTGCCAAGAGTCACGAGTTAAAAAGCAGGACTAATGCTATGCTCTGGTTGTCTAAGGTGTATGGTATTCCTGCTGGAATGCATGCGAGTCAGGTGTGGGGCACAGTCTATCTGAGTGAAGGCAGTGAATTTGGTAGCCAGTTACAGAAAAGGCATCTGTGTTCCTTGAGGCGCATTCTTGGAGTGAAGAACAGCACAACAAATTGGGCGGTGCATAGAGAGTGCGGTCAGGAGCCCTTGCAAATTTTCTGGTTCCGTGTTTCCATCAGGTTTTATAATAGCATGCTTGATTCCAACAGTGAGACTTTACGTTGTGTGCTGAAGGTAGATTTGCATCTTGCTTCTTTTGATAATTCTTGCTGGTCTGCTCAAGTCTCGAATGCGTTCGATTGACTGCAAAGTAGTGCAATTTTCAAACAGAAAATGCTGAGAGCCACACAGGTTCCCATGCAAGAGTTCATTTGCGATTTGCGTTTCAGACATTTGAAGGTATGGAGGGAAGCTGGTTTTTCATGTCCTCGCGCAGTAAACAAGAAAGCAGTGACGTATCACAAGTGGTGTGGGAGTTCTGAGAGTAGTCCTAGAGGTTCTCCATTTTCTATCCCTCCTACTTGTACAAGGATTTGGACAAAGTGTTGAGGAATTTTAGCAGGTTCAGATTGCGTGCACACCATTTGAGAGTGGAGTCTTGCAAATGGCATGGTAGTTCTAGCATTTGTGATAAATGTGAGTGTGGAGAAGTTCAAGATGAGAAGCATGTGCTTTTCTTTTGCAAGTGTGCTGAAGTGTGCGAGCTGCGCATGAGATACAATGGTTACAATGGTTACAATGGGGGGTGACCTTCAGCCAGGTAGTTTGGCTGATCGGTTACTGACTGGTCTCGGCCAGCCACATATGAATCCATAAGCTCAGAAAGAAAAATCAATAGTCTATTGTTCTGCTGAGAAAGGAAATCATGAACAAGTTGGTTGTTGACCTGTTGCAGCAAAAAGGGTTGGGCTGCTGAAAAGTCCTCAAAAAAAGGTGAAAACAGAAAGGAAAAGTGTTTCCT
>Ga0307947_1003483_pt1 | contig 12630 bp, 12 predicted proteins | sample OrgLakmetagen232_FD_201840 | JGI IMG/M metagenome (GOLD analysis project Ga0307947, IMG submission 201840) | Saline water microbial communities from Organic Lake, Antarctica - #232 | ecosystem: Environmental > Aquatic > Non-marine Saline and Alkaline > Saline | place: Antarctica: Organic Lake...
TGGGACGGGGACGGCGCATACATTGTACAGCGGCGCCGGTTCTTTTGATTACAACAACGAACTCGTTAAGTAAAAGACACATAACTCGTTACTTGCACACAGAGTATTTCCTACCCCTTAGGGTATATTAGCAATACTAATTTTGTATTAGCAAGATGATTTTGCGTGCTGATACGTCCGTAAATTATGTAAAATATTAAATAATAATATAAAACAAGGAGATAGACATATTGTCGCTATGATGGAAGCGAAGTGCTTTTCAAAGCAATAAGGAAAAGTCAAAAAATTCTAACTTTTCCGCGATCATTAAAGTTGTGCTATGGACCACAGATAAGTACTTTGGGTTGTAAGATTCGAAATGGCCAGGATAGTAGCGTGCCACTTCAAGATGCAGCATCCGGCTTTTTCCTGGGCCTGAGCCTCATTATCGCGATTGGCGCACAGAACGCTTTTGTTCTCCAGCAGGGCTTGAAGCGTTCGCATGTCCTGACCGTCAGCTTGGCGTGCGCAGTGTCGGATGCTGTACTGATCATTTCCGGTGTGTGGCTGTTTCAGAAGATTGAAGGGTTAGGGCTGAATGTCGATGGGGCAGCAGTCCGGCTTGCTGGAGCTTGTATTCTGATGGCCTATGGCGTTTACAGCGCCCGACAGGCTGTTTGGCCCGGTCATCACCATTCGTCAGTCGGCCAGAAAACAATGACCCGCCGTGCAGCCCTACTGGCATGCTTGGCACTTTCTTTGCTAAATCCACATGTTTATCTGGAAACTGTGGTTCTTCTAGGAGCCGTCTCAGCCCAACACCAATCTCCGGCTTCATTTGGTCTCGGAGCAGTTTTGGCGAGTTTTGTTTTCTTCTTTGCACTAGGTTATGGTGCGCGGTTCCTATCCCATATTTTCGAGAGTCCGACGGCTTGGCGATTTCTTGACGCATTAGTTGCAATCTTGATGTTTGCACTGGCAGCGAAGCTGATTTTCTATACCTAGGTTTGCCGATCTGCCACTGTGTCGGATCAAGGTCCAACAGCCATGATCCGTTCAGCCCTAGAAGTCGGACTAGTCCTGCGATTCAGCTTATCTGCGGATAGAGGTGTGTGAGTTTCATGTGCGCGTCCTCGGTTGAGAAGCGCCATTTGACGGCTGTGCCGCCCTGGTTGCGGGGTATTTCCCATGCCCTGGTCTGCTCTTCGAGTTTCCCGCGATCAGGGATGCGGCGGTCGAGGCACCGGCGTGCGAGGGTGCTCAGTTCGCATTCAGCGATGTTGAGCCAGGAGCCGTGTTTCGGTGTGTAGTGCCACTCGAACCGTTCTGCGATCCGGCGGGCCTCGGCCGGGTCGAACGCCTCGTAGAGCGAGGCTGGCTGAGGTTCACTCTGCGTGCGCTGATATGCCGATGACGATCAGACAGAGTGTTCGTATTGCCGCATCCAAGAATGTTCCCGAGGCATCATGTCGTTGCCTCACCCATTTGTTCCTGGATGTTTTCGCTCGTATTGGCAGCAGGTTCGGTGGATTCCGGATGACCTCTGACGCGCGCAGCCTCCAAATTGCGCAGCGCGGCAGAGGTCATCTTTCATCTTCGGGTGCGCGCCCCCATTGGGGCCGAACACCAGTGATTTGGCCATGTCTCCCCGCCAGATTTTCACGCGGCGCTGCACCGTGCGGATCAGCCCGTCCGGGTAGGCAGCAAAATGCCACCCAAAAAACAGTGTATGCGCCGTCCCCGTCCCATTGATTTCTGCGGTTCCGTTGTCCTGACCCAACTGCGATTCTCGTTCTGAGCATTCAGAAGGAGATGACGATGGCGGATGGCGGGGACGGGTTTGACGGCTGCATCGAGGTTGTGCAGCGGACGCGTGGATATCGGCGCTGGCCGGATGATGTGAAGGCGCGGATCGTGGCGGAGAGCTTTCAGCCAGGTGCGCGGGTGGTGGATGTGGCGCGGCGGCACGGCTTGGCTGCGCATCAGCTTTCGGATTGGCGACGGCGAGCCCGCCAGGGAGAACTGGTCTTGCCAGCGGAAGCCATGGCCGGGGTGGCGTCTGACGCTCTGCCAGCCTTTGTGCCGGTTTCGGTGGAGCCTGAGGACCTCGGTCCACCAGCGGATGCTGATCGGACATGCGGTGTCATCACGATCGAGATCGGCAACGATCTCGTGCTGCGGGTGCCGGGCGATGTTCCGGCAGAGCGGGCAGCAGCGGTTGCGCGCGCGCTGCGAGGATCGGCATGATCGTCGCGGGGCAGCGCCAGCCGATCCTGATTGCGACGCGGCCGGTAGATTTCCGTTGCGGCCATCGGGCGCTGGCGCTGATCGTGCAGACCGAACTGAAGCTCGATCCGCATTCCGGGGTGACGATCGTGTTCCGTTCGAAACGCGGGGACAGGTTGAAGATTTTGGTTTGGGATGGAACAGGTCTCGTGATGGTCTACAAAGTTTTGGAACAAGGCAGCTTTGCCTGGCCGAAAGTTCAGGACGGGACAATGCGGCTGTCGCGGGCCCAGTATGAGGCTTTGTTCGAAGGTCTCGACTGGCGCCGGATCGTTGCGCAGCGGGTCGCTCCACCCATTGCAGCGGGATGATTTTATTGGCTGTTCTGGCGTTGTTTTATTGGCCTTTCCTGTTCGGATCGGCTATGAATCTGCATGTCACAGTCCTTCGATCTCAGCTTGTTTCCGGACCTTCCGCCCGAGGTTGTGAAGGCGTTTGAGGGCGCGCAATTCGAGTTGTCGGTCGAGCGTGCGGCCCGCCAGCATGAACAGGCGGTTGGGGCCGAAAAAGACACATTCATCACCGAACTGAAGGCGCTGATCGAGAAGCTGGAAGGCCAGGTTCAGGATTACCGGCGCACCAAGTTCGGGCCGAAATCGGAAAAGCTGGATCCCGCACAGCTGGAACTGGCGCTGGAGGATCTCGAGACCGCCATCGCCGAGACCCAGGAGCAGATCGCAGCGGTCGAGGAAAAGATCGCAGCCAGCGCGACCGATCCGGAGAAGAAGGCGCCACGCAAGAAACGCAAGGCGCGCGCCCTTCCGGAAAACCTGCCGCGCGTGGAGCGTGTGATTGAACCCGAGAGCCTCCTTTGTCCCTGCGGCTGCGGCGACATGGTGCGGATCGGCGAGGACAAGACCGAGCGGCTGGATTACATCCCGGCAAGCTATCAGGTGATCGTCACGATCCGCCCGAAATACGCCTGCCCCAAGGGGCGCGCGGGTGTGGTGCAAGCCAAGGCGCCGGCACATCTGCTGGAGAGCAGCTGGCCCACCGAGGCGCTGCTGGCGCAGATCGCGGTGTCCAAGCATTCCGAGCACATGCCACTCAACCGCCAGGCCGTGGTCATGGCGCGGCACGGCGTGCCGATCGACCGGTCGGTGCTCGCCGATTGGATGGGGCGGACCGGGGCGCTGATCGCGCCGGTGGTTGATCACATGGCAATGGCCCTGAAACAGGGCAGCACCCGGCTTTATGTCGACGAGACGACCGCCCCGGTGCTGGACCCCGGGCGCGGCAAGACGAAGACCGGCTATCTCTGGGCCGTGCTGCGCGATGACAGGGGATGGGGCGGCCCCGCGCCGCCGGGGGTGGTGTTCCACTATCGGCCTGGCCGGAAGGGCGAATACGCCGCCGAGATCCTGAGCGGCTTCAACGGCACGATCCAGGTCGATGCTTACGGGGGCTATACGCATCTGGCCACATCAAAACGCACGGGCGGCAAGCCGTTGCAGCTGGCTTTCTGCTGGGCACATGGACGGCGCAAGCTGATCAAGGCCAAGCCGAAAAAGGGTTCGCCCATCGTCGACGAGGCACTGGTGCGCATCGCCGCCCTCTACAAGGTCGAGGACAGCATCCGTGGCTCCGCGCCGGATCAGCGCCAGGCCGTCCGCCAGGAATTGTCGCGCCCTCTGGTGGATCAGTTCTTTGCTTGGTTGGCCGCCCAGGCCGCACGCATCTCGCGCAAATCCGACCTCGGCGTAGCGCTCGCCTACATGCTGCGGCGCCAGGACGGCTTCCGGCTCTTCCTCGAGGATGGCCATGTAGACATGGACTCCAACCTGGTCGAGAACGCCATCCGCAGCCCGGCCATGAATCGCCGCAACGCGCTCTTTGCGGGTCACGACGAGGGCGGCCGAAATTGGGCGCGCTTCGCCAGCCTCATCGCCACCTGCAAGATGAACGGCGTGGAACCCTATGCCTACCTGCGCGATCTCTTCACCAGCCTGGCGGGCGGCCACCTCGACAAGGATATCGATGCGCTGATGCCATGGGCTTACGCTGCGGCCCCCATCCCCTCACAATGAGCTCATCCGGGAGTCCCCAGTGAGCTCTTTCTGAGCGCTCATGATGGCGAAACGTCAACCGAACGCGCCGGGAAACTCCCCCGCAAGCGAAATCTCAATGGGGCGGGGGCGGCGCATACAAAACAGTTCGGATCGTTCCACGCTGTGGTGACTATGCGACACTGACATCCCGTCCGATTAGCCAAGCCTCAGTCCGGCATCCGGATCTCATGTCTGTGCCATCAGATCCAAATAGGATCGGCTTGCCATTCAAGGGCGACAGACGGGGTGGGAGCGTGTAGCTATGTCAACGGTGAGGGACCCTCTCTGAAAATATGATGTTTTGGCGTCTACAACCAAAATTTAAACGTTTCAGAAGGTTACGCTACCTAACCATCACTTCACGAACTTTCTGGGACAGCATGAGTCCAGTGGCCGCTAGGTTCTCTGACCTGAACGGCGTTCGGGAGACAGCTGTAGTCCTCATCCAATTCCAGCACTTTGTGAGACGTTTCCAAATGGCGCGCAGGGACGTGCGGAAAAAGATGGTGCACCAAATGGAAGCAGTCATTACGTGGAAAAAAAAGGCGACGGATCAGACGCGGCGCAAGAATGTTGCGGGACGCGTCAAGATCATCACCCGACGATACAATACCAGCATGGTCGAGACAATCAGCCCAATAGTTCAGCGCCGAGTAAAACAATGTGAAAGGCATGATGATGAACAACAGAGTGGTGACGGGAAACAACAAGACGCATGCCGCGACTATAAACAAGACAAGCCCTTTCAGAAACATCGACAGCATCCCGTCACGCGCCGAAAGATTGAGGTTTAGATAGTAAGGTAGGTGGCGGCCAATAAGTGGGGTCACGATGTGGCGCAGGATAACGCGTGCGGAAAGCGGCTCATGAAGCTTCAGGCCTTGGATCCCTTGCAGATCACGGTCATGGTCGTAGTCGCCCAGATGCGCATGATGCGTCAGGTGCTCGTCACGATAGTCACTGAACGAATTGAACAGCAAGACCGCGCAGAATTTGCCAATTAGCGTGTTCTGTGACCGATCGTTGGTGAACGTAGCGTGCGAACACTCATGTATGATGTTGTTGAGGCCGCGCATTCGCGTACCGATAAACACCAAGAGCGCGAAAGCGACAATCGGAGTGGGCCAACCATATTCAAAAGAGAGCAGATATGAACCGGCGGCCACCGCGCCAAGGATTTGTGCAACATATGCCAACACGATCAGGTAGGCGACATGCGTTGGATACTTGGCCATCCGGGCGAATTTTCGATTGTATTTTTGACGCAGCATTATGGCAGACATGTTTCCCTCCTAGGATGCAAGAATGGCGTATATTGCCAGAATAATTGAAGATTTTGCACAGGGATACGGTGCAAACTGGCCGAGCATTAGCTGCACTAATTCAAGCTGAGGCACGATTTTGATAAGACTGGAATGACATGGCCTTTTTTCTATTGTACCATTAGTCAAGCTAATGTTGTAGGTGCAAAGATATGGATTTTGACTATGAATCCCTCACGGTTCTCTCAGCGGTTATCCGTACAGGAAGCTTTGAGGCGGCAGCAAAATCGCTGAATGTTACCCAGTCGGCCATCAGTCAGCGAATCAAGCAGCTGGAGGAAAAGGTCGGAGCGATTCTCATAATCAGGGGCAGACCCTGTATGCCGACCGAAGAAGGGTTTTTGCTGTGCCAACACGGCGAACAGGTCACACTTCTCAGACATGAAGTGAGCGAGCAACTGTCCGGACCCGTCGATGAGTCCAAGGCCATTGTCAGGATTGCGGTCAACAATGACAGCCTCGCCACGTGGTTTCCAAAAGTGGTCAGACGCGCCGCTGAGGAACTGAACTTACTTTTGGAAATCGTACCAGACGATCAGGAATTTACCAATGGCCTCCTTCGGTCAGGTGACGTCTCTGCGATTATTACTTCATCCGACAACCCGAGTCCTGGTTGTGATTTCTATGAGCTGGGGGAAATGGAATATTTGGCAATTGCATCTGCGAGCTACGTCGAAAGATTTCTTGCCGATGGCGCCACACTTGCCAATGTTGCTTCCGCCCCGTCTATACGGTTCGACCGCAAAGACACGCTTCCGCATCAATGGCTGGAAGTGGCCTTCGGTGAGTCGGCCGTTTTGTCGTCACATTTCATCCCCTCATACGAGGGACATTTGCTGTGCTGTCAGCTTGGAATCGGCTGGGCGATGATGCCGCTTGAATCCGTTGCGGGATTAATTGAAAGTGGAGAACTGGTCGAGGTCGTTACCAATGCTCGGGTTCGAGTCCCGCTTTTCTGGCACACCCGGTCGCAGTCCAGCAGAATTCTGCAAAGATTATCAGAGATCGTTTTGCAAGTAGCAGAAATGAAACCGACGAGGACAGATTCGGCCACTGTAGCGGCGGGATGACCCCGCTGCAGGCGGCATAAAGCCGTCCGGTTTTTACCCTGTTCTGGCGACAGGTAGGGCGGGGAGATTCTATTCGTGGAAGTTTACATGCCGGTGCGTCTGCTGGGTGTGGACGACAAGAGAATAAACCTCGCAAGGCAGAAGCCAATCACTGCTGCGACATAGCCGATCTTGTTCAAGAACGGCAAATGCGGTGACGGCGCGGGCGATGACCAACCGAGCCCAAGACCTCCCCAAGCTGTGTAGCGCGGCAATCTGGGTGAGGCAACGTATTGCCTCACCCAAGAATGTTCCCGAGATATCATGTCGTTGCCTCAGCCATTTGTTCCTGGAGGTTTTCGCCCGTGTTGGTTTCAGGTTCGGTGGGTTCCAGATGACCTCTGATGCGCGCAGCCTCCAAATTGCGCAGCGCGTCGGAGGTCATCTGCGGTTGCGCGTCCCCATCGGGGCCGAACACCAATGATCTGGCTATGTCTCCGCGCCAGATTTTCACGCGACGCTGCACCGTGCGGATCAACGCATCAGGATAGTCATCCGGATGAGCCGCCTGAAGCCTGCCCAGGAGCTCGCGCCCGGTTTGTGACGGGTCCTCGTGGAACCACGCCTTGAGGTCGTCGGTGACCTTGGCCAGCGGATCGGGACGGCGGCGCCCGCGGGGGATGGGCGGTTTTTTCCGCGACGTGGGCCTGACCTCACCTTCCTTCCAGGCATGGCGCAAACCGCTCAGGAAGGCATCGACGTCTGCCTTGGGGTCATGAGCGCTTTCAGCGACCGGCGCTGCATCGGCCAGCGCTGTCAACCGTGCCTGTGACTGGCGTATCTCGTGAAGCAGGACGACCGGGTCGAGCTGCTTGAATTGCGCGGCAAGCGTGTCCTTGGCGGCCTGCGCGACGGCGGGATGGGCCTGCACGCGCTGGAACGGTGTCAGCGGCGGGTGATAGCGCTTCGTCACGCGGGCCCCGTCGCGGGTCTTTTCCATCAGCTTGAACGAAGGCTGGAAGAAGTTCACGTAGAGCCGCATATTGCGATAGAGGCGTGCCAGTTCGGTGGCCGCGGCAATGCCGGCGTATCTGCGATAGCCCACCATCCGTCGCACCACCGCGCCGTTCTTTTGCTCGACATGGGCCTGATCGTTCTTGCGATAGGGGCGCGAGCGGGTGAATGCGACCTTTGCGGCTTCGCACCAGTCCCTGATCGTCTCGTTCATGAAGACGCTGTCATTGTCCGTGTCGAAGCCCAGCAACGGAAACGGCAGCGCCGGGCGCAACGTGTTCATCACCTCGCTCGGCAGGCGCTGTTCGCGAAACAGAAGAGGCGCGCATTCCGTCCATCCTGTCGCCACGTCGGTGAGCGTCAGCGTCTGCACGAAGCTCCCGTTGGTCGATGGGCCGCTATGCGCCACGAGATCCGCTTCCATGTATCCGGGCACGGGGTCGTTCCAATCCGCAAATGTGCGGATAGGCACGCTGCGCCGCACCGCCGAGGAATGGGCATTGCGCCGACGCCCTCCGCCCGAGGCGCTCGCCCGGATCGGGGCAAGCACCCGGTCAATCGTCGCTGCGCTGATTTCGAGCAGACGCAGGCGCACCGTATCGTCCAGCGCAAGATGGCCATGCCGCTCCATCGCCGGGATCAGCAACGGGATGAGTGGCTTCAGCCGCTTTCCGCAGATCCGGTCACCCGCTTCCCAGAGCACGACCAGCGCCTCGCGCACCGCGTCGTCGTAAACGCGGCGTTCCGGCCGGGACCGCGACCGGTCCACGACATGGTCGCGGCGCAGGAGCCGTTCGGCATGCTTGCGGTGATATCCGGAAATCTCCGCGAACTCCGTCAGGATTCGACCCTTCTCGGCCCGGGTTGCAGCGCGGTATCGCGCCGCCACAGCCTCCAGAAGTTCGTCTCTCGTTCCCATGCTGATCCGCCTCACGCCTGTCCCCCTTGAGTGAAACTCGTTCGGGAACCTTTCTAATGATGCAACGGCACTATCTTGGAGAACATTTCTGGCGAGGCAATGCGGGCAATACGGATTCTCACCCTGTTTGTCGCGCTGCAAAGCGGTCCGGTTATTACCGAAATCGCTGTCCGGGCATTTGCGAAACCCGCACCGTGCAAGGAGAAAGTGACAGCCAGTGCCTAGAGACGGTCTTTGAGACGTTGCACAAAATCCACTCGCTCGTGCAGGATGGCGATGATGATCGGCCGGTCGCCAGCCGACCAGACGATGTAGTGATGCTCGCAGCGATAGATGCGAACATCATCGGGCAGCTCGCTGAAAGACCTCGACCGTGCACGGCCTTCACCCACAGCTTCGCAACAGTCCTCGATCTGGTCAAAGTACTTCTCCGCTTGGTCGAGCCCCCACGTCTCATAGGTGTAACGCCAGATGTCTCGGAGTTCTTCTTCTGCCGCGAGCGTTAGATTGTAGGACTTCATTCGGCCCGCTACAGCTTGGCCTGTTCACGTGCCTCGCGTCGGATATCGGCGATGGACTTGGTGGACAGTTCTCCCCGGCGCGCCTGTTCGATCCGAGGCTTCAAGAAGTCGGCTAGGGTGCTGAACGCCTCGTCTTCGCGCATGCCACCGAGGGCAGGCGCCTCGCCCAGGGTACGGTTCAAAACATATTCCTTGATACTCTGCCCCTTGAGGGCAGCGATGGCCTTGAGCTTCTGGTGCTCTTCCGGGGTGATGTCGATCGAAAGTCTGGGCATATCTGGAATTTAGAGTAGGGCGCACCATAAAACAACATTTGTTGTTCTGGGTCGTAGTTGCAGTCGGTCCTCATCTTCTTTCGCCCGTTGCCGCTGCAGGCGGCGCCGTGCGCCTGAAAAACCCGCTTTGCAAGATCGACGCCTATTATTGTAACCTCCGCCATGGATGTCTCCTCCTTTTCTGGAGATTTCAAAGATCACCAGCTTGGCACATCACGATGCCGTCGGGAGGGGTCATCCACGCCATCAGATTCACGCATAGCTCTGTCAATTGGCATCTACGTTGGATGGCATTACCAGTCCATAGGGCTTTTTCCGGCAAACCGCTGGACGAGAAAGTCTATGAAGGCACGCACCTTCGGCTGGATGAGCCGCCCCTGAGGATGGACGGCGTATATACTCTGCATTTCGACGGGCAAATCCGGGATTGCATCTTCAACCAGCCCTTCGGCCATGGGTTTCGCATAGAGAAATGACGGAAGATAGGCAATGCCAAGCCCGGAAATCGCGGCATTGAGAAGCACTTGTCCGTCATTGACGCTGAGTCCGCCCGACGTGCGCACCTGCCGCTTCTCGCCCGAGGGAGAGGTCAGCCGCCACACGGCTTTGCCGGCCTGGCTGGAATAGTGCAGCAGTCTGTGCTCTTTCAGATCGTCGATACGTTCCGGTCTCCCAAATTTTCGGAAATAGGCGGGATTGGCGACCATCCTTTTAGTGGTCTCGGCCAGCTTGCGCGCATTCAGCGTGTCGTCATCTACCTCACCGATGCGCAGCGCTATGTCGAACCCTTCCGAGGTCAGCTCGACGAAGCGGTTGTTGAGGACGATGTTGAGCGTGACGTCGGGGAATTCGTCAAGGAACGGCCCGATGATCGGACTGAGCTGATGGACGTCGAAATCCGTTGCAACCGATACCCGAAGCAGTCCCGCGGGATCGGAGTGCAGCGAACTGACCAGCGCATCCGCCTCGCCCACGTCGTCAAGCACGCGCAGCGCCCGGTCGTAATAGGCAAGCCCTATCTCGGTCGGCTCGATGCGCCGCGTCGTGCGATTGAGCAGCTTAGTACCCAAGCGGGCTTCGAGAGTGTATATATGCCTGGACACCAAGGATTTCGAGAGACCCATCTTGCGCCCGGCATTTGTAAAACCGCCTTGATCCACCACCGTAATAAAAATTTCCATTTCCGTCAGGCGATCCATTTTGATACCCTGTTCACCACTTCACCTGAAATTTCCAAATAGCTCAAACCTTTAGGAAAAATTCACCTGATTTCGTAATTTTATCAAGCTCTTTTCCATCGCTGGCTGGGTGATGATCATGTCCGGACTTTCCTCGGCGTAAATGGTGGTCTTGGTTTGTTCGACCAGTTTGGCGCCGCGATAAGCCGGGCCTTCGTAAGACAATCCTGAACTCGGCCTTGTGCGCGCGGATTGCGTTGCAGGTCTGGGTGAGTTGTCCAACCAGAAAATCCCGAGGCTGGTGCAATGCGTGGGCCGTGGAGTCTGCTCCACTCTTTAATGGGGACGAACCGTAGGGACGGTCGGGTCAGCACTTCACAAATTGCTTCGGCATCAGTCGGATCTCGCGGCCCATTTTTGCAACTGGCGTCCCCAGTCATGTGCACCGGACCAAGCCTCTATGCCGATGAGCTAGGACGAAGGCTTAAAAGAACAGCAGAAACTGCCTCTGCCTTAGTTGGCGGCGTACGGTAGGCTTGTCGCGCCCTCATTGAGGGTATGGACCTGAATGACATTCTTGGCAAGATCACCCCCGACTGCGCTGACTTCAAACATGGATGAGTCAGCCCGGATGTCGCTGGAACATGCGATCGGATGTGTCGGAATACGCAGTCAGCGGGTTCGTTCAATAGTCAGGCAGAAAGCTTCATATCAAGAATACTGCATTGACACTAAAAATAGTGGTTTGTAATAGTTCACTATTATCAGAAAGTCTGCACTATGAATCATACAGTCCGAACTGCAACAGCTGCCGCAGTTATTTCCGTATCCGGTCTTGCAGGATCTGCGGCGTCGGCCGAAGCCTACAACGTAGACTGTGCGATCCTGTTATGTCTCGCAGGGGGCTGGCCGGTATCGGCACCCTGCGCACATGCCAAGGGTGTGTTTATCCATCGGATTACGCCATGGCCGATTGAGCCACCCTTACAGATTTGGCGTTGCCCAATGGGTGTTTCGTTCAACTCCCGTGCCCCGCTATCATCAATGGGGCTAATTCACGGCATAACTTTCCGTGACAAACCTGTTCTCAGCGTGCCCTTGGGACTTCTCCCTACTAAGCTCCTGCGGGCTGGCAATACTGATCATGTTGATACCTTGGGCGATACCCTCGATCTTGTACGTGGCATTCGCGTTTTTCATATTCAATATCATCAAAATGAAACCGAGAACTCCAGTTGTCGTATCCGGGATCAAACGCTTCTTGGGGAGTACAACATCCAAGGAGAATTTCATTGGCATGCATCGAGCGCGGGAGCAGCACCCAAAATAGGAGAATTCAATATACCTGATAAATGCGAAAGTTATTCTTATCGAGGCGTGATAGCTGACTGGCGTGATTACCAAGGCATCTACGGTTTTGAAGAAATCCGCTACTGACGACCCCCTCTGTAGAGCGTCAACCTCCTTGTCCGCTGCCGACAACCATGACGGCCGGTTTTGGCCGCTGCGATCGGATCGATTAATTGGTGTCTTTCTCCTCCATGTTGTCGGTTTCGGGGTTGTCGCTGGAGGTTGTCGCTTGCGCGTCAACCTTGTCTGATTGCCGGTCTGCGGCTGCGCGACGGCGGTAGCTTTCGCCGTTCATCTCCATGATGGTGGCATGGTGGACGAGCCTGTCGATCGCGGCGACAGTGACGGCCTTGTCTGGGAAGGCCTTGTCCCAGGCACTGAAGGGTTGGTTGGCCGCGATGGCGAGGCTCCTGGTCTCGTAACGCCTGGCGATCAGCTCGAAGAGGACGGAGCTCTCGGCCTGATCCTTCTGCGCGTAGGTTATGTCATCGAGGATGATCAGGTCGAACTTGTCGAGCTTGGCGAGCGCGGCCTCGAGAGCCAAGTCGCGGCGGGCGGCCTGGAGCTTTTGCACCATTTCGGTGGTGCTGGTGCGCGTTCCGGGATCATCCGATCACCGGTTCCGATAACATCCGATCAGTGATTCCGATTTGATCCGATCACCTGTTCCGGGGCATCCGATCAGTTGG
>Ga0307947_1003485_pt1 | contig 12624 bp, 14 predicted proteins | sample OrgLakmetagen232_FD_201840 | JGI IMG/M metagenome (GOLD analysis project Ga0307947, IMG submission 201840) | Saline water microbial communities from Organic Lake, Antarctica - #232 | ecosystem: Environmental > Aquatic > Non-marine Saline and Alkaline > Saline | place: Antarctica: Organic Lake...
CACATTCACACACACACCAGCCAACACTTTCTGTGGAGGAGCAGTCCCAGAGTGGCTCCATTCTCTCCTTTACTCCTAACGCACGCACCTGCATCTGGTCGAACCTCCACAGTAACCAGGGCTTTGCCGTCCCTGGAAAAGGCAGAGTGCACCACGCATGGCTCTAGCACACCTCCATCTACACCTGTGTTTGTGTGTGTGTGTGCGTGTGTGTGTGTGTGTGTGTGAACGCGTGCATGTGGGTGCTTGTGCTTGTGTTTGTGTTTATGTGTGTGTGTTTATGTGTGTGTCTACATGTGTGTGTGTTTTGAAGTGTGTGATCTATTAGTGCCATCAACCACAATCAATACAGAACAATGCCTCTCACAAACTTGAGAGCGCATTTCAGGCCATAAGTGCCTAATATCTCCCAGTCTTGTGGCAGCTGCTTTAGGCAAGAGGCTGACTATGCTTATTGTTTATACACACACACAATCCATACACACAGACACACAGCCACCCACAACACATACACACCATACAGTCCCTTGTTGGCTAGAGCACCTATTTTTAACAGGCCCTGCGCATCTGTCCAGTCCGTGCCTTTTGCCAGCCAGCTGTTTGCATTTGGTGCCCTTTTCAGCATGTTCCAGACACACGCACGTCCACACAGGTACTAGCACACACAAGATGGTGAGGTACTGTGTGTAACGTACAAACAACACCTTGTGTGTATGTGTGTAACGTACAAACAACACCTTGTGTGTATGTGTGTAACGTACAAACAACACCTTGTGTGTATGTGTGTAACATACAAACAACATCTTGTGTGTATGTGTGTACGTGTGCATTTGTACGTGTGTGTGTGTGTGTGTGTGTGTGCGTGCGCGCGCATTTCAGGCACGCCCGACGTGACGTAGCGTCTTTCAGGTGCGTGCGTGTCTCACTGCTCGCTAGGGTTGGCCAAAGCCACTCATTTATAGATACACACGGTGTACATACGGTGCCTTTAGCAAGGAAATCAACACACATACGGTCACACACGGTGCAGGTATATGGTTCTGGCTAACGCTTCTGATCACACATCAGGCACATAGCTCCACACGTGCATGTGTAAAAGGTAAAAGGTAACACACGGAGCCTACCGGTCTATGCCTATTTCAACCCTTTAACCTACCGGCCTTCCAACCAGACCCCGTGCGCTGATTTCAACCTTTTAACCTACCGGCCTGTGCGCCTATTTCAACCTTTTAACCTACCAACCTTTCAACCAGACCCTGTGCGCCGATTTCAACCTTTCAACCTACCGGCCTTTCAACCAGACCCTGTGCGCCTATTTCAACCTTTCAACCTACCGGCCTGTGCGCCTATTTCAACCAGACCCTGTGCGTCCGTCATATCGGAGCCCAAACCAATGCTGGGTTGGGCGTTGGCGCCGGCAGTGGGGGCTACCACATTACGAGGAGCCATCTGTGTTTACGCGTGTGTATGTGTTTGCGTGCGTGTCTGTGCGTGCATGGGTGCATGCGTGCGTGCGTGCTTGTATACGTGTGCGTGTATGTGTGTGTGCGTGTGCGCGTGTGTGTGCGTATGTGTGTACGTGTGTGCGTACAAGCTTGTGTGTGTGTGTGTGTGCGAGCGTGCGTGCATATTCGTTTTTGTGGTAGTACTACTACTACAAGCTAAAATAAATTGACCATTGTCACTTTAGAAGAACAAGATGCGGCCCATGCAGGAGGCGTCAAACATCGTCATTGTTTAACACCTCCTTCCACCCGATTATAAGATTGGTGCTTAAATCGGTTTGAACGCAAACGCAACCACATACGTTCACACACCGACATACATACACACACACACAAACACACACAGACACCTAGACACACACCGACACACGCACACACCTGTAGCAGTGCCACATGACGGTGACGATGCACATCAAACAACTGCAGGGTCGCGTTTGCTGTGGGCAGAGCCAGCAAGCCAGTGATGGGCTGAAGGCACGTAGCGGCTGCAGCAGCACGGGGAGACAGGCTAGAGGGGCGGGGCCGCACGCCCAAGATGCTGCACTCCACCTGTGTGCGTGCGTATGTGTATTACTGTGTGTGAGTGTGTGTGCGTGTTTTGTGTGTGTGTTTACTAATATGTGTGCGAGCAAGTGTATGTAGGTGTGTGTGCGTGCATGTGTATGTATGTGTGAGTGTTGTGTGTGTGTATGTGTGTATGTGTGTGTGTGTGCGCAGGGAGGACCCATCACCGTAGAGGCACGTGCCTTCTGCTTGGCACGTAAAAGTACAGACAGACACAGTTTCCCACAAAGCTTCATCTTCTCAATCATATCAATATTTGTACTTTCATTGTAGCTGTCATCTTATCAATCACATCAATATCTGTACCTTCATTGTGGCTGAGATCTTCTCAACCATATTAATACCTGTACCTTCATTGTGGCTGTGCTCATCACACGCACAGTGTCGTCTGCTTGGCACACAGCAAACAGCACACACACCCGTTAAACACAGAGGCAGACAGTGTGGTTTGAACAAGCTTTGTGTCTCAACGCCCGTACCTTCATCGTGGCGGTGTTCACCACGCGCAGGGTGTTATCTGCTTGGCGCACGAGCAGCAACGCAGGGTCAGAAGGGTTGTGCAGCAGGCCTACCAAGGGGCCGCCCATCCTGCGTGCGTGCGTGTGTGTGTGTACGTGTGTGTGTATGTGTGTGTGTGTGTGTGTGTGTGTGTGTGTGCTCGTGCTTAACCAAGATCGCGGGAATCATGGGTTCGTCAGTAGTTAGAGACTCAGAAAGCAGCAGCTCAGGAGCACATGAGGTCAAATGCACACACACACATACACACTTACTCGCGCACACGTGCATACACACACATACAAACACACACACACACACACACACACACACACACAAAAACACGCATGCACACACACAAAGCAATTTTTTGATTTGACCCTACCTGGGCAAGAAGTTGGGTCGGTTGGTCTCCAACTGCCACAGCACCAGCACGCCCTCCCTCCCGCCCGACAAGAGGTAAGTTGTGTCCGGGCTGAAAGTTAAGCATCCCACAGGTGCAGGGTGCCAGTGTAGGGTAGTGAGGGGGGGAGGGACCTGTGTGTGTGTGTGTGAGCATGTGTGCGTGTGTGTGAGCATGTGTGTCTCAGGTGTGTACATGCGTGTGTATGTGTGCATTTGTGCCTCATGTGTGTATTTACATGTGTGTGTGTGTGTGTGTGTGCATGTGTGTCTCTTACACAACATTTTTACCTTTACCGGTCCAGCTGCACACACACACACACACACACACAGGCATACACACACAGATACACACACACTCACACACAGAAACACACAACCCAAGCCAGCACCCACCTCCACCCTGCGCTTCCCTGCCGCCACCCCCTCCCTCAGATCAGCCGGCACAGCAGCAGCAAAGTCCCGCCAGATCAGCACGCGCCCCGTCACGTCACCAGCAGCAAGCACGCTGTCATCGGAGCTCAGGGCTACACACTGCACACACACACACACACACACACACACACACACACACACACGCAAGCAGGAAAATAGTGTGTGCGTGTGTGTGCGCATGTGTGTTTATGTGTTTGTGTGTGTGCGCATGTGTATTTATGTGTTTGTGTGTGTTGTTTATGTGTGACATGAAATAGAGGAATTTTGCGACGAGGAGCAGAGAAAATGTGATAAGGGGAAGTGGCAGCGTGTGAGAAGGGAGTGTTTGTGTGGGAAGGAGGAGCAGAAGAGGTCACCAGGGAGTGACACGGGCAAATGATATGCTACATCGAGGCCAGGCATCCAATTTTTGAATGAGTGTGTGTGAACGGACGAAAGAGGTCACCAGGGAGTGATGGGGGCAAGTGTTGTGTGCCCATGCCAGGCGTCCAACATTAAGGGCCCACGTTCAGTTGACGCATGCATTATGGCAGTGATCAAAAGCAACTGCAACGTATCGCCTGAGCTGAGACACAGCATCAAGCCACTGCACACACACACACACTCACACACACTCACACATACACACATACACACACATACACAAACGTACACACGTGCAAAAACACTCACATATACTCGGCAAGCAAATACACATACACACACACACATTCACGCGTGACACACCGTATACGGCTTGGTGTGGTGCAGGTTGAGGGGCTGCGTGATTTCGTGCCCCACTCGCCACACAAACATGGAATGGCGGTCGATGGTCGCTACAAGAGCACCTGCATCGTGGCAAGGAGCAACGGATGATGAGTGCTGTTGATGTGCTCTGCGTACTAACTTGACGTGTTTATATTATAAAGCAGGGGATAAGCGCTTTGAGGACCAAAACCTGCTCCATACCCACTCCCAAACTCACGCACCCACCCACCTACGCTCGCATTAACACACGCTCCCTCACGCCTATCCTTCCTCCTACCCAGAATCTATCGACATACACGCACGGTCACACATATATCACACACACATACTCACACACACATACACACACACATACACACACACACCGTGAGGGTTCATAGCCAGGGGGCCTGCCGCGCGTGTCTTCATAGCTGTTGCTCCTGCGTGCCCCTTAGCCAGGCTGAAGCAGATCACTCGTCCCGACTCGGCTCCTCGCCACTCGATGCTTAAGTAGGCCACGCCCAACGTGGCATGGATTGCCTGCAAGCATTAAGGGAAATGTGGTGTGTGTGTGCATGTGTGCACGCGCATATGTTGTGTTTGTCTATACCCAATGAGCTTAGCACGCACATGTTATTACATACAAGGTAGGTCTCATTCGTTTTCTGGACAGGGCATGCAAGAGGTGATCCCCGCACAAAAAGCAACTTTTAAAATTAATGGTATGAGGACCTATCCCCAGATATACAGGTGTGAAGGTCAGAATCTGGTCTGAGAATCCGAGAATTTGGTACTGTCGGCTACAAACACGTCGTACCATGCTCCTGACAGTCTCCCGCACGAGCAAGACACGTATGCATTCTTGAGTCTGGTAATTCCACAGGCGAAGCGTGCCGTCTCGACCCGCCGTGTATGCCTGCAATTTATGAGTGTGTGTATGTGAAGTGCATGTGCGCACATATGCATACAGGGATGCATGCGTGAGTGCAGGTAAGCGTGCGTGTGCGTGTGTATGTGTGTATGCCCATACGTGTGCGTACGCGTGTTCACGTGCCCATGCGTGTGCATGTGTGTGTGTGTGTGCGTGTGCGTGTGTGTGTGTGCGTGTTCGTGTGCCATGCGTGTGCATGTGTGTATGTGTGTGTATGTGTGTGTGTGTGTGTGTGCGCGTATGTGTGTGCGCGCGTCTGTGTGTGTATGTGTGTGTATATATGTGTGTGTGTGTGCATGTGTGTGTATGTGTGTGTATGTGTGTGTATGTGTGTGTGTGTGTGTGTGCATGCAAGCACGAGTGTAAGTTGTTATTTTTCTGCCGCCGGATTTGAGGCAAGGCTGGCGCATGAACCAATGCAACAGCTGGTTGCTCAACAACAGGAGCAGTACAGTAATTCAAGATGTGAGCATCAGGTGCCAACTGCCGGCTGTGTGCGTGCGCTCAGACCCAGCTCCTGGATGCATGCCGGTCCATGCACATTCCCTAAGAGTTTTAAAGACTGCAGGAGACTCTCCTTCAACTGGAGGAACCACTCACTTGCGTGTTGCTTTCCTTGGGATCTAGCTGCACGCAGCACACCTCCCCGGCGTGGCCCTCGAGATGCCCAACAAGTTCACCCGTAGCAGTAGCAAACAGATTTACATTCGTCGAACAAGGTGCAAGGATAAGCTTTCCACATCCCGAAAATACGGCTCCGCGCCTAGAAATCTGGCCACCTTTCTCCATGTTAAGTAAATTAATTTCTATTCGGAGGTTTGAAGGAGATTGGGTTTGCCCTGTGTCTTTTTCACTCGCACAATATTTCACTCTTATATATATAATAAGGGGAAAAGGGCTGAGGTAGCACAACCAAAGCGATGCCCTTCCAGTAGTCTCAGGCTCCATTCCCCACCCACTGGTTTAACCACAGGCCTCTACACCTGCATTAGAAGATGTTGCGTGCACAGACCCCGTCTGTGCTGGACACTTCTGCCCGGGTGCCAAAGGCAGTTTGTGGTGCCAAGTAAGCATTCAGCTTCTTTTTGGTGGCATTAAATTGATAAAGACAGTGCACACACATTACACACGCATACACACGTGAACACATCTGTAAGCACACACACATACGCACACGCATTCACACACGCATACACACTTGAACACGCAAGCGGCAACACACGGCCGCTCACAACTCCTTCCCAGGATGCACGCCCCGCCACGCCCTGTCAGGAGCTTAAGCCTGGGATCCCCAAAGATTAGGAAAGCCACCATTGCTTCAGCAACAGTGACGAGGCGAGGGGCACTGAATGCGCAGATTAAGGAGATGCGCAGCGCAATGGCAGAGGACGAGCAACTTGCGGTGAGGGCGGGGATGATTAATTTATGTGTGCGTGCGCGTGTGCAAGTGCGCGTGCGTGCATGCACGTGTGTTTGCGTGCATGTGCGTGTGCGTGTGTGCGCATGTGTGTGTCGGTAGAGGGAGTATGTGTAAGTGTGTGTAGGGACGGGGGGGGGGGGGGATTGCGCGTGTGGGTGGTTGTGCGTGGATGTGGGCATGGGTGGGGATGTTTGTGTGTGTTTGTGCGTTTGCATGTGCATGTGTATGACTAGCGCGTTAAAAAAGTGCAAGTTAGGATGGCCTGCTGCGCGTCCCCACACTTTTTCTTTCCTCCCTCCCTATATCAACACACACAACACACACACACACACATGCTTGCAAACACATACATATGCGCAGGCGCTCATGTCCGGGCTGCGAGGGAGCAACATGGACGAATCAGACTTTGCGTTGACGACCACCAAAATGAACCTCATGGAGGTGGGTGCACTTGGGATGACTCGTAGCAGGCCGGAAATGACGCTTTTAGGAATTTGCGCGGTCTTATGTATGTATGGGGATCAAAGTGAGAGGATCAGCTGGAAAGAAGCAAGTGGAGCATTTGATGCTTTTAGGAGTTAGCGTGGTCTTATGTATGTATGAGGATCAAAGTGAGAGGATCAGCTGGAAAGAAGCAAGTGGAGCATTTAATGCTTTCAGGAGTTGGCGCGGTCTCATGTATGTCGAGGATCAGCTGGAATGAAGTAAGTGGAGCATTTGTAGGGGGAAGCATCCATACAACTTGTTCTGGCAAAAGCAGCATTCATGTCACACACTACTTGTGTGGTCCCTCGTGTAAATCATTTAGCCTGGGATGTAGACCACAACAGGTCAGGGTTAGGAAAGAACTCTAAAGGGTTGAGTAAATTTTGAACCACTTGAACTCCCTATGTCGGATTTGCACATCACTGGGTTTGGCAAAACTGTATGAACCTGATTTCCCCTGTTAGCTCTTTTTTGTACCTATCTTTGTACCATGTGGACGGCTCTGGTCTTCTTCACTGCCCGTGAAAGAGGCATGCACCAAGAACCCGTAAGTTGTCTGTTTCTCTCCTCTAAGGGGTGAGAGGATTATGCTCACATCATCTGCTTGCAAGTTGGGCATAGAAGGTAGCGCTCACATCAAACTTGCTTGCAAGCATGAACAGACCTTGTGCACACTTGCAAGCGTGTGCTTGAACTGCCAACGAAGCCATGTGCTGTCTTGTATCACATGCACGTATGCGTGTTGTGCTTCACAGTTTCTGTTGACGATGTGTTATGAAGGGAAGGCTGCTGATCTGACTAGCGTCACCATGAGCTAAATTTTTCCTTTTTCTGTGACTGGCTGCGTGCTTTGCATTGGGAGGTGGTTTCTTTGGTAAAATCTCAGCGCTAACGACTTTCATCGACTGTTGTCCTTGCACCCATTTGCATTGGGAGGTGGTTTCTTTGGTAAAATCTCAGCGCTAACGACTTTCATCGACTGTTGTCCTTGCACCCATTTGCATTGGGAGGTGGTCTCTTTGGTTAAATCTCAGCACTGACGACTTTTATCGACTGTTGTCCTTGCACCCATTTGCATTGGGAGGTGGTCCCTTTGGTAACGCCTCAGCACTGACAATTAAGTTTCGTCCTTGCACCCATTTTTGTTTTGTAAAGCGATGCTCAAGTCCTCACCCTCATAAACACACATACACACATACACATACACATACACACACGCAACACCCACGTGTGCCCAAACACACATACACACATACACACACGCAACACCCACGTGTGCCCAAACGCACACACATATGCACACACACACACACGCAACACCTGTGCATGCATACACTCGTACACTTCCACCACACACAAACACACACACATGCATACACACATTCACATAGGTACACACAAACACACTCATTCGCGACACCCCACAGGTTCGAGCAACAGAGGGAGGAGACAGCCTGCCCACCTTGTACAATCCACAGCAAATAGCAGACTTTTGGGGTCGCCGCCCTGTGTCTGTGGTGCGCCGTATTTTACAACTCTCAGGTGCGTGAGTGCATTCGGGCGTGTGTGTATGAGTGCATGAGTGTGTGCGCGTAAATGTCTGAATGCCGCATCGCAATGGTACCTGCACACGTCTCGAACGCAGTACATACACACCCACATGAACACACACATACACAGACACACACACACACATACACACACACACACACACAGACATGCACAGGCACAGGCACACGCACACGCATACACACACATGCACGCATTGTGTTACAGGTATCCACCCGCACACACATGCACACATGCACACACACAGGTATAGCTGGTGGCTTTATCATGCGTCTAGCGTGGGACTCCTTGCGGAACCAGCTGAAGCAAACCGAAACTGCTCGCGCCATTGAGCTGCGTGAGATCATGACCAGCCTGGGACCTGCGTACATCAAATTGGGCCAGGTAATGGGTGAGAGGGATGTGTAGGTACATAGGGTTGCAAGGGCTATGTTTGAGTAAGAGCCAGATTGATGGTCAGCCTAAGATCTATGAACATCAAGCAAATTGGTAACGGCTGAAAGTAGGGTTGGCCAGAACCGTATATATACACCGTTTATGACTGTAATTTCGGTGATTTCCCTGCCCATAATACTGTATATACAGTGTAAGTATATGGTTCTGCCAACCCTAGCTGAAAGGGATGTAGATATCAGGGTTGCAAGAAGTATGTTAGAATAAGAGCCAGAGCGAAGGCCAGTTTAAGGCCTACATTTCTAGGTTGGTTAGGCTACGCACATCAAGCGACTTGGTAATGGGTGAGAGGGACGTGTATTTGCAATTGCAAGTGCGTCGATTTGCAGCAATCAATGCGTCGATTCGCGACAGACAATCAATGCGTTGATTTGCGACAGACAATCAATGCGTCGATTTGCGACAGACAATCAATGTGTCGATTGAATTGTATTGCGATGCTATGATGTAGTACCGGGGTGTGTGTAAGAGGACGTGTTTAGCTTGCAAGGGGTGTGTTTGGGTGCTACAATGATGTATCTAATAACAGCTTAGGTCCTGCGTACACCAGACTAAGCCAGGCCAGGCGAGACGTCATAGTCATAGGCCATCATCATCTGTTTGGGATTATTTATTGAAATATGATTGCAGACTGTACCGAAATGGAGTAGGCCAGATACGGCACGGGAGAAGCATAGAATTAAGTGAAAAAGCTGGCTGCCTAGCTGGAAGCTCAAAATCGTCAACATGTTCATGTCACTCACACACGCGCACACACACACACGCATACACACACGCACACACACACACACACACACACACACACACACGTGTGCACACGCACACCCACACACACGTGCACACGCATACACACACACGCACACACGCACCCACACACGTGCACATGCATACACCCATACACACACGGATACACACACGCTCAAGCATACATGCACGCACTGAAAATAGGTAGGCCCCTATGACACAGGGATGAAATGTAGGACGAAGTGCAGGAAGGAGGATGCTTGCTTTAGTGCTTGTGCGCAAAATAATGACTTGATAAGCATCATGCTTGGTCTTGCTTGGTGGACAGAACCAGAGTGTTACTGATTGTCCTGAAGCCTAATTTGACAGACACCTTAGTAAGTGATTGGAGAATAAAGAAAGAGTTCCGCTTCAAAAGAAAAGATTGGTAGGCAAAAAAAAGTGTGGCTCTCTTGAGTGCACTGTGAAAATCCAGCCACGTATGTGGTTATGCACCATAACCGGGAAGAGATGCGTGTCAAACAGCACTGAGCCGCAGCGGCTGTTGTGTGCTGGACGTTAAGAGACACGTATCTGCATGCGCGCGCACACACACACACACACACACACAAACACACACACACAAACAAGCATGAACACTCGCGTAAATGCGTACATCCACATGTGAATGCATGCACACATCACAAAACGCACACGCACCTACACGTCCACGTACGTATGTGCATATGTGCATACACGCAGGCGCTGTCCATCCGACCAGACTTGCTATCACCCGCCGCCATGAATGAGCTCCAAAAGCTTTGTGACAAGGTAATGTGCTTGTTCCCCTTATGCTTCGTGTGCGGTGGAGCTCCAAAAACTGTGTAATGTGCTTGTGGTGGTGATGCGCTTGTGACTAGGTGATGCGCTTGTGAAAAGGTGATGCACTTGTTCTCCTTATGCTTGGTGTGCCCAAGTGCACTCTTATGAGGCAAAAAAGGCTCAGCTGGCCTCGGTCCCCCCTCGCACCACACACACGCATGCACACGCACTTACACACACAAACACACACACACACACACAATCAAACACACACACACATATTTTTTTTGTGTTGCCTCCGCTTGCATGTGCCTCCCATTTTGTAGTACATATATAACTATATATATTTAGTTATGGTGCCCCTTATGTGACCGATAAAAATTCGAAGATTTAAAACTCATGTTATTAAAACTCAGGCTAATGTGCCACTCCAAACAATTTTGCCGCAGCCCTCATCTCCTGTGTGTTTGGCACGTGTCTGTTTGAGTTGCGCACGCTTGTCAAACACTGAAGTGCATCTTGCGCTCTCTACTGCGCCTTTACGGTGCCCTCATTTGTCTCACGCCAAGCCATGGAGGTCTTCAAGGAGGAGCTGAGCACGGTATACACGCATATGCACTCATCAACCTCTAAAAAAACACCTTGCTTCCCTGCTATATCTTTCAGGTGCCCTCTTTTGACTCACGCCAAGCCATGGAGGTCAAAAAGGAGGAGCCGAGCATGGTATATACACACACACTCATCAATCCCTGAAAAACACCTTGCTTCCCTGCATTATCTTTCAGGTGCCCTCTTTTGACTCACGCCAAGCCATGGAGGTCTTAAAGGAGGAGCTGGGCAGGCCGTGGGAGGAGATCTACGAGGAGCTCACCCCAGAGCCCATCGCAGCTGCATCGTTAGGCCAGGTGTGTGTGTGTGTGTGTGTGTGTGTGTGTGTGTGTGTGTGTGCACGTGTGTGTATGTGTGTGGGTGGGTGTGCACGTGTGTGTATGTGTGTGGGTGGGTGTGCACGTGTGGGTGTGTGTGTTGTATGTATGCGTGTGTGTGCGTGTGTGTGTGTGTGTGGTTTTCTGTGTGTACATACACGCACCCGTTTGCAGTAGTGTAGAGCACTAACAATTCGCCTGAACGCCACCAGAGCCAAATGCAGCTGGCCAAGGGAGAGCGTGTGATGGTGTGTTTTGGGCTCACTGGATTGGCGCGATGTATGGTAGCAAGCGTTTTGAGATGTTACTGAGATGCTGAGCTGATTCAGACGCTTCATACACTCACAGACAAATTCACGCACACACTCTCACAAACCCCCCCTCCCCCCTCCCGCCCCACACACACACAAATTAAACATGCTTTCACGATCTTATGAACACACATGCGCACACACACACACACACACACACCTAGTGCATGCACAGGCAACGGCACACACATGCACATGCACACATTGTGTTACAGGTGTACAAGGGCAAGCTTCGTGGTACTGGTGAGCCTGTGGCTGTCAAAGTGCAGCGGCCAGGCGTACTAGAAACGGTGTGTGTTACGTGTGTGCGTGTTTGTGTGTGTTTGTGTGTGTGTGTGTGTATTTGTGAATACATGTGTATGCAGGCATGGTCGAGTTAAAGTGTTGTACTGCAATCACACACCAGAGCCAGCGTGAAAAACATCTTGCAGCATAACAATCTGTTATTTTACAATGCAAGTAAAGCTACAGCCACACAGTCAAATAGCGACATTGATCGCACGGGCACACAGTCACACAGTGTAATAGAGGTGTTGATTGCAAAGTCACACAGCCACATAGTGAAATAGAGATTGATCGCAAAGTCTCACAGCCACACAGTCACATTGGGATATTGATTGCACAGTCACACAGCCACACAGCCACACAGTCAAAAAGCGGCATTGGTTGCTCGGTCACACAGCCACACGGTCAAATAGAGACATTGAACGCAAAGTCTCACAGCCACACAGTCACATTGGGATATTGATTGCACAGTCACACAGCCACACAGCCACACAGTCAAAAAGCGACATTGGTCGCTCGGTCACACAGCCACACGGTCAAATAGAGACATTGATCGCAAAGTCTCACAGCC
>Ga0307947_1003487_pt1 | contig 12618 bp, 13 predicted proteins | sample OrgLakmetagen232_FD_201840 | JGI IMG/M metagenome (GOLD analysis project Ga0307947, IMG submission 201840) | Saline water microbial communities from Organic Lake, Antarctica - #232 | ecosystem: Environmental > Aquatic > Non-marine Saline and Alkaline > Saline | place: Antarctica: Organic Lake...
CATACACACACATGCACACGCACAAACACACAGACACACACGTACGCACGCACACACGCGCATGCATGCGCGCGTGCTCACACACACACACACACACACACACACATACACACACACACATACACACACACACGCACACACACGTACACTTTCACATGCAGACACACACAAACACACACACACAAAGACTCCTCCCTCCCCCCCCACTGCTCACGCACATATGCGCCCGCATTCGCACACAAGCACACGCCCTTTCAAACAGCACACGTTTACGCCTGCCCTCCTAGTTAAAGTATAGACCAAAAACACCACATCATTGGCACCAACTATCTTCTAAATTGCGCAGCTTCTAATGAGCCTTGGTCGAGTCCTCCCCCTCCTCTTTGCCTTGTTCGTCTTGACTGCCCAATCTGATGGCCCCTTCGTGTTTAAAGTTGGTGCCGTGTTTGGAAACCAAGGTCAATGCTCAGGTAAAGCCAGCCTTCTTCTGCTTGACATGCACCTCTTTGTGCGCAAGTGTGCACTAGTGCTCAGGTGCTGGTGCCTAGTTGTGCATATTTGTGTGCTTTCGTGCTCCTACTCTTTTGTACTATCGCAAGTATTTATATGTATGATGTGTGCAGATGTGTGGCATGATTTTTGCTCAATATTGTAGTTTAGAAAGTAGCAAAATATATTTATGGCGTAGTGCTTGCTCATGAAATGAAGTAAACTACGCTTTGCAGTCTTTGTATGAATAATAAGAGTGCTTCTGTATACACGTTCCCGTCACTTTTTCCCGGGCTTTCTTGAATAATGTGTAGGGTTGGTAGGCCAGAACCATATATATACGGCGCGTATATGGTAGTTCTAGCAGAATTTGCAAGTAGTCAATCATAGACGGTTTACCTATATATGTATATGTGGTTTTGTTCCAACCCTGGCTTCGTGCTTTCCAGTCACTTGCTACACAATCTGCGCTTTCCAAATGGAGGTTGCCCACCTGCATTGGCACCCAACACTGCCTACCTTAAAAGCATGCAACACCTGTGGAAGCCTAACTCCCTTCCCTGTGTTTTTCCTTTTGCATTACACGTTCAGAAATGGAGGATGCCCACTTGAATTGCACAGCATTCATTGTCGTTCATTTGTTCATTTGCTTCTGACAGCAAATGATTCTTTTTGTTCACGCACTCAGAAATGGAGGACGCTCATCGCGGCCACAAGCTCTTTGCTGACAAGATCGCGTCAGATGCTCATCCCCTGTTTCTGAAAGACAGGGAGGGCAATGAGTACCGCTTCCTGTTCAATTACACACGGTTGGTTGTGTAAACACTGGAAATATCCGTGTGGTAATAGGTGCGGAACATAAGAGCATAGGAGTGAGAGTGTGAATGTGCTTTTCCATGCGGCAAGAGGTGCATGCAGGACATGAGGGCAAGCGTGGATGACAACTCCCAGACTGATAAAGCCCATATTGTGGGGTGAAATATAGGCACCTATCTTTTTCATTGTCTAATAAGCAGAGTCGCCAATAAATATTCACTTGATTGTGGTTCCTCCTTTCTCTTTAAACTTTTAAACAAACCACATCATGCTGTTGCCCGACACACAACACAGGTACAACGACGACTGTGAGGCGGGCAAGCACGGGGCCCTCGTGCGCCAGCTGCTGGAGGATGACAAAGTGCACTTCATGTTCGGCAGCACACCCGTGTTTGCAGAGGCAGAGTCCGTCATCGCCAATAGTGCCGAAAGGCTGATGTACCATTGCTGTGTGGCGCCGGACAGTCTGTATGAACAGGTGGCTGCTTTTTTCTCGTATTGGCATATAGTGGTGTGCCAGCTTTTTGTGCCCTGGCGAGCTGTACAAGCAGGTGGCTGGTTTTGCTTGCATTGGCAAGAAAGAGTATGCCAGCTTTTCGTGCCCCCTCCCTGCTTGCAAACAGTGCTCCTGTGTGAGATTTTGTGCCATGTCCGCCGCACATTAACACATTATCATTATCAAGGCACATACTGTCGGCCCAAACGTTTCGTGCGAAATGCTAGCATGATCAATCATGATATGTGTGGTGATGCCAAGCGCAGCAACGCAGATTTAGGCTACACTCTGCTGACACACGGCTAGGCTAATCAACACTGGATATTGAACTATGGAAAGGCTCTCCACCCCTTCAATTCTCTTTTATCTTCTTACCACCGTACACCCCGTCTCTCTGTCTTCACTGTTCCTAGGTCTCGGAAAGGGCTTCCTGCATCATGGCGTGACATGATTTTCTCCCTTTTGTCCCCTTATGCATGCGTCCAGACTCTTATGCATCTATATACACGATTAGGGTTGGAAAGAATCATATATATACGGAGTATATTCGATTTCTTGGCAGGGATTCCATTACATATACAATCATATACGATGCATATACGGTTTTGGCCAACCCTATACACGAGCAATCCTTGCTACAAGATGCCACTACATAGAAACTTGCATGAAAGGCAGAAATGAAGGGGGGGAAAACAAAAATGCTGAAAACCACTCCCAACAATAAATGTGAAAAAGAAGCTGCTGTGGCAGCCCAACGCATGTTTCCTGGCGGCTTTGTTGTGCCAGTGTCTTTCTCAGAACATGTTTTTTCGCCAGGGGCCGAGGCTTGCAAAAGCCAGCAATCCAGTATGCACGTTTTCTGCGCTTAATTCAGCGTTCCCTGCTGATTCATAGTGTACGTCCTCAGCATGTGATCCTTGTGCCCCGTTCAAGACACAAAGCAAAGCTGTGGCGGCATCCATTGCATTCCCTCAACAGCAAACAACAGAAATTGCCATATTGAACGTCTGCCTGCAGGACCTTGCGCACGTGTTTGGAATTCAGGCAAGCAACACCAAATACCCAACACCGGCCCTGAAAAGCATGGCCTTGGCAGGTGTGTGTGTGTGTGTGTGTGTGTGTGTGTGTGTGTGTGTGTGTTTGTGTGTGTATGTGTGTGTGTGTGTATGTGTTTGTCGTTGCTTAGGGTGAGCCAGAAACGTATAACTACAGTGTGGACACACAGAGTGTGTGGCATGGAAGCACAGGCATGAATTTGCGTGTGAAGTCGGCTGAAGCTGCACATATTATTGTTAAAAGTACCGCTCGGATGCGCAGCCTTTACAAGCTTTAAGGATTCCCATTACTGATGCACGATTATTGAAGCGTGCGTGTGTTGATCGCTACATTGTGGCATAGCAATGCATGTATACACGTACAAAGAGACAAAGGGTGCACATGACTGCATAGCTGTATAGGTAATCTGTAGCACCTGTGCATGTACAAAATAGGCAAATGGGCACACTACTGCACGTCCGTGCTGGTGATGCCCAGCACCTGTGCATGTACACAGACCCTTTGTCAAAGAGGCATTGAGGCACGATATCTGTAGCACCTGTGCATATACAGAGAGATAAAGGGTGCACAACACTGCATGTCTGTACAGGAGGTGTGCAGCTATCTGTAGCACCTGTGCATATACAGAGAGATAAAGGGTGCACAACACTGCATGTCTGTACAGGAGGTGTGCAGCGTCTTTACATGTACGCGCTGGCAGACAACACCTTTGCAGCCTCCACCTGCGACGCTGCAGTGTCATACGTTGAGCGCATGATACTGCAACTTGACCCAGAATTCCAGGTAACTCAGGGGTGGAGTCATACGTTGTCATACGTTGTCATACGTTGTCATACGTTGAGCGCATGATACTGCAGCTCGACCCAGAATTCCAGGTAGCTCAGGGGTGGAGTCGTACATTGTCATACGTTGTCATACGTTGAGCGCATGATACAGCAGCTCGACCCAGAATTCCAGGTAACTCAGGGGTGGAGTCAGATGGGTTTGTCTAGTAAGCACAAGACGTGTACCAACGTCAATTGTCACACATCTCCCAGACGACTGTATTGAGCCACTTCCTGACAATCTGTTGCAGCCACCCGTGTTGAAAGCTTGACCACCCTCTGTTGAGAGAGCAGTGGTATGTTGGCATTACTGCGACCACCCTCGTTCAAACCTCAACTTTGATGGCCATTATCTGTTGGATGGAGGTAAAATGCTGGCTTTAGCAATGGGTTGGATGGCACCTCTTTGTCTGTGTTGGTAATTTGCTATCAGGGGCGAGAGCAGCTTGAAAACCCTCCATAGACCTTTGGGTGATCCTGGTCCAGTGCATATGTGCACAGACCAGTGCCACCTGTGCTTAACACGTTAACTTTTATCACTTTGCCTTTAAAATTGCAATCACCCATTGCTTCTTACTAGGGTTGGCCCGCAGTGTATATGTACACCGTATATGAGTGTATTTTGGTGATTTCCCTGCCAAAAATACCATATATGCACCGTATATATAGGGTCCTGGCCAACCCTACTTATTACGCATGTGCACATGCACACACGCACACACACACACACGTTTACTCACACACAAATATGCACACACATACACATACATATATACACACATACACACACATACACACACATACATACACACACATACACACACATGCAATAAAATGCTAACACATATGCACACACATATGCACTCATACACTCGCGCACACTCATACACTCATACATGATATGCATACCCTTTCCTCCTCCCCTCCCTGTATTGCCCCACCTTTAAATCCACATTTCTAAACTGTATTGTTTGTCCTTGCCAATTGCTCACCTTCAGATCGTGAGATACTACACTTACAACAGCAGCCAGGCTGCCGAGATCCCTGGCTTTTATGAAGGCATTGTTGCGGATGCAATACGCTTCAGGGCAGACGCAATCATGGGGTGTGACTTGCAGGTGTGTGTATGTATGTGTATGTGTGTCTGCACGAAGTGTGACTGCGTAGATGTGCAGGCGCTTGCACTCTGCTAGAACAAGACTCATCGAGACGATGCTCCGTAAGTGTGTGTCCAGTGAGGGAAAATTCTGACCAAACTACCAGAGCATGTGCAGACTCGGTTGAATCAAATAAATAACAGGACTGAACTTACGCTTAAGGTACCCATATGGTGCTATCCCAGAGGCTCAAGCTGCATGTATGGCATATTTTATATAATTTTTTTTAATAGCGTGTATGGCATATTTTGGCAGGGGAATCTTGTTGTAAACGGTCGGATGCGTGACCATACACGCATACATGTACGGCTCTGACGTGCGTGCTGTTTAAGGCAGCATTCAAGTCAGGTGCGCTAGAGAACAGCAGTGCTGTTAGAGGGTCATGTATCAGACACAGTCTTTTCTCAGCACGTGTGTAATTGCAAAGTTTGTTGTAGGGAAAGCGGCATGAAAGCTGAGGTGCAAGCATGGGCAGGCCACAGCATCTGCTGTGAGTTCTGACTGGCACAGTAGGCAAAAATGGTGTCAAGTGCACCCTTACATGTCTTAAGACCCTGCGCATTGTGACAAGACGTCAAGACTACTGGATTGAAAAGCTGTGTGTAGACTTTCAGTAGTTTCGAAAATGAAGCCAGCACGTGGTACGTCAAAACGATTACAGCAGCAATGGCTGCATGGCCACCTGCAGGATCCGGGAATTATCGTGGCCAGGACTTTGGCTGAGAAGGCCTACTACGTCAAGGCCCTTTGGATGATGGTGATACCCACGCAGCCTGGGTTTGTAGCAGCTCTAAGTGAGAGTACCAGCGAATACGTCCTGACAGCTGGACAGGTAATTTCCTGTAGCTCGGCAGTATGCACATGTGATCATCCATCACAGTACTTTATGTACTCAACTCGAGAAATGAAGGCAGGGCATTGCCGTCCTTCACCTGCTTTTTCTGAGCGAGTGCCCATTAACACTCAAGGGGCGATTTCTTGCACACCATTGCATCAAATTGGACTCAATCTAGCTTTTTCATCTGAAGCCGACGTTAGAAGCTACCAGAGTATGTGCTCAAATCCACATAAGTTGCTTGCTTCACAGATTGAACAAGACTAAACACACATGCAGAGCCCCTATACCTTGTATAGGTGCTTGCCATGAGAGATAGCATTTCATCTTGTGTACCTCGCCAAGCGCTTGGTCTTCTCACTTTATTTCTTTTGCAAAGATTCTAATGTGCTTAAAGAACTAATAAAAACCTCACATCATAGAGTTTGGTAGGCAAGCCATATTATGAAGATATGATGGTAAAAGTAGGGTCTACGCCGTGGCTTATCGGTAGGGTTGGCCAAAATCATATATATACACCGTGTATTTGGTGATGTTCCTGCCAAACATACCGTATCTATCTGGTTCTGTCCAACCCTAATAATCAGGCATGATTACCGTAATTTGTAAGGTTCAGACAAATAGACGAGTATTTTAAAAAGTTACGTTTTGATGTATAGGTTACGCTTGAAAGTTATGGTCAACAAATGCAGGGGGCAGAAGTAGAAAATTTCCTTTTGGGCCTCAGTCACCCCTTTTGCTGCTTTTCACAAGTTGGTGATCGAGATGACCTTACACTGCTCGCAACCAGCAGGTCAAAAATTCAGTTTTGGGACTGTTTGGGAGGTATTAGACCTGCAAAAGGGTTTTGCTGGGCCTGAAGCGTGCCTGGTCTTGCACTCAGCATGGATTCATACACTCAGGAGGCTTCGCTTGCCGTTTAAGTGGAGGCGCATAAAGGACTGTAAATACAGGCTTGTACAGTGAAATGTGAATACATTCACAAGCACGCACACAAGAACACGCACACGCACACATACACACACACGCACACGCACACACAATTACACGCACACACATATACACTCAAACATGCAACTACATACAGTGGCACCCGGCCATGCTGCAAGGCGATCCTATGTTCGGACTGGCCTCTGAATACGACGCTGAGTTCGCAGAAGCTAACAACGGCCTAAAGGCCTCCCATCTAGCCGCCAGTGCCTCTGCCACTTCTTACTCATTGGCAGTGGCCATGCAGGACGCGATGAAGCGGTGCATCATAACTGGCACAGATCTTACAGCAGGAACGTGTTTGCGTGTGCATGCTTTTGCGCATGTGTGCGTGTGTGTATATGCGTGTTCGTGCATGTTTCTGTGCTTGTGTGTGTGCGTGCGCGTGAGCAAGTGATTGTGCGAGTACATGTGCGTGTATGTATATGCATGTGTTTGTGTATGTGCAAGCGTGTATGTGGAGCTTGTATGCTTGGATGAGTCTTGAAAGAGGGGGGTAGACACTAGTTGTTAGAAGGAAGTTGTCATGTGTCCTTGTAGCGCTTCCAAACGTCTGGCTATTTCTTAAACCCTACCTTTACAGATTACGTCTCCACCACACAGCCTCTGCCACACGTTTTTCCACATACACGTGCATTGCAGATCAGCTATTGTTTGACCCCAGTGCCCTGGAATGCGTTGGTTTGTCGGGGCTGCCCGTAAGAGGGTCTCCTACAGGCTATGCCCTCATAGAGGCTGCCCTTGCCGCTCAGAGGCTCGTGACTTTTTTTGGGGAGGTGAGTTAGAGGTTGCTATAAACCAGACAGTAAGGGTATTCAGTTTGGCTGACGGCTGAATGCAGATCCCCGCCCTTGATCAGCAGTTAGCATGAGTAGCACAGCGTCTGCACATCCTAAGGGTCTTGCAAAAAGCATTTGCGGGACAGATCGCAATTTTCTGTCGAGGGATGCTGCTCATTTTCCCAACAAATGGAGAGTTCTAGACCCCTGCTAGGAAGGCCTTACAACTAATGTTGGTTTAAGCGGCTTGAGCCTATGAGCACGGCATCGAAGGGGTGTCTCCAACTGCCTGCGCACGTGTAAATGTTGAATGACTTTTTCAGTTTTGCTTCTGCAGCGCAAGCACCACGCATTTGTCCAAATTGTACCTTTAATAACATGCACTTTCCTTGCTTTGTGTGTGCCTTTGCAGGTGCAGTTTAACCGATTTAGGTCAGTTACTTTGTGTGAAAATGCTGGTTGCAAGAGTGTTGCAAGAGTGTTGTATTGCGGCTCGTTGGGTAGAGGAAGGCATTGCTTCATTGAAACTGTCATTTCCAGCATCATTACCTATCCTCACTGAAGTAAGCACTTGCACCAGCCTCTCATCTTGCATCAGTGAACTCTTTCAGACAGTTGCGACACAGGGAAATAGGAACGTGCACGCATGTATTTAGCACTGGTAGAAGAGCAGCAGTTACAAGAGGAATGTGTGTGCGGGGATGTGTATATAGGGGCAAGGCCTTGTTTGTGCACACGTGTGCACCCCAACTGTACACCCCTACTTTCATGGACTGGTGCGTTGCAGGAGAAATATAGCCAAGGCCGCAGTCACGATGCAGGTGAGCTACCTTGTCTGATGTGCTGGCTGTGAAGTTTGGCGTCAGTGCGAATTCTCTGTCTGAACGATCTTATACAATATGTTGCCTTTTCATAAGCAGTTCTGGTCAATTTTCCACGTGAAATGAGATCCTCATATCTTATAAGCTAGTACAGCTACTATGACAAATGCTGAAGCGTGAACACAATCTTCTTCCTTTGCAGGTCCAGAACGGCAAGCTTGAGGTAAGCTGCGAGAGGAACACTCCTCTCTCTGATGCGTCTGTAATCTAATTTAGTTAATTGTTAATTGTTACTTGGATGGTTTTCTTAGAGAGCCACTTCTCCTCCTCTCTGCTTTTTCCTGACCAGTGGTCTTGGCAAGCAGAGTCCTTGGTCGGTAGCCCCTGAACAAATGTAAAGCAAAACGGGTCAAGGACAAGGCCCCTCGGTGCTCAAAGGACCAAAATGCCAGCTTTCTGTTGTGCATTTTTGGAACCAATAAAGCTCCTTGCTCAAGCTACAGCTAGCTGGCTCACTCGCTAATTCTTGTTGGCTTACGACAAAACTGCCAATATCCCATCCTCGCTCTGCTAGCATCACGCGTCTGCTTCATTGCTCACAGTTTTCATGATCAGCCGTTTGTCTCGCATCTCCCCTGACATGGGCTTTGCATACCGACTGTGCCTGACCCTGTTCAATCAGGCAAGCTTCCAGCCGTTTGCCTCACAACTCCCCTGACATAGCCACCAAACACTGAAAATGCCTGACCCCGTTCAAACAGGCGGTCTTTCCCCTTGGGATTGCCAACAAGGCCATCGTAATGCCTACTCCAGTGGCACGTGACCACAGCCGTAAAATTGGAGTCTTGAACCAGGTGTGCCCACCTGGACCTAGTGCACGTTAGCTTTGATGCTGTTGCTTCCCACTATAGCTTGTATGTGCGCCTTAATGTCTGCCTGCTTGTGCAGCTTCTTGGCTTTTGTGTGAGCAGCTTCTGATGTCTGGATTAGTATGTAGCGAGCAGGGCAGCCCTTTGGGCCCTCGTATTGAATTCAGGGCTGTGCATGAAACCATCAGAAACATTTTGCACCGTAATCATGTTACAGTTGTAGAGGATTGTATGCATCCTAAAACAATGGTCCTCACATCGGGTCAGCAGTGTACAGCGTTGAAAAGTACAGAGGAAAACCCCGCTGGCAGTTCAAGCCACCTCCACATGAATGAGTGATCACGGGTTTTGCTTTGGCTCTAGCTGCAGTGGAACGGCTTCACCTAAAAACATTTGCACAGCTCATGAGTGCTGGTGCAAAAGGCTGGCATTAGTCATGAGTGCTGGTACAACAGGCTGGCATTAGTCATGAGTGCTGGTACAGCAGGCTGACATCCCTCGGGGGATAGAAGCGCTACTTTGCTTAATTTTGCTCTTGATGATGAGATAAAAGTGTTAAAAATGTTCAAAGTGCTTGATGTGATGCACAGCTCTGCATCAAGGGGTTGTACCTAATGCCGGTAGCAAAGGCCATACAATTGTTTTGGTTGCCTCATTTTATCTGTGATCCTGTGCCTCGTTGTCAAGTCAAGCTCAGTCTGGATTACAAAGGCCTTCGGCCTGGCATGGCTGCTCAACACAGAATGGTTCCAGAAATAGGGCCAAAAGGTACCCTAACATAAACACCCTAGCATAAACACCCTAGCATAAACACCCTAGCATAAACAACTCGTGTGCGTGCTTACGTGTGAGAATGTGCTTGTCTGTGTGTTTGAATGTATATGCACAAGCGTCTGTGGGGGGTCTTGGCTGGAAGTGCTGGCAAAAATGGATCGTGGCAAAAGTGGTTACAATATTGCGTGGACTGCACAAAGGCGCTAAGTCCTTTTTACAATTCATAACCATCGTGGTTACAGAGTGCTTAGCGTTCAACCATTGTTATATTCATAACCATTTCATAACCATTGTTACTGATTCATAACCATCATTACCAATTCATAACCATCGTGGTTACAGAGTGCTTAGCGTCCAAATTTCGGACGGCTGGATGTTTGTAACAATGCCAAAGGCTTGTAAAATGGGACAAATTCTGTTTGCAAGAAGTAGGAGTCAACATGGCAACACTCCCTCAAATCAGTCTCTGTAAATCGCTGAAATAGGGTTCTTGTCCATTAAGTAATCATGCGTATGTGTCCTTCATACACGTGTGATGCATGATGCATGTATGATGTGTATGTGTGCATATGTGTATATGTGTTAATGATGTGCACACAGCGTATATGTGTCAATGATGTGCACACAACATATGTGGCAAGGAAGTTCCAGTTTCACATTACAATTATGGCCAACCTTCACAGAAGTGCACGCATAATCATGGCTATGCTAGCCGCAAGTCTGAACGTTTGTGTCATCACCACTGCAGGAGCACCTGCATCCTTTGCATACGCACAAGCACTCACCTTCAAAACACACATACGCACATACGCACAAGCACTTACAAAAAAACACACACGTATACACACAGGATGACTTCATTGCTGTGGTTGTAGTGGTGATTGGGTTTGTGTTGTTGCTGTGCGTATTGGCCTTGTTCTATGCTGTGTGGCATAAACGACACCCGAGGAGGGAGGACAGCCATCTTGTCATAAACCCGGATGACATCAAAATCATCAATCCACCTGTGCGCATCTGGGATGGCACCTGGTGCGTGTGCGTTGTGTGTGTCGTGTGTTTGTATGAGTGTGACGGCGTGCATTTGCTTTGTATTAGACAATGGCGTAGTGCATCCTCCCTGTGTCCTTGGAACGTGTTGCTAGGAAACACAATCAGTGCGTCCCCTGTACCCTTGAAACATGTTGCTAGGATACATAAGCAGGTGTAGCCTTATAGTCCACACAAATATCACACATATGCAGAATGCACACGTGTTTTTAGAACTATCAATACACCTTTATGTAGAGTGCACACTATCGTTATTAAAACTGTCCATACACCTTCATGTAGAATGCACACATCTTCCAGTAACAAGCACTCGCTCACTTTTTGGTTGACAACTTAGGGAGAGCGGAAAAGCGATGTACATGAATGCCCTTGTTGCTGTGGAGCCGTTGCCCGAGCTCATGCTAGAGAGGGTGGCGGGGTCGTCGGCCCAAGTGACCGCGTCTATCAGGTGTGTGTGTGTGTTTTGCTGTCTGTGCGTGTGCATGTGCGTGTGCGTGCATGTGTGTGCTTGTGTTTGTGCTTGTGCGTGTGTGTCCTTTTTTGCGTGCGTGCACATGCAAAACGTCTCTATAAGGTTAACTTGGCACTGATTTTATGATGCTTTGGTCTCACATAGGTTCAGGGTCCTTCCTTGGTCATGTGTTCATCCCTTGGCACAAAAAGCAAAAGAATCAGCACAGAAAAAGGAACGGACTCTGCAATTGCATTAATAGCAAATAGTTCACACGTGCACTGTAAACTTGCCTCATGTGGTTTCTTTCTCCCTCTGCTCCTCCACTTCACACATCCTCTCGCTTCTTCTTCCCTTGCCAATCCTCTGCAACAGCATGTTAGTGCCTGTATATGCTATCTAGCTATAACCAATCCTTACATCCCACGTCTGCCCACGCCCTCTTTGCTTGCAACGCTTCTTCAACAGCACGACGATGCAAACGCTTGTGTATGGTCTTTCTTTGATCTTGAGCAATCACCGTCATCCCACACACGCTCTCACGTTCCTTCTTCTGCGACCCCTCTATAAACAGCGCACCGCAGGCCAGGAACTCCCAATCCACCTTGCGGACTGACTTTTCAGGAGCCCTTCCTAGCAATGTAAGTCAAGGTCTTGATAGACTTGATCGTGGTACTTCTTACTGGACGGTGACCTATAAGCTGGGCTGGTGTGGAGCGATTCCTTACATTTGTTAGCACAGAGACCTGAGCTGACCTAAGCTGGGCTGGTGTGGAGCAATTCCTTACAGTTGGTTGTACAGTGACACAAGCTGACCTAAGCTGACCGAAGTTGGAGTCTTGTGGAGCGCCTCTGACGATTGTTTGGCAAAAGTTCTAGTTGCATATTTTGAAACGCCGTACGAAATGCATATCACTGCCCCCTAATCATTGTGTTTTGGTAGGGGCGGTGACGGGGCGGTGGTTAAATATATATATATTTATTTATTTATTTATTTCTAAAGGGGGCGGTTGTGGGGCATTGTCAGAAATTAAAGTTTTTGAGCAGTGCGAGCGATGAGTGGTCAGGAAGCCTTCCGATGAGTTGTCAGGAATTCCTGCACTCACCTTTCCCCCAGCCCTGCTCCGCCTGCCCCTGTCCCTGCCCCTGCACCCCCAGCCCCAGCCCCGTCTGCACCCGTCGGGAAGCTCCAGCGAGGGGGAGGCGGTTGCAGT
>Ga0307947_1003489_pt1 | contig 12616 bp, 12 predicted proteins | sample OrgLakmetagen232_FD_201840 | JGI IMG/M metagenome (GOLD analysis project Ga0307947, IMG submission 201840) | Saline water microbial communities from Organic Lake, Antarctica - #232 | ecosystem: Environmental > Aquatic > Non-marine Saline and Alkaline > Saline | place: Antarctica: Organic Lake...
CCTGGCAGGTGTGTGTGAGACCAATCAAGGGGGGGGGGAGGGGCATTGTTGTAATTATTGGTGTGGGTATGTTGTTTTGGAGTAAATGGGAGGGGCGTTGTTGTAAAAAATTTAGTGGTTGTTTTGGAGTAAGGGTGTAGTTATATTCCGGTGTGTGTTTTGTGTGCGCGTGCATGGGTGTGGACGCAGGTCTTATCCAGGCTGTTACCTGAATACACAAGCAGCGATGGCTAGCCTGCGCAGTGCGTCTGGTCAAGAATGCACGTGCATCAGAAGCAATTGGTAGTCAAAAGAAGGGCACCTACACGCGCGCACGCACACACACACACACACGCACACACACACAGTGCTATGATGATGAGGGGCTCGGCGCTTGGCTGCAGCCCATTTGGACGGAGTGTGGACATGGTGGATGCTTGCATGCAGCTCATGCACGGGGCCGGAGGTGAGATAGTGTGGGTATTTCTGTGATGTGACACAAAAGATCAAAACAGGCACTGAAACCGCTCTCTGTGGCAAGAAAGGATATGAGACCGGAGGTGTGTGTTTGTGCGTGTGTGTGTGGGGGGGGGTGCGTGTGGGTGTGTGCGTGTGGGTGTGTGGGTGTGTGGGTGTGTGCGTGTGTGTGTGTGAGTGTGGGTGTGAGTGTGGGTGTGGGTGTGGGTGTGGGTGTGGGTGTGGGTGTGGGTGTGGGTGTGGGTGTTGGTGTTGTTGTGATGTTGTGACACTGAAGATCAAAACAGGCACTGAAGCCACTCTCTGTGGCAAGCAAGGATATGAGACCGGAGGTGTGTGTGTTGGTGTTTTTGTGACAGAAAAGAAAAAAACAGGCACTGAAGCCACTCCCCGTAGCAATCAAGGAAAAAGAAACTTTGGTACAGGACCATGAGACCCAGTACAAATATGTAAAACATGTAACAAATGCGTACAATTGCGTACAAATGTGTAGAATTGTTTCAAGTATTTGAGCGCCTTTAGGTGTTGGCCATAGATAGATACAACTCAACTCAGGACAAGCCGTTGTGTTGTCATACCCCTTTTTACTTTTGAGGTCCTGCCGCTGTTCCATTTGCTCTGGTTCCTTTTGACCCTCACTGCTTCCCTTAGTCAGACTTGGCACATGTGCATGTGAGGGGGAGAGATTTATATTGTTGCGAGGAGGAAAACAGGGTGCAAAGTATGAAGGTAGTGGACTCAAATGCTGAGCTAGGCCAGAAAAGCCCGCTATTCATTGTTTAGGTACTAGGTTGTTCTATTATTAGGGTTGGCCAGAACCGTATAAATACGCAGTATATGACCGTGTATTTGAGGGAATCCCTGCAAAGAACGCCTTACACACACCGTATTGTACAGTGCTGGCCAACCCTATCTGTTATCTGCAATTAGCGCCTTTTTTTCACCAATGTATGTCGCACCAATGTATGTTGCAAGTGTCTGTATTGTTCACGCCAGCTACCTCCAGATCAGCGTTGAAACAGCGATAGACTGATCATACCGACAGGAAAATGTTTGAACACTGCTCACATTAATGGTGAAGTTCAAATTGCCTGGGTTTTTTTAAACAGCATATTTTGGTCACTTATTTGTGGATTTTTAGGGTTTAACCCGAAGTGATCACAACAGTTAAAAACTGCAGCAGCAAAGCACCGATTACTCCCTCCTCACTCGCGCAATCCCACCTCCTGCCGCCATTTGTGGACACGACAACATCTTGTGAATGTGCTTATGATGCAGGATTAAGGACATTGAGTAACACCAATTGATGGAGTGTCAGACAGCGTTGACACTCACACAATCTTGCATAAGGAGCATTTTTATTCCTCCTGTCCTCTCACTGTCCTCGATTTTTACTGTCCTCGATCAGTTTGTATCTTCTCCTTCCACACACTCTCTTAATGTGTATGTCAATGTATGTCTCTTATGTGTATCTGGATATATATGGATATACCTCCTACTGTCCTCGGTTAGTTTGTATCTTCTCCTTCCACACACTCTCTTGATGTGTATGTCAATGTGTATCTGGATATATATGGATATACCTCCTACTGTCCTCGGTTAGTTTGTATCTTCTCCTTCCACACACTCTCTCAATATGTATCTAAATGTCTCTTGTTTCTCGGTGTCTCTTGATTTTTATGTCAATATTTGTCTCTTGATTCCTCTTGATGTGTTTCTTGGTGTCTGTTGATGTGTATATTTCCTCCTACTGTCCTCGGTAGATGCGTCCCTCTCCCTCCACACATTTACCAAATGCAAGGACGGCAGCATCCTTAGAGGAGCCATTCTCACAATCTCCCCTCTTTTTCCCTTTCCCCCCTTCCTTTCCTTTAGATAATCATGTAGACCTCATCCTTCGCTGTTTCAATACACACATACACACAAGTACATACTACACACCTACTTACACACTCACATGAACAGACCCACTTTCTGTCACTCTCCCTCTCAGGCATTGACACCTTTGGAAACCTCGGCAGCCTGCGCGACGAGCTGGCTGACATGCCCTCCCCTTTCTCCTCCGCACACGAGGAGAGCAATGGCGCTGCCATTTCTGACCCCGCTGTGGGACAGGGGGAGAGTGGCAAGGAGGGGTCCAAAGCTCCTGCTGCTACTGCTGATGCCCCTCCTAAAATGGACAGAGCGTTCTCTCTGCAGCTGCAGCAGCAGCAGCAGCAGGAAGCCTGCACTCCCAGGCTCGGCAAGTCTAGTGGCAGTGGCAGGTGTGAATATTGTGGAACCAGCTCTTTGATGGGTCAGCTGAGGTGGTGGAGTCAGGGGAAACATAGGTCGAGGGAGTCAGTGCTGCAAGGCGTGCATATGTGTAGGGTTGGCCAGAACCGTATGTATGCACCGTATATGGCCGTATATTTGGTGTTGTCCCTGCGAAAAATACCGTGTATGCACCGGATATACATGGTTCTAGCCAACCTTACATATGTATGTGTTTGTGGTGTGTGTGTGTGTGTGTGTATGTGTGGTGTGTGTGAGTGTGTGTGTGAGGCAGGTGAGGATCTCAGAGCTTGTCACCATTGCGTCACCTTAATGGAAAAAGCTTTCGTATTAAGCGCTGGCGTGCTGCCTCTGGCTGTTGAGCGTAACAACTTTTGGTGCAGAGGGCTCATTTGCTTATGTGTGTAGGAAGGGTTTGAGGAGTATAGAATGATTGCAAAAATTGTAATGCGTCAACTGACAAGGAAAGGCAGCTTTTAATTGGTTGGGGGGGGTGCTGTGCTGTGTTGGCTGTGAGCTTTCTATAATCCTGTTCTGTGTAATGTGTGTGATGTGCATATCAAGAGAGAATACTATACGTCAATGTTTGCCTTCAATACATCTTGTGAGAGCAGGGTGGGAAAACACACAGGAAATATTTACCACCATTCTGGAGTGGTGTTCTGCTGAAGTGTGTGTGTGTGTGTGTATGTGTGTGTGTGTGTGTGTTTGTATGTGTGTGTACCCGCAGTGCTCACGTCCTTTTGGCAAGCCCATAGGTTGTTGAGTTCAAACCTTGCATGTGTGTGCAGGAATGGCAACGTGTTTGCAAACGCTCCTGGCAAAGGTGCGGGGCCAGTACAGCAGCCACAAGAAGCAGCGCCAGCGCCAGCGCCAGCAGCAGCAGCAGCAGCAGCAGATGACATCGACGACATCATGGGTGCGATTATCTCGTTTGATTTGATAGGGTACAATTCAATAATAGGAAACAAATAGGAGGGTGCCCTTGTGTGCTCGTCTAGGATAGCCATCCTCCATGCGTCTGATGATGATACCCATCCTGACAAGAGGCTGTCTGTGCCTTGCTTTTGTGCGGTTGCCTCCAAACGAATACTTGTGTGCCTTACTTTAATAGGGCTAGTTGTTTCTATGAATATTGAATCCAGAATGAAACCCTACATCCCCTCATGACAAAGCGCCTCCATGCGTCTTACACTTTGATGACTTGCCTGCACACTAGTGTTGCTGGAAGCACTTGTGCAGCTGTCAGTTAAGTGTTGTAAGTCAAGCACTGTAGGCTGCGTGACTGTACGTAATAATCATCATTTATGGACGTAATAATCATCATTTATGGCTTGCCGCGCACTCGTGCTGCTGTAAGTTAGGCACAATGTGCCACGCTTTGTATGCTATGTGCCACGCTTTGTATGCTATGAGCCACGCATTGTATGCTATGTGCCACGCATTGAATGCTATGTGCCACGCATTGTATGCTTTGTGCCTGTGCATTCTCATGAGTTGCAAGCCCAGTGGCTGGCCTAGACGACTGCAGGTTACGCCCTACATTACAACATGCAATACACACACACGCGTGCGTGAGAGAGACAGGTGTCCCTTGTTACCTGGAATGACTCAACCACAGGCATGTCACCGGACCTACCCACCATTTCTGGTAGCCTGGGCTTTGAGGCCTACATGGCTCAGATGCAGCAGTCATTGCTGCAGCAGCCGCCTCAGCAGCAACGCCAGCAGCAGCAGCAGTTCTGGCCACTCCCCTCTTCACTAGGCCTCTCCCTGCCCTTCCCCGTAATGGACCATAACAACAGTAGCAGCAACAACAACAACAACATTAACAACGACAACGACAGGATCCAGCTCGATGCAGGTGGTGGTGTCGGTGCTCTAGGATTGTGGCCAATGGGTGTGGGAATGAGCATGGGGGTGGGCATGGGAATGCCAGTATCCACCCCCCCTGCACCCACCACCACGTCCAATGGCCCCATCAGCGCAATGGTGAGCCAATGCTACTAGTGCAGCGTTCAGTGGCAAGGGGACAGTGCTAGTTCCTGGACAGAGCTAGCATTTGTTTCTGGCCTTTTTTTCTGGACAGCGCATATCACTTTCGGTATGTCAGCAAGTGCAGTTTTGTTGGGCACTGCTGTGCGCGTTGGGCTTGTCTGCCATCGTCCATTTTAGGTTGTTTTGAGGCGTGGGTTGAGGTGCTGCCCAGCGGCTCTTAAAGGCCACCTTAATGCAGAACCTAGGGTTTCTAGGATGCCCAAGATCAAGGGTTGGGCCTGCTGACATTTCGTGTGTGTGTGTGTGTGTGCATGTGAGTGTGCGCGAAAGTATGTGTTTGTATGTGTCCTGCATGCGCTTCTTGTGACTGTACTTTATGTGTCCGACTTCCCTTCCTTGGAACGACACGTCAGGGCTGTGTGTGTCATTTTGGGAGTGTTTATGTGCATGTTTGCTAAGTACTGACTCTGTGTGTGTGCGCGTCAGTGCTTTTGCACTGCGTACGTGCGTATAGTTGCTGTGCAGCAATTGGTTTGCAAAGATTCACCGCTTTTCACCCCTGGGTTTTGTGGTCTGGGGCTGTGTGGGAGGATTGATTGCTGTGCACTCACGTGGGCATAGGGTTTAGGTGCTATGATTTAGGGCCCAAGGGCTTGAAACCCTGACCCTGTATGTACATGTGTGTGTGTTTGTGTGCATGTACGTACGTACATTTTAGAAGACGACTGAAGCAAGATTTGTTGGTTGCAAAGTGCCGCTTTTTTGCAACACTGGTCAATTACGCTGTTCATCTGAAAAGATGGCAGCAGCACACACGGCTAAAATTTTTTTGGTAATTTACGATGCTAGTTTGAGTTCCGTTGCATTTGATAGGTGATCTGGTTGCTGAAAGCTGGGTTGGTTTCTTTCTGGCGCCACCAACCTTGCTGTCAGCTCTTAACACTTTTCATCCAGTTATTTCGTACCCCTGAATTGACTGCTAATGAGTTACAGGGCCTCTCCTCTCCTCAATTGCTTTCATTCTGTTTCATTCCTCGTCACACTGATTGGGTTGGCGCATGACTGTGCGCGCAATTAGAATCACATTTAGTATAAGTGAAGCTCCATTTTATGCAACATTTGATTTCTTTTGCTCTCTCCTTAATGTATGTTTCTGGCTACTTTATAGTGTGCTGGTTCCGTCTGCTTTCTAGAACGGCTGTAAAGGTCTGCATCGTGCTTGCCTACTGCCTACGATACTTTGATACTTTTATTGTGCACGTGTCTTGAACTGACGTCCATCCTGTTCCAGTATCTAGGTGTGTGTCCCACTGTCTGCATCAGCAGGAACTGCTGCTTCTTGCACCTCCTTGGTTGATAATTAGTATCATGAGCTCAACTCAAAGTTTGTCGTTTGTACCACCATTTTTGTTTGAACACGAGTAAATTGTCATGTTTGTTGTGTACAGCGTCGCGTCATTTCGGTTGTTATTTTACGCAAATACGCCTCTGCTTGCCACAGTTGTGCTTTCGCTGCTCTAGTTGATGATGAGTTTGGCCATTATGTGTGTTTCTTGGTTGACTGTTCGTTCCACAATTTGTGCATCAAACATGTTGTTTTTGTCGGAAGCTTCGCTTCAAATTTACTTTTGCCAACGATTTTCCCCCTGCTGCTCTGTGTAAAGGCTTTGTTCGTGTCATTATAGTTTGGAATATTAAGGCCTCCAGTCTGGCAACCTTTAGGTCCCAACAAATAATCAATCAGAAAGATCGACAGCTGCACTATAAAGCAAGGAACTTGTATATCTGAGTTATGCTGAAAAGAAAACCTATGATATTATCAAATAAATGGTTGAACTGGTGCCAAAATGCTCGGTGCCAATACATGAAAAAATTACAGAGGGGGGCGACTGAACGCATGCCCAAAATGTTCCTTTTCTACACCTAGATTGCAGCCACCAGCCATTCACCGCCCCTTCATCCAATTGGGACCATTCTTGCTTCAAATGAAATCTGGAATGGTTAGCTACGTGCATATGTGCTTCTATTTATGTAAATCAATATGCATATGTGCAATCGGACAGGAATCAAAGCTCAAACTGGCCACCAAAACCCTAGTATGGTGGCTTATCATAGCACAAGTTGACCTAAGTCGCTTTCTTTTGTGGTGGTTTTTGTTGTATAGGGGGAGGATATTATAGCACCACAAAATATGTGATTTGGTGCGGTGGGTGATTTGTGTGGAGGTTGTTGTAAGAAGAAGAACTCACGCCAATGCAAATTAGACATGGGCGCCCCAATTTGCTACAATGAAACTCAATTGCTATGGTTACAATGGTTACAATGCATGGTTACCATGATGGGTGACCTTCAGCCAGGTTGTTTGGCTGATCGGCTGCTGACTGGTCTCGGCCAGCCAAAAATAAATCCAAAAGCTCAGAAAAAGAAGTCTATTGTTGTTCTGCTGAGAAAGGAAATCATGAACAAGTTGGTTGTTGACCTTGCAGCAAAAAGGGTTGGGCTGCTAAAAATCCTTAAAAAATGTGTAAACAGAAAGGGAAAATGTTTTCTCAGCTCACAAACTCGATGGTCTTGGCATAATAAAAGGTTCATCTTCACCAGGACATTGGTCATATACGCAAGAATCGCTATGGATTGCTACAAATCGAAAACAAATTTGACTGTAGCAAGGGGTTACAAGGGGTTACAAGGATGGCCTACCTACAGCCCGAGTCTCTGGCTGATGGCAATTGGCTGGTGAACAAAATCAACCAGTGTCGAAAATTGAAACTAAATCTGACACAAACTTGAGGAGTCTGTATGAGTCTTGATTCAGGAATGTATTGATCTCAAAATCAGTGATACAAATTTGACTGTAGCAAGTTGGGGCGCCCATACTCCAGGAACAATGGAAAACGTGCCCAGTCAGTCGTCCCCCCTGAAAATATTCGGCTTTATGTAATGTAAAAAGTCACTTTTATATAGCGTCGTTCTGCAAACCACCAAAGGTATCCTTCGTTTGTCTAGTCCAACAATTAGATGCACCAGAAATTCCAAAGGAAATACCTGTTATGTTGCTCAGCAGGCTGTTTGACATTGGATGATAGCCGTTTTAGGCGGAGGGCGCACACCCTCAAGGGATCACGAAAACTCTCTTTTGTGTGACCGTTGCACCTGTAGACAGACTCAAGATGAAGCGCATGCCCTTTTGATGGGGACAGACGCTTGTGCTCTGAGAAGAGAATTTGCTTTCCTGTAAAGTCAAATCGATTGAAGTTCTTGGATGGTTTTTCAGTAAAGCAACGCCTTGCAACCTGTTGCAAGCTAGTGCCCAGATGGTTTATGATTCCGGCCGCAACACAACAACACACTTTTTCCTTTGTGTCTGATAAAAGTTCATTGATGACTGACAAGGACCAGTCACAGGCCGATCAGCCAAATACTCTGGCTAAAGGCCCCCCCATGTAAATCTGAATCGAAATTCACGCCGTTGCACTTTTCTGGTGATAGTCGATTTTTGCCCCGGCTTCGTCCTCTATTTTTCTCGACACCAAACCTTCCGCAACCAGCACCAGACACACACCTTAATGATCTTCAAAAACAAGTGTTATCAGCCAACCAAGAAAGAAACTCCTACCAGCCCTATGATATCAACCTTCGGAACAAAGTCAATTCAGACATCCAGCCCACCAACCCTCAAGCAGACATTGTAGCCACTGGGCGCTGCAAGTACTGGATCACTGACGTAGATCTCATGAAGCACCAAGGAAACGACACCGAATCTCCCTCAGACGACCCTGTACTCCCAGAAGTGTACACTGCCACAGTAGCATGCATCTACAACGTAGATGGAAAATGCTAACGCATGCTCACCCCTGAGCGCTTTGACATTCTTCAAAAGGCTTTTAAAAAGGCAAAATACAGCGGCTTACATGACAACATCCACCCACCCCCCATCCACCCACGAATCTTGCATCAGAACTCGTAGGCCTCATCACACGCAAAGATATTGCTACCTCCATACTTGCAAGCCAAAAGATTAACAACTCATTTTCACGGATGCTCCCCCCCCACATTATCACCACCCTACAAAATGGGCCCTAGTCACCAAAGAAAAAATGGCATCCCCCCTTGACCATGATCCCCCACTCCCTCGCAAAGGAACAGCACAAAGATCTCTGCAACATTCTCCAAGGAGCCTCCGTTACTCTCCACATCATCCTTTTGGGTGTGGGTGGCACCATCTACAACACTCACACTCTGAAGCCTTTCAAGGAGCTGGGTCGTGATTCTCAAAGAGTTAAGAAGCTTGCCTCCAAGCTCAAAAGCTCCATGTGCACTCTGTGAACTTTGCTGCTAAACTTGTCCATACCAGACGTGCCATTTCCAGTACTGTTATCAACTCTCATCAGGAGCCGGTTATTTCAGGCCAAGCCTGCAACCCTCTTGATCCCCATTGATTTTTTCTTCCTTTTCGCGGTGGAGGAGCTTTACGGTACTCGGCACCAAAGCGGCTCTTTTTCCTTAATTGATGTGGGGAGTGGTTTTCACTGCCTGCGTAGTTTTTCTTTTTTTCTTTCCTTTTCCTTGCTGGAGTGAGCACCCAAGAAATCAGGCCTTTGAGATAAACTGCAACGCCTTCTCCTCCAAGTTCACTGGTTTCTCTATTTGCCATCCCATTTACCATGAAAACACCGTGTATCTAGCAACAAGGCATGCAATCTACTCTGCTGCCTTTAGCACAGAGGCAACGGCTTCCTCCATGTTTCTCCCCTGCTGGAATAAAAGGATGACCATTAGTCCATACGCATCGCTCTACTGCAGATTCCTGCACCTATGTAAATTCTTGGGCTCAATACCATCAGACCAACTCCAATATGCAAAAGTACCCTTCTGGAACAATATACGGACGCCCCTTCCCAAACATACTTGGGAAGTGCATATCATTGCCATATGGAATACTGAAGGCAGATACTGCCTCAATGCTTGCAACAAAAACTGGCCAATAGAGCTTGCCAACGAAATTCCTGAGGCAAAGTGGTAAATCAGTTGCATCCCTAATAACGATCCCTACCCCTCTGCACTTAGCACTGAAGAGACTCCTGGCCTTAATAAAATAAGGAAACTACCCGACGACCACCTTTGTCAAACCCCAGAAGGCCCCCAAGATAAAACATGTACCTTGGACCAATTCCAGTGCTCTAACAAAGCGACCCAACAGAGCTCCAGTCCAAACTCGACCCGTAAAGTACAGGAAAAACGGGACTGGACCTACCCTGATGGCAGTATAAAAATACACGAAGAAGGGCAAGACACAGGATCAGGTGTATACCACCCTTGCTTAAACGTATCCCATTACGTAAACCCAAGAGGCGTAGGTATTACCAACACCATCTCACGTGCAGAGCTAGCAGCTATAGCAGCCACAATCATATACGGATACTATCATATAGCCACAGATATCCTAACCTCAATGCACCAAATTAAAAAGCAGCTCTCACATCCAAACATCCATCGCCACCACATCCAGGGAGATGTCCTCCAATCCATTGCCAAAGCAATCCACCAGTCACCGTCGCCCATTCATTTCCACAAAGTCAAATCCCACACAGGTATTATATGCAATGAATATGCTGACGCTAGGAAATCGATAGATGCTAGAAAATCAATCACAAACTACTCTGACGTTGCGGATACCTCCATCAAAACAGCTGGCCCTGAGAGATGTCCCTTCTACAACATCTACTGGCTTGCAAAAGAATATCAAGAACATCAAATCATACAAAATCACCCACACACCCACACAGCCCAGTCTTCCAAATCAAAGCTCTGGTACCTATCCAATTACCATGACGCCTTGCAAGCACACATGCACCTCCTCCACGAACTAGGAAATGCCAATACCATAGCAAATTACCATGAATATTACCAGACCCTTATCGAAAATGGCACTGACAATGGAGCCGCTAGCAACGCTTACCTAACAGCATCCCATGTCCCTGTTAAGACAAAGTGCATCATTAGGAAGTACAGAACAGGAACCCTGTACAACCAAAAGCATGCGGAATGGTTTGAGCACTCAATAAACCTAACTTGCCCCCTCTGCCCTCAGGTAGACAGCGCCCTGCACATCCTTTCTGAATGCCAACACACGCAAATAAGAAATATGATCACCGAGAGACACAACTTAGCATACAGCATGATCTTCAAAGCCCTCAAGACAGGCTCCCTAGGATCCTGCTATGTCTGCGTGGATGTAGGTAGCAGCAAACGGTTGGCTATGCAAAATCTTTAGATTCCCAATACAGCTGAAACTAGGATTGTACCAAAGTGGCTCTTTTTTCACCCCGCTTCTCAGACAAAAAAAGGTTTATCTCCAGCCGTCCGGATGGTGCTCTGGTTACTGCCATCTCCGCTAAGAAAAGCAACAGACCAGCAATGAAGGGGGGTGGGTTCTTTGGAGTGGCAGGAGGCAACTGAGGGAGACCAGGAACACCTAAAAGCACCGCCAGCCATTCGTAGATCCACTTTCCCCAAATAGCATCGACCCAAAGATCTCAGCGTTCTTCAACGTGACATCCACCTCGTCGAGATCAAGTACTGTGAGGACACTAGACCGCAGAACCAGTCGAGCGCCGTGCAGGAACAGCATAAAGGCCTCTGCTCCACCCTTTAAGGAGCCTCCTTTATTCTCCACACCATCCTTTTGGGTTTGGGTGGCACCATCTGCAAGAATCACACGGTGGAGCCTTTAAAGGAGCTGGGTATTTAATTAAAGAGTTAAAAAACTTGCCTCCAAGCTTCATGTTCATTCTGTCAATTACGCTGCCAAACCTGTCCATACCAGACGTGCCCTTTCCAGCACTAATATTAACCCATAAAGAGAAGGTTTCAGATCAAGCCTGCAGCCCTCCTGATCCCCATTGATCTTTTTTCCTTCCTGCCGAAGTGGCCTTAATTAGTGTGGGGAGTGGTTTTTCACTGCCTGCGTAGGTATTTTTATGTTTTCGAAATTTGCATTGTATAATTAGAAGTACTAAAAAGAAAAGAAAAGGCTCCGCTGGTAGTGATGACACAGCCAGCATGATTAAGGGAGGGGGTTACTTAGGTGCCCGCACCAGGCAACCCCCCACCGCGCAAACACTTAAAGAAATTAATGTGGGTCAGGGGGGTTGTGTGCCGTAGCACCCGGACCCAATCCTTGACTGTTGTTGCTTGTGTTATATTGCAGTGCATACCTTGTTTTTATGAGTGCAGATGCATGTCTGATGGAGTTTTCATTCAGTTTGCGTGTCAATTTTTTAATTCTTATGATAATCCAGATTAAGGTCTGCCAGAGGTTTGTCTGTATATTCTGTGTACATAGTCCCCATAGCTCCAACGAGGATCACGTGAGGCTTGACTTCCCTATATCCTTGTCTGTTTAGGTTGGCAATAAGGATGCTGTGCTGTGCTTTTGCTTTTTGGAGTTGGGGATCAGGCCTAGTGTCTTCACAAAAATTAAATTCAATCAGGTGAACCTCCTACTGGTGTGGATATAATTTCTTGTCATTAGCAGGCTGCAGCTGTTGGAATTTTGAGGTGCGGGTGGTTACGCGAGAGGAGCACACAGTGCTAGGTAAAAATAGGATGGCGTCCGGACGAGAAGAGACTTTTAAAGCATGTGCTGTTAGTTTTGGTAGCAACCAAGAAGGCAGTGTTTTGTTGGCAGTGTTTTTCAGATCTAGGCCTTGCTCGGATAATTTATCTGCGCTGCCTACGTCAGTGTAGGCAATTTGGTTGGCACCGCATGGTCCCTTTTGTAGGGCTTGGACAATCAGCACACTTGCCGTATTATGGCGTTATATAATCATGTTCCTCATTTTAGTGTGTTGGCAGCCTGAGAGTATGTGAAGCGCACTATCAGTGC
>Ga0307947_1003491_pt1 | contig 12613 bp, 11 predicted proteins | sample OrgLakmetagen232_FD_201840 | JGI IMG/M metagenome (GOLD analysis project Ga0307947, IMG submission 201840) | Saline water microbial communities from Organic Lake, Antarctica - #232 | ecosystem: Environmental > Aquatic > Non-marine Saline and Alkaline > Saline | place: Antarctica: Organic Lake...
GGTTCCCCAAATTATTATTGGCCACTTCTACGGAATTTTAAATATATCGTCGAATTCCTGAGCTCAAGCCCAGTCGATTCGCACCCTTTTTGAGCAAATTGGGTTAAGGGGGGGGGGGTCTGTGGACATGTCCAAAGGTCAGAGGCACACGCGCTCGGGTGTAGGCCGCGGGGTGAGTAAAGCCAATGAAGCAGCAATTTACCCCAACCATACAGAATTGTGCCAGCATGAGATAGTCAGCAGAATTATGATGAAATGGAAGCAATGTGGGACTGTGCAAGCCAGTTGTGGGTGCCTGGTAGGTCATGTGTGCATGGGCGTCCGTATCTCTATTTTTGCCCCATAAATCTGCAACACTTCAGTTTCAGCTCTTGAGGAGTAAGCAGATGGATGCAGATTCAGAAAGGAGCAAATCAGTACCCTTTTTCTCTGGGTGGGGGCACTGGAAGGGGGGTTGGGGTGGTGGGTAAAGCCCAAAAATAGGACGTGCCTTCCCTCAAATTTTTTTTCCTGCCTCCTGCCTCATCATTGGAATTTCCAGCAGCCCACTTTTTCCGGTGGCACTCAAGCTGCCAAGTTTGTGAACTAATGGATCGTAACCTGCGATCAGGGCAGGTCTTCCAAGCACGCTGCGTTGGAGTTCTTGCTGGGTTCTGGGATTCAGCTGTGTGCACTTTTACAATATTATAAGTGACCTGAATTATGCTTCTGAAAATGAAATCTGATCAGAATCAAAGCACATTCTCACTGAGCTCAAGCCAGTGAGATCTTGCAACGATACATATAGGAATAAAATTCTAATTTTACATTTCGAGTATGCTATTACAACGCTATATTTACTCTGTACTGCTAATTGGCAATGTTACCTTTCAAATAATTTGTTGATATGACACTGAACCATCAAGAGCTGGATTACTTTGCCAGACACGGCTATGCTGTAATTCCAGGGAACGTCACTTTAGACCAGGTAAGTTACCTTTTCTCGCACAAACACACACATGCGCACACACACACACACACACACACATACACACACACACACACACACACACACACACACACACACACACACACACACACATACACACACACACACACACACCAAACACACATACACACACACATGCACACGCACACACACATACATGTACATATACCCACGCACTTACACAGGCGTGCACACACATAGATACACAGAGAGAGAGACACACACATCACATACACATACATTCACACACTCTCACACACACAACACAATTGCACACACACACACACACACACACACACACACGCGCGTGCGCACGCGCACGCACACGCACACACACACACACTCTCACACACACACACACACACTCACACACACACACTCTCACTCTCACACACACACACACACACACACACAAACTCACACGAAGGTGAACGCCTTAAAGGAGCGTTGTGCTGTTTTAGTGGATTCCTTCAACAGTAAAAAGGAATATCCGCAGCGTGATGCAATTGCTGCAACAGGAACAAATGTAAGCAGTTTGCGTCTGTATCTGTGAGGGCACAACCCAGAGCTTAATAATCCAGTCATTATACAAAGGAAATGTGAAATGTGTAACCTATCCACGTTTGCTACAGGAGCCCCAGATTGACGAGCACTACTTGCAGTCAGCTAGCGGCGTGTCTTTCTTTCTAGAGGTTTGTTGAGCTGATGCTAGCTGTAAATGCTACAAGGAAAAGCAAGCTCAAAAATCTGTTGTGTGGGCCTTGTCCTTCCTTCTTGCCTCAGGACAACGCACGTGACCCGGCAACAGGGGAATTGATGGTCCAGCACAAAGCCATCAACACAATCGGGCACGGTGCGTAGCAGGCTGATGGTGGAACAAGCCTTCTTCAACTTAATTCATCTGGACCTTAGCTGCACCTGCATTCCTCATGATCAAATAAATCAGAGCAAAAGTAAGGCCATTCTATTTCTTTTTGATGGATCGTCAAACGCATGAAAATGATACACGCAGCGTTGCACGACCTGGATCCAGCCTTCCGAACCTTTTCACGATCTGAGAAAGTGGCCGACCTCCTGAAGAGCCTAGGCTACAAGCGGCCGCTCCCTGTCCAATCCATGTACATCTTCAAGCAGCCAAAGATCGGCGGTGAGGTGCGTGTTAGGCTGGCATGTCCTTCCTTTTGCCCGTTCCTCCTTCCCAACATGTCAGATCAATCTGAGGTCAGCGACGCAAGCCAGATGTCTGTTGCTTGTCTCAATGTTGTGACACTATTCACGTGCAGGTTGTGCCTCATCAGGACTCCACCTTCATTCACACGACTCCAACGTCAACCATTGGCTTATGGTGGGCCCTCGAAGACTGTACTAAAGAAAATGGCTGCCTCTGGGTTTTACCAGGTTCGCGCGTGTGTGTATGTGTGTGTGTGTGTTTTTGTGCCTTGCCTGTGTCTGTGTATGTGAACAGTTTATGCATGCGTGCGTATTTATTCCAGGGCTGTGCATTCTTGCTTCAGCTGACGGTCATATGATAAGTGCAAAATAGACAATGGGTTGTCATGACCTAAAAGGACCAATGCTACATTTTCAGTCTTGCAAACTCTCTTCTGCATTTATGTACAGCGCACGGCTTTCACGACTTTGCAAAAATGGAGATGGTCAGCAGTATTGCCGGTCTGAGAAAAGGCTTGACGTGATGCTCTGTAGTTACGGTGGCAAAGCGCTCAGACGATACAAATGTATGTCCCTCCTTGCTACTAACTACTGTCAAAGTTGGCGCTGGTGAACCACTTTGCAAACCTTACAAAGGACAAATACGTCCCTCTCCAATTGCTACCACTTTCTTGTTGCAGGGTCTCACCATGGCCATTTGCAGCAGCGCTTCATACTGAAAGGCGATAGAACTGTCGCATTTGACTCTAAACATCCAGAATACGACCTCTCCAAGTTTGTGCCACTGCAGTGTAGAGCAGGCACCCTGGTTCTCTTGCATGTGAGTGTGCAATATTGTTTTTCCCCCTCTTGTCTCCAACGTCGTTGCAGCATAGACTACCTTCAAATACTTTGTGGATTACTACTTCTCATTGATATGGTAACATGGTGTCAATACCTTAATAGAGCTTGGGGTGCTTCTGTGACCATAAAGCTGCAATTCCTTCTTTTCTTTTAGGGTGAAGTGGTCCATTATTCTGCCAAGAATACATCTCCCACCAGCAGGTAAGTGTCACAGAACTGTGACAAGAGAAATTATTTTTTCGTAGTAGAAAGCTTGTCCTTTAAGCCTTGCCAATCTTTGTATGTTCTGAGATGCTCTGTGGGGCCCGGCGCCGGCTTTTGTGCCTACTTTTGGCAGGAAAAAGGCACTGACTGTCCTTGGCTTTAGGAAGTGAACAAATGTAATGGCATCTAATTTTGCTGCAACATTGAATTAAGGTAGGGGTAATGGGAAATCCTGCAGGTGGAAGGCACCATCGCTAGGGATAGGGAGGTCAAAATTGTTGCGTCACCCTGCACCTGCTGCAAGTTCCGCCCAATCTTGCGTTTTAAGATGCTGAATGTGTTTTCAAGGCCTGTAAAGTTCGATAGCGTAATTAGGATACCTTTTCCTGAATTACAAGCTACCTCTGTGCCTTTTTGCCAGCTTTGTGAAAAGGCGTATGCCAGAAAGCACACACAAACTCATACACACACATGCGTATACACACATACACACAAATGCACCATCGTGCAAATAGCTCAACAATGTGAGGGCCCAGGCATAATCGCGACCAATCTTCTGTCTTAATAAATACTTGATTAATTAAGAGAAGCTGCTGTCGTTGTTTGCATGACTTAAAAATGTGTGATATTTATTCCCTCTTTTTACTGCTTTAAAATAGGGTGGAATAAAGTAAAGTTAGGTCTTACAGCAGTTTAAGGACGTTTCCTTGACCGCTTCCATTCAATGCCATTCACTCATCACATGCCGTCTACACTACTTGCATCAAGCAGTATGATGATAGCGCTAGATAGCCTAAAAGGTAGCAAGTTTCCTCATTGTGTTCATACTTATTTTGCATTAAAACTCATAATACCTGTACTGCCTACTCAGACAATTACCCTGTTTCGGATTACCCAAACAGGCACGCTTACAGTTTGCACTTGGTTGAGAGCTGCAAAGGTATTTTATGGTCCAATGACAACTGGCTGCAAAGGCCGCCCGAACTGCCTTGGCAGCCGCTCTTTGATTTATCATGAAGTGCTCTAAGAATTGTCCGAGGGCAGTTCCCCTTTTGAAGTTATTGATGGACCTGCTGCATTGAACTCCTGCAACATAGTCAGCTTTCACTTACCTATGAATATTGGTGGGTATCTCCGCTCATTTTGGCTTCTTGGTAGGGTTAAAACAGCTTTACCAAGCAGTGCTCCGGTGTCGCAGAACCAAAACGATTACTTTGTTCACGCTGACAGATTACGCACTTGTTGTAGGGGGGTAAAACGCAGGTGGTGTAAACACTGTCGGCATGCATTGGGCAAGCATGCTGTTCTGTGTCCTACACTGCCCAATAATTCCAGAGATAAACAACATTCCACCTGGAGAATATATGATGGGGATTAGGTGGTTAGGAGGCAGAAGCCTGCACACCACCAGGAGTATTGCTCAGATATTTTTGGGGGTGGTTATGTTCAATTTCTCGTGTCATCTGTATGATTTTTGTTGCGGATCTGATTGCATGTGGGATTAGCTCTTTCATGAGTGCTGTGGCTTGTAAGCCAGTAACTTTGAGGCTGTGGAGTGGGCTCAATTTGGATCCTGTAAATGATGCCTGTCGCTTCTAGTTGGATGGTATGGAGGGTCTTGCAGTGTCCGAGTAAGCGAGGCGTTAGCAGTTGTTATATCTTGTTCCTTTTTTGCTTGTTGGGTAGGAGGAGTGTTCACACAGTACTTATTATGATCAGGTGTATATTGCGCATGTTTTGTTGGATGTCTTTTGGCTTCATAGCCTGGGGGTAAGGATCGGCAAGGCCATCTGCTTGGTTATGGGCAGCGTTTCTTGCATTAATGGTAGACCTAGTTTTGGTACGTGTTTGTGAGTTTTTTTTGTGGAGTGGTTGCTGGGTTGGGGTAACTATGATTGCACCTGGCTTGTGGAATTTTTGCCGCTGTTGCGCATTGAGATTGGAAGGTAAGATCCAGATTGGAATCATTCCTATCTGTGTCTCTTCTAAAGGGCGTACAATGCCTTGTTGTACCAATTTTGCACGACTGCCTACGTCTGCTTGTGCTAGCAGGCATGCACCCTGTGCACCTTGCTGGATTACTTTCAAAATCATTTGTCCAACAACGTTTTGCCTTTTTACTGTCATTTTACCATAATGGGGTGGCTTCAGCCTGACAGCATGTGGCAACTGCTGTCTAGCTTTTGGCAGATGGGGCAGATTGGTGGGCCCTTACATAGTTGCACTGAGCGGCAAGCCTTAGGTTGTTCATCAAATCTGCGGCAGAGCATGAAATTCCTCAGCAGGTGAACCTACCTTGCTATTTAAAAAAAGGATTACTACATCTGTCGCAACGATGCCTCCCTTGATCATGTTTTCGTATTTTGTATGGCTTTTTGTGCAATGGTGCCATCATGGTCTGAAAGTTGTGTTAATTAGAAACTGGTTTGGGTTAAATAGAATATGGTTCATAGGTAGTGCAAGTATATTATTAATCCACAATTCGCACAATAACACTAATTTGAAGGTGCTTTTTGTAGTACTTATTATCTTAACTAACATTTGCAAGTATGAGGCGACCCATGCTACCACAGACTGAGGCAGGCAAGCAGCTCCTCTGTCTTTTGTTGGAGTTGACCGTCACGCTGTGCCCGCTGAAAAAGAATTTCACGGATTTAATGTAGTGAAAACGTTTACCCGTTTCCTATCATGAATGATTTCAGTTTAGTTTGGATTACAAAGGCCTCCAGCCTGGCATGGCTGCTCAACCTATAGGTCCCAACAAAAAAATAATCAAAAAGATCGACAGCTGCACTAATAAATTTGTAAACTTCTGAGTTATGTTGAAAAACACTGTCAGAAATATTATCATATAACTGGTTGAACTGGTGCCTTAAATGTTCGGTGCCCATAATGGTTACAATGGTCACAATGGTTACAATGGGGGGTGACCTTCAGCCAGGTTGTTTGGCTGATCGGCTGCTGACTGGTCTCGGCCAGCCACAAATAAATCCATAAGCTCAGAAAGAAAAAGAAAAAGTCTATTGTTCTGCTGAGAAAGGAAATCGTGAACAAGTTGGTTGTCGACCTTTTTTTGGTGGTTTTACAGCTACGGCCCCCAGCAGGGACCTGACAGACAACAAAAAAAAGAGGAGGGAGGGCTCAAGCAGAGGAGAAAGCAAGAGGAAGCTGCTCAATGAGACCCAGAACCAGGGAAAGGAAACCAAGAAAAAGAGAAGGACCCGAGTAGAGTACAGAGTTGAGGGAGCGCAGGACAAAAGACGCAGAAGAAAACCAGGAGGATGGAAGGAGACGCCAAACACATGAAAACGGGGGGGAGACGCACAGAGTTGCAGTTGTTGAGGCAAGAGCGGCAAGCAGCCTGTTGCAGCAAAAAGGGTTGGGCTGCTGAAAAGTCCTCAAAAAAAGGTGTAAACAGGAAGGAAAAGGTGTTTCCTCAGCTCACAAACTCGATGGTCTTAGCAAAATAAATGAGCATGCACCTTTTTCTAAACATGCTCATCTTCACCAGGACATTGGTCACATACGCAAGAACCATCTTCAAGCCACGCTGCTGCCTCAACTTTCGAAGTATGCACACGCAAGCGGGGTATAACCCAGAATCACACTTCAACCCATGTCCTTGAATCCTGAACCGAGCTACGTTCCTCATGATACTTTTGCTCAGAACCATCTTCAAATACTCCGGCAAGACAAATGGTGCACGTGCATCAAAAACCGCTCTCTCAAGCAAAGCAAACCAATTGCGATAAGCCACAGACTTTTTAAAAAACAGCAAGGGTCTTGACCATGTGTCTCTTTTCAAACTGCCTGATGCCTGAATCTCAATAAGTCTTTGCGCAGATTAGGAAATATTCAGCTTACTGTAATGTAAAAAGTCACTTTGAATATGGTGCCATTCTGCATTTCACCAAAGGCGTCCTTCATCTGTCTAGTCCAACACCCCTTCTCGAATCACACACCAGTTTGCAGAAGTGGATTTTATTCTCAAAATTCTCTTAAAAAACACCATGTGTGTGACCTGCAAATTATTGCTGAGAACATTGTCATACTTCAGAAATAGCGTAGACCAGATCTGACTGGCGCTCGCAAATCACTAGCCACAACCACCATGCAGCACAAGTGTTCACACAAATAATCACTCCTCCCACCCAGCATATCAATATCATCAACCCGATAACTTACCAGGTACACAACAACCCAACCTTTGAGATTGCAGACCACCCAGCACCATCATCACAGCGCAGACCCCAAAGGAAAAGAAGATGTGAGATCCTCGATGTACCCCATGACCTTCCTAGCTTAACCTGACCCCCTTGCGCACCACGCATATTCAACAAGAACTCTGGACGTACAAGAAGGATAAGGCTTTTTCAATGACACCCACAGAGGCCATCAACACACTCTACTAACATGATATGGACATCCTGCATATAGATAATTGTAGGTTCTTCACCCCCAAGAAAAGAGACAGAGATGATACACCCCTAAGACAGAAACAATCCCACACTTATTACTATGCCCCCATGTATTGAAAAATGGGCCCTACCCCTCTTTAAATCAGTTGGACTAGTGCCCAAATCTAGTAAGACTATTGCCCGGAGCCAAATTAAGTGCGCAAGCTGTGAAATTTGCTCCTACCATCTAGTACTTGAATCTCCAGACATCTCCCCACCTTTTAAAGACATGTACATCTGTGACGTCTGCAACCGTACCTACCACTGGCAATGCTTGCTTAATATAAGCTGCTGCAACGCCACTGAAAGGGAAGCTATTGATGCCAATGATTCATGGGCCTGCCCTGCCTGTATCAATCTGAATCAAAATGAAAAGGAAAGCCGTATCCATTTTCAGAAAAGAGAGATTGTGGAAGTCTCATGGAACCCAACCTGGGAGCCAGAAGAGCTACAAAACACGTGTGAACGCTTTAAGCAGAGCCTCAAAAAGTTTGAAGAACAATCACCGCACCAAACTTATCTCAGCCTGCACCAGATGAACACCTAAATGATCTTCAAAAACAAGGGCTCTCTGCCATCCAAGAGGACAATGCGTACCAACCCTACAGTGTTGATCTTCGGAACAAAGTTAGCTTTGACATCCAACCCACCAACTCACAGGCTCACATCACGGCCACAGGGCACTGTGAGTACTGGACCACAACCATTGATCTCATGAAGTATCAAGAAAAGAGTACTCTAAACTCCCCAGATGACACTATGCTTCCTGAAGTGCGTGTACACTGACACAGTAGCCTGTATTTACAATGTTGACGGAAAGTGTAAAGGTATGCTTACTCCCGAGTGCCTTAACATACTACGAAAGGCCGTTAATAAGGCAAAATGCAGCGGTTTACACGATCACGTCCAACCTCCTCCCATTAGCTTTGCATCAGAACTTGTAGGCCTCATTGTACGTAAAGACATCTCTGCCTCTAAACGTACGAACAAAAAAATTAAAGACTCTTTTGCACGGATACTCCCCTCCCACATCACTGCCGCATTTCAAAAGTGGGCCCTGGTCACTAAAGAAAAAATGGCATCCCCCCTCGACCATGACCCCAAATATCCTCATTACTGGAGTGAGCATTCAGGGACAAAGTGTTTGGGGCAAATACCAATTCCTTCTCCTCCCATTTCTCTGGGTTCTCCATCTGCCATCCCATTTACCATGCTCTTAGCAACAAGACACGCCATCTACTCTGCTGCTGTCAGCACAGAAGAAACAGCCACATTCATGCTCCTCCCTTCCTGGAATAAAAAGATGACCACAAATTCCTATGCATCACTCTGCCGCAAATACCCACACGTGTGTAAATTCCTGGGCACCATCCCATCAGACCAACTCCAATATGACAAAGTGTCCTTCTGGGACAACATGCAAATACCACTTTCCAAACACTCATGAGAATTGAAGATCATTGCCATATGGAACACCAAGGGCGGGGTCTGCCTCAATGCTCACAACAAAGACTGGCTAAAAGAACTTGCCAAAGAAATCCCTGAGGCAAAGTAGGAAATTCAAAACATACATAACCATCCCTATCAAACAGCCTTAGGTTCCGGACAACACTTCAAAAAATTTAATAAGCTACCCAATGACCACCCTTAAGCCCCAGAAGGCCCAGATAAAACAAGTGCCCTGATGAGCACTGACCAACCTTATAATTGTAATATCTGTCATATCAAATTACCGTCACTGCGAAGTATAAGACTCAGCACAAAGACCAATGATGTGGCAGCCACGCAAAGCTGAGTAGACACAGAGTAGAAGGCACACATACATGTGTGCAGAGAGCGCAAGGGCATGAGCCAGAGCTGGTAGAAGCAATATGAACCACGCGATGCAAAGAACTCACTCCTCTGCTGGATGGCTTTTCCACCTTGGAGGCCTTTCTTGGTCCGAAGGCACTATCATTATCAACAAGACTGGCCAGCTTATTGAACAAAACATAAAGAAACTCTCAACTGCCAACCGACATAACTGCTCTGTCACACGATTCGTCGCTGCCAACGATTGGGCGCGACATATCGACGAAGCACCCCAAAACAGCTCCAGCCAAAACCTAACCCGTAAAGTAAAATATTGGCGGGATTGGACCTACACTGATGGCAGCCTCCAAAAGAATGAAATAGGGCAAGACACTGGATCAGGTGTATACCACCCTCACTTTAACGTTTCCCACTATGTAAACCCAAAAGGCATGGGTATAACCAACACCATCTCACGTGCAGAGCTAGCAGCTATAGCAGCTGCAGTCATACACGGCTACTCACATATAGCCACAGACAGCCTTACATCACTGCACCAGTTCAAAAAGCAGCTCTCACACCCAAATCTCCATCGCCACCACATCCAAGGAGATGTCCTTCAATCCATTGCTAAAGCAATCCGCCAATCACCATCGCCCATCCACTTTTTCAAAGTAAAGTCCCATGCCAATATTTGGTAATGAACATGCCGACGCCCTTAATAAAAGGTCAGCCATCACCTACTCCGACATTGCAGACACCTCCATCAGAACAGCAGGCCCTGAGGGAAATCCCTTCTACAACATCCACTGGCTTGCAAAAGAAGACATAGAAAACCAAACACAAACCCATAATTATATCCTTACAACAAACATGGCCCATTCTCCTCCCCCAAAGATTTGGTACCTACCAAACCACCGTGACACCCTTCAAGCACACATGCATCTTCTCCATAAACTGGGAAATGCCAAAACTGAAGCAAACTACCATGCGTACTACCAAACCCTCATAAAGGACGGCACTGCCAATGGAGCCATTAGCAAATGCTTACCTAACATCATCCGATGTCCCCTTCAAGACCGAATGTATCATTATGAAATACAGAACAGGCACCCTATATAATCAAAAACATGCGGTATTGTTCAAACTCTCAACAAGTCAAACTTGCCCCCTCTGCCCACAAGTAAACAGTGCCCTGCACATCCTCTTTGGTTTTGGTGGGGCTCTGGCTAGTGTGAGCAATAGTTTAGAGCCTTTCCTTAATGCACGCTGGTGACTTCCAGCGTAGATTTTTACTTTTACTTTTGGCACGCAAATAAGAAACATGACGCCGAAAGACACAACTTAGCATGCCGCATGATCTTTAAGGCTATCAGCAAAACAGGCTCCTTAGGATCATGCATTGTCTCCAAAGATATAGGCAGCAACGAACAGATGGCCATGCAATATCTCCAGATTTCTGAAACAGCTGAAAGTAGGATTGTTCCCAAATGGCTCTTCCCACCCCGCTTCCCAGATAAAGACAGATTTACCTCCAGCTGCCAAAATTTTGTGCTGGGTACTGCAAAAAAACAACAAACTAATGTAGGGGGGTGAAATCTTCGGAGTGGCAGGGGGCAATTGAGGGAGACTGGGAGCACCCCAGCAGCAGCACCGTTTCACGCCCAATTGTTGGCAGTGACGATTCGTATGATTTGGTTAGTTGGTTTTTCAGGTTATTTTGCCTAGACTCGTTCAATAAGCTGGAGAAGCCAGTTTATTGAAGATGGCAATTTTAAGTTTTGATATTGCGGTATTAGCTCAGTAGACTACGCAATGCTCAGCCAGATGGTTGAGTAAACTTCCCAGCCCTGGGGTGGAGAGGTGCGGCAGCCGATTAGAGTGTTTATGGTATAGTATATATGTCAGTGTGTTAAGCTAGTTGGATTCGAGAAACAGCAGAGAAAAAGAGAATTGCAGTCTGAAGTGCAGTTCCCAGCCTTTGCTCGAGAGAGGCTCGACCCTGGCATTAATCCATTCTATTGATTGTTGTGCTGAGTCTTATACTTGGCAGTGACGGTAATTTCTTACGGCAACTGCCAGCCACCAGCAGAGCCACCAACCCCAGACAGCACCGACCCAAAGACCTCAGCAAACCTCGACGCGACATCCACCTCGGTTTTGTCGAGATCAAGTACTGTCGAGATCAAGTACTGTGAGGACACCAGACCTCAGAACCAGCTGAACGCCGCAAAGGAACAGCACAAAGATCTCTGCAACATTCTCCAAGGAGCCTCCGTTACTCTCCACGTGGGTGTTACGTGTGGTAAATGAACCCAGTATTACAGAGAATTGACATCAAATTGATAACCCTTTTACCACGTTAATTGGTGTCGAAGCTTTGGCTGAGTGAACAGCAGCCGGTGCGTTGAAGCGCCGCGGGCACCGCGGAGGCCCTCAGTTCGAACTTGAGTGGTGGTGTAGCAGACAGTGTCGAAGCAGCGAAGCTGCCGTACCTGGCTCGCAGGAATTGCTTTGGGACAGGTGTCTCGGTGCAGGTAGTGCTCCAACTCGCGCTAACCAGTGAACTACTGCCACAGGTTGTTGAACTCAATTAATGAATTAATAAAGACACCTGAAATTAGTCCCCCTAGGGTTATAAGCCCTTACTTAATGAGGTGGTTGGATTAACCAATATCATGCAACATTTATAATGTTACATTGCCCCCCCCCTTGAATGAAAAGCCGTCCCCGGTTTTTATCCAAAGAGAAAATCTTACTATGCTTGCTGCAAGAAAAGTGTTTTGTTGTGTTGACCGGTCATGACTCCGTCTCGAAAGCAACAAAATTTTCTTAGAAGATATACGTTGTACACCGCACAATACTTGTAGTTCGCACCACAACTTCAGAAGCTGAGCTTAACTGGTAAATTAAATGGTGGGCCATGTGCCATTTAATGAAGGATTCTGAGATAGGCAACTCTGCATAATTCTGATATGCGTTTAGCATATTCTTCGTTAGAGAATCCTCTTTAAGAATTATACGGTTACCACTAGGTGGATATGGATCCCAGATATTACACGTACCTTGGGTTTCAATGGGAGGGTGAATTCTATGTTTTCAGAGTCCTTCCTTTCGGTCTTGCTTCTGCCCCCTGGTGCTTCACAAAAATTATGAGAAC
>Ga0307947_1003493_pt1 | contig 12613 bp, 14 predicted proteins | sample OrgLakmetagen232_FD_201840 | JGI IMG/M metagenome (GOLD analysis project Ga0307947, IMG submission 201840) | Saline water microbial communities from Organic Lake, Antarctica - #232 | ecosystem: Environmental > Aquatic > Non-marine Saline and Alkaline > Saline | place: Antarctica: Organic Lake...
ATATATATACACACACTCTCACACACACACACACACACACACACACACAGACACACACTCTCACACACACACACACACACACACACACACACACACACACACACACACACACACACACACGCACGTATGCACGCACACACACAAAACACACACACACACACACACACACTCACACATGCACATGCGCGCACTCAGAAGCCATCTTGCATGGCAGCGAAATGCTTCCGTTTGAACATCGCAAGATCCTGTCTTTTAAGCAATGCAGATGAAGAAGGTCCTGAGAGCATGAAGCACACAGCTGGGAGGGCCTTGCTGGAACACCATAACCAGTATCCTCCTATGCTTGGGTGGGTTACCGTTGATGCGTGCTCTGCATTTGTTGCACACAGGCACACACACACACAAACACACACACACACACACGCATGCACGCCCCCCTACCCCCCCACACACACGCATTACGCAAAACAAAATACCCAAAACTGACACGCACGCACACGCACACACACACAGCTTACCAGAGCTGCGGGAAGCGGTGGCTGCGCACAGTGTGGCTAATCAGGGCATTCCCTGTGATGCCTTGACCGAAACGCTTATTACTTGCGGTGAGTTGCAGCCAAAATAGGATGAAAAGCAAGAAAAACTACGCAGGCAGTGAGAACCATTTCCCACGATACAGGAACACCACACAGAAAGTTATGGTAAACCAGCAGTTTGTTTGTTCTCAACAAACTGCAGCCAAACGCAGCAGCAGCGTACAGCAAGCAACTTCCGTTTCCTTGTCGCAATTCGAGAGTTGCAGCAAAGCTGTGGTTTGCAGGCCTGCCATGTGTGCTCCTGCCAAGCTTTTTAAGCGAGGAGGTCTTCATCTGGTGCACAGAGCGAAGCTTTCTTTTATAGCATGTATTGGCATGTGATCGAACTTTTAGTCTCTGCGCGTGCAAAAGTTAGGCATTTGATCTAGCTTTGATTAACAGTTTGGTGTTTGATCCACCTCTGAGTATACTAAAAAGTGTTGGAATTTGATCTAGCTTTGAGCATGCAACAATTTTGCATTTGATCCAACTCTGAGTACCGTACTGCGCTTGGTTGTTTTGCGAGTAACTAAATAATTATTGAGGCCCCTCGCAATAAGGCAAGCCGAAAATAAGTAAAGTGTTTTCAGACCTCGCAATACTTGGACTTTTTAATGCGGTAGTTTCTGGGTCCCCCCAATGGAACCCCATCGCCCTAAGGGGCAAGCATCACTATTTGACCTAGGTTGCACCAAACGGAAGCGCACAGAGGACGATGGTCCCGCTCGGGAGCTCATCATCCGCCTCAGGCCTGATGTGCAGCAGGCAGTAGCAGCCAGGGATGCAGCCATTGCAGCCAGCATTGCATCCCTGCCCCAGTTAAGAGGCCTGTGGGGAGGCCCAAGGTGCTTGCACCATTGGGGGTGCAAGCCCCTCCAGGAGAGAGGCATGTGTGGGCAGAGCTGCAACTCAGGTCACAAGTTTCCTTAACTTTTCAGGGGCCTCGCAAAAGCTTAATGCTCGCAAAATAATTATAATAATTATTTTGGCACCTCGCAAAAAGTAGGCCTCGCAATACTAAAAGCGCAGTACGGTATACTAGAAAGTGTTGGAATTTGATCTAGCTTTGAGCATGCAACAATTGAGCATGCAACAATTGAGCATGCATCAATGGAGCATGCAACAATTGAGCACGCAACAATGGAGCATGCAACAATTTGATCTAGCTTTGAGCATGCAACAATTTTGCATTTGATCCACTCTGAGTGTACTAAAAAATGTTGGAATTTGATCTAGCTTTGAGCATGCAACAGTTTGGCATTTGTTATACCTTTGAGGGTACAAAGTTTTGCCATTGGTGTGCCCCACGTACGCAGGGGCCACAGAGGGCATCGCTGCATGCATGGAGGGCCTTCTCAACCCAGGTGTGTGCTTATGTGTGTGTGTGTGTGCGTGCGTGTGTGTATTTGTTTGTGCAATGTGCAGTAAGTAATTCTTTACAAGCAAGCGCCTCTTCAAAGAATCACGGCCTGAGGTACAAAAGGCCCGTAGCACAAAAATAATTTACACCATTATAGCGTAACTCAAGTCTTGTTCATGAATCCAGGCAGATTTCCCCTTTCATAATTGCTTTCCCTGCCCAAATAAAGTTGTTAGGTTCCTAGGACTTTTGACAAATTGAACGTTTGTCAGAGCACTCATCATCACTGATCACCTGGATGATGGTGCTGACTGCGTTCGTGGTGAGGTTCAGGGTTTAGGGTTAACTGGCAAGATTTGTGTGTGACCATTTTTGTAGTCATGTTTGTGAACATTTATGTAGTCATGTTTGTGAACATTTATGTAGTCATGTTTGTGAACATTTATGTAGTCATGTTTGTGAACATTTATGTAGTCGCAAACTCAGTGGTGGCAGCTTAAGCCCTGAAAGTTTGTCGCTCCTGCTCGGGCCCATTGCGTTTTTATTTTTTGTGCAATGCGCAATCCAAGGTAGAGTACCCAGCAAATTGTCTCGTGCCTAGGGTTGGCCAGAGTCGTAAATATACACCGTATATGATCGTATGTATGGTGATTTCCCTGCCAAAAATACCGTATGTACACCGTATATCTAAGGTTCTGGCCAACCCTATATATGACCAATTATCTGATGATTTCCCTGCCAAAAATGCCGTATGTACACCGTATTTATATATGGTTTTAATCGACCCTAAATACAGGGAATTTGCACTGCAGATCCTCCTCACAGCTTCAAACCTGTGTGCATCTTGATATGATTATATTACAGTGTTTATCGTAATGCCATGCAGGTAGGGTTGGCCAGAGTCGTATTTATACACCGTATATGACCGTATATTTGATGATTTCCCTGCCAAAAAAATACCGTATGTACACCGTATGTATAAGGGTTCTGGCCAACCCTACTCATGTCCCTTGCACAATATGTAAAAAAGCTTTTCTGCTTGAAATGGTGCTGTTACCTTTTTCATTTGAGAGCATTTTGTTCACTGCTCGTTATAGGTAGGTCATCAAGGGAGCACTCATTATGTAGGTAGGGGAGCTAACGTGCACCGTAGCTGGACCTTCTTCTTGTGCATATGAGCTCCAGGAACTTTCGTGGTGTTCTGCAATGCATGCACACCTGAACCTCTGCCCGTTTCCCTTCTTACATCTGATAGGCATCCAGATGCAAATCATCTTTGTGGTTAAGTTGATGGCTGTTACCCTTTGCTCCTGCAAGCTGATGCGTTTTTGTCCCTGGTAAACATGCATACACTGTCACATACACACAACATGCACATACACACAAGCTCACACGTACATACATACACTGTCGCGCCCTTGCAACATGCACATACACACTTTCTCACACGTACACACAATCCTTCACAAAACATGCGCTCACACACTCACACGTACACTCACACATGCAGGCACATGCACACGTTCTTTTACACGACACGCGCGCACACACTCACGTACACTCACACATGCACGCACATGCACACATTATGTTACACAACGCGCGCACACACTCTCACGTACACTCACACGTGCACGCACATGCACACATTCTGTTACACGACACGCGCGCACACGCACTCACGTACACTCACACGTGCACGCACATGCACACGTTCTTTCACACGACGCGCGTGCACACGCACTCACGTACACCAACACGTGCACGCACATGCACACGTTCTTTTACGCGACGCGCGTGCACACGCACTCACGTACACTCACACGTGCACACGTGCACGCACATGCACACATTATTTGCCCAACACGCGTGCACGCATATGCACAAGCTCTTTTACACAACACGCGTGCACATGCGCTTACATACACTCACACGTGCACACACGTACACGGCGTACTACACGCAGGTGATGAGGTCATCATTCTGGACCCCTGCTACGACTCGTATGTGGGTATGGCATCAAGGGCTGGGGGCGTCGTGCGTCCTGTCCGGCTCAGCCCGGACAATATGAGCATACCTAGGGACGAGCTGGAGCAAGCGTTTACCCCCAAAACCAAACTGATCATGTGTGTGTGTATGCACGTGTGTGTATGTGTGTGTGCGTGTGTTTGTGTATGCACGTGTGTGTATGTGTGTGTGCGTGTGTTTGTGTATGCACGTGTGTGTGTGTGCACGTGTGTGTGTGCACATGTGTGTGTGTGTGTGCGTGTGCACGTGTGTGTGTGTATATGCGTGACGTTGTGAGTGTGCGTGCCTGCACGCGTGTTATGGTGTCATGGTGTGCGTGCGTGTTTTGACATCATAGTGTGGCGCTTCTCCCACCCTCCTTCTTGTTCCCCTTCAAAAGAAGCAGGCGTGATGTAGTCCTTACAGAAAATGCGCTCAGTTGCGGTTGTATTTCCCCTCCGTATCTGTACAGGTTATGTATCCTTTGTTGGTTGTTATTTTCCCTCCATAACTGTATATCCGGTAACTGTATGAAGTTTGCATATTCCCTCCGTAACTGTATAGCTAAGGTTGGCCAGAACCGTATATTTGCACCGTATATGGCCGTATGTATGGTGATTTCACTGCTAAAAATTACTGTATGATATAACACCGTATATACCTATAAACGTAGGGTTCTGGCAAACCCTATGTACAGCTTTGATTCACCCATCGCTTCCCTTGCTGCATCGAATCACAACACCTAGGGGACATCGAGTCCATTCACCCATTGCTTTCCTTGCTGCATCAAATTACCCATCGCTTCCCTTGCTGCATCAAATCACAACACCTAGGGGACATCGAGTCCATTCACCCATTGCTTTCCTTGCTGCATCAAATCACAATTCCTGGGGGACATCGAGTCCATTCACCCATTGCTTCCCTTGCTGCATCAAATTACCCATCGCTTCCCTTGCTACATCAAATCACAATTCCTGGGGGACATCGAGTCCATTCACCCATTGCTTTCCTTGCTGCATCAAACCACAATTCCTGGGGGACATCGAGTGTATTCACCCATTGCTTCCCTTGCTGCATCGAATCACCCATCACTTTCCTTGCTGCATCGAATCACAACACCTGGAGGACTCCATTAACTTCAATTTCTGCACGTTTGATTTACTGCGCAGCCCCTGCAAGATTTTCCATTCACTATGACCCCCTATTGCATCATATCGATCATTAGCCGTAGACTTATTTCACCGCACAACCCCAGTGGGAGAGTGCTATAACCCCCCACTATGACCTATCGCATCATTTGCTGCAGGTTCAACTCACCGCACAACCCCAGTGGGAGAGTGCTATGCCCCCCTATCGCATTATTGAGTGCTATGACCCCCCACTATGACCCCCTATCGCATCATTTGCTGCAGGTTTAACTCACCGCACAACCCCAGTGGGAAAGTGTTTAGTGCAGAGGAGCGTGAGCTGGTGGCGCGCTTGTGTATACAGCATGACGTCATTGCTGTATGCGACGAGGTGTGTGGGGTGTGGGGTGTGGGTGTGGGTGGCGCGCTTGTGTTTACAGCATGACGTCATTGCTGTCTGTGACGAGGTGTGTGGAGTGTGGGGTGTGGGTGTGGGTGTGGGTGGCACGCTTGTGTTTACAGTATGACGTCATTGCTGTATGCAACGAGGTGTGTGGAGTGTGGGGTGTGGGTGTGGGCGGCACGCTTGTGTTTACAGTATGACGTCATTGCTGTATGCGACGAGGTGTGTGGAGTGTGGGGTGTGGGGTGTGGGTGGCGCGCTTGTGTTTACAGTATGACGTCATTGCTGTATGCGACAAGGTGTGTGCGGTGTGGATGTGGGTGTATGTGGTGGATGGGTAAGTAGGTGGGTGGGTGGCTGTGGGTGTGTGCGTGCGTGCGTGCGTGCCCGTGTGCGTACATGCGTGTGCGTGTGTGGATGTGTATGTTTGTGCGTGTGTGTACTGATTTGTGTGCATGTGCAAATGCGTATGCCAAGGAAAGGGTATACTTTGTTCAGAGGCCAGTGCTTATCATTGTTGTTGTTTCTGGCATACCAGCTTTGTACCTTTGCGTGTGTTTGTGTGATTTTTAGGGTTGGCCAGAACCGTATATATGATTGTATATACGTTTTTTTGGCAGGGAAACCACCAAATATGCGGCCGTATGCGGTGTATATATACGTAGGGTTGGCCAGAACCGTATATATACACCGTATACGAAGTATATATGGTGGTTTCCCTGCCAAAAATACCGTATACACACCGTGTATATATGGTTCTGGCCAACCCTATATATACGATACTGGCCAACCTTAGTGATCTGTAATGAGCGTGCCAATTGTCAAAACACGCATAAACACATTTCAACACACATACACGCGAACGTGCACACAAAAACACACTGTATCGCAACAGGCAGGCGAGTCACTTAGTATGGAAACACACACACACACACCTCCTTACAGGTATATGAGCACTTAGTATTGAATGGCACAAAGCATGTGAGCTTACGAAGCCTGCCTGGCATGGCACAGCGCTCCATTCGTTTGGGGTCTGCAGGCAAGACGTTCAGCTTTACTGCTTGGAAGGTGGGGGCTGCTTTGGATTTGGTGTGTGTGTGTGTGTGTGTGTGTGTGTGTGTGTGTGTGTGTGTGTGTGTGTGTGTGTGTGTGTGTGTGTGTGTGTGTGTGTGTGTGTGACCTGCTGCATTGCTGGCACGTATCACTCCACTGAATAAGTGTGCGCTTCCTGGTCATCACACACTCCAGGTCGGCTGGATGAACGGGCACTAGTTGAGAGCCTACCCTTAATCCAAATTTGTGCCGACTACTTACACTGAATAAATGTGTGCTTCCTGGTTCTCACACACTCCAGGGTCACAGCAGATGTCACAGTTGCAGCATCTTCCCCTCCAACACAACCACACCCACACACACATACACACACACACACACACGCACACACATACACACACACACGCACACACACACACAACCACACACACACACACACTTCAGATTGGCTGGATGACAGGACCTGCCGCACTGCTGGCTCCCATCATCAAGGCGCACCAATTCTTGGTATTCACCGTCCCTTCAAACTTGCAACGGGCGGTGGCGGCTGGCTTGAACAACGAGCAAGAGTTCTTCGGGTGTGTATGTATGTGTGTGTGTGTTTGTGTGTGTGTGTGTGTGTGTGTGTGTGTGTGTGTGTGGTTGCGTGAGAGTCCACGTTGGCAATGAACACCCATCCCTATGCAAATCTGCTTGCTCTGTAGGCTCTTATTTTTCTTGCTCACGATTGTTCTTGTGGAAAGGAGGTGTCCAAAACGATTGTGTAGACGTGCATGTTAACCCAAGTGCAAATTCCCACACGCGACGCACCTGAGGAGCAGGCCTTGCCTTGCAGCACAGCGCACCTGGTGTTAAGCTGTGATTAGTCCAGATCCATTGAATATGATATTATGATGTATATGATGTATATGATGTATATGATGTATATTTAATCAAGCTTTCTTGTTAGTCACCCTCCCTTAGATGCACCCTTCTAAATATTACTCACCCACCCTTAGATGCACCCTTTTAATATTCACAATTGGCCTTGCCTTGCAGCAAGCACCTACTCAAAACCACAAAGGCCCCTTTGTCTCGCACCCTTGATCACCCCACCCACCCTTAATGCACCCTTTCAATATTCACATTCGGCCTTGCCTTGCAGCAAGCACATACTCAAGGCCACAAAGGCCCCCTTTGTCTCGCACCCTCGATCACCCCTTTTTGATATTTGTGATTTGTCACTAATTGTTCGTCGTCCACCCTAAATGCACCCTTTCGAATTTCATAGCTATTATCCTCGCAGCTCGCGGGGCGCAACGCTAGCTTTTGTCAAACGTGTCAAACAGAATGAAAACAAAACGAAATAAGTGTTGTGTTGTGTGTTGGGGCACTCCCGCAGGCAGCTTGCAGGGCGCAGCTGTCAGCTATCGTCAAACATGTCAAACAGAATGAAGACAAAACAAAACGAGTGTTGTTTTTTGGGGCACTCCCGCAGGCAGCTCGCAGGGCGCAGCTGTCAGTTATTGTCAAACATGTCAAACAGAATAAAAACAAAACGAGATGAGTGTCGTGTGTTGGGACACTCCCGCAGGCAGCTTGCAGGGCGCAGCTGTCAGCTATTGTCATCAAACATGTCAAACAGAATGAATCAAAACAAAACGAGTGTTGTGTGTTGGGGCACTCCCGCAGGCAGCTTGCAGGGCGCAGCTGTTAGCTATCGTCAAACATGTCAAACAGAATGAGAACAAAACGAGATGAGTGTCGTGTGTTGGGACACTCTCGCAGGCAGCTTGGGGCGCAGCTGTCAGCTAAGCGTGCCTTGCTGGAGCAGCCCCTAATCGAAATGGGGTTCCGTGTGCTGCCTGGTCAAGGGGCCTACTTCTTAATCGCTGATGCAAGGCAAGTATGTTTCAACCACCTTGTAATGGGTGTGTGGTATGTGGGTGTGTGGGTGTGGGTGTGGGTCTGAGTGTGGGTGTGAATGTGCGTGTGTGTGTGCATGCGTGGCGTGTGTGGGGCCTTCCTTCTGTCTCCTGGTGCAAAATGCATTTATTTTTAGCAGTCGTGCAATAATGGGCCCACCACCGCGGTCGCCAATGCAGATGCAGGTACGTTCGTTTTTGCATCTTTTACCCAGAGGAGCGTGTGTGTGCGTGTGTGTGTGCGTGTGTGTGTGTCTTGGCTGTTCATTAGAAGCAAGTGCAAGCCGGCGAGTGCTACAATGCTAGGCGTACTACGCGTTGTATGCACACACGCACATACACACACACACACACACACACACACACACACACACACCTGCATCCATTCTGCTTCTACTCAATCGCAGCAAATTTCTACGTGAGGGAGAGACGGATGCTGGCTTTTGCAAACGACTGACCACTGAAGCGGGAGTCACATTAATTCCTGTAAGTGTTGGGGGAGGGCTTGCAACCTCAAACAGGAGCATTGCATTGTAAAGGGAAGCTTGTGTGTGTGTGTGTGTGTGTGCGTGTGTGTGTGCGTGCAAGGAGTGACCACAACACCACACGCATCGCCTAAAGGCATGTGGAGGAGAAGTGGTTGGTTGCACTCTCGCAGGACAGCTCCTTGTAGGTATACAAATATGCAAAACTTGTAGGTATACAAACATGCGAAATTTATAGGTACATATATGCAGCTTGTAGGTATACAAATATGCAAAACTTGTAGGTATACAAACATGCAAAACTTGTAGGTATACAAACATGCAAAACTTGTAGGTACATATATGCAGCTTGTAGGTATACAAATATGCAAAACTTGTATGTACATATATGCAAAACTTGTACGTATACAAATATGCAAAACTTGTACGTATACAAATATGCAAAACTTGTAGGTATACAAATATGCAAAACTTGTAGGTACAAAGGTGCAAATAAAAACACGGCCTCTCATACCCTCAGATCACCTATAATATACACCTTGACCTTGGTCCTTGTTAAGGTACATATCAGATGATGTGCATGCACACCCTACACATCAGACTTGCACACCACATGATGTGCATGCACAGATCAGACATGCACACCATACACATCGGATGATGTGCATGCACACCATTGGCAAGCAAACGCGTTGGTGGTCAGCACAGTTGTACTTGAGATATCATTTTGGTTGTAGGGGGGCTTTCTTTTTCTTTGCAGCGCGGGGGATTACGATTATGATAATGATATGATGTAATGATATGATATGATATGATATAATGAGGCTTTCCTTCTCTATGCAGCAGGGGAGCTTTTACAGCCATTATAACAACATGATATGATATGATATAATGAGGCTTTCTTTCTCTTTGCAGCAGGGGATCTTTTACAGCCATTATAACAACATGTAATGATATGATATGATAAAATGAGGCTTTCCTTCTCTTTGCAGCAGGGGATCTTTTACAGCCATTATAACAACATGTAATGATATGATATGATATAATGAGGCTTTCCTTCTCTTTGCAGCAGGGGAGCTTTTACAGCCATTATAACAACATGTAATGATATGATATGATATAATGAGGCTTTCCTTCTCTTTGCAGCGGGGGGGCTATTACGATTATGATAATGATATGATGTAATGATATGATATAATGAGGCTTTCCTTCTCTTTGCAGCAGGGGGGCTACTACAGTCATTATAACAACATGAAGTAATGATATGACATAGTGGGGTTTTCATCCTCTTTGCAGCAGGGGGGCTATCACAGTCATTATAGTGATATTCATTATGACAGGCGATGCTGGTTGAACTACGGGGGCGAATACACTCGCAAAGGGGTAACTGACCATAATATAAATTCACTTAGAAAGGGGCTACTGACCAAACTATAGTGTCACTAAAAAAGGAGATACTGATTAAACCATGATTCCTGTGACGTCTGCAAACTAATAAGCTTGCTTTGACTGCACCGGCATCTGTTTGTGTCTATGATTCTGTCAGTTTGCAGAGGGGAGTTGTTACGTTCTATGATTGCATGTTTAAACAAAGCATTTCTAAAGGATATCTTACACAATACAGGTACATGAACAATCGTATTCGTTAATGCTGAGTAGAAGTACCTTTGGAGAAGCTGTAGTTACAGAACAGCGGAATTGTGGTATTGCACGAACCAAGGACAATCGTAATTGTTAATGCTGAGTAGAGGTCACTTTGGAGAAGCTGCAGTTACAAAAAAGCGGAATTGTGGTATGCACAAACCATCGTATTCGTTAATGCTGAGTAGAAGTCACTTTGGAGAAGCTGTAGTTACAAAAAAGGGGAATTGTGGTATGCACAAACCAAGGACAATCGTACTCAATAAAGTTGAGTAGAAGTACCTTTGGAGAAGCTGTACTTACAATAAATATAAATTTTAAAAAGCGACGGGTGTAAACTAGAATATACATCTGCTAAGTCTACCCAGCCTTTAAAGGGCGTACATGTTCATTACACCAGCAGTCTCTACGTTGGACCCAACCCTCCCCTCACTTTGTCTCATTCTTGTATATACAAACCACAGACCAGCGGTTTCTACGTTGGACCCAACCCCCCCCTCACCCTGGTGCGATTTGCGTTTTGCAAGAACGACGACAAGCTGCACACTGCGCTTCGAAGGTTGGAGGCTTACCTTGGAAGCCATTCACAGTCCTAGGCTACGGTTGGAGGCTTACCTTGGAAGCCGTCCACAGTTACCTTGGAAGCTGTTCAAGGTTGAAGGCTTACCTTGGAAGTCGTTCACAGTCCTAGGCTACGATTTGCTTAATTTAGTTTAGTTTAGTTTGGATTACTAAGTTCACAGTCCAAGGCTACGGTTTGCTTAGTTTAGATCAGTTATTTAGTTAAAGAAGAGGATTACTAAGTTCACAGTCCTAGGCTACGGCTTGCTTGCTTCTGGTTCTTTTTTCTGTGCTGGTGGAAGTTTGTGATATGGCCGGTATCAATGTGGATGTTTGTGATGCCCACTATATCAACGTGGATGCTATCAATGTGGAAGTTTGTGATGCCCGGTATATCAACGTGGATGTATCAACGTGGCTCCTTCTCCTCTATCAATGTGATCTATCAATGTGATCAATGTGATGTGGAAGTTTGTGATGCCCGGTATCAAAACGTGGATGCTATCAACGTAGAAGCTTGTGATATGCCCGGTATATCAACGTGGCTTTTTCTCCTCTATCAATGTGATGAGTGGTTTCTCCTCAATGGTTCTCTTCTATTAATGTGAAGAGTGGTTTGTCCTGGCTCCTTCTCCTCTATCAATGTGATGAGTGGTTTCTCCTCAGTGGTTCTCCTCTATCAATGTGAAGAGTGGTTTCTCCTGGCTCCTTCTCCTCTATCAATGTGGTGAGTGGTTTCTCCTCAGTGGTTTTTCTCTATTAATGTGAAGAGTGGTTTCTCCTGGCTCCTTCTCCTCTATCAATGTGATGAGTGGTTTCTCCTCAGCGGTTTCTCCTCTATTAATGTGAAGAGTGGTTTCTCCTGGGTGGTTTCTCCTGAGTGGTTTCTCCTGAGTGGTTTCTCCTGAGTGGTTTCTCCTCTATCAATGTGATAAGTGATTTCTCCTCAATGGTTTCTCCTCTATTGATGTCAAGAGTGGTCTCTCCTGATTTGTTTCTCCTGAGTTGTTTCTCTTGAGTGGTTTATCCTGAGTGGTTTATCCTCTATCAATGTGATGAGTGGTTTTCATTGCTCGCGTCTTCTTTCCTCTCTTTGGCGGAAGGGGTGAGCCTGCTCATCAGATGGCATCCAGCCTTACTCATACCACAGCCATACTACCACAATAATGTGTTCGCCCAATTTGCACGCAACATCATGGTTCAGTCCTGCTTGATTTGGGGGGTGGCATTCCGACAGTGTGCCAGCCATGATGTTACATTGGGAAAAGGGTTATCGACTGGATGTCAATTCTCAGTACTACGGGGTACATATACCACACGTAACACAATGGTTACAATGGTTACAATTGGGGGTGACCTTCAGCCAGGTTGTTTGGCTGATTGGCTGCTGACTGGTCTCGGCCAGCCACAAATAAATCCATAAGCTCAGAAAGAAAAAGAAAAAGTCTATTGTTCTGCTGAGAAAGGAAATCATGAACAAGTTGGTTGTTGACCTGT
>Ga0307947_1003495_pt1 | contig 12611 bp, 16 predicted proteins | sample OrgLakmetagen232_FD_201840 | JGI IMG/M metagenome (GOLD analysis project Ga0307947, IMG submission 201840) | Saline water microbial communities from Organic Lake, Antarctica - #232 | ecosystem: Environmental > Aquatic > Non-marine Saline and Alkaline > Saline | place: Antarctica: Organic Lake...
CATGGCATTCAATGTTTGAAGTGCCATCATATTCCCACTCCAGTAATTTGCTGCTGAGACCCCAGATGAGGTAAGCAGGGTGAGGTGGGGTGGGGAAGGATGCGGCATGTCTTGCCAGTAACTGCCATCACATGCATGCGTTGAGAAAAGCCGTGTACAAGCCGGCGCTGCCATATTGATTTCTATTTATCAGCAGGCATGAATCCTCACACATCTGCACAAGTTAAACACGAAACACAGCAATAATGTGCACGTGTACGTGGCAACTGTTCTTGCTGTGCTTTCAAGCTCAAACGCATGGCAGCGAAATACGTAAACACCATACAGATGTGTGACTATATGATGTGATGCTTTACATTCACGCGCAGGCGCATGCCTGGGTGCGTGCAATCCATGAGGCATGGGTGCACTGCTTCAAGCACACCTTGCGCAGCACAGACTCAAAGGACCAGGTGCGTGCTGTGGGTGGTTATGGGTGGTTGTGGGTGTTAGTGTTAGTGCACAGTTTCAAGCATACCTTGCGCGGTACAGACTCAAAGGACCAGGTGCGTGCTGTGGGTGGTTATGGGTGGTTGTGGGTGTTAGTGTTAGTGCACAGCTTCAAGCACACCTTGCGCGGTACAGACTCAAAGGACCAGGTGCGTGCTGTGGGTGGTTATGGGTGGTTGTGGGTGTTAGTGTTAGTGCACAGCTTGCGCGGTACAGACTCAAAGGACCAGGTGCGTGCTGTGGGTGGTTATGGGTGGTTGTGGGTGTTAGTGTTAGTGCACAGCTTCAAGCATTCCTTGCGCAGTACAGATCCAAAGGACCAGGTGCGTGCTGTGGGTGGTTGTGGGTGGTTGTGAGTGTTAGTGCACAGCTTCAAGCACACCTTGCGCAGTATGGCTGTGTAGGACCAGGTGCTTGCTGTGGGTGGTTGTGGGTGGTTGTGGGTGTAGGTGCACTGCTTCAAGCTACCCTGCGCATTATGGTTGTGAAGGACCAAGTGCGTGCTGTAGGTGGTTGTGGGTGGTTGTGAGTGTAGGTGCACTGCTTCCAGCTACCCTGCACAGTATGGTTGTGAAGGACCAAGTGCGGGACCTGGGTGGTTGTGGGTGGTTGTGGGTGTAGGTGCACTGCTTCAAGCTTCCCTGCGCAGCATGGTTGTGAAGGACCAGGTGCGTGCTGTACGGTATTTTTGGCAGGAAAATCACCAAATGTACGGTCATATACGGTGTATATATATATACGGTTCTGGCCAACCCTAGTGATGCGTGGTGCGGATGTTGTGGGTGGTTGTGGGTGTTGCAACGAGGCTTTTTGCCAACGAGGCTTGTTTGATCTGAAGAGCAGTGTGATAGTGGTTGGGTCCAGGGTTTGTAGGTGGTTGTGGGTGTGGGTGTTGCAATAAGGCATGTTTGATCTGAAGAGCAGCGAGACAAAAAGTCGGGTTCTATGGTGGGCAATGGATAGCTTGTGGAAAATGCTTGGCAAAAGCTTGCATTTTGTGGGTGGACGTGTTTCGTGGGTGGGTGTGTGTTGTTGGTGGATGTGATTTGCCTGGACACTGGTTTTTTCTTTGCTCATTCATTTCAGCGTGCCTACTTCTCGCTCAGTGGAGTCAATGCTGATTGTGGGATTTGGGACACTTAGGCTCCAATGCGCTGAACTGATGTTTGAATTAAATGCAGTGGGCAGTAGCGTACGATTTGTGCTGTATATAGATCATCCACAATCACATTGTGCATGCTTGTTAATATGCTGCGTTGATGTGACAAGCTGACGCAGAATTGATCAAAGCATGTGCAGGTGCACGTGTGTGTGTGTGTGTGTGTGTGTGCGTGCGCGTGTGTGTGTGTGTGTGTGTGTGTGTTTTTGTGTGTGTGTGTGTGTGTGTGTGAGTGAGTGTGTGTGTGTGTGCGTGCGTGTGCGTGCGTTGCTACTTGTAAACTTTGAAACATGCTGGGAAGGAGCGCACACGGTTACCATGGGTGCTTGCATGTTCGTGATGTTACTTACGCATACACATATACACACAGGCACATATTACTTACGCATACACATATACACACACAGGCACACACACACACAACACAACACAACACACACAGCACACACACGCATACACAAACACACACAGGTGCATGAGCAGGCTCGCCTGATGGCCGCAAATGAAGCTCTGCGCAAAAACCTAATCGAAGCACAAGACACAAGTGCTCAAGATGAGAAAGAAAGGGAGACGTGGCAGTGAGTGTGTGTGTCCCCCTACATGTGTGTGTGTGTGTGTGTTGTGTGTGTGTGTGTGTGTGTGTGTGTGTGTGTGTGTGTGTGTGTGTGTGTGTGTGTGTGTGTGTGTGTGTGTGTGTGTGTGTGTGTGTGTGTGTTTGTGTGTGTGTATGTGTGTGTGTGTGTGTGTGTGTGTATGCATGTGTGTATGTTTGATTGTGTTTCTTTGCATGTATGTGCATGTATATGTGTGTATGTGTGTGTGCTTGTGTGTGTACATTGTGTGTGCGCGTTTGTGTGTGTGTGTGTGTGTGTGTGTGTGGGTGTGTGGGTGTGTGCGTGAATGTGCTACTTTGCATGCAACATATGTGAGGGCATGCATCCATTACCCACCCCCAGCGTCAATTTTGATAACGCAGGCAATGCCTGAATGAAAAAGCGCGCAACAGGTTGCTGGAGCAGCAGCTGAATGGAAACGCGGTGTATGAGGTGGAGGTGAAGACGGGCGGCATGAAGGTGGGTGGTGGTTGATATAATGTGGCGGCAACTGAATGGGAACGCGGTGTATGAGGTGGAGGTGAAGACGGGCGGCATGAAGGTGGGTGGTGGTTGATATAATGTGGCAGCAACTGAATGGGAACGCGGTGTATGAGGTGGGGGTGAAGACGGGTGGCATGAAGGTGGGTGGTGGTTGATATAATGTGGCAGCAATTGAATGGGAATGCGGTGTATTGAGGTGGAGGTGAAGACGGGTGGCATGAAGGTGGGTGGTGGTTGATATAATGTGGCAGTAACTGAATGAGAACGCGGTGTGTGAGGTGGGTGTGAAGACGGGTGGCATGAAGGTGGGTGGTGGTATATAAAAAAAATTGGCAGCAATTGAATTGGAACGCGGTGTGTGAAGTGGGGGTGAAGACAGGTGGCATGAAGGTGGGTGGTGGTTGATGAATTTGGCAGCAATTGAATGGGAATGCGGTGTATTGAGGTGGGGGTGAAGACGGGCGGCATGAAGGTGGTTGGTGGTTGATGAAGGTGTACCTTCATTCCACACCAAACAACTTGCGTAGCTGTCCTATGTGTTGTAGGAAGGCACACAATCCTGAAGGGCACCTTGCTCTTTTGGTTTGGTTGTGGCTGGGGGTATGTGTGTGTCTGATAGAGCTGGTTTGGTTGTGGCTGAGGGTATGTGTGTGTCAGGTAGGAGTGAGGGTGTGTGTGTGTGTGTGTGTGGTGTGTGTGTGTGTGTGTGTGTGTGTGTGTGTGTGTGTGTGTGTGTGTGTGTGTGTGTGTGAGTGTGTGTGTGTGTGTCAGGAAGAAGTGTGGCAGGTAGAAGTGGGGGTGGGTGTAGTAAAAGGGTTGCTGAATGAGCTGCAGCATGGAGGTGGGAGGAAGGTGTGGAGATGCTGCTCTTCTGGCCTAGTTGTATTTTTCTTTGTGTTTCAGGGTAAGAAAATTTAGTGGGGGACACATTGGGACGAATAATTATGAGCTGTTTTTGAAAGCATTGCTTGAGATATCACGATTGAAAGGCAGATAAATTAGATGGGGACACATTGGGACGAATAATAATGAGCTGTTTTTGAAAGCATTGCTTGTGAGATCACGATTGAAAGGCATACAATTTAGTGGGAGACACATTGGGACGTATAATAATGCGCTGTTTTTGAAAGCATTGCTTGTGAGATCAAGATTGAAAGGCAAAGGAAAGGGCCAAAGGAATGGGTACCCCGCTGCTGACATGGGTTCCAGTTTCACTCAATATGGCTCACATCCAAGATCAAAGTGCTGTAAAATAATTTCCGGATTAGCACGGAAAACCTTAAAAGAAGTCACCTGTGTTGATGTAACTACAGTCTTGATTCTTGCCCGCTTGCTGAGGTTGGGGAAGTTTGCTTGTCTGCTAGAGGAATTGTTAGTTTTTACAAACTCAGACCCCCATCGTATGAAAATCTCAAACTTTTCTCTGGCTCGCTTGCTGAGGCTTAGCTTTCATCACGATCTTGATCTTTCCATCACACATATGCCTGTTCTGTGCACGTACATTTATTCTCTTTCTCATTCTCGATCTGACAGCTCTAAATAAACGCAACCCTCATCCAACCCTCATTTACGACACGCACATAACGCACGCACACACACACACACACACACACACCACACACACACACACACACACACACCACACACACACACACACACACACACACACACACACATCGGATTTACTTGTAGGGTGCATCCACGGACGCACGCGTTGGCTTGGAGCTCCTTGGGCCCTATGACAATGTGACCACAGGAGAGCTACGCCTGGTGATCTCAGACTCACACCACCCTAGCTTCACCCGTAATGCGCTGGACATGTTCATGGTAGGTTGTGTGTACTGTCTGCTGTTTGCTGCTTGTGTGTGTGTGTATGCGTGTGTGTGTGTGTGTTTGTGTGCGTGTGAGTGTGTGTGTTTGTGTTGTGTGTGTGCGTGTGTGTGTGAGTGTGTGTGTGTTTGTGTTGTTTGAGTGTGTCATTTATGACAGTGCCTCCTCAAGACTGCGCCCTTATGGTTATGCACTGATTTCATAGCTTTGGTCAATCTTAGTTTTAAATTCTGCACTTGGGTTTAAATACTGCACTGATTTTACAGCCTCGGTTAATCTTGGGTTTAAATACTCTGCACTTGATGCCTGCAGGTGACAGCAAAGGACGTCGGCTTGCCGCGTGTGATTAAGGCAAGTTTGGAATTCTACATAGTGCTAAGTTGGAGTTCTACATAATATATAGTGTATATGTGTGTGTGTGTGTGTGTGTGTGTGTGTTTGTGTGTGTGTGTGTGTGTGTGTGTGTGTGTGTGTGTGTGTGTGTGTGTGCTTGAGTGTGTGTTTGTGGTTGTGTGCGTGTGCTACTGTGCATTTGTACGTTCTACACAGTGGTTGTTGAACCGGCAGTTAAATCACGTCCAAATCATATCCTGCCACCCCCCACGCGTGTTGAAAAATAAGTTCAAAATGAAGCTCGCCTTGTCACAAATTCACTTCAGACGTAAATGCGCCGGCTGTGGTGGTGACTGCTAGCATGATCCAAGCACGTATGATGATGTAACTTGTCCTGTTAAGATGAAAAATGAGGATCTGCTACTTTATTCAACAATATAATAGGAAGGCAGTGGTAGTGCTTGCATGACTCAGTAATGGGAGGCCAATTTCGTGTTGGGTACCGGTCAACGTATGCTGGCTTTTATGGTAGGTAGTACCTACTAGGTACCCTCTTTCGTTCCGGGTACCGCAAAGCTTTCTACTGTGGGGTCAGAGAGTGCTCAAGGAAAACACGTCTTCATAATAAGCACTTGGCTGTTGGCTGCTCTTCATGATTTATCCACACTCACGCTTTCAAGCCTGCACCACGTGGAATAAAAAAATACGCAGGCAGTGAAAAACCACTCCCCACATTAACTAAGGAAAAGGAGCCACTTTGGTACCAGGTACCGTAAAACTCCTCTACCAAATCACGCTACCTGGGAGCTGCAGCTCGTGTTGTTTAAAAGCTAGACGTCTGTGCGTATGCCGCGTTTTTCATGGTGAACAACACCACGATATTTGACTGTTTTAAAGATGTAGTTATTGATATACATACTTTATTATTCTCGGTGGGGCACTGGCTATTGTGAGCACTAGTTGAGAGCCTTTTGCAATGCACGCTGGTGTTTTCCAGCGTAGACTTTTACACTTTACTTCTAAATATTCACATAGCAATGGCTTGAACGAAAGACGTTTCCTTCCTAAACTAGGAAGGCAGGTGGCTGCAAACCTGTGGTTTTACGATGTCCTAAGCCCACGGCAGATCCACTTACAATCTCCTTGCAAATGATGTGGTCAAGATTGACGTAATTTTATAACTGGCACACCAAGGTCACCAGATCAAGGAACCGGGACGGTCACAGGTACTCTGTCCCCCTGCGTTTTTACCCTTTTCTCATTCCCTAGCTCACTCTGATCACGCCGAGACTGGGAATGTTCGTTGCTTTTTGTTATCTTGCTGCCCCTGCACTTCAAGCATCAGCCTAAAAGAAGCATGCGACAAAACTTGCGTTATTCAGTGCTTCAATGCATAACCCTGACAGGGAGGCACAGTATTGTTTCTGTAGCTGGAAACTTGGAAAGTCAGTATAAGCAACGCAGCCCTGGTTCCACAAATGCCCTCAGATCTGGCACGACAACACTGGACGGCACCCGGATTGGTTTGTGGAGCACGTGCGCATCCGGAAGAGGGACGGCCCTGCTCCACCGGGGCCTGCAATGACCAAATGTGTGTGTGCGTGGTTGTGTGTATGTGTGTATGTGCGTTTGTGTGTGTAGAGGTGTATGCGTAGTTGTAGTTGTGTGTATGTGTTTGTGTGTGTGAATGTATGTATGTGTGTGTTTGTGTGTATGTGTTTGTGTGTATGTGGTTGTGTGAATATGGTTGTGTGTTTGTGTGTATGTGTTTGTGTGAATATGGTTGTGTGTGTATGTGTTTGTGTGTGTGTGTGCTGTTGTGGGTGTGCGTGGTTGTGTGTGTATGTGTTTGTGTGTGTGTAGAGGTGTTTGTTTGGGTGGGTGTTTGGCTGGTTGTGTGGAAGTGTGTGTGTATGTGTGTGTGTGTGTGTTATTGTGCGTTTGTACGTTCAACCTTTTTGATGAATTAATAGTGTGATCATTTACAACTTTTATACACACAGACGTTTGAGAAGCATCCAGTCTTTAATAGGCCTCCAAGTTAATACCATCCCTAGTAGGCCTATAAACCTTGCCATCACATTGACTCTGCCACACATTGCACACATTGATATAGTACACATGCGCACACAGGCATGCAATCACCCCCGTATACACACTTGTACACACACATTGTACACGTTCAAACACACACACATTGCACACGTTCAAACACACACAGGCATGCAATCACCCACGTTTACACACGTGTACACACACATTGTACACGTTCAAACACACACATTTTAAGCATTCAAACACACACAGGCAGCCCAAGATCTCCCCACTTTGTTGCTTGCCGCAACCGTCCCCCCTCTGCTCCTTCCCCCGGTATGCGCAAGCTAGCGGGGGGCAGGGGTAGAGGGGGGGGTAGGGGCGGGATAATGGGTGGTGCTGCTGGGATGCGGCACAGTGTGGCAGGAGGCGCGTCTGGTGCCAGGCCACGGAGTGCAATGCGGAGTAGCATGGATGTAGGCAGGTGTGTGTGTGTGTGTGTTTGTTTGAGAGAGTGAGGGAGTGGGCACAGTGTGGCAGGAGGCGCGCCTGGTGCCAGGTCACGGAGTGCAATGCGGAGTAGCATGGATGTAGGCATGTGTGTGCGTTTGTTTGAGAGAGTGAGTGAGTGAGTGGGCACAGTGTGGCAGGAGGCGCGTCTGGTGCCAGGCCACGGAGTGCAATGCGGAGTAGCATGGATGTAGGCAGGTGTGTGTGTGTGTGTGTGTGTGTGTGTGTGTGTGTGTGTGTGTGTGTGTGTAAATGTAAACATATATGAAGAGTTTGCATGTTTGTAAGAGATTGAGAGAGAACGAGAGAGAACGAGAGAGAGAGAGAGAGAGAGAGAGAGATTGTGTATGGCTCATGCGCTCGTTCGCTTAGGTTGAAAAAATCAAGGGAACTGTGATGTTGTCGGCACTTTTTCACGAAGGTACATTTTAAAGCAACGATAGACTCTTTAACACCTTAAGGGCACTCATATGATACTTAGTCACTACAAAGATGCTTTCGTGCATGCAAACCCTTGCTTGAAGAATACAATTAATCGTCCTATACTGTGGAGGCGAGGTGGCGCGCATAGCTCAGTCAGTGTGATATGCTGCACGCTGGCGTGGGCGATTACACTACGCATTTGCACCACCTCACGCGGCTGTTCCAGCACGTGCCCTTTCATACACAGGGGTGGTGTGCGCAGCTCAGCCAGTGTGGTATGCACAGCGCTGACGTGGGCAGTTACGTCTGATGCACTTGCACCACATTACTTGACGGTTCCAACATTGTACTCGCTACAGGGGTGGTGTGCGCAGCTCAGCCAGTGTGGTATGTGGTATGCAGTAGCGCTGACATGGGCAATTACGTCTGATGCACTTGCACCACAATACTTGACAATTCCAACATTGCTTTTTTCTACAGGGGTGGCGTGCGCAGCTCAACCAGTGTGGTATGCACAGCGCTGACGTGGGCAATTATGTCTGATGCACTTGCACCACAATACTTGACGATTCCAACGTTGCTTTTTTCTACAGGGGTGGTGTGCGCAGCTCAGCCAGTGTGGTATGCACAGCGCTGACATGGGCAGTTACGTCTGATGCACTTGCACCACAATACTTGACGATTCCAACATTGCTTTTTTTTTACAGGGTGGTGTGCGCAGCTCAACCAGTGTGGTATGCACAGCGCTGACGTGGGCAAATATGTCTGATGCACTTGCACCATTACTCAACGGTTCCAACATTGTACTCGCTACAGGGGTGGTGTGCGCAGCTCAGCCAGTGTGGTATGTGGTATGCAGTAGCGCTGACATGGGCAACTACGTCTGACGCACTTGCACCACATTACTTGACGGTTCCAACATTGCTTATTTCTACAGGGGTGGCGTGCGTAACTCAGCCAACGCGCTGCGCAGCAGCGTTGATGTGGGTGGAGTCATGATGCGTCGAAACCGTGATCTGATGGGAGGCTTGGAGGGCTGGGATCAGGGCTCACGTGCTAAAGATGATCGGGGGGGAGCTGCTGGAGCTCAGAGCGCACTGGTAGGGGGTCAAGGCAGTGTCCCTTCTTGTTTTATCACTATGCGAGGGTCTGGTGTTGCAACGCTCAAACAAAAAGAGCAAGGCCAGCGTTTGTTTGTTAAGGTGGTTGGAGGTGATGGAGCTCAGAGCGCACTGGTAGGGGGTCAAGGCATAAGTACCTAGGTTTGGCATGTCACTTTTTTTTTTTATCACCATGTGAGGGTCCGGTGGTGCAATGCTCAAACAAAAAGAACAAGGCCAGCGTTTTTTATGGAGGAAGTTGGAGCCGATGGTGCTCAGAGCGCACTGGTAGGGGGTCAAGGCAGTGTCCCTCACTGTAGTTATGACAATGCGAGTGTCCAGTGGTGCTTTGCTCAAACAGAAAAACCGAGGCCAGCGTTTATTAAAAATGAGTTGGGTGGAGCTGCGGGGGCTGCGCGTGTGCTGGTAGGTGCTTTGAAAAGCGTGTCCGGACTGCATGGGCAGTCAGCATGCTGTGTTGTGCTGTAAATATGCCGACAGTCCATCATATTGATTGTGGTAAGTGATCTGAGGAGAGGAGATGCTGACACTGAAAGTGTGCTGGGAGGTGTCGAAACAGAGGACGAGAAAAGTGTACGGATCAAGAATGGAGTGCCAGTAGTGCAAGCCAAAGAGCCCACACACACCCTTTAGATGTTTTCTCCACCTACCTTGGGGTGGGTGACCTGGCAATTTTTATCTTTTTACATAGCGCTTGATTACACGCAATTGCATCAGCACGCTCGCATCACGCACGCACACACACACACACACAATCACACACAATCACACACGCACACACACAATCACACACACACACACACACACACACGCACAATCAATTCCAGGCAGGGTGCGTACACACAAACACATGTGCACAGAATCTCACACATGCACGCACGCACGCACACTCACACACACTCTCATACTCACGCACGCACGCATGTGCATGAGTGCACACACGCACACACATACACAGACACATACACACACAAACGCATACATACACACAAAAATAAACTCACAGGCAGAGGCAGGAGGCTTGATGCAAGATGCTGAGGGCAATGACCTCAGAGATACAGTGGCTCTGGAAGGGAGGTGGGGGCCGTGGATTGTGTTTCCTTGCCACAGGTGGCTCAGCACTGAGGTCGATGACTGCCGCATTAGTCGGACGCTGTTTGTGGGCCACCAGAGCCCATTGCTGACGTACAAGGTGTGTGCGTGTGGGTCTGGGCGGTGCGTGTATGTATGTGTGTGTGTGTGTGTGTGTGCAGGTGTCTCTTTTTCTTGAGCATCAGAACGTGCCTGTTGAAGTCGGCATCCTCCTCATGTCTACCGCCTTGCTCTCTATATTCTATATGCCTTGTGCAACATGCCTGGGCAGCGTGTGTGTGTGTGTGTGTGTGTGTGTGTGCGCGCTTGCATGAGTGTGTGCGTGTGAGTGTTTGTTTGAAACCACAAGCGTGTCATCTTTCCTGCTTCGTTATGATATGTTTGGCGCTGTTTTTTGGGGGAGCAGGCAGGGGCAGTGCATTTAAGTTCTGTGTCAAACTTCACAGGATCAAGCACCTGTTGCTTGTTTGCTAACGAGGATGTAAAACAAGGATTCGCGGCACGACCTTGGCGACCAAAGCGGTGACAAGTATGCACTGGAGGTATCACACATGTATGCTCTGAAGTCATCACATGCGCAGGACGCAAGTAGTTCTTGTGTGCTGGCAAAATGTAAGACAAGGATTCACGACCTTGGCGACCAAAGCTGTGATAAGTATGCACTGGAGGTATCACACATGCCCAGAACGCAAGTAGTTCTTGTGTGCTGGCAACATGTAAGACAAGGATTCACGACACGACCTTGGCGACTAAAGCTGTGATAAGTATGCTCTGAAGTCATCACATGCGCAGGACGCAAGTAGTTCTTGTGTGCTGGCAACATGTAAGACAAGGATTCACGACACGTCCTTGGCGACCAAAGCTGTGACAAGTGCTCTGAAGTCATCACACGCGTAAGACGCACCACCCACACCCCCGGCATCAAATGAGTAGGGTTGGTCAGGGCCTTATATATGTATGGTGTATACATGGTGTTTTTGGCAGGGAAATGACCAAATATGTTGGCCAGAACCATATGTATACGGTGCATATACAGTGAATATACGGTGGTGCATATATGGTGTTTTTGGCAGGGAAATCACCAAATATACGACCGTATACGGTGTGTATATATACGGTTCTGGCCAACCCTACATATGAGCCTCCACACATACAAATGTGCACGGTGAGGTACGCAGCACACTGCTAAATTACAAACCACACAAGCGTTTACTTTTGCACACACACAAACTCAGGTTACTGCCCACACCTCCGACATCCGAGGTGCTTCCACAGATGCAAATGTGCATTTGGTGATGCATGGTACATTGGGGGATGGCAAACGCCACATACTCACTTCAGGGCCTGATGACTTCTCGAGGTGTGTACTAAGCATGCTCGTGTGTGCGTGTGCATGGGCAGGGGTGTGGGAGAGGTTGAGTAGGTGTGGGTGTGTGGATGTGGGTGAGGGGTTGTGGGTGAGGGTGTGTGGGTGCGTACTAAGCATGCTCGTGTGTGCATGTGCATGGGCATGGGCGTGAGTGAGGGTGTGTGGGTGGGTGGGTGTGGATACGTTGTGGGTAAGTGGTTAAGTGGTTGTGGGTGTGAGCAAGTTGGTGTGAGAGAGGTGTGGGTGTGGGAGAGGTTGTGTGGGTGTGGGTGAGTGTGTGTGGGTGTGGACATGTTGTGAGTGTGCATTCACCACCAAGCGCATTACACGTGTTGCTGTACAATAAAGCATTGCATTAAAGCATTACACGTGTCGCTGTACATTGCATTGTTCTTGGCATCCTGTTGTCAGCGGATCATGATGCTGAGACATCACCGGCTTTGCAAAGCTGTTTTACAATCATTCATGATTAACAAGCAAAACACGTAAGCACTGACATACAGATGCATGTCAGTGGTTGGCTGTCAGGCAAAGATGCTCCTGTTTTCATTCCAAATTCCTGCTGCTGTCGTCAGATGAGACGGCTGATCTGAGGGGAGCACGGGCTTTGTGTTATTACAATGCGGCCAACACAAATGCTTAGTGCTCAGGCTTGGCCTTAACTGCGTACACTCACCGCACATGACCGTATGTATGGAGATATTCTGGGTTGGCCAGAACCGTATATTTTTGTGATTTCCCTGCCAAAATCACCGTATGTACACTGTATAATTATGGTTCTGGCCAACCCTGTTAATTTTTGAATGAGTATCACTTCCCTGCAACGTGGCTAACACTTCCTGCAATGTGGCCAATGCTTTTCTTTAATGTTCATAATTAAGCCTATGATGGACGCCTTCTTTTGTTATGGTGACACACTCACATGCACACATACATGCACACATACATGCACACATAGGTACATACACATACACATGACACACTCACATACACATACACATGACACACTCACATACACATACACATACACACTCACATACACGTACACATACACATACACATGACACACTCACATGCACATACATGCGCACATAGGTACATACACATACACATGACACACTCACATGCACATACATGCGCACATAGGTACATAC
>Ga0307947_1003499_pt1 | contig 12606 bp, 7 predicted proteins | sample OrgLakmetagen232_FD_201840 | JGI IMG/M metagenome (GOLD analysis project Ga0307947, IMG submission 201840) | Saline water microbial communities from Organic Lake, Antarctica - #232 | ecosystem: Environmental > Aquatic > Non-marine Saline and Alkaline > Saline | place: Antarctica: Organic Lake...
ATGCCCGAGAACGTGCATCCGTGGGTGCAACGAACATTCACTGCGCAAATCCAGGTGAATTTTGAGATCTTGGTAGCCCTTTACAACAGCAAACAAATGGATTTGTTTGCAACGAGAGATGGCAGTGGATGGTATGCCTTTCCTATATCTGTCCTACCTACATTGATACCCTATAACCTTCAGTGTGTTTCCTTTCACCGTTTCTTTGAATTTCCAGACTTTGCCCCAGTACAGGGGTCATCCTACTGCACAGCAGGTACACGGTACACGGTACACAGTAAAACACCTTTCTTTGATGTTTTGGATGGCTCTTGCTACTGCGATCCTGCAAAGTCCTTGCTGGGTTTGTATGGAAATTTTTTTTTCAGGCGTCACTTGCTGTGAAATAAGTTGTTTTAATTAGGTATAGAAGTGTGCATAATTGGCAATAAAAGAACTGCTCTTGACAGAATGCACAAATGTCCTTCATTGCAGCACAAACATCCTTCAATGCAGCAAAAGGACACAAATACTTACCTAAATAGTGTTTTTCAAGAGGGTTGAGGGTTGAGGGCTTCTTTTTAATGAATTCCTACCTTGAACGTCCTAATTTTATCAGGTACAAGCTGCTCAGCAGCAAGTGCCCCCTGGCCCACACCTGCAGGTAACCCACACCCCTTCTTCAACCGTAAATGAAGATGTCCGCTTAAATTCCAGCCTTTCTTGCTTTTCCTCTGTTTCTATAGTTCTGTGAGATTATACCTTCCTTGCTCTTCTGTATACCTTGGTGTTCCTCCGCCCTCTTACCTCAAATTTCACTTGTGTGTTTGACCTGTGTTTAATTCTCAAAGAGTTAAGAAGCTTGCCTCCAAGCTCCATGTGCACTCTGTGAACTTTGCTGCTATACTTGTCCATACCAGACATGCCCTTTCCAGTACTGTTATCAACTCTCATCAGGAGCCGGTTTCAGGCTGAGCCTGCAACCCTCCTGATCCCCATTGCTTTTTCCTTTCCTTTTCGTGGTGGAGGAGCTTTACGGTACTTGGTTTTAAAGTGGCTCCTTTCCATTAATTTATGTGGGGAGTGGCTTTCACTGCCTGCGTATTTTTCTTTTCTTTAAAGGGCTTCTCTTGAATTAATTCCTACCTTGAACATCCCTAATTTCATCAGGTTCAAGCTGCTCAGCAGCAAGTGCCCCCTGGCCCAAACCAGCAGGTAACCCACACTCCTTTTTCAGCCGTAAATGAAGATATTGCTCGAATTCCAGCATTTCTTGCTTTTCCTATGTTCTATGGTTCTGTCAGATCAAAGTTTCCTTGCTCTTTTATAGGCCTTGGTGTTCCTCCGCCCTTTTACCTCAAATTCTACTTATGTGTTTTACTTGTGTTAAAGGGCTTCTTTTGAATTAATTCCTACCTTGAACGTCCCTAATTTTATCAGGTTCAAGCTGCTCAGCAGCAAGTGCCCCCTGGCCCACACCTGTAGGTAACCCACACTCCTTTTTCAACCGTAAATGAAGATGTCCGCTTAAATTCCAGCCTTTCTTGCTTTTCCTCTGTTTCTATGGTTCTGTGAGATCATACTTTCCTTGCTCTTCTATATACCCAGGTTTGACCGCACACCTTGCGACTGCTAGGGTAGCTCAATGGCTTTACATTTAATAGCGTGTAGTGTAATAGCGTCTCTAATAGTGTCTCTCAATCTAATAGCGTGTAGTGTGTCAACTGCTTTACTTTAATAGCTCAATGGCTTTACAATTAATAAATAATAGCAACTTTATTCGTAGCAACCATGGAAAATGGTATGGTACTTGATGTCCAATTAGTGCAAATACACACACAAATACACACACACACACACATAAATAAACGTTAACGAGACGCTCGCAATAATTTGCTTGCGTACCTCGTCATCACAATCGTTTGAAGCATAACAGCTTTCCAGTTTCATCATAATTGTATGAAGTTATCGTGGATGCTTCAGTGGTTTTGTTTTGGTACAGCAGGGACAACCGCAAATGAAAGACCACAAATTGGTACGCCATGCAATCTTTTAGGTTTGCATCCTTTACTGTCTCAAATTTAAGTCTTTAAAGTAGACAAGCAAGTGATTTATGTTCAAAATTGGCTCTTTCGCGCTCCAACTTCAAATGTGAGTGTCTTGTTAAAGTTCTTAATGGGAAGGACAGGAAGGGGACAATGAGCTGATGATATGGCCTAGGCATGTGAAACGCAGCGAGGCAAAGATCCCACTCCTCTGCTGGATGGCTAACATTTATTGTGACAGTAATTTACCTGACATTTTTACATTCCTAAACTGCAAAACCTCAAAGAAAGCCACGCGTAAAAAGTTTTTGTAGGGGAACTCTCTCTTCTCTTTGGATTGTGTTGGAGTTGGTTATGGTGCACAAGTCATCACAACGGCTTAGCCGCTTTTATCCTGTCTAACTTTTAACTTCCCTAGTTTTTATGTTAAGTGCCTCGCGGTGGTGTAGCTAGATTGGTCGTTTGCCTTTTTACTCTTTACTCTTTATTAGCCCTGTTTTCCTAAACCTTGTTGTTTTTACGTAGGCACCAAAGTGCGCAGGCTTTCCTACATTATTTTTTTCTCATGCTTGACCTTCTCGCATACGTTTTTCCCTTCTTCTCATCAACCTGGTTGTCCCCCCTACTCTCTTTTTATCTCTTCCAGCATGCCTCTCTTGCCTCCTTTTTTTTATATCAACTTTCAGTTCGTTTCAACCTCGTAGTAGGGAGTTTACTATTTCCCCTTGACCTATGTAATACGCCAACAACAACAAGCAACAACAAAAGCAAAAGAGTACTAATTTCGATTCAGATGTGCCCACTGAACCCAGAAAGGAAACTTTTTATGCAACAAGCAATGCATAGCCATGGTCTCAAGGGTTGGGGGATAAAGCAAATGTTGAAAGCAGCGATAGTTTCCAGACTGCCAAGCTGTATGCTAATCGCACAGAATGTCGGTACCTCAAGCCGCACACACTCCTAGGGCGTTTAAGCCACAGCCAAAGTTGCTCCTTTTACTTAATTATGTCGGGAGCGGTTTTTCACTGCCTTGGTTGTTGTGCTGAGTCTTTATACTTTGCAGTGACGGTGATTTGCTACGACAGCCTGCGTAGTTTTTTCTTATTTTCTTTTTCCACAGCCATGCCGGCAAACATCACCAGAAAGCAGATGATCACCGCGGCGTATTGCACATAGACTGCTTGTTCATTTGGGGCGTTTCCTAAATTAGAAACGTCCTAATCTACTAGGCAAATGCCATAACATGGACGGCGTGTTTGTATATTTGGTTTCCGAACCCTGAAGAATACCTAGAAGTATTTCACGGCACCATTGCTGACAGCCACAACTACTCAAGCAAACAGGAATTGGGTTGTTAAGTTTGGTACAAAGAAAGAAAGGTTCCAACATGGCAATATATACTCATTCACCCATTTCTCTGTCGATTGTGCACGGCTTGCACCGATGCGACAATGGCACAAACAACAGCAGCACATACATCACACAAACGTGCACATACATCACACAAAAGTGCAAAACAGCTGCCCTCCTCACCTTACACTAAAAAGCACATACATCACACAAAACATGAATAAGAAGTGCAAAACAGCTGTCCTCACGATGCATATCCGGTGCCGGCAACCTGACTCCAAGGTGATCTAACAAAACCCCTATAGCTCCGCTGCCTGCTAAGTTTTTCACTCTAATTAATACTACAACACAGGCTACACAGAATCACAGGTAGGTCAGCAGCGCCACTTGCAAGGGTGAACTTGGCACCAGGCCTGCCTTCTTGTAAGCTGATTCCACTCTCATCCAACTGTGTGTGTGTGTGTGTGTGTGTGTGTGTGTGCTTATGAACACATTTATAAGCAACTAAGTCCGAAAAATCTGCAGGAGTGTGAGACCTCCATCACTACTTATTTCTTAATGTATTTGCACACACTCCCCACCTACTTTACGTACATTTACTCACCGCCCCCCCTTGTAAATTTGGTAAGTTCTAATACTTAACAAAACAAAATTGATCACTGCCCCACCCAAAATCTTACGTAAATTGATTAATTAATTAATTCATCACCGCCTCCCCTAACTTAAATAGCTTTGATTAGGGGCAGTGGTATTCTTAATGTACAGTATACACACATTTATATGCAGCCAGATCTGACGTACCTAGCAGGAGATATGAATTCCCCTCTACTACTCAATTCTTGCTCCCAAGCAGCGAGGGTCGCACGTGGGGGAGGGGGGAGGCAAAGGCCAGTGTTGAGCTCCAGAAGCGCACACAGCAGCTGCGGATGATATGCAAATAAAAACTTAAGTAGGTTGCACGTGGGAGAGGGGGAAAGGTATACGCCAAAAGTAAATTATAGGAGCGAGCACAGCAGCTGCAGATGAAATGCGAGGAAGTGCATTTATAGGAGTAAATTCTAGGAGCGAGCACAGCAGCTGCAGATGAATTGCGAGAAAGTGCATTTATAAAAGGTGGCTTATTGTGGGAAGGATGAACGGTAGTTTAAAGTGTGAAAAGTAGAAGGTGGCTTAACGTGTGAAGGGCAGAAGGTGGCTTAGCGTGGGAAGGACAGACGGTAGTTTAATGTGTGAGGGATAGAAGGTGGCTTACGTTTGAAGGGCAGAAGGTGGCTTAGCGTGGGAAGGAAAGACGGTAGTTTAATGTGTGAGGGATAGAAGGTAGTGTAATGTGTGAAGGGCAGAAGGTGGCTTAGTGTATGAAGAAGGATAGACGGTAGTTTAATGTGTGAGGGATAGAAGGTAGTGTAACGTGTAAAGGGCAGAAGGTGGCTTAGTGTATGAAGAAGGATAGACGGTAGTTTAATGTGTGAGGGATAGAAGGTAGTGTAACGTGTAAAGGGCAGAAGGTGGCTTAGCGTGGGAAGGATAGACGGTAGTTTAACATGTGAAAAGTAGAAGGTGGCTTAACGTGTGAAGGGCAGAAGGTGGCTTAGTGTATGAAGTATGAAGAGTAGCGCATACAATTGCACCCTGTGTTGCGCATACACCGTGTATGAAGAGTAGCGCATACAGTCGCACCCTTAGTGTATGAACAGTAGCGCATTCGGTTGCACCCTTAGTGTATGAAGAGTAGCGCATACAGTTGCACCCTGTGTTGCGCTTACACCGTGTATGAAGAGTAGCGCATTCAGTTGCACCCTTAGTGTATGAAGAGTAGCGCATTTGGTTGCACCCTTAGTGTATGAAGAGTAGCGCATACAGTTGCACCCTTAGTGTATGAAGAGTAGCGCATTCAGTTGCACCCTTAGTGTATGAAGAGTAGCGCATACAGTTGCACCCTTAGTGTATGAAGAGTAGCGCATACAGTTTCCCTGTGTACGGTCGGCCAGAACTGTGCATATATACACCGTGTATGAACAGTAGCGCGTACAGTTGCACCTGTGTTGCGCATACACCGTGTATGAAGAGTAGCGCGTACAGTTGCACCCTTAGTGTATGAAAAGTAGCGCATACAGTTGCACCCTGTGTACGGTCGGCCAGAACTGTGCATATATACACCGTGTATGACCGCACACTTGATGATTTCCCTGCGCTGTTTATACACCGTATATATATTTGGTTCTGGCCAATCCCAAGCACGTGTGAGAAGATTGCACGTGGGGAAGGGGGGAGGTGTAGGCTGGCAGTGTTATTCAAGGAGTGCACACGGCAGCTGCGAGCGTTTGTATGAAGCATACGTATTTGTGTGTGTGTGTGTGTGTGTTGTATGCATGGAGTTACTCAAGTAACGCAGCAAGGGAGGAAGTAGGGTGGTAGCTGCAGCTGCAAGAAACGTTTAAAAGAAGCGTGTGGTGTGTGTACGTCCAGGTGTGACGTGAGCATGTCCAGGTGTGATGTATGTGTGTCCAGGTGTGATGTATGTGTGTCCAGGTGTGGTGTATGTATGTCCAGGTGTGATGTATGTGTGTCCAGGTGTGATGTATGTGTGTCCAGGTGTGATGTGTGCATGTCCAGGTGTGATGTATGTATGTCCAAGTGTGATGTGTGCATGTCCAGGTGTGGTGTGTGTATGTCCAGGTGTGATGTGCGCATGTCCAGGTGTGATGTGTGTATGTCCAGGTGTGATGTATGTATGTCCAGGTGTGATGTGCGCATGTCCAGGTGTGATGTATGTGTGACCAAATGTTGGAAGCATGCGTGTGGGGAGGAAGACTGGCAGCTGCAGCTGCAAGCATGTTTGTGTGTGTGTGTGTGTGTATGTGCATGTGTGTATATGTGTATGTGCATGTGTGTATATGTGTACATGCATGCGTGTGTGTGTGCATGTGTGTGTGTGTGCATGTGTGTATGCATGTGTGTGTGTGTGTGTGTATAGTAATTAGGGTTGGGCTGTGTGTACACCGTGCATGTAGATTTGGTATGACTGTACATTCTGCAGAATTAGTCAAACAGACCACACACATCCCTAGCTGCTTCTTACCTAGACGACCAGAGCAGCAGCCAGGGAGTCGACTGCCAGCTCAAACTGGCAGCATATAACCGCACACAGGTATTAAGGTATTAATGACCAAGCCTGAACACACCCCTGGCTGTTCATTTCTTACCTACGCACGTGCGTTGGCAGCCAAATGAGGCTGGGAGCCGCAGTAGCTGCACATTCATTTCTTACCTGGGCAACCAGAGCAGCAGCCTGTGCGTTGGCAGCCAAATGAGGCTGGGAGCCGCAGTAGCTGCACATTCATTTCTTACCTGGGCAACCAGAGCAGCAGCCTGTGCGTTGGCAGCCAAATAAGGCTGGGAGCCGCAGTAGCTGCACATTCATTTCTTACCTGGGCAACCAGAGCAGCAGCCTGTGCGTTGGCAGCCAAATGAGGCTGGGAGCCGCAGTAGCTGCACACTCATTTCTTACCTGGGCAACCAGAGCAGCAGCCTGTGCGTTGGCAGCTAAATGAGGCTGGGAGCCGCAGTAGCTGCACATTCATTTCTTACCTGGGCAACCAGAGCAGCAGTCTGTGCGTTGGCAGCCAAATGAGGCTGGGAGCCACAGTAGCTGCACATTCATTTCTTACCTGGGCAACCAGAGCAGCAGCCTGTGCGTTGGCAGCCAAATGAGGCTGGGAGCCGCAGTAGCTGCACATTCATTTCTTACCTGGGCAACCAGAGCAGCAGCCTGTGCGTTGGCAGCCAAATAAGGCTGGGAGCCGCAGTAGCTGCACATTCATTTCTTACCTGGGCAACCAGAGCAGCAGCCTGTGCGTTGGCAGCCAAATGAGGCTGGGAGCCGCAGTAGCTGCACAGCAGGGCCAAAGCATCATACAGGTCTTCCATCCCACCACCACCACCACCGCTACTGCTGCTGCTGTGTGGTTCAGGCTGTGAAACTCTGGGGTTGCTACCCCCACTGCTGCTGCTGCTGCCGCGGCTGCCTTGCTGCTGCTGCGGCTGCCGATCCTGCTCTTGCTGCTGCTGCTGCTGCTGCAGCTGCCGATCCTGCTCTTGCTGCTGCAGCTGCCGATCCTGCTGCTGCTGCTGCTGCTGCTGCTGCTGTGGCTGCCGATCCTGCTCTTGCTGCTGCTGCTGCTGCAGCTGCCGATCCTGCTCTTGCTGCTGCTGCTGCGGCTGCCGATCCTGCTGCTGCTGCTGCCACTCCTGCTCTTGTTCTTGCTGCTGCTGCTGCTGCTGTACGTGCTGCCGACCCTGCTGCTGCTCCTGTTGCTGTATGTGCTGCTGCTGCTGCTGCTGCTGTTGCAGTTGCTGTATGTGCTGCCGACCCTGCTGCTGCTTCTGAACGTGCTGCTGCTCCTGCGGTCGCTGCTGAATACGCTGTTGACCCTGCTCCTGCTGCTGCTCTGAAAGTGCTGGCGGTCCTTGCTGGTGGTCTTTTGGGTTTGCTTGCTGCTGCAGTGCAGCAGTCCTGACTCCATCACCACTTCCTATGGCATTTATGGCCACAGCAGAAGCAGCACCGCCACCACCTACAGCCTCCACACCCACACCACCTACAGCATCCACACCCACACCACCCACACCACCACCTACTGCACCCATGCCACCACCATCACCTGCAGCACCCACACCCACATCACCACCAGCAGCACCCACACCGTTGCTCTTGGCTGGAGCTGTAATGCCGGGGGTCACCAAGGAGCACAGGGCGCCCATAAAGCGCGACACGTCCTGTGCGTGCTGGCTCCTGTGCATATTTATGTGTGTAGGTATGTGTGTGTGAGTGAGTGCTGGCTCCTGTCTGTGTGTGGTGGTGTGTGTAGGTATGTGTGTGTATGTGTTTGTGTGTGACCGCGAGTGTGTGATTGTGTTTGAGTGAATGCTGGGGGTCACCAAGGAGCACAGGGCGCCCACAAAGCGCGACACCTCCTGTGCGTGCTGGCTCCTGTGTGTGTGATTGTGAGTGTATGTATGTGTGTATATATGTGTGTGTGTGTGCGCGTGCTTACGTGTTTATGTATGTGTGTGTGTGAATGTGTGTGTATGTGTGTGTGCGCGTGCTTACGTGTGTATGTGTGTGTGTGTGTGTGTGCGCGTGCTTACGTGTGTATGTGTGTGTGTGCGCAAAGGTGACAAATAGATTACACACATTTGAAAGCTGAAGGATCTAAGAAGGCCCTTTATATCGCAAAGAAGATTTCTAAAACAAGGTAAGGGTGATTTCCAATTGCCAAAAATAGCAATAAAACAGCACGGCCAGGCTGACGTATAATTACAAAGGTGATTTCCAAAATTCACAGCTAGGGCGTCAATGTCAGCATTGTGGTGGTGGTGATCAAATTACTTTTGTGAATTGTTTTACGCAACCTTTAAGACCCTGCGGGAAATTAACGGGATTTTGAGATGGCGGTGCTCAAATTATTCTGCTTAAACGTACGTGCTTTTGAGGGTGGTGGTGAATACGTGTCGGTCGGTTCTGTAGGAAAGGTTAACATCCCAAAATCCAGATATTCAAGTATCAAGACGTCCAAATATCAAAATCGTAGCCCTCTCTTACCTGCAAATACAATTTTAATGATAATTTTAGTATTTTTGCAGAGGTGGTCGACGGAGCAAAAGTCCTGAAAATGTTCCTTTTCCGATGCAAATCGTGTCTAAATAACATAACTAGATGTTTCATGAAGTCTGAGGCCAAATGGACTACCACAGTGGTCTGGGCAGAAATCCAGTTCAAAGTTGGCACTGAATGTTTACGTATTGAGCCACCACGCTCTACCCAGAGCCTCTTTTCACCTCAAAACACGGCAGGAGTATTTCTTTTATGATACCAAGTCATCCTGAATTTTGAAAAGCAGAATTGGTGAAGTTTGGTTTTCCACCTTTTTGGCACCCCTTTTGCTGATTTGTTTTAAGGGAAATGGGCCAACTGCTGCTTTGCTTTGCCCCATTTTTGTTGCAATGATATTCTTTAAAATGTAGATATTCATATAAAAGTGTCACAAATCGGGTCAATTGGTGGTGAGATATGACAGATTGGTGGTGAAAAGTGGGGTTAACGCCCCGGGCAACTAGGCATGTGCCCCACTACTGGCAGTCTTAAAGCTCAGGTGATATCAGCAGCTACCTTTGGGTACTAAGCTTCAAAACTGCCAGCTGCGGGGCGCATACTCTGGGAACATTTCAAACACACCCCCTTTTCAGTCCTCCTTCGACCACCTCTGGTATTTTTGTGGCACTCGATATAAACCACACCAATTAAGCTCTCCTTACGAATTTCAAAACAATCCTAAGATCTTCCTTTGAAAACGGTTGAAACGGTTGAAATTTTATCAATTATTCAATGGTCTCACAAGTCTTACAAAATTCTAAACAATCCTAGGATCTTCCTTCGAAAACAGAAAATTTATTAATTATTGATTTATGGTGTCACAAGTGATCATGGACAGACGGTGTACATGGTAAGGGCGTCAGTAGTTTGGTGTTGGTGTTGGTGGTAGTTATTTATTTAATGGTGGTGGTTTTATTTAATTAATGGTGGTAGTTAATGATTGAATGGTCTCACAAGTGATCATGGACAAACGGTACATGGTAAGGGCGTCAATAGTTTGGAGTTGGTGTTGGTGGTAGTGGTGGTGGTGGTGGTGGTAGGGATACAGGGCAATCCCTGGATCCAATGATAATCTCCATGCTCAGGCAGACATAGCAAATGTCGTGCAGCGTCTAACGTTTCTAGTGTCGGAGCATGCTCGGGTCACTCAGGGACACTGTGGATATTACACACATGGCAGTGTTTTCTTTGGAAGATCTAGATCAAGGATGACCTTTTTGATGCCGTCCTTAATAATGTGAGCGATGATATCCATGCTCATCGTGTGCAAGAAATGTGCACGTGCACACACACACACGCACACACACGCACACACACACACACATACACACAGGCACACACACAGACACATACAAACACAAACAGACAACAAACACACGCACAAACACGCATATGCGTAGGGTTGGACAGAACCGTATATATACACCGTATATGACCGTAAATATGGTGATTTCCCTGCCAAAAAATACCGTATACACACCGTGTATATATGGTTCTGGCCAACCTTACATATGCGCACACACACAGGTGAACAACACAAACGAATACAAAAGCGCACATGCAGTGCGCGTACCTGTTCTGTGAGTCATCGCTACGGGCCTTGCTTCTGCTTCTGCTACTGCTGCTGCTGGGCGAGCTGGAGAGGTCACTCAGGTCTTGCGTGAGGGGACCTTGCTGTCCAGCCAGCTGCTGCTGCTGCTGCTGCACCGACTTCTCCTGCGCTCGTGTGTGTGTGTATATGTGTGTGTGTGTGGGTGTGCGTGTATGTGTGTGTATGTGTGTGTGTGAGCGTGTGTGTTTGTATGTGTGTGTTTGTATGTGTGTGTGCACGCGTGAGTGTGTGTGTTTGTGTGTCCCTGTGCGTGTGTGTCTGTGTCCCTGTGTGTGTCTGTGTGTGCGTGCGCACGTGTGTGTATGCGTGGCATATGAAAATGTAATCCAGATTTCATCATGGTCAAGCAAGAGATACAAAGTGACTGAGAGGAAAACATTTCCCTCCTCGAACAGTGACATCAACAGTCCCCCCAGTGACATCAACTGTTGTTTGCCGAGACTTCCCATTTAAAAGAATTTTCCTCTCTTAGACGCATCCCCTTCAAATTGTTCCACCTCGAACAGTGACAACAACTGTTCCCCTAGTGACATCAACTGCTGCTTGCCGGGACTTCCCATTTAAAAGGAATTTCCTCTCTTAGACGTATCCCCTTCAAATTGTTCCACCTCAAACAGTGACATCAACTGTTGCTTGCCGAGACTTCCCATTTAAAGAATTTTCCTCTCTCAGACGTATCCCTCTCAAATTGTTCCACCTCGAACAGTGACATCAACTGTACCCCCTCAAACAGTGACATTAACTGTAATCGCTAAGGGTTCCAAATTTCCCATTGAAGTCTGTTGCCCTCGACAGCATATTCCCTTAAAGACGTGCATGGCTATGTAAGTTGCACAACGGAGCATGTCGTGCGCAAAAAATGTGCATGGCTACATGCTTGCAATGCAAGATTCACATCCAAGAACGTGCGTGTGGTGCGCAAAGACGTGCATGGCTATGTGCTTGGAATGGCTTAAAACTTCAACCAATAACGTGCGTGTGGTGCGCAAAGACGTGCATGGATATGTAAGTTGCACAACGGAGCACGCATGTCGTGCGCAAAAAATGTGCATGGCTATGTGCTTGGAATGGCTTAAACTTCAAATCCAATAACGTGCGTGTGGTGCACAAAGACGTGCATGGCTATGTTAAGTTGCACAACGGAGCACGCATGTCGTGCGCACAAACGTGCATGGCTATGTGCTTGGAATGGCTTAGACTTCACATCCAATAACATGCGTGTGGTGCACAAAGACGTGCATGGCTATGTTAAGTTGCACAACGGAGCACGCATGTCGTGCGCAAAAAACGTGCATGGCTATGTGCTTGCAATGGCTCAAGCTTCAACCAATAAAGTGCGTGTGGTGCGCAATTAGTGTGCATGGCTACGTGCTTGCAATGCAAGGTTCACATCCAAGAACGTGCGTGTGGTGCGCAAAAACGTGCATGGATATGTAAGTTGCACAACGGAGCACGCATGTCGTGCGCAAAGAATGTGCATGGCTACGTGCTTGGAATGGCTTAAGCTTCAACCAAGAACGTGCGTGTGGTGCGCAAAGACGTGCATGGCTATGTAAGTTGCACAACGGAGCATGCATGTCGTGCGCAAAAAACGTGCATGGCTACGTGCTTGCAATGCAAGATTCACATCCAATAACGTGCGTGTGGTGCACAAAGACGTGCATGGCTATGTAAGTTGCACAACGGAGCACGCATATCGTGCGCAGAAACGTGCATGGCTATGTGCTTGCAATGCAAGGTTCACATCCAAGAACGTGCGTGTGGTGCACAAAGACGTGCATGGCTATGTGCTTGGAATGGCTCAAGCTTCAACCAATAACGTGCATGTGGTGCGCAGAGACGTGCATGGATATGTAAGTTGCACAACGGAGCACGCATGTCGTGCGCAAAAAATGTGCATGGCTACGTGCTTGCAATGGCTTAGACTTCACATCCAAGAACGTGCGTGTGGTGCACAAAGACGT
>Ga0307947_1003500_pt1 | contig 12605 bp, 12 predicted proteins | sample OrgLakmetagen232_FD_201840 | JGI IMG/M metagenome (GOLD analysis project Ga0307947, IMG submission 201840) | Saline water microbial communities from Organic Lake, Antarctica - #232 | ecosystem: Environmental > Aquatic > Non-marine Saline and Alkaline > Saline | place: Antarctica: Organic Lake...
GTGTGTGTGTTTGCCTATATGGGTAGCTCAAACTTACCCGTCGTGCAATCAGCTGTGGCAAAGAGACAACAACATCTGTGTGTGTGTGTGTGTGTGTATGTTGGCCTATATGGGTAGCTCAAACTTACCCGTCGTGCAATCAGCTGTGGCAAAGAGACAACAACATTTGTGTGTATGTGTGTGTGTTTGCCTATATGGGTAGCTCAAACGTACCCGTCGTACAATCAGCTTTGGCAAAGAGACAACATTTGTGTGTGTGTGTGTTTGCCTATATGGGTAGCTCAAACTTACCCGTCGTACAATCAGCTGTGGCAAAGAGACAACAACATTTGTGTGTGTGTGTGTTTGCCTATATGGGTAGCTCAAACTTACCCGTCGTGCAATCAGCTGTGGCAAAGAGACAACAACATTCACTTAGCCTATTTTGTCCCGCTGCACCCGATCCAACCCTGCTACACAACACAGGCACACACAGGCCCCCTCACCTATCTTGCTCCAGCATGATTTGAATAGACCGGAGTTTTCCTGGCTTACGATACGACAGAGCTAACCAATCACACGTCTTGTCTCAATATCCGCAGGTGCACACCGCCCCTCAACCTTAGCCCCATCTTGCACCAGCACCACGAGCCTAGGCCAGAGTGTGCCCGCAAAACGCGAGCGCTACGCCCAGCACCACCTCACCACCACCACCTCCCCTCCCCCAAGTGACAGCGAAGACAGTGGCGCCACTGCCCCACACACTACAGCGCATCAAGCATCAGGCATCACTACATCTTGGGGGAGAGGTAGCAAAGAGAGCGGGGTCAGGAGACCCAGCCCCGGCCGCCATCTGCAAGCTTCCAGCCCCAACAGCAGGTACCCTCCCCCCCGTGCAAACCCAGCGCAGCACCTGCAACCAGCAACAGCTGGTGACAGCTCAGCGAGGGCAGGTGTCGGCCCTGGTAGGGTGGGGGCCTGTCCCGTGGGGGCTTCCAGCCTCATGACTAGCAGCCTCACCGTCAAGGCAGGGTCCCCTCCTAGCTTGCAGGTTGGTGTGTCTCACGCACTGTGCCATGTGTAGGGTTGGCCCAAACCGTATATGTGCCTGTTGAAAAAATGATGCTTTCTAGGTGAGCACGATGACAGGAATACTAGCGATGGGGTCATTAGACTGACACAGTACACACACGCACATACACACACACGCACACACACACAAACACACACACACACACACACACACACACACACACACACACACACACACACACACACACCAAGCACTGCTCCTGATGCATGCGCAGGACCGATCCACTCCAATTGCTGTGTGTACCATCTGTTGTCTAGACACAAATGCGAGACAGTCCTGATGGAATGCGGTCTCAATCCTTTGTTCCACTATATTCTTGTCCTTTGTCAAACTTCACCTACAATTGGGCGGCTTTCAACCAGAGGCCCTCTGACCTTGTGAATTTATCTTGCTTGTGATTCGCCATGAGACGTGTGGAATGTGTGTCAGTTTAATGCCTGTTAACCAACTCAATTAACTCTAACCAACTTTGCTTCTTTACCTCAAAGGGGCCTGGCCACTGCTTGCATGCTGCGACTCTACATAAGCAGCACAGCCCTGAACAGAGCCCAGGTGCACGCAGCCCCACCAGCATTGCGCCAAGTGGCATGCAAGCCGACCAGCAGCAGCAGCAGCAGCCGCCGCCGCAGCAGCAGCACAGTCTGGAGCGAAGGTTGCATGCAGGCAGCCCGACTTCTTTGATTGCCAGCGTGCAGGCCGTTCGGCAGAGCAGTGGGGTTGTCGACCAAAAGGCGGTGCGTGTGTTTTGCAGCAGCCCCTGCCTCTCCCCCAGTACGTCCCCCCAACGCCCATCACGCCCTCGTCAGTCTATCGTGGGATCTCCTCTACCCCTTCCATCACCACCATCGCAACAGCAACCACAACAACAACAGCAGCAGCAGCAGCAACCACAACAACCACCAGCACTGTTGCATTCACATCAACCCTCATCCATTCCTCTATCACAAACCCCAGATCCACCAATCCCTGCCAGTTTGCTCCCTACTGAAACTCATCTACAGCCTGAGGTCATACAGGAGGGCGTTAGTCACAGGGTGCAGGGGGATGGCTGTAGTAATCTTCAGCAGCAGCAAGACACAAGACAGCGGCAGCAACAGCAGCAGCAGCTACCGAAACAGCAGCATCAAAGCACAGGACAGCAGCAACAGCAGCAACAGCACCAGCAGCTACCTGAACAGCAGCAGCAAGATGCAGGACAGCAGCAGCAGCGGCAGCAACAGCAGCAGCAGCAGCTACCGGAACAGCAGCATCAAAGCACAGGACAGCAGCAACAGCAGCAACAGCACCAGCAGCAGCTACCGGAACAGCAGCATCAAAGCACAGGACAGCAGCAACAGCAGCAACAGCACCAGCAGCTACCGGAACAGCAGCATCAAGGCACAGGACAGCAGCAACAGCAGCAGCACCAGCAGCAGCAGCACCAGCAGCTACCTGAACAGCAGCATCAAAGCGCAGGACAGCAGCAACAGCAGCAACAGCACCAGCAGCTACCGGAACAGCAGCATCAAAATACAGGACAGCAGCAACAGCTAACTGAACAGCAGCAGCAAGACACAAAACAGCATCAGCAGCTAAGTGAACCGCAGCAGCATTTTGGCACAACAAATGAGGGCTTGCAGCAGCAGCAGCAGCAGCAGCAACCACAACAACACGAACCGCAGCATTTTGGCGCAACAATTGAGGGCTCTGGTCGAAGCAAGCCCCCTCAACAACACAGCACAGCAGGAGGGGAGGCGACAGGAGAGCGGGCAAAGGTGGACAGAGGTGCGGCTGCAGGCAGTAGCAACGCAGCAGCAGATCCATTTCATGACCAAACACGTGAGCATCTTCATCTTTCTGACGGAAGTCCAAGCACGAGCGCTGGTGCTGGTAAGACTGTGTCTAGCGGCGTCATCAGCGCTGGTGCCAGTGCCAGTGCTGGTGCTGGCAAGGCTGGTGCTGGCAAGGCTGTGGTGAGCAGCAATCCTAGTGACAAGGCTGACGACAAGGCTGCAGCGAGCAACCCCCACAATGCTGGTGCCAGTGCTAGCGCTGGTGCTGGCAAGGCTGTGGTGAGCAGCAATCCTGGTGGCAATGCTGACGACAAGGCTGCAGCGAGCAACCCCCACAATGCTGGTGCCAGTGCTAGCGCTGGTGCTGGCAAGGCTGTGGTGAGCAGCAATCCTGGTGGCAATGCTGACGACAAGGCTGCAGCGAGCAACCCCCACAATGCTGGTGCCAGTGCTAGCGCTGGTGCTGGCAAGGCTGTGGTGAGCAGCAATCCTAGTGACAATGCTGACGACAAGGCTGCAGTGAGCAACACCCACAATGCTGATGTTAGTTCCAGCGCTGGTGCTGGCAAAGCTGTGGTGAGCAGCAATCCTGGTGACGCCAGCGATCCTGACAACAAGCCTGCAGCAAGCGACGCTCCTGTTGCCGTCGATGCTGGGCAAGCAGCAGCGGCGGCGTCATCAAGCAGTGATAACGCAGGCAGCAAAGGGACACATTCAGCTGCTAACAGAGCAGTGACACCTGCATCTCCCTCTGACACCACCACTGCCCTCCCTGCCGCCAACCCCACTGGTACAAGAAACAACGGCAACGACCATACCAACTCTCACAGTGGCGACCCCTCCAGGACAGCGTCCCGTGCCGCACCAAAAAGGAGGGGTAGCGGTATTCCTTCCCGCGCTCCTTCTCGCGCCGCCGCACAGCAGCCGCAGCAGCAGCAGCAACAACGGCTGCAGCAGCAGCAACAGCAGCAGCAACAACCACGGCCGCAGCAGCAGCAACAACAACCATGGCCGCAGCAGCAGCAGCAGCAACAGCAGCAACAGCAGCACACAGCAGCAGCGCACCCATCTACACACTCACAACGTGCCACCAAAATACCTCTTGCACCCAGAGGCAGGGGTAAGATCAGAGGGGGGGTGCGACCTCACGGGGGGCGGCTGCCGCAGCCGCCGGCTCCTACATGGTGGGGCGCCGGCGGCCAGATGCCACGTGGCAGCATAGCCGCCAGCTCGCGCAGCTCGTATGCTGGGTGTGTGGAGGATGAGGAGGAAGGGGCAGAAGCTGTGGGGGGCAGAGGGGGAGGGGCAGATGCGTGGGGGCTGTCCAGCTTGATTGATGAGGAGGAAAGTGGAGAGGGGGGTTCGGATGGTGCAGCATATGCCGCTCTCATTCCACAGTCACAAAATGGTCCTGGTACAGCATATGTGTCTCTCCTTCCTCAGGAGGCGCAGAATGGTGGGGCGAGGCAGTACCGTGGGCATGCAGGTGAAGAAACATGTGTGCATTGGGGTGTGTGTCAATAGTATGTGCCTTTTGCAGGCTCAGAATGGTGGAATGAGGCACTGGCATGGGCAAGCAGGTGAAGAAGCATGTGTGCATTGCGGTGTGTGTCAATAGTATGTGGCTCTTTATTTGCGGGCACAGGATGGTGGGACAAGGCACTGGCATGGGCAAGCAGGTGAGGAAATATGTGTGCATTGGGGTGTGTGTCAATAGTATGTGGCTCTTTTTTTGCGGGCACAGAATGGTGGGACGAGGCACTGGCATGGGCAAGCAGGTGAGGAAATATGTGTGCATTGGGGTGTGGGGTGTGTGTCAAAAGTATGAGGCTCTTTTTCCGCAGGCACAGAATGTTGGGACGAGGCACTACCAGGGGCAAGCAGGAGAAGGGGTTGCAGTGGGGTGTGTTAAAACGTGGTGCAAGGACAGTGTGTCATCTGGATGTCTGATATAACTGATATACAGTGGCTAGTATTTATGCAAGGGCACACATGCATGTTCAGGTGCAGGGTGCCTACTCTGGTAAGTGTGATATAGTTGTGACAAAAAGTGTGATATAGTTGTGACAAAAGGTGTGATATAGTTGTGACAAAAGGTGTGATATAGTTGTGACAAAAAGTGTGATATAGTTGTGACAAAATGACTGCAGTAAAATGACGTGTGTGTGAGAGCAGGTAGATCCAAGAGAGGGAGCTCAGAGCACAGGGACAGGCCTGAGTTGCAATCTGCTTGTGCAGAGTGTATGAAGTAATGGTGAAAAGAATAACCCGGTCGTGCAGAGCGCGTGAAATAATAAAACTAAAAATAATGAATTGCTTGTGCGGATTGCATAAATTCAACCACAAAGACAATGATCCATTTGTGCACAGTGCATGAAAATAATAAGAAGGAAAACAGTTGCTTGTGCAGAGTGCATCAAAAAGCACTGTATAACAGACAGGGGTGCATAAAAAAAACTGTATAAAAGACAGGGGGAAAACACTGTATAACAGACCGAGGAAAAACACTGTGTAACAGACAGGCAGAAAGCACTGTATAACAGAGGGGGAAAACACTGTGTAACAGACAGGCAGAAAACACTGTATAACAGAGGGGGAAAACACTGTATAACAGACAGGCGGAAAACACTGTATAACAGACAGGGATGCTAGGAGGTTGGAGGTATGTCCTCGCAACCTTGCATTGTAATTTTTATAGACACACGCACACAAACGCACACACACGCACACACACGCACACACACACACACACGCACACACACGCACACACACACACACACAAAAACACACACACACACACGGGTTCACTGTCAAGCACGCATGCCCACAAATCACTATGCTATATTGCAATTGGCACAGGAGCACGAACCACCTACCTGTTTCCACTTCTGCACGCCTGCAGCAAACCAACTGCACTGTGCATTGCCCCCACGCCTGCAGCTGACCAAATACATTGCTTATTCCGCAACGCCTGCAGCAAACCATCTGCACTGCACATTGCCCCCACGCCTGCAGCTGACCAAATACATTGCTTATTCCCCAACACCTGCAGCAAACCATCTGCACTGCACATGGCCCCCACGCCTGCAGCTGACCAAATTCATTGCTTATTCCCCAACACCTGCAGCAAACCATCTGCACTGCACATGGCCCCCATACCTGCAGCAAAAAAGCTTTGCTGTGCGTTGCCCCCGCACCTGCAGCAAAACAATTACACTGCACGTTGCCCTCACTTCTGCAGCAAAACAATTGCACTGCGCGTCGCCCCCATACCTACCGCAGACCAACTTCACTGCTCACCACCCCCGCACTTGCAGTAAACCAACTGCACCGTGCTACGACCCCACACTTGCAGCAAACCAACTGCACTGCACATTGCCCTTACTTGCAGCAGACGACGTTGACTCAGACAGCGTCAATGTTGGCGGCACCGGCACCACACCCCCAGGCTCCAGCTGTGGCTCTGCCTACCACCCCCCTCTCCCTACCAGACACAGCCACACACCCCCTGTAGGTGCAGTGGCTGGGCAGGGGACCCACGGCATGAGCAGGTTTAATGTAAATGGAGACGAGGATGGATGTGGCGCAGCGGCTGACTTTCAGCACCAGAATCAGCAGCAGCAGCAGCAGCAGCAGCAGCAGCACCCTTGCCACCAACGGCAGCACCACTTCCCAGGCTCTCCTGGGGAAATTCAGGCGCACAGGGAACATGGCGGGAACCAAAATTGCAACAGCACCACCACGCCCAACGTCTGCAGCCCCCCCATGCGCAGGATCCGCACGCAGCCGCGTGCAGCTGATGGGGGAGTACTGGTCGCACCCCCACAAGGGCGTCAGCAACAAGGGGGGGGCCAATTTTCGTCCCCCCACCCCTCGTCACATTCTCAATGGCCTACGGCACTGAGTCCACAAGGGGCCGCCCAAGACAGCTACAACCACGTCGGCCACCACAACCGCGCACACCAGCAGCTGGAGGAGGAGCAGCACGCGTTAGGCGGGGCACAAGGGGGCGGAGGGTACGCAGCATTTGACCAGCAGGGAGGGTTTGCCGCCTTTGACGTGCACGGCATTCAGGCAGGGTGGGGGGGCAGCCCTGGTGCCTTTGACCACGCAGGCTTCACTGACGGTGCCTTAGAGAGCTCCACAGTCGGCACCGACATCAACCACATGCACATGCACCACCACTCACCCTCAAATGGCAACCATACCAAGCCATTCCACCCCCATCACTACCCCCACCATGACCGTCATCAACAGCAGCAGCGTCTGCACACCCCTCCTGTGGTGCCTGCGTCGCACGTGCTTGCAGCTGCCGCCCAACATGGCGCGTCTACGGCAACAGCAGGTGGGTTTGAACGGCATTGGCTTGTGCACAACGCGAGAGGTGGAGGGGGCGTACATTACTTGAAATTGCCAAGCAAAGGCAGCTCAATGCTACTGAAGGCCTTGTTTGTGAGTATGCAACACCGTTGAAAATGGTGTGGCTTGGCTAGAGCACCAGATAAAGGTGAAATAAGTGTGAAGCAGCCACAGAGAGAGCAGGAGATCACCGTAGTGCATGCAAGTACACAGCGTTTATTATAGGTAAATATAGCTTGGCTAGAGCACCAGATAAAGGTGAAACAGGTGTGCAGCAGCCACACAGAGCAGGAGATCACCGTAGTGCTTGCGAGTACACAGCGTTTATTATAGGTAAAAATAGCTTAATTAGAGCACCAGACAGAGAAAGGAGACACCGGCAGATCTGATTGTAGTGGCTTAGAAAAGGGATGGGCGCGTGTCGGCTAGTAGGTGTAGGTACTGGGCTGCAGTGCCATGATGTATGTTGATTAAAACTGGGAAGCAGCAGGGAAAAAGAGGATATCGTCAAATTAAATATTTGCTGGCGCAATGAATAAATACGCGCTGTACTGCAATTTTTGCACCCTTTGTCTTCTCACCCTCCTTTTTTATTGCGGCAGCCGTTCCTCTCCAAACCCCTTCTCACCTCCTTTTTCTTTGCGGTAATTGTTCCTCTCCAAACCCCTTCTCACCCTCCTTTATTATTGCGGCACCTGTTCCTCTCCAAATTCCTTCTCACCCTCCTTTTCCTCTGTGGCACCTGCTCCTCTTCAAACCCCTTCTCACCTTCCTTTTTCTTTGTGGCACCTGTTCCTCTCCAAACCTCTTCTCACCTCCTTACATCTTCCCTCGATTTCGTCAGGAGGCACTGCTACTGCTGCTGCATCAAGTTCAGCTGGCCAGGGGGGAAAGGCAGGAAGGGGCCGAGGCATGGCTGCGGGTGCCTCAAATGCATCTGGGGGCGACAAGGGGCGTGGACGAGGGCGTGGGCGTGGGCAGGGTGGGTGTGGCACCATTACTCCTTTTTCACTCCTTTGTAGGGTTGGCCAAACCCGTATATATTCACCATATATGACTGTATGTTCAGTGATTTCCCTGCCAAAAACACTGTATATACACCGTATATACATGGTTCTGGCCAACCCTACTCCTGTGTTGCTGCTCCAGACACACTGTTTGTGGTTACGTGGGCCGCTGTTGCTGCGATTGCGCATGGGGGTGTGGCAGGGGTACGTGCTTAAAAATAAGAGTGGATGTTTGCGTTGCATGATGGATACTGTTTGTGCTGTTTGGGGCAACAGGGGGAAGAGGGTGAGTGCAGCACGAGTGCTGCTGTCTTGCTATTCTGGACGCACTGTTTGTGGTATGAGGGGGCCGATGTTGCTGTGAATGCTCTCTCCTAGGGCAACACGGTGCGTTGGAGTGGGCGCGGCTGGGGGGGGGGGTGAGTGCTGAGAATGTGCTTGCGGATGATGTGTGTGCAAAATGTACTGAAACCTACGTGTCAAGCTCGTGCAGAATTGCCGAAGGGCGTGTTGCTGTCGCTGCATCACCTGCTGCCCACCATGCTCGATCGGCAAGGCATGCCGTCTTGCTTTGCACTTACGCATCGTCATTGCATTCGCAATAATGCCATGGAGCATGTATATTCCATGTGCTGTGCTTCCCTTGCTACTAGTTGTAGCATCTGTCATGACGCGCTGAGGCGTCTTGCTGTGCACTCATGCACCGACATTGCTCGCTAATAGCTGTAGCATCTGTCATGGCACGCGCTGAGGCGTCTTTCTATGCACTCATGCACCGACATTGCTCGCTAATAGCTGTAGCATCTGTCATGGCACGCTTAAGGTTGCCAAAGGAAGCGGTCCTCCAACACACTCTCTCTCCCTCTCTCTCTCTCTCTCTCTCTCTCTCTCTCTCTCTCTCTCTCTCTCTCTCTCTCTCTCTCTGTCTCTCTCTCCCTCTCTCAAGTCCCTGGTGTCCATCCTTTCGTCTTTCATGGAATGTGGGCTTGACAAACAAGCACGACTTGTTGGGCAATGAGAAACATGGTAAACATGATATGTGCTCCTATTGGATAGAATTGAACACCACGCACGCAGTGAAGCCCACTTACCACGTTTTTAAAAGAAAGGGACCACTTTGGTACCAAGTCATAGGTGTGACGTGAAGGAACCGATGAGTTGCACAGCTCCCATGGACATGTCTGGAAAACGGGCAGGTCTCTTAAACTCACCAACTCAAATGTTTTGCTTTTGGCTAGACTGGTTGAACCGTTTCATGTGTGCCGCTTTTGCCTGCACCAATGCTTCAGCGTGAGGTTGTGCGTCTGTATGCGTATGCACAACTGTGTTTTGTACAGGCAAAGTGGGGGGGGGGGTGCAATGGGTTTAGGGTTAAAAACCCAAGTCATTCAAATGCCTTTCCACAGACTGTGACTACTTTGCCTTGGCATCTAGGCACCGCTACAGTGAATGTGATGTCTGTGTAAGCTGCAGTGAATGTGATGTCTGTGTATGCTACGGTTAATGTGATGTCTGTGTAAGCTGCAGTGAATGTGATGCCTGTGTATGCTACGGTAATGTGATGTCTGTGTATGCTACCGTGAATGTGATGTCTGTGTAAGCTGCAGTGAATGTGATGCCTGTGCATGCTACAGTGAATGTGATGTCTGTGTATGCTACAATGAATGTGATGTCCGTGCATGCTACCGTGAATGTGATGTCCGTGCATGCTACCGTGAATGTGATGTCTGTGTATGCTACGGTAATGTGATGCCTGTGTATGCTACGGTAAATGTGATGTCTGTGCATGCTGCAGTGAATGTGATGTCTGTGTATGCTACCGTGAATGTGATGTCTGTGTAAGCTGCAGTGAATGTGATGTCTGTGTATGCTACGGTGAATGTGATGTCTGTGCATGCTGCAGTGAATGTGATGTCTGTGTATGCTACGGTGAATGTAATGTCTGTGTATGCTACAATGAATGTGATGTCTGTGTAAGCTGCAGTGAATGTGATGCCTGTGTATGCTACAGTGAATGTGATGTCTGTGTAAGCTGCAGTGAATGTAATGTCTGTGTATGCTACAATGAATGTGATGTCTGTGTAAGCTGCAGTGAATGTGATGCCTGTGTATGCTACCGTGAATGTGATGTCCGTGCATGCTGCAGTGAATGTGATGTCTGTGTATGCTACGGTGAATGTGATGTCTGTGTAAGCTACCGTGAATGTGATGTCCGTGCATGCTGCGGTAAATGTGATGTCTGTGTATGCTACGGTAATGTGATGCCTGTGTATGCTACGGTAAATGTGATGTCTGTGCATGCTGCAGTGAATGTGATGTCTGTGTATGCTACCGTGAATGTGATGTCTGTGTAAGCTGCAGTGAATGTGATGTCTGTGTATGCTACGGTGAATGTGATGTCTGTGCATGCTGCAGTGAATGTGATGTCTGTGTAAGCTGCAGTGAATGTGATGCCTGTGTATGCTACCGTGAATGTGATGTCTGTGTATGCTACGGTGAATGTGATGCCTGTGTATGCTACGTTGAATGTGATGTCTGTGTATGCTACGTTGAATGTGATGTCTGTGTATGCTACAATGAATGTGATGTCTGTGTAAGCTGCAGTGAATGTGATGCCTGTGTATGCTACCGTGAATGTGATGTCTGTGTAAGCTACAGTGAATGTGATTGCTGTGTATGCTGCAGTGAATGTGATGTCTGTATGCTCGAATGAAGCACATGGTTGCGGTATGTAGCTTTTTGCTTCTACCACACACATTTAGCCAAAGTGAGTTCTGTCAATTTGCCATGCAGATGAACCCACAGAGGTGCTGCATGTACGTGGTGATGTTCCTCCTTCCCCCATGTTAATAACACACACCAACAACAGATCTGTACGTTTGCTATACAGATGGTCACAAAGGTGCTGCATGAACGTGACGTTATTCCTCCCCCCTGGTTTGAAGAATGCAACAACAGAGGTGTACATTGCTGCGCAGATGGGCATTCACTTGTACTGCATGTACGCGATGCTGTTCCTCCTCCCCCCCTGTTCAGAACATGCATTGACATTAGTTCCATATAATTGCTGCGCAGATGGGCATGCACAGGTGCTGCATGTACGCGATGCTGTTCCTCCTCACCCCCTGAAGAGAACTTGCTACCACCAACAACCAATGATCGGTGAAGGGAGCCAAAGGGTCACTCCTGCTTCTCCTGGTGATGGTGCCGCAGACCTTTGGGGTACTGGAAAAGAGGGAGAGGGTGACAGTAATAATGGGGAAGGCAATGGTATGGTAAATTTAACGTACGACCCGATGCTTAACTGCTACTATGACCATGACACACAACAGTATTATGAATTGTAAGAAGTTGTTCTTGCACGCTGCGTCATTTTTTGGCCTTTTTTATTCATGTGGACAGTGTCTCCCGTAATTTTGTTCGCTGTGTCATCACTACCGGCGGAGTCTTCTTTTTCTTTTCTTTTCTTCCCGTTTGGTGTGCTTTTACTACCGGTACTCATAACGTCTATTGATTTCATTTCCCCCCCTTACCCAATACAGTGTCTGTTATTACTAGTTGGTGGTGATTTCGCTGCCTGTGCAGTTGTTGTTCTTTAAGTGGTCTTGTATTTAACGTTGAGAACGGCAGCTGATAAAGCAAATAAACGTCAGATTCGTCAGGACCAATTTCAAGCGACAAAAATATGTTCTGACAAAGGTAAGTGCAGGTGAGCACAATAATATACTTGCTTCCACAGAGCAGCTGTAGCCTAGGTGAAAGCACGCCATGTGCTTAGCTTTCTCAGCAGTCGCCAACTGCACACCATTCCTTCCTGACATACACTAGCAGTGTGCACATGCTCTCAGGCTGAAAGAACTTTTTGAGGAAGAGAGGAAGAAAAAGCACGCACATGGCCGACATGTTTGAGCCATAATAATTACAATGGTTATAATGGGGGGCGACCTTCAGCCAGTTTGTTTGGCTGATCGGCTGCTGACTGGTCTCGGCCAGCCACAAATAAATCCACAAGCTCAGAAAGAAAAAGAAAAGGTCTATTGTTCTGCTAAGAAAGGAAATCATGAACAAGATGGTTGTTGACCTGTTGCAGCAAAAAGGGTTGGGCTACTGAAAAGTCCTCAAAAAAGATGTAAGCAGAAAGGAAGATGTTTCCTCAGCTCACAAACTCGGTTGTCTTTTCAAGGGGTTACAAGGGGTTACAAGGATGGCCTACAGCCCGAGACTCTGGCTGATGGCAATTGGCTGGTGAAACAAAATTGAAACTAAATCTGACACAAACTTGAGGAGTCTGTATGAGTCTTGATTCAGGAATGCATTGATCCCAAAATCAGTGATACTGTGATGACAAGCCAAGAAAGGAATAAATTCAGAGCTCGAAGGAGCAAACACACGCAG
>Ga0307947_1003502_pt1 | contig 12604 bp, 15 predicted proteins | sample OrgLakmetagen232_FD_201840 | JGI IMG/M metagenome (GOLD analysis project Ga0307947, IMG submission 201840) | Saline water microbial communities from Organic Lake, Antarctica - #232 | ecosystem: Environmental > Aquatic > Non-marine Saline and Alkaline > Saline | place: Antarctica: Organic Lake...
GGGCTGCCACACAGAAAAGCATGATGACCCCTGCTTCCCATGTGCGTGAAATGTCAGTCATGCCAAACTGATCACGCCACAATTTCGTATTGCAGCACCCTGCTTCCCATGTACATGAAATGGCAGTCATGCCCAATTGATCACGCTGCAATTCCATACTTCCATACACAGCAGCACCCTGCTTCCCTGTGCATGTCATGCCGGCCATGCCAGATCAATCACTCCGTGGTAATATCATCACCTATTCGTGGCTTGAATTCATACGCAGCAGCACCCTGCTTTCCTTATGCATGCCATGCCGGTCATGCCGTACGATCACCATAACTACGAAATTCCATACACAGCAGCACCCTGCTCTTCCTTCCTTGAGGTCCTGTCGCGGAAGCGATGAACACACGGAACAATACATTAACTAGAGAATCAGGAAAAAATAGTGGCACGGACAAAGAAGTTGAGGGGGCTGCAAGAGAGGTGAACTCATGCCATAGGTCGTAGGGACATGACAAAGGCAGCAGGAACCTCTGGGTCCTACACACCTATACACCTACACACTGCAGCAGGTCTAGCTTACTCCCACAGCGTGCCCCACTGCATCTCAGCCCGTATTTTGTACACACAGAAGCAGTCTTCCACCCAGCCCGTATTTTGTACACACAGGGGCAGTCTTCCACCCAGCCCGTATTTTGTAGACAGAGGCAGTCATCCACCCAGCCCGTATTTTGTACACACAGAGGGCAGTCATCCACCCAGCCCCACCCCCACCCCCACCCCCACCCACCGACACAAAATGTTATGCAATGTCCCACCAATCTGCGCGCTACGTTCACACCTTGACAATCACGCTCAAGCAATACCTTGCCAATCTGCGCGCTACCCTCACACTCAATTGCACACAGCCACCGGCTACAGGACGCCAGCAGCAGCCCCCCCCACCGTGCGCTTGCTCCTGGTCATCACACACACACACACAAACACACACAGCCACCAGCTACAGGACGCCAGCAGCATCCCCCTCACCGTGCGTTTGCTCCTGGCTCTGAGGAATTGCGCGGAGGCGCTCGCCAGGGGGCTGCTCAAGGACAGGCTCACATTACCCAAGCTCCTAAACTGCTGCTGGTAGGCTGAGGTCATGGGGAGGGCCTGGAAGTCCTTGGTTTGGGAACCGCTGGACATGGCCCGCCTCTTGCCTTGTTGAGCTGCTGGGCCCGTAAGATGGCCCTGCTGCAAGGGCAGAGGCAGGCAGTGTTTTATTGCGTGTTTGTATGTGTACGTGTGTGTGCTTATGCGTGTGTGTGTGTGCGAGTGTGTGCGCATGCTTCGTTTGCTGTGCTCTGTTTGTGCCAGCATCTGAGTGTGTTGTATGTGTGGGTTTGTGGAGGGTGCAGGAGGGGGGAGCACATGCATTTATGGCAAGCTGCAACGCATACAAACATCGAGATGAGAGTAAGAGGGACTAGTGGCAGTGTCACCATGTTTAACAGTCTCATTAACCCTGTACATGTGGCTGGAAGCATCCAATATGTTTGTTACTGTGGTTTGTTACAGTTGCCTTGAGAAAACCAGTGCCTTAGGACCATCTCCTTGGGAAGGCACGCACAGGTGTGTGTGTATGTGTGTGTGTGTGTGTGTGTGTGTGTGTGTGTGTGTGCTTGTGAGTTGTGCCTCCGTGGTGTGTCCATTTGTTTGTATGAGATGGTTCGTTCTTGTACTTACGAGATGCCTGTGCAAATGAGCTGTTTACTTGTGGTGCATAATGCGTGCATAATTACGGGGTGGCATCATCACATGACGTACCCCTCCAGGAGTCTCTGTTTGTCTTTTAAGCCCAAGCTCCTCGCACGCAGCCTCAAAAGCTAAGTGGCATTTACCCAGGGCCTGTTAACAATCAAGGCGAGTACTTCATGTGTGTGCGTGTGTGTGTGTGTGTGTGTGTGCGCGTGTGTGTGTGTGTGAGTGTGTGTGTGTATGCATACACACGTGCATGTGCGCAAAGGTGCGTTGCCGCGTTTACGCATGTGTGTAAAACAGACATGACCTCCTCCTTGTCTACCCTTTTCGTAAACTTAGCAGCTGCAGGTCCAAGCTGACACCCTAAGCCGCACCTCTCTCTGCTTCTCTAGTTCAGAGTCTCGCTCTGCTAGGGTCGCTGCCTGCTGCTGAATTGCTTTGCGCTGCTGCTGCATCCCCTCCTGCTCCTGCTGCAGTTGCTCCTGCGCCTGCTGTAGTTGCTCCTGCCGCTGCTGCTGTTGCTGCTGCTGCGAGTCCTGCAGTTCTTTGAGGCCCCGGCGCTGCTGATCCAGTTGCTGCAGCTGCACCCCTGCCTCCTCCTGCTGCTGCTGCACTTGCACCTTCTGCACCTCCAACCCCTGCAGCTGTTGCTGCACTTGCACCTTCTGCACCTCCAGCTCCTGCTCCTGTTGCTGCACTTGCACCTTCTGCACCTCCAACTCCTGCTGCTGTTGCTGCAACTGCCGCGCCAGCTGTTCCTGCTTGTTGTTTTGCTCCTGCTGCACCACCCTCTGCTGCTCCAGCAATTCTGCCTGCTGCCCTTGCAGTACCACCTGTTGCCCCTGCACAGGTTGTGTGTGTGTGCGTGTGTGTGTGTGTGTGTGTGTGTGTGTGTGTGTGTGTGCGTGTGTGTGTGTTGTGCGTGTCTGGACATGTGTATAACTGTGTTTGCCAGAGTCCGTAATTATGTGTGCTCGCTTGCACATTATTCCTGTCTGTGTAGGGTTGACCAGAACCGTATATATGCACCGTACATGACCGTGTATTTGGTGATTTCCCTGCCAAAAATACCATATACACACCGTATATACATGGACCTGGCCAACCCTATGTATGTGCTTCCTTTTTCCATGTGTGTTACATCCACTGTCTGCACTTGCAAACCCCTTTCCATGCTCACCCGCTCCCGTTCCTGTGCCTCCTCTGCTTGTCGCTGCGCTTCCCTCTGCTGCTGCTGTACCTCTTCAATCTGCTGCTGCTGCTCCTGCCGCTGCTGCTGCAGTTCTTGCTGTTGCTGCTGTACCTCCTGCTGTTGCTGCTGCGCCAGCACCTCCTGCTGCTGCACCTCCTGCCGATTCTGCTGCACCTGCTGCTGCTGTTCTTGTAGCTCCTGCTGCTGTTTTTGTAGCTCCTGCTGCTGTTTTTGTAGCTCCTGCTGCTGTTCTTGTAGCTCCTGCTGCTGTTGTTGTAGCTCCTGCTGCTGCACCTGCATCTGCTGCTGCTGCTGCTCCAACGCTTGTTCTCGTTCATGTACATCTTGTTGATGCTGTCGCACCTGCTGCTGCTGTTGCCGGAGCCCCTGCTGCCTCTGCTCTGCCTCTTGTGCCTGATGCTGCAACGGTGTGGACATGGCGTCCAGTTCCAGCCTACGCAGCAGAGTTATGTGATGTGTGTGCATAGATATCTAACCAGCTCAACCTATGCCTAGACACCTATCCAGCTCCAGATATCTATCCAGCTCCAGCCAACGCAGCAGAGATACGTGGTGCCTAGGTAGCAGAGATATGTGGTGCCTAGGCAGCAGAGATTGTGCCTAGATACCTATCCAGCTCCAGCCTATGCAGCAGTCATGTGATGTGTGTGCATATACAGGCGTGTGAGTATGCAGGAGCGAGTGTGTGTGTTTGTGTGTGTGTGTGTGTGTCTGGCAACGTGTCCTGGTGTCTGAGAATGTGTGTGTATTGAAATGTGTGCGTTTGTGTCATAGGAAGCTAGTCAGGAGATCTAACGATGACAACCAGCCTTTTTCACACCAGCTGTACTGCCTAAGCACACAGTTACCTCAGGAGATCTAAAGATGACCACCAGCCTTCTTCACACCAGCTGTACTGCCTAAGCACTAAGCACACAATTACCTCAGCGGACCCACAGCCATGAAATGCGTGATGACACCTTATTTCACACCACTTGTGCTGCCTATATGCGCAGAAACGCTTCAGCACACACACACAGCCACGAAATGTGTGACGAAACCTTTGTAATCTGGACCTTCCCTGTCTTGTTTTAATCAAGGCCCTCTCGCCCACCACTTCACAGGCAGATCAGAGCTTTGCTTTTGCAGGGCACTCCCGTACTTTTGCTAACAAACTCAGTCTTCATCCAAACTCACCTCTTTGCCTGCAAATCAAAGCGAACTCACCTCTTTGCCTGCAAATCAAAGCGTTGCTTTTGCAGTGCGCTGTCAAGCTCCTCTAGCCGAGCCCACTCTGCTTTGAGCGCGTCACGCTGCTGCTGCTGCACTGCCTCGTTAGCTGCCATTGCAGCAGCCATGGCATCCAGATCCGACTTCTACAGACACAGACGTGGAGGTACATTTCAAATTTCGTCCCACATTCAATCCCACAATGCACATGCCTGTGCCATTGTGTTGCCACAAACTAAGGTCAGACCTCACTTAGGTTCTGCACCACAGCCCCACAGCAAACAAAAGCGTCCTGGTTTAGCAGCTGTCACTGTTCTTTCAGACAAACTGCTTTTTCAAAGAGACACTCCTTTGGGTAGGCTGCTCATCACACTTCACCACCAGCTAAAGCTGTGTGTGTGTGTCTGCTTGTGTGTATGTGTGTGTGCGTGTGTGTGTCTGCTTTTGTGTATGTGTGCATGTCCGATGTGTATGTGTGTGTGTATGTATGTGAGTATGTGTGCGTTTAAGGAAGCAAGCCAGGTTACCTGCTGCAGAAGCTGTTGCCCCCTTGCTACTGACTCCTGTCTGCTTTGCTCCAGCCCTTGCAGCTCTTTGAGCCCTTCCTCTAAGCAGGCCTGAGTCTCAGCCAAACTGTGTGTATGCGCACGAGTGTGTGATGTGTGTGTGGATATGTGTGCAGTAGTTTTTGTGTGTGTGTTCTTGTGTGTATGTACGTGTGTGTGTATGTGTGTGTGTGTGTGTGTGTGTGTGTGTGTGTGTGTGTGTGTGTGGATATGTGTGTGTAAGAGAAAGCATGTACGTGCGTAGAAATGAAGAAATTTAGAGGAAGTCTGACAGCTACAAGCATGTGCACGCTCACAAATACTTGTCAATATGCACAAATGCTAACGTACACAAACACATACACACACATGTTTACATACACACAACATACACATGTAATGCATATAACGTCCACCACCTGTCCTCCTCATACCCCCACCTGGTCTCATGCTCCTCACACACAGCCTCCTTTTCAGCAACAGCTTGCATGCGCTGACTGTTCAGCTGTGCCTGCGCCTCCAGCTCCTGCGACCAAGCCTCCAAGCGTGCACGCTGCTCCGCGACCTGTGAGAAAGGAGGCAGGGCCTTTTTGGTACTCTCTTGGGGGCAAATTTTAGTGTCACAGTCTACACACACACACACACACATACACACACACACACACGAATCAGGGCGCAGTACGGAAAGGCTACCATTTTGTGCTCACTCTAGCCTGAACCCCACAAATACGAAAAAACACATTGCTAGATTCGGAAGCCATGTCAAAGCTGAAATTGTCAGCGACCAGCCTTAAATCTATTCAGTCAAGCTCCACTATACTGTGCTACCTTACTGAGGCCAGCACATCTGCAATGCTCTGCTTTATAAGCCCTTGAGCTCGTAGAAAACAGCCACCCTCTTTGATTAATGTGGGGGAAGTACTGATCACTGTTTTTATTTCTTATTGCCATCATGCATGTGGCAAACTTGTTGTGTGTAAACTGTTTTATTTCTTATTGCCATCATGCACGTGGCAAACTTGTAGGTATAGGTGTACGTGTAAGTGTAGGTGTAGGTGTAGGTGTAGGTTATTGCCATCATGCACGTGGCAAACTTCTTTTAGGTGTGTAGCCCTTTCATCCTCACGTTACCAGCCATAGTTGCGACCTGCCGTTGTGGGAGGAGTGCACAAAAGAACAAACAGCAAGCAGCGAATCACAATTGATTGACGCACACACCCACAGATACAATGAAGATACTTACTATATGCTTAGGGCCTGCTAGAACCCTACATTCACGCCCGTGCATGACTCATCTGTATGCTGAATAATTTCCAGCTTCAGGTATAATGCATGTACTGCAACACAATGTTTCAACCAGCCCTGATCAATATGCAGCATATACACCGCACACCTCTTGCTGTAAACTCTAATCAAGTGGCATACTGCATACCTCCTGCTGTGCACACTAATCACCACGCATACTGCATACCTCCTGCTGTGCACACTAATGACCATGCATACTGCATACTGCATACCTCCTGCTGTGAAGCTGTGGCCTTCTTTTGCAGCTCCTCCACTTGCTGGGCCTTCTCTTCTGCAGCTTGTAGCTCCCGCTGCTGATTTCGGATCTGAAGCACACACACACACACACACGCGCGGATGAGCAGTGAGTGGGCACATGCTTTGCATCGTTGTGCAAGTGACTGCCATTTTCAACCTGTTATCCAGACCTTTGGAATAAGCATCACATACATCTTCTGCTCCTTGTCAGGCTCTAATCCCCTTGCGTACAAGTCAGCTTTCAACTGTTCCCAATTCAGGCCAAATGGCCAAATCTGCAACTGTCTGCCCGCCCTGATGTGCTCTCTCTTTAACATGCCCCCCCCACCTACTCTTGCATGTTTGTTCCCTACAGGACCTTTCCTTCGTAGGTCCCATTTCTGTTCACTCACACTCACACACACACACACACACACACACACACACACACACACACACACACACACACACACACACACACAGAATACCCACACACACACACGACCTGCATGCACGTCCTCAACACTCCTTTTGGGTGACACAATCCAGAAAAAAAACATCCTTCCCTAGGCAACGTATTCTGCCAGGAAGTACATGCCTGACGATGACACATGATGCCATCGTTTTTTCCACCTCTGGCTGGCCAAGCCTTGCAAGTCACCTGCTGCCGTGTAGTTTGCAGGTCTTGCTCCTCCTGTGACATCTCCTCTCGTCTACGTGCCAGCCGGGTTGCTTGCTCTTCCAGCATGGCTTGGCGTTGGGCAGTCTGGACGGAAGGAACCAAAGGAGGCCATGGCAAGACTAAATGGACATTGAATAATGGCAGATGGCGTGCACCACAAATTCCATCAACGAAAGCCATAAAAGCTCATTTCAATTCACAGCCCCCTTTCATGCTTCCTGCAAAAGCCTTTCATCGTAACCTCAAACGGTACGGTACTTGCATCTGTAAGAAAAAAGTCTCAGCAGGGGTAAACTCCTCTTCACACATCTGTAGGGTTGGCCGGAACCATACATATACGGTGTACATACGGTAGTTTTGGCAGGGAAATCACCAAATATACGGTTATATACGGTGCATATATATGGTTCTGGCCAATCCTACACATCAGACATCAATAAGCACAGGGGGCCGCGAGCTCATCACTCTATACAACTTTTGCACATATGGCGAAACAAAGCACTTTCATCTCGTGACATGAACATTACTGAACTTGACTGCTCCCCTGCTCCTCTACTCAAGCTTATTGCCAAAATAGACCATGCATGCGTTTTGACCTTAACGGCCTTACATGTGTCACACGCAAAAGGCTACAAAGTTGCCAGAGTAGACTACGCATGTGTTTTGACCTTATCGGCCTTACATCTGTCACACGCAAAAGGTTACAAAATCGCCAGAGTAGACTACGCATGAGCAGCCTTACACCTGTCACACGCAAAAGGCTACAAAATGCATACCTGCTCCTCGACCAAACTGCGCTGTTGCTGCAGCGCTGCCAGCGCAACATCCGCGGATGCTTGCTGTTGCTCTGCTTGGAGCCGCTGTGCTGTGATCTCACGCTGCTGGGTGGCGGCAGCCTCCTCGGCACTGTAAGTATGTGCGTGTGATTATGCTTGTATGTGTGCATGTGTGTGCGTGTGTACACGGACGTGCGTGGGTTGCAAGCATACACGATCGAGGGGGCAGTCTGCACTCAAACACAATTGTGTCCTCCCACATACTTGCTCACTGTTCAAACACAAGTTCATCTGCATTAACGCAACCTGAAGTATAATGGCTAGGGTTGGCAAACACCGGATAACTACGCTGTGTATGACCGTATATTAAAAAGTCCCTGCTGTAAATACCGTGTATGCACCCTACATATATGGTTCTGGCCAACCCTGATTATGGCCACAACACCCTTTGTTCTAGGCTTTCCTGTGAGCCCATAGAATGGCGTGTAAAGCACGCCACAGCATATGCCAATCATTCATCTGTGCTGTCGTACTGCCATGCCTCATTGTGCACCCTGATCCTAATAGACATGTATGAGTGCCTTCACCCAGTCCTTGCTGTTGGGCTTAACAGACACACGCACACACACATCAACACACACACTTACATGCCTACAAAGCACACAAAGCACACCACAGCATGCCAGCCGTTCACCTGCGCTGCTGTGCTGCCACTGCTTCTTGGTGCGCCTTGAGACGGGCGGCTTCGGTTTCCGCCACCACCTGCTTCTGTGAGGCTAACTCAGAGGCCAGTGCAGACAAGCGTTTGTCTTCTGCCCTGAGGAGCTGCCCACGCTCCTGTGTGTGTATGTATGTATGTGTGCGCATATGTACCAGGAGCAGACCACGCTCCTGTGTGTGTTTATGTGTGTGCATGTGTGTTTTTGTGTGGTGATGGTGCTCATGTTATAGAGAACAAAAGGATTGAAACAAGGGGAGAGCCTCGGTGTATGGCCACTTGTCTCATGCCTTCTGTGCATTTGTTGCGTACGTTTGTGTGTGCTTCTTATTACCTGGCAATGTGACGCAAACTTGTTTACATTTGTGTGCGTGCAAATGTGTGCATGTGTTGCGTAAGTGCTTCTTGCTACCTGTCTTTTTGAGGCAACCTTGTTCAACTTGTGTGCATGCAAATGTGTGTGTGTGTGTGTGTGTGTGTGTGTTTCTTATTACCTGGCACTGTGAGGCAACCTATTTACATTTGTGTGCATAAAAATGTGTGCATATGTTGTGTACGTGTGTGTGTGTGTGCTTTTGTTACCTGGCATTGTGTGGCATCCTTGTTTACGTTTGAGTGCATATTTATGTATGTGCGTGTGTGTGTGTGCGCGCGCCTCATTGTCACCTGGCACTCCGAGGCAACCTTGACCAGCTGCTGCTGCTCCGCTACGAGCTCTTTGCTCAGCGCCTCAAGCTGCGTGCGCTGCGCTGTGGACGTGCTCCTTTCCTCAACCCCGTGCTGCATCAGATCACGCCCCTCAGCCTGCGCGTGTGTCAGCAATTGCAAGCGTAAGACTAATGTATTGCGCGTGCTGCGATGTTGAAACGCGCACTTTTTCTCATGGACCCTTGCGGCATCAGTCAATGCCCCTCAGCTTGTGCGTGTGAGCATCTGAGAGAATGTGTGTGTGTGTAAGTGCCAAACGTAATAACGTACCTGACATTGCTGAGCACGTTGCATGAAAGCTGATGCACGTGCTGCGGCCGCTTGCAGTGAGAGGGCCCACTGCTGCAGGCTGCCTTCCCGCTCCTGAGATCATAGAACAATGCTTTATGATTATTAACTTTAAAAGCATGCACATGGCACACATAATGATCAATAACTTAGGGCCAGTACTGTACAGCCGTGCAAACATGTGCATTGCATAAATCATGCCTTCCCACTCCTGAGACAGTGGAGCGTATGATTAAGCATCACGTCAACACGTCTTGTACAAAGGTAGGCCTGGATCGTACATTTGAACATTCTCATAAATACTTTTAATTACCAAGGTGCTCCATGCCATAGGTGAGCCAATATCGTACAAAAACACAAATTGAGCGTTCTGGAAACTAAGGTGCTCCATGCAGAAGGCAAGCCAATTTTGTACAAAAACACACACACAACAACTGTGTGGCAACTCAATTAATGCCATCGAATACGGGGCAAATACGCTTCTTCACCACATTTATGAGGCTGCACAATGAATGAATGCCCAACATAAAATGAATGCCCCACAAAACACAACGCTCCTGCTAGTGCAATCAACTTGCAAAGTGCAGCTCACTCTTACCAGCACACACCATTTCTTGACAATCTGACCACACGCAGTACTGTATGATACACAGGGTTGGCCGGAACCATATATATACGGTGTGTATACGGTGTTTTTGGCAGGGAAATCTACAAATATTCGGTCATATACGGTGCATATATACAGCTGTAACCAACCCTAATCACACACCACCAACAACCCCTTAGCAGCAGCAACATTAAAAACAAAGCGCCCGCACGTCGCATCATATGCTGTGCATGTGCTGCTGTCTAGAAGCAATCATCTCGCACACACCATCAGGGCATTCCGCCGCCGCTCAAGCGCGACAGCTGTGGCCTCTGCATCCATGGACGAGTCCAGCAGCGTCACAGTGGGCACCTTCCAAGCAGCGCCAGCTGTGGATGGGGACAGCAGCCCAGGGGTGGGCGCCTGCGAGGTGTATGTGTGTGTACGTGTGTGTACGTGAGTGCTTGCGTGTGAGATTGCGTGCATGTCTTTTTGTGTGTGTATGTGTGTGTGCGCGTCAATGGGCACCTTCCAAGCAGATCCCGCTCTGATTGGAGGAAGCAGGCCAGGAGGAGGAGGAGGCCTGTGCAGCGCATGGGTGCTGCAATCCTGGACATACATAGTCGCATATACCAGCAGGTCGTTGCATAGAGCTGCTTGGAGCAAGCATAAGAAAAGGGGGGATGCTTGCTTCAGGTGGTGCGTGCCAGTGGTGGGCATCAACTCATTCAACTCAATGCATACTCATAAAGTTGGCCAGAACCATATATATGCGGTATGTACACGGTATTTTTGGCAGGGAAATCACCAAATATACGGTCATATACGGTATGTATATACGGTTCTGGCCAACCCTACGTACTCATGCATACTCAGATCTTGCATCATGCCTGGCACGTATCCCCTGCAAAGGTCACAATACCTTTTAGCACACGCAAGCACAGTCATGCAAACACGCACGCACCCATGTGCCTCCCCCCGCACACTAATTTCCCTCTGCGCACGCATACATACACACGACTGTACATTCACAGCAAATGCAGCATCTGAAACCGCAAAAACGCAACGTCTAAAATACCTACTCTTAGGCACGCACGCGCACACACTTAACCCACCATGAGGTCGTCAATTTCCTGTAACTCATGCGCAACAGCCTCTTGATCCTCAGGAGCCACTCGTGCGGCAGCATGGTGCTTACCACCACTCCCTCCAGAGCCTGATCCTGTGCTTCGTCGTGAGCCCCCACCCCCTCCTGCATACATTTGTGTGTGTATGTGTGTGTGCATGTGTGTGTGTGTGTGTGCATGTGTGTATGAAATTGGTTCTGCCTTTTTGCGGGTTCGTAGGCCTCCAGAGGCCTGGCTCAGCACACACAGACACAGATGCCTCTCTGCTCTTTACAACTTGCGCACACACCTGCTCCCCCTCCTGCTGACAGACTACGCAGTGCCAGTGCCTGCTGCTGCAGGGTGTGCCAACCCTGCTCTTCACAACTTGCGCACACACCTGCACCCCCTCCTGCTGACAGACTACGCAGTGCCAGTGCCTGCTGCTGCAGGGTGTGCCAACCCTCCAAGACCTTGGACTCACGCGACTCCAGGGTGGCTTCAATGCTGCTCAGCACCTGTGCGTGTGTACGTGAACGTGTGTGTGTGAACGTGTGTGTATGTGTGAGTGTCTGCGTGTGTGCGCACGTGTGTGGGCGTATGTGTGTGTGATATTGAGTGCATAGGTACCACTTTTTTAAGTGGTGCGAATGCCTCTTTAACCGGGAACCTAGACCATATGCATATGTACAAAAGACACAAAACAACACCGAACCTTGTGCTTACCTTCGTTGCCACATTTGAGGCATGACAGTGACGAGCATAATTTCACAACACAGTCATTTCACACATTGTAGTCAAATGCACACACACAGACACAAACACACACAGGCACAAACACACACACTCACACACACAGACACAAACACACACAGACCTTGCGTGCAGCCTCTGCAGCCTTGCGATCCTTTGCTGCCGCCTCAGAGGCTCTTTGCGCAGCAACCTGCATTTCACTTGCAGTTTCTGCAAGCTCTTTGAGACGAGACACCTCCTGCAGTGTATACGTGACGGTGACACAATGTGCAGGCTGTGTGTTGTGCCATAAGCATGTTCCCAATTTACAAATTACCTCTGCTATATTTTTCAGGCAGATTGCTGCTAGTTGTGCATCCTTGCAAGTGCTGTGTTTTGTTGAAAACATGGATGCAGCTCACTCGTCTGCCTTATGAGCCAAGCTACTTGTGTGCAGCTCTTTGAACAGATCGCGTGTGTATACAAGACTATTCATTCTTGCGACAGGAGAATAATTATAGCTTAAGATGTGGCGTGTGAATAGACTGTGTCGTGTATAAACACACCACATCTTTCACCTATTAGCCACTGGACACTGAGATCCAACACATACATACACACAAAGATGCACACACATGCACATTTTGCTTGTCGCTCAAAAAGGACATCCACGCATTCATTCAAATCAGTCCAAACCTCACACCTACGAACCCCCCCCCCCCCCCCCCCCCCCCCCACCAAACAAAACAAAAAAAAAAAAAAAAAAAAAAAAAAAAAAAACAAAAAAAAAAA
>Ga0307947_1003504_pt1:0-7500 | contig 12601 bp, 9 predicted proteins | sample OrgLakmetagen232_FD_201840 | JGI IMG/M metagenome (GOLD analysis project Ga0307947, IMG submission 201840) | Saline water microbial communities from Organic Lake, Antarctica - #232 | ecosystem: Environmental > Aquatic > Non-marine Saline and Alkaline > Saline | place: Antarctica: Organic...
GTGTATGCCGTGTGTATGGGAATCTCCCTGCCAAAAATACCGTATATACACCATATATATATATGGTTCAGGCCAACTCTACGTATATGTACATTGTATATGACCGTGTGTATGCCGTGTGTATGGGAATCTCCCTGCCAAAAATACCGTATATACACCATATATATATGGTTCAGGCCAACCCTGTCTGTGTCGAGTGTGATAGGGTGAGTGACCTTTACAATTGTTTGAGGCATATGCTGAGTTCAAAAAGTTGCATGACGGCTACGCAAGGCTTTACTAGTACCATTCATCAGCTCCCCTGAACACCAATAGGCATACAATCAGTGCTGTGCAATGGCGGCTACGCAAGGCTTTATTAGCACCATTCATCAGCTCCCCTGAATACCAATAGGCATACAATCAGGGCTGTGCAATGGCGGCTATGCAAGGCTTTACTAGTACCATTCATCAGCTCCCCTGAACACCAATGGGCATACAATCAGGGCTGTGCAATGGCGGCTATGCAAGGCTTTACTAGCACCATTCATCACCTCCCCTGAACACCAATAGGCATGCAATCAGGGCTGAAAATACCATATGCACACCGTATATTTGTACACATGTATGACTCAAGACATGTACTGCAATCAGGGCTGTGCGATGACGGCATGATGGTATGGTCCGTCAAAATACGATCTGACGCTTGACGCCGTAAATGATGACGGTGTGTGTGACGGTGTGTGTGTGTGTGTGTGTGTGCGCGTGTGTGTGTGTGTGTGTCTGTGTGTCTGTGTGTGTGTCTTTGTGTGTGTGTCAGAATGTCATTTTGGAATTCGGGGACCGTCATGACTGTGCATGACGGCACGGTTGGCGGAACGGTCATATATATATGGGTCAGCAAAATGTATGTACCCTATATATATGCGTCAGCACAAAATGTATGCACGTGTCGTGTGCGGTCATACTTACGTCACCACATGAAGGTGGGTATGCCCCACATGCAGGTGGGTATGCACCACATGCAGGTGGGTATGCCCCACATGTAGCTACACTTAAAGGTGGGTATTGAGCATAAGGAAATTTGGTTCCCATGCAAATGCCGTGTCACCACATGCAGGTGGACACTGAGGAAAGCAACTCCCACACAGATGCCCTATCACCACATGCAGGTGGACATTGAGCAAAATGATTCCCACACAGATGTCAGATGCTGTGTCACCACATGCAGGTGGACACTGAGGAAAGCGACTTTCACACAGATGCCGTATCACCACATGCAGGTGGACATTGAGCAAAATGATTCCCACACAGATGTCAGATGCCGTGTCACCACATGCAGGTGGACATTGAGCAAAATGATTCCCACACAGATGTCAGATGCCGTATCACCACATGCAGGTGGACATTGAGCAAAATGATTACCACACAGATGTCAGATGCCGTATCACCACATGCAGGTGGACATTGAGCAAAATAATTTCCATACAGATGTGAGATGCCGTGTCACCACATGCAGGTGGTCATTGAGCAAAATAACTCCCACACAGATGTCAGATGCCGTGTCACCACATGCAGGTGGACATTGAGCAAAATAACTCCCACACAGATGTCAGATGCCGTGTCACCACATGCAGGTGGACATTGAGCAAAATAACTCCCACACAGATGTCAGATGCCGTATCACCACATGCAGGTGGACATTGAGCAAAATAACTCCCACACAGATGTCAGATGCCGTATCACCACATGCAGGTGGACATTGAGCAAAATGATCTCCACACAGATGTCAGATGCCGTATCACCACATGCAGGTGGACATTGAGCAAAATGATCTCCACACAGATGTCAGATGCCGTGTCACCACATGCAGGTGGACATTGAGCAAAATAACTCCCACACAGATGTCAGATGCCGTATCACCACATGCAGGTGGACATTGAGCAAGTGCTGCAAAATATTCGACGCATTCTCCCTGACAGAGACCCTGTTGAGGTATGTACCCAGAGTGCTGTGTGTGTGTGTGCGCGTGCATGTGTGTGTGCATGTGTGCGTGCATGTGTGCGTGTGTGTGTGTGTGTGTGCTATTTGCATCTAGGAAGCACCTCCAACCCTCTGTGCTCTTTGCTCCTGCTTGCACACCTAACCAGACCTGCTCGCACACCTGTTCAGACCTAGTCGCACACCTGTTCACCTGTTAATTGCACGCTGTAGTAGCACACTGTTCAGATCTGCTCGCACACCTGTTCAGAACTAGTTGCACACCTGTTCACCTGTTAATTGCACGCTGTAGTAGCACACCTGTTCAGACCTACTCGCACACCTGTTCAGACCTGCTTGCATACCTGTTCAGACCTGCTTGCACACCTGTTCAGACGTAGTCGCACACCTGTTTAGACCTGCTCGCACACCTGTTCACCTGTTAATTGCACGTTGTAGTAGGACACTGTTCAGACCTGCTCGCACACCTGTTCAGACGTAGTCACACACCTGTCCAGACCTAGTTGCACACCTGTTCACCTGTCAATTGCACGCTGTAGTAGCACACTGTTCAGACCTGCTCGCAAACCTGTTCAGACCTGCTTGCACACCTGTTCAGACCTGCTCGCACACCTGTTCATTTTTAGTCGCACACCTGTTCACCTGTTAATTGCACACTGTAGTAGCACACCTGTTCAGACCTACTCACACACCTGTTCAGACGTAGCCGCACATCTGTTTAGACCTGCTCGCACACCTATTCACCTGTTAGTTGCACACTGTAGTCACACACCTGTTCAGAACTAGTCGCACACCTGCTCATTTTTAGTCGCACACCTGTTCACCTGTTAATTGCACACTGTAGTAGCACACCTGTTCAGACCTACTCGCACACTTGTTCAGACGTAGCCGCACATCTGTTTAGACCTGCTCGCACACCTATTCACCTGTTAGTTGCACACTGTAGTCACACACCTGTTCAGAACTAGTCGCACACCTGTTCATTTTTAGTCGCACACCTGTTCACCTGTTAATTGCACACTGTAGTAGCACACCTGTTCAGACCTACTCGCACACTTGTTCAGACGTAGTCGCACACTTGTTTAGACCTGCTCGCACACCTGTTCACCTGTTAATTGCACACTGTAGTAGCACACTGTTCAGATCTGCTCGCACACCTGTTCAGACCTAGTTGCAGTCGATGGAACTGAAAAAATTGTCTCCTGTGATATTTTGGTTGCCCAGCTGCAGAGCTAGTGTTGAACGCACCCCAAGTCACTAGTATTAACACATGTTACTTAACACAAGTGTGAGCTACTTAGCCTAAACACAAGTTAAAACAAGCTACTTAGTATTAACACAAGTGTGCAGCACACAAGTTACTGAACACAAGTGTGAGCTACTTAGCCTAAACACAAGTTAAACAAGCTACTTAGTATTAACACAAGTGTGCAGCACACATGTTACTTAACACAAGTGTGAGCGACTTAGTCTAAACACAAGTTCACACAAGTTTTTTTAGTCTTCTTAGCACAAGTTACTGAACACAAGTGTGAGCTACTCAGTCTAAAAACAAGTTAAAACAAGCTACATAGTATTAACACAAATGTGCAGCACACATGTTACTTAACGCAAGTGTGAGCTACTTAGTCTAAACACAAGTCAACACAAGTTGCCTAGTATTAACACAAGTGTGCAGCACTATCCCCTCCCATTGGCAGATCCTAGTAGACCAGCTGCAGCGCTAGTGTCGAAACGGCCCAAGTCCCAGAGTACATTATGCGCAAGGGGTGATAACACTACAAGCAAGGATTAAGGAAACGGAGACGGAGATGTTGGACAGCAAAGTACTCACGCTACCAGGCGGATTCGAACCCGCGACCCCGAAGAGTCTGGCCTGACCACGGGCCACTAAGCTTTCACGCCAAATAAAAACTAGTACAGGAGGAGGTTTATCACAAACAGCACGCTGGCATTGGACACGCCTAGGGTTGGCCATGGTCATACATTTTTTACACATTTCAGGTTTATGTGTAGGGTTGGCCAGAACCGCATAATTACACCATATATGACCGTATACTTTGTGGTTCCCCTGCCAAAAACACCGTGTATACACCATATATACATGGTTCTGGCCAACCTTAATTATATGGTACTTTTAGCAGGAGGTAACCACACGTGCGATCGTGTACGCTGTGTTGTATGGTTCTGGCCGACCATAAACGTGCCCCAATTTTCTAGTCTGATCACGGACAGCACACTGGTGTTGGACAAGCAGGGCAGCTGGTAATTAGGGTTGCCCAAAATCATTTATATATGGTGTATATACGGTATTTTCGGCAGGGGGATCACCAAATATACGGTCATATACGGTGCATATACGGTGCATTTCTACAGGGTTGGCCAGAACCGTATATATATACCGTACATAAACGTATATTTGGTGATTTCCCTGCCGAAAATACCGTATATACACCATAAAAGTATACAGTTCTGGCCGACCCTACATATATACGGCCAACCCTACAGTTAATGGACATGCACAGCACAGCTGGTATTGGACATACCCCGGGTCTGATTCTTTAGCAACTGGACAGCCCCGAGTCTGAGCACAAATCGTGTTGGATGCACCTTGAGTTATTACTCCCAACCCAAACAGCATCAGTATTAGTCTGAGCACAAATCGTGCTGGATGCACCTTAAGTTATTACTCCCAACTCAAACAGCATTAGTCTGAGCACAAATCTTGTTGGACACACCTCAAGTTATTACTCCCAACACAAACAGCACCAGTATTAGTCTGAGCATAAATTGTGCTGGGCACACCTCAAAATTATTTTTCTAAAACAAACAGCACGAGTACTAAACATGCGCTACTCACGACCACACACAAACTTCCTGTTATGTGCAGATCGTGGACACACACACACACACACACAAATACACACAAACACACATACGCACACATACACACACGCACACACTCAAGCACACACACACATACACACACACACACACATCCTGTTGTGTGCAGATCGTGGTGATCCAGCTGTGGATGGTGTCCAGCATGAAGTTCTGCTCGCTAAGGATGTGTATTTATGTATCAGGCTCAGGCTTACGCTGCAAGTGAACTCCTATTGATCGCAGATCCTGGTGGCCCAGCTGCAATATATATAATTAATGGACATTCTCCCAAATGTATTGTCTGAACACTAATGCAAAACACTTGCTCCTCCCATCGCAGATCCTGGTTGCCCAGCCGCAGATGGTGCTGGACATGCAGCAAGCGGGATTACCCTCTGCCATGGATGTCGAGGGTGCTCCTGGGCAAGTCATCTGAGGATTTGTGTCTGGCCTGTATACTCTAAGGATTCGTGTCTGGCCCATAATCATGCTGGCTGTGTCGTCACTACCAGCGGAGTCTTTTCTTGTCTTGTCTGGCCTGTGTACATCTGAGGATTTGTGTCCGGCCTGTGTACATCTGAGGATTTGTGTCTGGCCTGTATACATCCGGCCTGTACGGCCTGTGTACATCTGAGGATTTGTGTCTGGCCTGTCTGGCCTGTATTCATCTGAGGACTTGTGTCTGGCCTGTATACATCTGGCCTGTACGGCCTGTATACATCTGAGGTCTTGTGTCTGGCCTGTATACATCCGGCCTGTCCGGCCTGTATACATCTTAGGATATGTGTCTGGCCTGTACGTACATTGTTTTTGCTGACTGCCATTAGCTTGAGACCCATACTTGTATTTCTTCTCTTGTTTGACTCGGTGAAATGTTGTTTGGCTTAATTTACGGCAGCATTTCTTTCCTTTTTCATGCCAGAAATGTTAAACCCTAGCCTTTCCCGTGAACCGTGATTAGTTTGATCCCGCAAAATGTACCGCTTCTCATCTGGCAAGGTTGTTATTATATTGCAGAGCAGATACGAATGGAAATGGTTTCAATTCCTCTGCGCCAATTTCCAGAAGAAACAATTCCATTATACCCAATGAATTGAGATGGCTTTGATTACGTGGGCTGATGGGTGTGTTTAAGTGTGTCACGAGAGAAGAACTGGTACTCCCAGAATTTGTTAAGGTCGTCTTCTAAACCTTTCAATACAGATATCATATCACAATTACGAAGTCGTAAAAGTCTCATAAATGGATTTGTGCAAAAAGGCCCGCAGAAATTTCACCGTTTTTGCCCCGTAATTTTGTTCAAACTATAGGTACAATTAATAGAAATATATTTTTACGGAAGCGTGGGTAGGCTCGTAGGGGAACAACATGGTGAAAACGGTAAAAAAAAGCTGCCATCGCAGGTTGCCCAGCTTAGAGTGGATTTACAGCAGCCTATACAACTCTGATTTACATTATGAGGTGCTCTTGGCATATTGACAATTGGAACAATTGGGTGCCCTAGTCTTTAGTAAAGGCAGATTCATGGCTCAAACTGATAGCACTCTCCGCATTGGAGACACAGTGGACGTGAGGAAGCACGGCAGGGCAAGAATCATAGACGGCCCCTGCCTGGAACCCAGTAATACATTTTTTGGACGTTATCGGTGCGCACGATGCACGTGCATACGCAAGCAAGCACAAACACGTTTTGCTAGCAACGTTACATGCACAAAAGCATGTGCCTTCGTGTGTTGATCCCCACATTGCAAGTACAGACACACACCGCGGTCATTCCGCATAAGCGCATACCCATGCACAGTAGACAAAGTTTAGGGTGCATCTCCCACCAACGTGCGACGTCCCACATGTCGCTTTCGACATTCAGGGCCGCGTTAAAAATACTCTTCAACTTATACCTGGTAGTAGTTACCCTACATAATTGCTCTTGGACTTTCTGTCCACTGTGTTCTTTTCTTAGAGTGGGCTCTTGTCAGGTTGGAGAAAGTTGTAGGCGAACACATATTAGGGTGCCCTGGGGCTGACGGTCAGCCGCGACGAACGGTGTACTGCACACGTCCCGCAACATGCTTGCCTACACATTCTTACCCTCCTCCCATTCATTGCATGTGTGTAGAATACAACTCACTGAGGATGCAAACAAACCTCCAGCACTGAACGATGCAGGGTAGAGTACGAGGAGGACGGAACTTCGTTCTGGGTCACCCGCAAAAGGTTGCGCCTCCTCCAGCCGGCTGTCCAGCAATGCATCGTCGCGTACCGCACAGCCGAGTGCGTAGACTGATGTGTCTCGTGTAGGGTTGGCCAGAAACATATATATACGGTGTGTATACGGTATTTTTGGCAGGGAAATAACTGAATGAACGGTCATATACGGTGCATATATACGGTTCTGGCCAACCATAGTCTCGTGCCCTTTACAGGTTTACAAGGAAAAGGGCCTTCCGTCAAGAATTATGACAGTATAACTACTCGCTCAGTGTAAGTCTCACTCCCAAGACAACTCCTACTCCTACTCCTACTCCTAAGATAACTCCTACTCCTACTCCTACTCCTAAAATAACTCCTACTCCTACTCCTACTCCTAAAATAACTCCTACTCCTACTCCTAAGATAACTCCTACTCCTACTCCTAAG
>Ga0307947_1003513_pt1 | contig 12589 bp, 10 predicted proteins | sample OrgLakmetagen232_FD_201840 | JGI IMG/M metagenome (GOLD analysis project Ga0307947, IMG submission 201840) | Saline water microbial communities from Organic Lake, Antarctica - #232 | ecosystem: Environmental > Aquatic > Non-marine Saline and Alkaline > Saline | place: Antarctica: Organic Lake...
GTTCCTTTTGTTAGCCAGGTGTAGTTCCAGGCTTTTCCAAACTTCCGCTGAGATGCCCTTTGAGGCATATATAGTGATGTAACCTTACCTTACCTTACCTTAAAAGCAAGAGGGTGTAAGTGTAAGTGATGTATTACAGGGGGTCTGAAGTTCAAACGGGGAATGCATTTCACCGCCTGCTCCGTTTATGTTTTTGCCCTGCTTTAATCGTGTGATGAGATATGCTTGCCCTGCTTTAATCGTGTGATGAGATATATGCTTTAATCATGTGATGAGTTATGTTTGCCCTTCTTTTATCGTGTGATGAGATTGATGCAGACAGTGTCCAATGTCCGTTCCCAAGGTTGATCAAACCGTTCAACCGGTAACGAGAATCACGTGAAGTCTATCGTATAGCACACCCAGTCCAACCAGGCAGCAAAAACAGTGGCTCACACTTTCCACGTCGCCCATGCAGAGGCTCAGCACTCAATTGACCTTTCAAGAGTCCTTGGAGTGAAACTAGCGTGTGCAGAACAGAATGGTGCATTAAACGTTGAATATCATGAAATCAGTGCACACCAAACACCAGTGCATTCAACGTTGATATCATGAATTCAGTGCACACCAAACACCAATGCATTAAACATTGAATATCATGAATTCAGTGCACACCAAACACCAATGCATTAAACGTTGAATATCATGAATATCAGTGCACACCAAACACCAATGCATTTAACGTTGAATATCATGAATACCAGTGCACACCAAACACCAATGCATTTGACGTTGAATATCATGAACGCAGTGCACATTAAACAAGGAACCCACCCTTTCCACACAGCCCGCTTTGAGGCGTTCTCTCGAATCACAAACATGCGCCACACACTCTCCATGTCAGAGCTGATGACCTGCACGGAAGGAGTGACGGACATTCACCTAGTACGCATACAAAAAAGAAAGTTGAGCCTGTCATTGATGGCGTGGACAGGACGGCTTGTTTGTAAGGGACAAAACAGGCCGGAAGTCCGGTCTGTGCTGGAGGTATTAGACAGGATGGTCAGTCTGCACAAGACGGTGTGCACTAGAGGGTTGAGGAACAACCCACCCACTCACGCACGCACGCACGCAGGTGAGATCTTTTTTGCCCAAGTCTGCTCTGCACAGGTGCAACAAACACACAGACGTCTGGTCTGTGCTCCTGAAGTCATAGGCAGGATGGTTGGTGTGCACAGGAAGACCAGGCACAGAGGATGCATGGCCTGCCAAAGGAGGGATACATACACGTTTGTTACAGCCAGAATGCAGGCTCAGTCTGCCAAGGGAGTGACAGGCAGATTGCTGCAGGTACGTTTGCCCGCCAAAAGAGTGACAGGTAGAATGCTACAGTACGCAGCCTGCACGCAGTGAGACGTGTGGCTGACGAAATGCTAGCGCGCAAAAGCACAAGGCATGAACAGTGCAGGAATTACAAAAGGCAGTGTTGCACCTGATAATGTGAAGTCAACCATTGTCTAGATGGCGGTGTGTAGTATTTGCAAGGGGGAGAGTGCACAGGAGAACACCGATGAACAGCGTGCGTAACCCCCTTGTAACCTTGGAGGACACCGATGAACAGCATGCGTGAGACAATCCAGCAGTTGCCAATTTGTTAAGTAGTGGTACAAGTAACCATGCAGCACTGATGGCAGGTGGCATGCCATTCCGCAATGTTGACGGTAGGGTGCTTCATTCACAGGTGTTGGTTGCCCTGCCCAACCAGACACTGAATTGTATTGACGTGTATACGTGTGCCCCACAGGGTAGGCAATGTTCACGACGCGCTGCATGCCTCGGACTCTCATACAATCATTGAAGGTAGTGTAGCACATACTTACCAGCTTCGTCCAAGTCTTTGCAGTCTAGACATGACAGACTGCAAGCTCTTGCTGCTGACTGGTATCCTTGCTGCATTGGTTTGCTCCATAAAACAACAACAGCAATTTCACATGCCTTTTATGGGCGAGGGCTGGTGCATATTTCACAATCCTAGGGTCGTGAGCTCGCACGTATTTGACTGCACAGCACCTGGAGGTCGTGCAGCTTCCCCCTGAGCTCCAGGTACAGGCCTGTGGAGGTCGACTCTCCCCCGAGGCGTGTGGCATTCTGCAATGGAGCAAATTGACTGCCAGAGCTCTCATTCAGAGCACCAGTCTAGACAGGCAAGGTGCATGCTCCAAACCCAATGCATGTGCACGGGCGTGGGCGTGGGCGCGCACCTCCGCGGACTCCAATTGCTCCAGGCCCTCTTTCAGGTTAAACACAATCCTTTTGGCATGGGAGTGCAGTGTGTTGAGGTCACCCATTCACCCATTCAATTCTCGCTTACAGTCACATCCCGTGCAAACCTGCTTTAGCTGAACTATGAGCACTTCATCATGCAGATTGTAAAATTAACAAATAATCATAACTGAAAGCTCTCTGCAGATCAAGGAAGCGCCTTAGCGCTCATATTTAAGCCCTTCAATGAAAACATGGTGAAGCTAAGCAGAGCCTTCCTCCTCCATGCAAAGTGGCTGCAAAGCACGGGCAGGACCTGGCCAGGCAGCAAAGCCCTCCTAGCTCAGCGTTTGTGCAGCACACATAGCGTGTCCTCATCTGTGTCATCAGAGCACCATCCGCCGCAGCAGCAGCAGCAGCACGCAGTAGTGCTTGATGGCAAGCGAGTTTCCTCCCAATGGATTGACGAGATTGCCGTGGATGTGCGTGCAGTCACTGATTTGCTCCAGAGGCCACCAGGTCAGGTTTTGACTAACTCGCCACTGGCAATTTTGCATCGAGTTTAGTTTTGAGGTTAAAGACTCACACACGCACACGCACACGCACACGCACTTGCACACACACGTGCACGCACACGCCCACGCGCACGCACGCGCGCACACACATGCACACACACACACACACACACACACACACACACATACACACACAGTACCACACTTACACACACGCACACGCATGCACGCACACAACCACACAAACAGTCTACAGACACACAGCACACAGGAGTACACACAAACAGTCACTCACACAAACACGCACACGCGCGTATGGACATGTACATATTCACATACTTGCATGCACACGCAGGCCTTGCTGTGGTGCTAGTCGGCAGGCGTGCGGATTCACTGCTTTACGTGACCCGAAAACAAGAAGCAGCGCACCGGGTGCGTGTTTGCTGCCAGATAGAGCATGCTTCATGCATTCACTGTTCCTGATGCCCTCAGGCATTACACTGATCTGTGTCCATCACAGCAGGTCTAGCTCACTCTCATGTGTTGATCCTTCTTGTCAGATGGCTTGAGCGCCCTTGCGTTAAAACAGGGAACGCAGCGTTGGGCGCAGGCGATGAAGCCACGCATGTTGCCTTCGTATTGCATAAACAACCTACTAGTATTTTGCATTTTGCGGTGTGTGAACAAAGCTGCTGAGCTGAACGCTCTGTAGCTTCTGTTGCCTCAGGCAGATCAGTGTGAGTGAGGGCCTTATCACAGTAAATGTGTAGGGTTAGCCAGAACTATATATATACGGTTTATAAGCAGTAATTTTGGCAGGGAAATCACCAAATATACCAGAGGTGGTCATCTGAGGCCCCAAACAGGGGTGGTTTTGAAATGTGAATTGAGTTTGGTGGCCGGGACTGGCAACAATCAAGCTCAGTACCCAGAGGTAGCACCTGAGCTTGAATGTTGCCAGCTAGGTGACCAATGTCTAATCGCCTGCGGCGTGAACCCTATTTTTGGGGCGGAGCCCCCCGGGGCGTAGTCCCTTTATGTTCACTGCAGTCAACACTGCGCTCTCAGATAGTCAACACTGAAAGAATAGAGCATTGAGCCAGCCAGGCAACCTTAATGTAAAATTTGTGAACCAAAAGCCAAATTTGCGCTGATTCCGGGACACCCCGGTCAAACACATTCCCGTCGGGGTCGCGTATCACTGTTCCCCCCGAGATGCAATTGGGTATATTTTTCATATATTTGGAATGTTTCCCATCATTTTCTTAGCCCTTCTTCTGCAGTGGTGTCGTTGAGTGTGGTGGAAGGCCGACCGATCCCATCACGCTAACACTCTTGCAGCAGCAGAGCAGAAACGGCAGCAGCTTCACAGCACCTGTGCAAACGCATGAGCGGGGGGGTTCAGGGGGGGCGCAGCCCCCCCTGAATTGTCTAACTCATTTGAATGCCGCTCTTCATTGCAAAGACCAGGCTGCCATGTCAGAAATGGTTGAACAGGAGTAGTGGGCTGCAGAGGGAGTGCAGCCCCAATTGAATCGCTCTCACTACATTAGGTACAACTTCAATGCAGGTTGCAGCGCAGGCTCCGCCCCATTTTTTGTGATCCGCAGGATCACACCCTACTCGTTCACCATCATTCTCTCATATCTCACCACCCACTGACCTGATTTGTGTCAGTTTTATATGAATCATCTAAAATTTATCATTGCAACAAAAATGGGGCAAAATGGAGCAGTACTTGGCCAGATAACCCATTTTGGCCCATTTCCCTTTAAAAATATACTTTTCAAACCCTAGGATACTTTAATATTATAAAGGAAGTCCTCCTGTCTTGTTTTGAGATGAAAAGAGGCCCTGGTTGGGGCGTGGTGGCCTGTAATGTGGAAACTCAGTGCCAAAATTTGAACTGTATTTCTGTCCAGACCACTGGGGTGGTCCTTTTGGCCCCAAACTTCATGAACCATCTAGTTGAATCATTTAAACATGATTTGCATCAAAAAAGTCACATTTCAGGACATTTGCTCAGTTGACCCCCTCTGCAAATATACGGTCATATCGGTGTAAAAATATACAATTCTGACCAACCCAGATCTGTGTTAAGATGCAGCTAGCTGGGCTCGGTTGTGTGCCCATACATCAAAGCTGCAGCAGCTGCACAACTTTGCTGGGATAACATGCTGCACAAATGTACACACTGTACTATTCAGCATGCTGTATTTTGGCTTTTGGCTTTTTTAGGGGTTGAACCGGTTATGATAATGCAACCTATTTGACGCTCTTATGAAATTTCCGCTTAACGTTCAGTACAGTTGCTTCGTTTATATTTGTAGCTCTGGCCGTCCCAACCGGTATAATGATCGATGAAGTTGTGCCTTGTCTGGAAACAATCCCCACTTTTATTTAAATGTAGCTAGCTCGTTCAGAGAGCAATGCAATGGTAGTTGTGAAGTGCAAACGCTTTCTCACGCACGCTGCTTCACCATTAACAAGATCCTTTACATTTTGACGGTGAATGGTAGTTTCAAGTAGTGGGACGATTCCTTATGCATGCTGCTTCATCATCGATGAATCAATCACCCTTTCACTTCTTGCCCTCACCCTTTCCAGGCAGGTGTCTGTGTGCAAGCAAGCGCGTAATGTTTTACAGTGATGGTTGTATGTACGCAGTACAGGCACTTCCTCACGCACGCTGCTTCATCTTCATCGACTAGGGTTGGCCAATACCGTACATACATATGTATATACGGTGTATGTACGGTACTTTTGGCAGGGGAATTACCATACATACGGTCATATACAGTGTACATATACAGTCACATACAGTACATATACAGTTCTGCCAACTCTATTAATGACCCTTTCACTCTTTGCTCCCTAAACAGGCGGGCATCCGTGTGCACATTTACCCCCTTCCAGAACAAGTCAGCCAGGAAGGAGTGGAGGCAGCTGTACGCGCAGCTTGCCACCACCCGGAAGTAGACGGCGTATTGATACAGGTGGGGAGGGAGGCGGGGGGGGGGCCTGTGGGTGTCTGGGAAAATGAAAAGTGTCGAGAACTTCAATAAAAAATGGAAATGGAAACAATTTGGGAACTGGAGACACTACATGCAATTAGATGACGAGCCTGTCACTCAGGCCACCAATTGCCGTGCTTACTTGAAGGCAGAATTGATCGTATCAAAAAGAGGCTGTGTGTGTATGTCACACAGTTTTGTACTTTCTATGATGTCCTTTAGGCATCCATGCAATGCTGCACAAAGCGCAGCTGTCCCTGCCCACGCACTAATCAAAGGTGGATATGTGTGACTATAACCACTTCATTGACAATTTAAGTGGTCTTCCTTTATTTATTTTTTCACAAAATGCAGCTGCCCCTGCCCAAGCACTTATCAGAAGAGGCAGTGATGGAGCACCTCGACCCTCACAAAGACGTAGATGGTTTCCATCCTCTAAACATGGGGTGCGTATCTGCAAGGAGCTAGCCTCTTATCAGGGGGTGTATGTCTGCTTGAAGCTAGCCTATGAGTATGGGGTGCGTACCCGCAAAGAGCCCGCCTCTTATCAGGGGGTGCATCTCTGCTAGAAGCTAGCCTCTTAGTATAGGTTGCATTTTTGCTAGAAGCTAGCTTCATAGCAGGGGGTGCGTATCTGCTAGAAGCTAGCCTCTTAGCATAAGGTGTCTGTCTGCTAGGAGCTAGCCATGCTCTTAGCACGGGGTGCGCTTCAGCTATACGCTCGCCTGTTGGCATGAGGTGCATATTCGCTAGAAGCGAGCCCCTCAGCATAGGTTGCGTATCTGCTAGAAGCTAGCAGCAAGGCCAAGTAATATTGTTAGAAACAACTGCACTTGTCCTTAATAATCTCTTGATAAGAGAAAAAAGGGAAAGGAAGGAACGAAGCAGGCAGTGGGTGTGGGTGCTCGTTTTGCTAGGCTAGTGTGTTATTTGGATCTGACTCCGCTGTGCAGTCGTTGTTACGCACACACTCCCTCAGGACCTTGCCGCAGCTGTGTGCTGCTACACGGCCGCACCTTTCTCTCCGTGCCCTGCACACACACGTCCCTGTTACACATTCTCTCCCTCTTGACCTTGCTGCAGCCGTGTGCGCCTACACGGCCGCACCCTTCTCTTAGTTTCCTGCACATACACACACACACACACACACATACACACACGCACACATACACACACAAACACACGTCCCTATTACACACACTCTCCTCTTGACCTTGCTGCAGCCGTGTGCTCCTACGCGGCCGCACCCTTCTCTCAGTTTCCTGCACATACACACACACACGCACACATACACACACACACACACACAAACACACGTCCCTGTTACACACACTCTCCTCTCGACCTTGCTGCAGCCGTGTGCTCCTAAGCGGTCGCACCCTTCTCTCAGTTCCCTGCACATACACACCCTCGGAGTGCGAGCTCGTGACTTTTTTCACCCACTCTCCCTCTTGCCTTGCTGCAGGCGCATGCTGATGCGGGGCCGCACGCCCTACTTGGTGCCCTGCACATACACACCCTCAGAGTGCAAGCTCGTGACTTTTTTCACCCACTCTCCCTCTTGCCTTGCTGCAGGCGCATGCTGATGCGGGGCCGCACGCCCTACTTGGTGCCCTGCACGCCCCTTGGGTGCATGCAGTTGCTCAAACGCAGCCACATCACCGTGCGTGGAAAGTCAGCAGTGGTCGTGGGGGACAGGTGTGTTTTGTGTGTGTGTGCTTGTGTGCATGTGTGTGTATGTGCGTGTGTGTGTGTGAGTGTGCTTGTGTTTCTGTACATGCATTCGTGTGCAGTTGCTAGTGTGTGGGTGCGAGTGCAAGTGTGTGTGTTAGGGTTAGGGTTTGCTATTGTGTGTGTGTGTGTGTTTGTGTGTGTGCGTGTTGTTAAAGAACAACCCCACGTGATTTAATGGCAAGGTTTTGGTTTCAAAAGGTGATCAATGCCAATTTATGTTCAGGCGTACGCCTACTAGAAGTTGGACGCTGCATGTCTCAAAAGTCGTACGCTTACTAAAAGTCGTATGCTGTCTCTAAAGTTGTACGCTTACTAAAAGTTGTACGTTGTCTCTAAAGTTGTACGCTGTCTCAAAAGTTGTACAGTCCTAAAAGTTGTACGCTTACTAAAAGTTGTACGCTGTTTTAAAAGTTGTACGCTCTCAAAAGTTGCTCGTCTCAAAGGTTGCACGTTGTCTTAAGATGTGTACGTTGCCTCAGAAGTTGCATGTCTCAAAAGCTGGCTTGGTACTTGGGCAATGTGTAGGGTTGGACAGCACCATCTAAACAGTGTACACACGGTATGTTGGCCAGGGAAATCACCAAACGTACGTTCAAATACGGTGTGAATATAAAGACAGCTCTGGCCAACCCTAGTGTTGCGTGTCATGTTAGTGCTGTCCAATGACCGTCCTGCGCTCACACTAATTAACACATGCAGGCACTGTCTTATTTGTGCTGTCCAGTGAGCACCTTGCGCTCACACTAATTAACACATGCAGGCACTGTCTTATTTGTGCTGTTCAGAGAGCACCTTGCGCTCACACTAATTATCACATGCGGGCATTGTCCTATTTGTGCTGTCCAGTGAGCACCTTGCGCTCACACTAATTATCACATGCAGGCACTGTCTTATTTGTGCTGTTCAATTGGCACCTTGCGCTCACACTAATTATCACATGCGGGCACTCTTATTTGTGCTGTTCAGAGAGCACCTTGCGCTCACACTAATTATCACATGCAGTCACTGTCTTATTTGTGCTGTTCAGTGAGCACCTTGCGCTCACATTAATTATCACATGCAGTCACTGTCTTATTTGTGCTGTTCAGTGAGCACCTTGCGCTCACACTAATTATCACATGCAGGCACTGTCTTATTTGTGCTGTCCAGTGAGCACCTTGCGCTCACACTCATTGCTACACGCTAGCCTGACTACAGGCCACTAGACTTTCAAGGCAACTGCCCACTGCCCATCATCCCACACAGACCTTCACAGTCTCGTTTAGGGTGGGCCATAATTGTCTATACATACTACACGTGACCGTACGCATGGTCATTTCCCTGCTAAAAATACAGACATACACCATGAGTATATGCATACGGCCATAATTCTAGCCTTTTCATTTTCCCAGCACAAGCTTTCCTGAAAAGGTTGGTCATTACAACAAAGCTTTTCCTCATGCTCTTCTACATGCTCTTATTACTGTCATATGTTTACCGTTCACAAACCAACCCTTTCATTCACTCACACTTTGGAATCAACACTCCCATTTTATTTGCTCCATTCCTTGGCATAATACACGTATTCCATTTATTTGTCCCATTCATAACAGCAACATCGTGGGCACACCTTTGGCGGCAATGCTCAGAGATGAGGGCGCAGCTGCAGTCACTGTCTGCCACCGCATCAGCTATTCCAAGTATGTGTGTGTGTGTGTTTGTGTGCGTGTGTGTGTGTGCGCGTGTGCGTGTGCGTGTGCGTGTGTTTGTGCATTTGCATGTGCGTGTGCGTGTGCATGTGCGTGTGCTTGTAAATGTACGTGTGTGTATGTGTGTGTATGTGTTTGTGTATGTGTGTACGTGCATATAATTCTGTGTCAGTATGTGCGTATATGTGTGTGTCAAATGCCAGTTGATGCATTCGTGCGATTGGCCAGAGACGTACATACATTCGTACGATTGGCCAGAGACGTATATACATTCAGAGACGTATATACATTCGTGCGATTGGCCAGGGACGTATATACATTGGCTGTCCCCATGAACGGCCCACCCCTTAGCAAGCCAAACAGTCCCAATAAGCCAATTTTGGCTTAATCTCCCCTTTCCCTTCACCATTTTGGGACCTAAAAGTTGCGTTGGAGCTGAATCAATTTTCCTCTACTTGTCTACAAAAAAAGCAGGCAGAAAGACCCAGGAGGTGGCCCACTAAGAAATTTTGAAGTAATGACGTGTGTTAAGAACATAGAATTGAAATATTGGTCTACAAGGTTAATTCACAAAAAAATGCAACTCTGGATGCATGCTTGTCCTGTACCTCTTACAGAGAAAGTCAGCTGCTTTGCAGGAGGCGTCAGTTCATGTAACTTTTGGACTTCATGCCTAAATCCTATTAAGAATTATATATTCGAAATCCTCTTCTCGAGAGCTGTCGATCGATATATGCATGGGTCCAATCGAAGGGGGGGGGTCTGGTCTCCTTAGTTTTCCGTAGTTCTCCGTAGTTTATCCGTAAAAAAATGGTCTGGCCCTTGGGCATCCATAATACGCTTGAAGGGCGCAGTGGAAATCTATGGGCTCATTAGCAACGCTCCTCCCATCACCCGCTTTCCGTGGGCATGTGCACTCTCAGCCGCCTCTAGTCCCCTTCAGATGGCATACAAACGCCTAATGCCTGCGTGCATGCATGTATGTGTACGCTTGTGTGCTGTACGTGTGCACATTACACTATTTAAAATTTTGCCGAGATCTCCCCTAATAATTCCACGCAAGTCTCTAAAGATTAGGAGAAAAAAAAAGCGCACTTCTGCGACTTGAAGGATAGCTGTGGCTGCGCCTCTGGGCAGCATGTGTGCTGCTGAAGCTGCCAGTGACTGGTCACGGACAGCCACATTTAACTGCGCTGTCCAAGGAAAATTTTTGTCCTTCAGATACAGGCCGTTCTGGGCGTACGGCACCACGTTGGAAAGATGTTGCAAGCAAGTGGATTACAGCAGGACATCCTTAGCATCTGATAACATTGCGCATTGTGTGCATCTTCGTGTGCATCTCAGAAAAGAAAACCTGTGAAGCAACTCACCCAATCATTTCCTGCTGGCTTTCCTGCGGCTGTCATGGCCTTTTTCTTCCTACAAATGACTGCCCATTCTGGTGCGCCTACGTTTTGCCTTTCGCCTGGCTGGGTGCGTCCACCTCCTCCTCTTGCGGCTGCTGCTGCCTCCCACTCCTCCTGTTCTTTTTTTGCTGCTGCTGCTGCCGCCTCCATAGCTGCTTCCGCCTTCCATTGCCGGCGAGCATAGTCCCTCTTGCACTGAAGCACACACTCCCTTTTAGCTACGCTCCCTTAAGGCTTGAGGGAGCGTGCTACCGAGCAAGGATTCGGTGTGGCTGGATCTGGATAGTTGTTGGCTGCCATGGCTGCTTCAAGTTCCTCTCGCTGTTTGATCCGCGCGTGCCTCTGACAACCGGATACACGCGACCCCTCCATATATGCGTTAAATGTTATATCTAAACTCGAATTTCCTTGATATTTTGGTCCGCGACTCTGGTGTAGAAGTGAGGGTGTGAAATTGGGTCGAAAAAGCAGCTTTGGTTTAAATATAACATCAAGTATCTTGCATTCAGGTAAGGTATTTTGATGGCTTTGAATTGGGTGGAGAGCTAAGTGAGACTGGTTGGGGGGGGGGTTGTTCATGGGTACAGCCCATTGTATATGATCGTGAAATCAAATTTGTCTGCTAACAATTTTGTATCTAAAAATTATTTCGATATTTTAATGGCTGTGGACAGCCCCATAGGTTGCGTGCATTTTGGGGTAATAGGAGGCCAAAGGACAGGCATGCAGTTCCTGGAGAGCTTGCAAGTCAATGGCGCTCCACACATCTGCAACTGCAGGGCATAGATTAAAAGTGTTAGTGCTGCGGTGATAAGTAAAGCATTTGTACATGTAAGTAAGACTGAAGCACTCATGCACGTTAATAAAAACTGAAGCATCCAAGCACGTGAATGACTACTGAAGCGTTTATGCGTGTTAATGAGTGTTAATGAAAACTGAAGCACCCATGTGTGTTAATGAAAACTTAAGCACTCAAGCGCGTACACCAGTTCCTTAGCCTAATTCACGTTACCAAAAGATAGTGCTTCAAAACGAGATCATTTGAAAAGATGCATAGCCAGGGAAAACATAATGAAAGGCGTACAAGCCCACCTGCAAACAAATGGGCATATCTGGGTGGACACACACACACACACACACAGACACACACACAGGCACCCGCAAATCAACTACAACCTTTATGCCTACATACACAAAGCCACGGGTAAAACACAGAAACATGCGTACACACATACACACACAAACAAGCACAAAAGTAAAACACATAAAAGCAACACACATACACACAAACATACCAACACCCCCCACACACACACACACAACCTGCACACACACACAATGCGCACACAAACACACACACAACACACATGTAACACAGTTGGTTTGCCTCCCATGAAGCCTCTCTCCTACAGCAACAAGACCGTGTGCGTGCTGCTGCCGCTGCATGTCTTCCACAGGTGCGAGATAAGCACTTGGTGGCACACACACACACACACACACACACACACACACACACACACACAAGGCCGTGTACGTGCTGCTGCCGCCGCATGTCTTCCACAGGTGCGAGATAAGCACTTGGTGGCACACACACACACACACACACAAGGCCGTGTACGTGCTGCTGCCGCCGCATGTCTTCCACAGGTGCGAGATGTGCACTTGGTGGCACACACACACACACACAAAATTGTGTGCGTGCTGCTGCCGCTGCATGTCTTCCACAAGTGCGAGATAAGCACTTGGTGGCACACACACACACACACACACACACACACACACACACAAGGCCGTGTACGTGCTGCTGCCGCCGCATGTCTTCCACAGGTGCGATATGTGCACTTGGTGGCACACACACACACACACACACACACAAAATTGTGTGCGTGCTGCTGCCGCTGCATGTCTTCCACAAGTTCGAGATAAGCACTTGGTGGCACACACATACACACAAACGTACACACACATACATACATATACACACCACACCA
>Ga0307947_1003514_pt1 | contig 12588 bp, 13 predicted proteins | sample OrgLakmetagen232_FD_201840 | JGI IMG/M metagenome (GOLD analysis project Ga0307947, IMG submission 201840) | Saline water microbial communities from Organic Lake, Antarctica - #232 | ecosystem: Environmental > Aquatic > Non-marine Saline and Alkaline > Saline | place: Antarctica: Organic Lake...
CTCTCTCTCTCTCTCTCTCTCTCTCTCTCTCTCTCCCTTTGCTTTTTCCATTAGCTTCCTGAGGAGGCAACAGCCTTGCTGCCCTGGTTCCGCTCAGAAGGCTTGAAACTATAAGACGCACTTTCCCTGAACACTGCCACATGCCACGTGCCACATACTGCTTTGTCTTTGTGGCTCCAGTCTCCCTACCTAGTCTGTACAGACTGATTTGTGCTTTGCTCTTCCCCTTTTTCTGGACAGTGTAGTTCAGTGGCAGTGAGTTCTCCTTTATTGTTCCATTTCCTTCATGTTCTCTCTGGCATCATTTTCCAACAAAACTCAAGTTACACTTTGCCCATTGGGCTTGTCAGTTCAGGCGTGTGTGAATGTGGCATTATGGCGCACGCTTCTCGCTGTACCCCCTCACTGCAACCACAGCAAAGAAGTTCCAGGCCCTCACACAACCCTGCCGCCAACCAGGTTTCCCAACCTTATGCATTTTTTTGACGGGCGGTGGTGGTGGTGGTGGTGGTGGTGGTGGTGGTGGTGGTGGTGGTGGTTGTGGTGGCAGTAGTTCCAACACTGCACAACAAATAGGTTGCTGCCCCTACTTTGTGGTACGCCGAGGTCACTCACACATTTTGTGAAACCACAGGTTGCTGAGGTCCTGGGTGCTGTGGCGGATGGAATACTGCCCCTGCACGAAGCAGGAGCGGAAGAGGTGCTGGGAGACGCGCTGAGGCTGCTGGGATCTAAGGAAATAAAGGTGCGAGACATCATGCAAGGCTGCTTTCGATACCTACTCTACTTCAGCACACACTGCGAAGCAGCGCCAGCAATACCGTACCAGCACACAGAGGCCCGCTCTGATGTCAGCAGGGACTCAGACTTAAAAAACTTGCAGGTCAACAGGGCACCTATGGAGATTCCTGTTTCTGAGCATGGCCATTCGAGGTCGTGGGCATTCAGGATAGGGTTGGCTAAACCGTGTGCGCCCACCTTATATGACCAATTAGTCTGAAATGTACTGCTAATGATACCTGAAGTATACAGAACAGACTCTTCTTTGTGAAACCACGTAGCATGGTGTCATCTATGCACCTGTGTAAATTTGTGTTTTGAGACCAAACTACCTTTGCAAGCTCCTCCTTACGCCTTCCCACGAAGTAGGGCATTGTTGTGCAAGCTGTTAACCCTGTTTGTAACCTGTGCCTATGCACAGGTATCAGCATCACGCATGGCTGCGGGTGATGAGGATGCCCTAATGGCCTCAGGGGTCATGAGTGGAGAGGGCGCTACGCAAGCGGCAGCAGAGGTGGCAAAGGCAAAGGTGGGGGGGAAATAGGGTTGAGTGAGCATGTGTACCGGTGTGGGTGGGCGGGTCGGGGAGTGTGTGGGCAAGTGAATGTGCAGGTGGGTGAGTAGGTTTGCATGCACTTTTAATTTCCTAGACCGTATAATATGTAACAACAGTGGTCAGCAAAGGGGTGAAAAAGAGGACATGTGAGGTAGGGATTGTTGACTGCAATGTGATAAGAAAAATGATTGAAGAGCCTTGTCTTACACAAGCGCACACACACACACACACACACACACAAACAGACAGACCACGCACACAAACAGACATAGACCACGCACACAAGACAAGACATAGCTGGCCAGGAGACTTATTTTTCATGCCCATATTCCGGTGTGGTGCTTACAGGGGAAGCTTGTGAGCGCAATGATGAAGAAGCACCTCGTGGAGAGTGTGATCCCGCTGCTCATTGAGCTCAAGCACTTGCTGCAGGTGCATAGTATGTGAATGCATTTTGTTAAGGTTTGCCAGATCACATGTTTACCCATACATGTACGACCATGTGATTGGTGGCTTCCTGCAAGGGTACTGCACGTGTTTTTAGGCACCTACTTTTGTTTGTTCGCACATACCTATTCCCACAATAGGACCACAAAATATGTGCCATCTTGGTGTGAATGTGTTTTGTGCTCGTAGGCCAGAACGTGCTACTTGCTATTGCTGGGCTCAAGTGCTTTGTGTGACGCCGTACTGTTAATTGAAAACACAGCACACGTATTTGCATGTGTGTGTGCACCTTACAGGAAGCAAGGCACCCCATGCTGGGCCAGCTCATGACATGTATGGCTGCCATGCTCAAAGACTACAAGGCAGAGATTGAGGACATCCTGGTCACTGATAAGCAGGTGAGGAGGGCAGACAGGAGTGACTGGTTGCTAGTGCAGGTCCTTGTCCTGAAAGGACAACTGGAGCATCCAGCATTGCTATCAGAACAAAGTAAGTTTATAATTTACTTATGTTCCCTGTCCTTGTTCATTTTTTGTGTTTGGTGTTTTTTCCTTGAACCTTTTTCCAAAGTGAATGCGTCAGCTTCTGCAGCGCTTCTTGTCATGTACCCTCCCTTCCCTTGTGCATATATGCCGCTCCCACTCTGCACCCAAGGCACTTCCCACACGTCTGAGGTCCTTGAGCATTACCCCTGCATTGCCCTTCTACTCACGTGCAGCTTGCCAAGGAGATCCTGTTTGACATGAAGCAGGCCGAGCAGGCAGCCAAGCAGCAGCAGCAGCAACAACAACAAGCAGGCGCTGCCTGTCGTGGTGCCGGTCCACCAGGAACTCCCTACCAACCCCCCCTGCCTTCTCAGCAAGGCCAGAACCCTGCCAGTGCAGGGGCCGGCCAGCAAAATGGTGATAGTGCTAACGTGCCTACTTCCGCCTCTCACACGCCTGCACGCCCAGCAGCAGCAGGTGCAGGCGGCCAAGCCACTGCTGGCTCGCAAGAAGCCGGACAGCAGCTGCAGGGGCACACTACTGCACGCACACCAGGTGCCGCGCTGCTTGCAGCGCGCAGGTGAGCAAGAGCTGAGGAATCGTGTAGTGTTTACTTTTGCCTCTCATTGGTGTCTAAACAGCATGGCATTTTCCCACAATGCTGACTAGGGTAGGCAAAAAGCAAGGAACTATGCACACACTTTGATACTCTTGCTTGTTTTATTGCAAGGAGATGTCTTGGATCACCGCCCAATACATCACTCTATCTTGCTGGCACGCATATCAGCCTCCTGCATCTCCTACTCTGTCATCTATCATTGCTGCTGCTGCTGCTGCTGCTGCCCATCTCGCTTGTTTAGCCTTCATTGCCCCAACCCACGCAGGAGCACGCCTGGTGGTGGTGCTGCTGCTGCTGCACTCAGCCGTCGCAGCAGCGCAGCCGTGGCGGGGACACCCTATAGGGTGGGACCAAGCAGCAGTGGTGGAGCCCAGGGTCAGAACGGTGCTGCTGCATCGCTGGGTGGGGTTGCACCAGCACCGTTATCTACTGCTAAAGCGGCGCACGCACGACGCAGCCTTGGAAGGGGGGTAGGGAGCCAAGGTGTGGGTGAGGAAGGCAGTAGCGAATCTGACAGAGAAGGAGACAGGGTTGAGCTGCCCGGCCTGAAAGAGGAGCCTCAGACACAGAGACAATGGGGGGTTGAGCTGGGGGGAGGCAAGGGGCGTGCCAAGCGCAGTAAAGGAAATGCAGGGAAAAAGTCGGATGCGCAGTCAACAGAAGAGGTGATGCGGGCGGTGGCAGAGCTTGCAGCCGACAGGCAAGAGCAAGGGGAGGGCATGCAGCAGCAGCAGCAACAAGAGGGAGAGGCTGGCGGAATCAAGAAGCCTAATCAAGGGAAAGCAGGTGCAGAGAAAGGAGCTGCAGAATCAGAGCCAGCAGTGCGAGTGAAGGAGGAAGATGTGGAAGGGACAGGGAAAGGAAAAAGGAAGGCCGTGGCAGGCAGCAGCAAGCGGCGGAAAAATGCGTGATCTGAACCTGTTGTACTGTTGTGTCAAGCATGGGTACGGAGATTGGCATAACCAGTTGTTTATTTCAGTAAGGCTTCTTTCTTAGCGACCGACTGTTGATGACCGTTTACAGTAATTTGGAACTTGATATTTAGGAGCTTTCCTGTTGATCTTTGAAAAGTAGTTAGAAATAGGGGAAGCGCTTCCGCTCACATGAGACCGTGGTGAGGACACTCTGTTCTGTATTAGTTTAAAAGGTTACAGAAAGGGGTATGTTCTTAATACCTTCATTGATTTCAATGGTGAAGTGCAGTGGTCTGCACCAACTATGGAGCTAACAGAAAAGGTTGTTAGTTTTCAAGGAACGAATCCGTGAAAATGGGCGTAATTTTGAAAACGTCCCTAATTACTCGTTTTTTTGGATTGTAGGAGGCTGTGGAACAGCAGAAATGGGAGCGCTTCTGCTCAAAAATGCCTCTTGCACAAAGTTGATAAGGGGCACGTTTTATTTAGGTTTTTTGTATGCTCTCCCAAGTTAACGCCGGGGTATTTTGTGGAAAAAACACGGGAGACCCGGGACTGGAATATATATCGAGGACAGGTCTATAAATAAACCATAAAAAATAAAACGTAAAATATATTTTAGAGGTTTTATTTCGTGGTCTTTGACAGGCACTGACAGACGAAAACCTGGTAAACCCAATATGCACAATGTATACACGCGCACGCGCACGCACGCACACACACGCACACACACACACACACACACACACACACACACACACACACACACACACACACTCTCTCACACACACACACACACACACACACAGACACACACACACACACACACACACACACACACACACACACACACACAAACACAAACACACACACACGCACACGCACGCACGCACACACACACACATAAACACACGCACACAAACACGCATACACACACATACACACACATATACACACGCACACTACACACACTTTTACAATCACACACACAACACATGTACAATCACACAAACATATACATATTTACATTTACAGACATACACACATGCACTGACACACGCACAAACACACACACACATACATGCACTTGCACAATCTCTTTCTCACACACACACACATACATGCACTTGCACAATCTCTTTCTCACACACATACACACACACACACACACACACACACACAGATATGCAAAGCACATATGCAAGCAACGTTGCAAAACTTGTTGCTTCAACTTCTCTGCAGGGCGTATAAGGAGACAAACAAGATGAAAGCTATCTCTATCCATGGGCCGTGGGCCTACTATGAGAGGACACTGGCTGATCAAGAGGCTCAAATTAAGCTGGTGCGCAAGTGCAACTTGTTTGCCTGTTTCTCCTCTTCCCTTTACCCTTACATTCCTGCATTATAAACGGCCACAACAGCCCATATGACACGCACACATGATTTCCTTCGTGCACGCATGCATTCAAGCACACAAACCACTTTAGCTCTCACGCACCCGTCCGCACAGCTCAAGGACGAATCATATCATCACAAGCACGATGCCTTGGAGGTGCGGCAAGCCCTACGTGACGAGCAGGTGAGGTGTGCAAATAGAAGGAGGGATAGAATGGATCGAAAAGTGCTTTTGGCTGGGGTAAATCACCATAACAATCCTTTTTGGTCGCACATGGGAGAGCAGTCGGCACATAGAAAAGGCTATGAGTCAACATGGTAATGTCAGAGCAATGTGTCAACAGCCAAGGTAGTCTGCAACTCATGAAATAGCATCTGGCAGGAGCCTTGCAACATCAAGTCCTCTCCTTGACAAGGGCTCAGTACTTCTACACTTCTCTAACCTTGTACTAGGCCCTGCTGAATCGCCTCATCACAGCAACTCCAACCTTTCTTCATAACAATTGGGTCATATCCATCATAAGGGCTAAAGCTTGCACACTCTACGACCTAGGTAGTTGCTTCTGCTCGTACCTCGTATCTGGTGCGCTCTTACATATATGACTAGAAACTTACCATCATCACCCGTTCACAATCCTGATTACCATTTTTTAATTATGTCTTATGGTATGTGAACCGGTGGCTCTTGCATCCTGATCAGTGTGGGGAGTGGCATCGTCACTAGCTAACTCGTTTTTAACATCTGTTCCCCTCTCACTGCTAGTGTAATGAGTAACATGGTTTGTCACCAATGGGTGACACAAGGGCACATGAGGGGACGCAGCTCCTTGTAAGTCACTCCTCCTCCACACATACCTTGGGCTTGCAAAACCAGCAAGCTACGTATTGGGTAAGCCTGTGCAAGCCCGCACGCTATGTACCATTGCAATTCATTCATATGAACGCTGGTCATTCCTCGAGGAATTTTCTTTGACCGAATCACAGCGGCCAGAGCAATGAAATATTAAGAGTCGTTGCTCGAAGCACCCAATAGCGATTTCCTTAAGGCCGATGGACAAGAAGGACCTCTGACACTAAGTCTTGTGTTTCAGACTTGTAAGCCTGTCTTTACATCATACGAATCAGGGCTGTGAATATACGGTGTATGGTTATACGATAGGGTACGGTTATACGGTTGTATGGTACAATCAGACCATATATACGGTATCATGCGGAATGGTTACAGTATGTTGTAAAAGGCTGGAATTGGTTCCTTTTGGCACCAAAAGGGTCATATTTGGCTCGCATTCTTCCATGCATAATTGGTAGGTATAGCATATATGTAGGGTTGGCCCAACCCGTACATGGGATTTCCATATACTCATATACTGTATATACGCCGTATCTGTGACCGTATATACGCCATATTTCCGTATATTCCGTATATGAGGGGAAATGGATTCAGAATTAATCCATAGGGGGGGTCGTTTTGCATTTCATGAAGAGCTAAGTACGTATGACCCAAATCTTTGATAACCAAAAATATGAATGGTTAGGGAGCTAGGCCTGATTCAAGCCAAAAAGACAAAAAATGGCCTTTTTCAGTGCAAAAACAGGTTCAACTACCATAATCACCAACACAACTATTAATTACTTAAAAAACATGCATTTATAGAAGGTAGGTAGCAAAGGAAGTGCCCAAATAAAGAGAGACGAGAGAAAAACATTCGACCAGAAAGAGCAAAAAGACTGCTGCTGCGGTGGAATCAAACCCGGGTCTCTGCACCACCAGCAAAAACGGCCCATATATCGTATATATATACGGTCGGTCAAAGCCCATGAACAGTCATACGGAAACAATTACGGTCTGGAAATTTCATGTACGGTGCCATATATACGGCGTATCTAAATAAGCCATTTTTTCGTGTATATGGTTTAGATAAATCCTACATGTATGCATAAATATAAAACTGTAAAAACGCATAAAGTCATATATTTACAGCCCTGATTATAAGGCTGAAGGCTTGTCTTGTATTGTAAGACGTGAAGACGGGTCTTAATTAATGACAAGCTCTTGTACAGCTACCTAATGTACCAAATCAGGAAAAACACACGTGCTCATGAAAATTTCGTACAATATACAGGCTATGTTTGATCCAGGGAGAATTTGCAGGGAGATGTCTAATACTAGGTACTACGGTCGCACACAGTGTACAGTGTACACGTTAACTGGTCCAGCCAGTTCTACACATCTACCACACGGGCTTAACCACTCAGTGGGTGTAAGATTGCAACTCATGCACTCACACTCATTCATACACACATACACGCACAAACACATACAGGACCGAACCAAGGAGCATGTAGAGTGCTGCGTGCCTGCGCTGCAAAATGCGGTAGACGAAGCTTGTGCGAGGGCTCACTGGCTTGAGCAGCAGCTCCAGCAAGCCAGGGAGCAGGGGCACGAGCAGCAGCTTGCCGCAGCTGCTGCACACGAGGCGGCCATGGGTCGAATGCAGCAGGTGTGTGTTTGTTTGCTCACGCAATTGCACTTGTGAAGATGTGTGTTTGCATGTCTTCTTGTATGTGTGTGTGCGCGTTTGTGCGTGTGTGTGAGCATTTGTGTTTGCATGCGCTTGCATGCGCTTGCGCACGTGGCTGCACGATTATGAGCCCGTTGAACCGTGGGATGTCCGGAGCCTTAATATAGACAAAAAGATGGGAGTTTTTATTAAATATACGGCATTATGGCATACCTCTACTCTAACACATGTCCCATCGCTTCCGTCTCCCTTCTTAAGTATCAACCTGATTATTTATGCTGTCTGTTTAATAGAAATGGCAATGCTGCAATATTGCGCACGTTCCTCGCCCCTTTGTTTCTTTGCAACAACAATCCAACCACTCCCATGACTGCAGCTGCTGGAGGATAACTTGGTTCTGAAGAGCGAGCTCCGGAAGACAGTGCACGTCAGCCATACTACGAGTGAGTGTGTGTGTGTGTGCCTCTGTGTGCGTGTGTGTGTGTGCACTTTGGTGTCATTGCCTTGGTGTCATAGCAGCAACTTTGGCTAAGCATCACACAACAACTGCGAATGTAGGGTGTTGGTGAAGGAGGGCTTTGTAAGGCAGGAAAGAGGCTGTGAGAGGTGTGGAACAGAGCTTGTTTCCACGGGAAGTTTCTGTGACGTGATTGCTTGCTCATATGGCTGACATAAAGGGACAGGTGTAGAAAGACTTACTTCTCCTCCGCCACTTCATCCTCGTGGCATGCATGCAGATGCAAAGGTGGACGAAGTGAGGAAGCACCTGGGCCTCGGAAAGGAGGAGGCAGAGGCGTTTATCAAGGTGGATGACGGGTATATGTCTTGTTGAATGCTGCTGGTGATTGTAGCTGCAATCAGGAATGGCAACAGGCGTTTACTGTGATTAGGGCAGTGAATTACCGGGGAAGCATAAGTGTCATGCTTCATGCTTTGGATACTGATGGTGGCTCAGTGCAGGCAAGAGGCGTTCGGGAAAGTGCATCCTGTAACAAACGTTCTACACACTTACTTTCTAAAACACGTTGTACCATACAATTGGTGATCAGGGCAGTGAAAAGGGAAGGAGGTAGGGGCACTTGCACGGGTGGGTGGTGGAATACCTTGAGTGACCTGGCTAGAACCAGAGAACCTGAGCAGGCAAGCTGGATATTAATCCTTTTTGATTTGGATTTGGGATTGACATAACAGGAAAACAATTTGCTGATGTGCTTGACCATCCAATGCAACGCTCAAAGCAACAACACAGCCCAAAGGTGCAGCACCCATTCAATCAATGTCATGACATACCGCCTGATTAAGGTCAGGACGCACTGTGCTCATTTGTTTGATGCAGAGGTGTGGATTCGAACAAGGATTATGGAGTTGGCATTTCATCATGTTCTCATCACTGGCTATCTTTCACCCAGCTCCCAACCAAGTTGGGGCCAGCACCACATGTTGCTACTTAAAAAAATGTACATGGCAGGAATTGGACAGCACCAAAGCAGCAAACAGGGCACTACAAGCAGAGCTGGCCTCTGTATCTGCCGACAAGGCCCACCTGCAGCAGCAGTGCGACAACCGATCCTCTCACGCGCTCACGCTCATTGCAGATAACAAGCGCCTCGCACAACAGGTTCGGATATTAGTGGGGTACCGGCCCTGGGGCGTGTTGCATGTGTGTCTGTGTGTGTATGTGTCTGTATGTGTTTGTATGTGTGTGTACGTGTGCGTTTGTGTGCATGTGTGTGAGTGTGTGTATGTATGTATGTGTGTGTGTTTATGTGTGCGTGCCTTTGTGGGTGTATGTGTCTGAACACGCGCGCTTGTGTATTGTGTGTGCACATGTGTGCATGTCCTGGTCTGCGTGGAATATTAAAAGGGTGCACAAGCTGCCTGTTAATTCAACAAATTGTGTGCTGTAATGGGAGGACTTTAGTTCATCTTGGTCACTATCAACACCTTACCTACGCTATGCTTAGCTTTTAACTTTTGCGATGGCCTCCATTGCTTCCCTTTGTCTCCCTGTAGTAATTACATTTGCTCAACTTTCATAGATGTTTGCCCAAAGTTCCGTTCCCTGATCTTGCTGACAGAAAGCAAGGTACTCACACGGCAGCCCAAACACAAACAGGCTACTACAACCGTTTACTCGCTTTGTGATGGACATTTGTGTAAAAAACACAAACTTTTTTACAACTTGCAACCCAGGTCACAGAGCTCAGACAACAGCTTGTTAGTATGGACCAAGATTTGTGGCGAACCAAGCAGGTATCTAGTCGCAAGCACATAATGTTTTAGAATATAGTGGTGGACGTGTTCATGGGTTTCTCTAGTAGACAGGGCGTTCAACACATACAGAGTCCCTTGAAGTGAAAGGCACTTTTCCAACTGCGATAGAAAACATGTCCCCACGCGGAAGTCAGGCACACTCAGATGCGTTTTGAATTTGCCTATGAGACAACTGTACAGAAAGTGCCTCTTATCAGAGGTCTTTTAGTCTACGGTGACCAGTGCAAAATCTCATCAAATGCTGCAACAAAATTCCAAACACACTCTCACACACAGGATCTGGGGGCTGCACAGAAAATGGGCGTTAAGGTCACACAACGGCGTGAAGCTGCAGTAGCCAAAGAGCAGGTGGGGACATGCCGTAAGTCTTGTTTGACCTTTATCGCTGTATCGTTGCCACCAGAAGAAGTTCAAAGAAGTGGTGAACTGGCAAGCTCATATGCATCAATTGTTTACTCATGTCTGCATTTCACGCAATATCGTTTCTTGCCTCTTAGATTCTATTGTGTAAGGGAAAAAGCAGACAAGGTCTAGCGAGTGCGGATTCAATTATAGGAATGCACTTTGTTGCTTTCATGTTGGCAAGGGAAGCCTTATGCGATTACATAAATCACAGTGCGATTACATAATTCAGTGTGACTTGATTGCTGTCAATATACATTATACACCTTTAAAGCAGCACCTCCCTTGCCAATTTACGGCTACTACTAAAGTAATTTATGACTATGGAAATGGCAGTGCTTTCAATTTTGTTCCTTCGAACCTTTTCTTCTGTGGAAGATTTCAGTGTTCAATTTCGTTTCGTACTCATTTCCATCATGCAGGCCCGTCCGCAGTGGCAGGGCCTGCGCGAATCACCCTCCCAAGCAAAGCCGAGCAGCAACAAGTCTGATGGGGCTGCACGCCAGGCCTTAGAACATTTATATACGTCTACGAACAGGACTCCTCCAAGCAAATTGAGCAGTAGTGACAGGAGCAGCAGGCCCTCCTCGACTAGGAAGCAGGGGCGGGACACAGAAAACACGCCGCCCTCTCCAGCTGCAATCGATGATGAGCTGCGCAGTTTAGCTCTAAAAGAAGTCATGGCCTTCAGGCATCAGCACCAGCACCAGCAGCACCTCACCTCACCTGAACGGCTGGAGTAGTAAGTGTGTTACACACACATTGTTTGGCTGGGGCTGCGTTGCTCAGAAGTTTTGAGGCTAATTGAAAGGGGAAACACATTGCCGACTTGTGTGGTTGCGTGCAAGCGCTCGTTGAAGTTGTTCACATTATCACTCCTTATGGCAACATTATGCTATGAAGCTTCGTCCAGGATCGATGACAAGATTTTTACCTGTGATAACTTGTTGGAACTGACCGCCTTCTCTCCAATTTTGTAACTCTACTTCTCTTTCCCCTTTGTTTGGTGCCAAAGCTAACTAGCTCGTCATACCAGTTGGTGTCATTCACTGGCCGAATAGTGCTGCCAGACTGCTGCCCACATTTAACGACAAAAAAAGGTGTTTATACGCAAGCACTGGTACTGGACACGGTCCTTTTGATGGGTGTGTGATCCGGAGGGTTGCGGGCAGGCTTGGCCTGAAGTGCTCTCCTCCGTTCGAAGTTAGTAACTAAACTGGAAAGAATGCACCTAGTTTGGACAAATTTAGCAGCCCACTTATTGCATAGCTAATTATCAGAGAGCACTTTTGAGCTTAGAGGCAAGCTTCTTGACTCCTCTCTGAGTAATAAGATGTAGGTTTTGAGGGCTTTTATTCGAGCTTCCGTTCGGATGCCCCCTGAGGCATATATAGCGATGTAACCTTACCTTAGGTTTTGAAGTGTGAATGCCACCTTGTGACAAGGATCATCTAAAAAGGGATTGGATACTTGTCGAAGCGTCGAAGCTCCTATCTTTGTGCTGTCCTTCTCCGTGGCATTCTTCATAATATAAAAATGTGTGTACATCTATGGAGATGTAAATTCTAGCTTTATAATTTGGGGGCATGTGCTTAATTAGCTGTGGCGTGCAGGCCATTTTTTACCACAAATTCTTCATACCAACTCACCCACTGCATCAATCTGGAATATTTTTAATGGTTTATAATGGCTTATTAGAAAAAAAAATCACTGCAACAAAAATGGAAGAAAACGGCTGAGTGGTTGGTGTTTTATGAGGATTTGTGCCTTTTCCTGTGTGCATCCGACTCGTGGGGTTAAACAAGGTTGCCCCCTGTCTCCTCTGCTTTTTTCCCTTTATATTAACGATATTAACGACATTGATGAGGGTGTATCAGGTGCTATCACCGGAACCGCAAGTGTGCACGTCTCACACATGCTGTATGCAGATGATCTGACTTTGCTGACTAACGAGCCCCGTGATATGCACATCATGCTGAGTCGGTTGGCTGTGTATGCCAGGAATAAACATCTAATAGTCAACACTTCCAAGTCCGAAGTTGTGCACTTCAACTCCGCGGGTGAAAGTGTTCCTGTTTTTGATGTTGGCGGTGCCACCCTTCATCACAAAGATTCTTTTAGGTATTTGGGCATGGTTTTCTACAGGACCTTGAACATGGCTAAGTCTGCTGAACACGCGGCCCGTCCTTTTCTT
>Ga0307947_1003517_pt1 | contig 12580 bp, 11 predicted proteins | sample OrgLakmetagen232_FD_201840 | JGI IMG/M metagenome (GOLD analysis project Ga0307947, IMG submission 201840) | Saline water microbial communities from Organic Lake, Antarctica - #232 | ecosystem: Environmental > Aquatic > Non-marine Saline and Alkaline > Saline | place: Antarctica: Organic Lake...
GTATATATACGGTCCTGGCCAACCCTACATACATATAATACATATTTGCGGTATACATGTGTAAATAACACAATGTTTTCAGCCAGGTAAATTTCCATGTATATGGCCTTATACGGTATCTGTATGTGTGCACAGCTCTGGCCAACCCTATATGGAACATGTAAACCCTACCCCTAGAGCACCACCTGGGTCTATTAAGTCGATGCAATGGTTTGTTTGCAGCCAATGCAGTGGTTCGTTTGTTCATGGCCAATGCAGTGGCTTGTTTGGAGCACCACCTGGGCCAATTGAGCCAATGCAGTGGCTCCCTGGCTGGGGGGGTGTAGCTAGCTTGCTTGTAGCTAGCTAGCGTGCTTAGCTTAGCTGGTAGAATGCATGCACCCGATGCTGTGAACCAATGCTGCTCCCTGACTGGGGGGGTGTAGCTAGCTTGCTTGTTGCTAGCGAGCGTAGCTTAGCTGGTAGAATGCATGAAGTGTGCACTCATGGGAGACTCAGCGCTGGCACTTGCCATGTTTTAGTCCAAACTGTAGCGCTGTAATTCATTGCGCTGCCTCACCTGGAGGTCGGCGGGGAACAAATGTGAGGGCACGTCTGGAAGAGCTGCTGGCAAGGGGCGCTCGTACTGCGTGTGTGTCTGCATGTGTATGCGAAAGTGTGTTAATGAGTTTGTGCATGTGTGCTTGTATGAGTGCGTACATGTGTGCGCATCCGGTTTCATGTATTGCCTGTGCATGAGCATATTTACGTGCAGACACATGCTAATACATGTTGTGCATTCCCCAAGCATGCATACCTGCTGGCTCATCCTTATGCTGCATTCCATCTCCAGAGTTCGCCTGCGTGGGGCTAGATATTGCTGGTTTCCCCTCCTCGTTTGGAATACAAATGGGTGTCTTGTCAGTCAGGCATAATGGCTGTCATTCACCTTGTTTCGAGCCATGATGCCGGGCACATCCTGGATCTGCTTCTGATGGTCTTGCGATTGTAATGCCTCAAACCGCTGGACCACACCCTTTGCAAACTCCGCTCGCTCACTTTCATTTTCTTCCTCCTCCTCTAGAAATAAGCCAGATGAACCAGATTCATACTGAGAGGAGGAGGAAGGAGAGGAGGAGGAGGAGCCACGAGATGCGGCCATCATGTCTGAGTCTTGAGATGGCATCATGTCAGGGTTGATTAAGGATTAATTCATTCGTGATTACTGGGTGGCAGTCAAACGTTCCAATTAGATAATTAAAGACTGGGAAAGCTTCAGTTGAAGGGGGGGTTGGAGAAATTTCCAGCAGAATCCGGGCACTCGATTCGCTGTGACCCCTCAGAGTGAGTCCTTCCAACATGTTCCGATAAGTTAGTATACCTAAATCAAACTATCGGAACGTAAATAAACACAAACTTTTAGAACATGAACTTTATAAAATGAAAAACGTTAATAAACATGACGGGCAATACCGTAAGATCCTCCACCACAGTTGGTGAGGGAGAAGAACTGTGCACGAGGCTGCAGCGGCGGAGGAGTGCAGTAGCCGCAGACCCCCTTCATGCTCCTGTCTGTCCTGTCAGATTGCCGAGGGTGGCATGCTGGCAGAACAGAGCTTCTGGGCGCTTCAGCTGGGCCCCTGGTCATGCAGGGGGTCATCCACAGCATCAACCAGCAAGCTGGTGTCACGGGGTGAGTCATAACAGAGAGGCTGCTACATCGGAAGGGTTTGCACGTGCGGAAAGGAAACAGAGCTGTCCTTTCTTATTACAAAAAAACAATTTGCAGAAAACGTCAGCTGCTGCAGATTCGCAGATTCCAATGCATACAGAGTGTCCCAGAGTGTCATATGCACAATTGAGAGAGCACTAGGCACCACGGCTGCATTGTTCAACCTGGTTATCACTAAAGTTACATCATTAAATATGCCTCAAAGGGCATCTCAGCGGAAGCTTGGCAAAAGTCAACCTGGTGGTTATACTCTCACATGGAGAGACTAATGATAAGTGCCCTGTCTTTGCTGTAGGCCAGCAGCCTACCCCGGCAAAACCCCCAGGAACCTGGACCTCATGGGCACCTTACCAGCTCAAGCTTTCAGGTTGCTCTTGTACCTGGCTGCCAAGGAGGCTGAAGGTGGCGCGAGAACCTTCACCCACTTTTGTGGGTTATTGTGAGGGGTGGGCAGACGAACATGCACTCTGACTCCCAGGTAATTTCAGGGGTGACAATGTATAAGCAATTGCATTTAGAGGGTAACTCGTTTTACATTTCTGTTGCGCTCCTTACCGGAGCAGATCATGATTTTATTTTGCATTTAACATGTATGCCTGTTTATGATGATCAAATGTCTTTACACTCCAGCCTTATCCTGTTCATTCTCCCTTCTGTGTGACCCCATGCCACTGTCTGTGTGACTGGTGACATTTTATGCGACGCACAAATAGGCGAAACCCATTTGTGCCCAGAACATAAGCACTCTCAATTGCGTGTGTGAGAGAGAGAAAAAAAAGTGTTGTGGGGTGTGGGTGTGGGAGTTTGTGTACGTGTGCGTGCGTGTGTGTGTGTGTGTGCGCTTGCACGTCTGCGTGCGCGTGTGTCTGCATGTGTGTGTCTGTGTGTGTGTAAGGTGTGTGTGTTGTGTATGTCTGTTGTGAGAGCGTGTGCGTGGGGGGCCTCCACTCACGTCAGTCAACGCTCATCTGGCGCTCGTCTGTTGCGCCAGTTTCATTCCATTCAATGTACAAAATCCATCGCAACTCGAATTTTGTAAATCCATGCACCTAGTCTTGAGCTTGCATGGCAGTGCCGTGTGAGAAGTTTCCACTCCGGCCTCCTCCTGGCCCCGGAATTGGCAAGCGCACTCAGGAAAGTTCGCTGAACAATCCTGGACCATCGATTGCTGCCTTGGTGGCCCTGGTGGCCTGGCATAGAAAGACAGCTGCTGAAAGCTAAGGAGAAGCTGCCTTTCATCCACTGCACACTGTACTGTAGGCCACTAAAATTTGTTAGCCTCCATGAATGAGTTTTCTCGGCCTGCCTGTCAAGCGTCAGGTCCGGACGTGGGCGACCTGGTCCAGCAAAACCCTCCAAAACTCATTTCCAAAACTTTGTGCCCCCCCCCTCCCAGCGCGCAACCAACCCATCTCCCCACCCCTTGAACTCACAAGGCCCCCTAAATTACATACATTTATTTATAGTTCCTGACGGCTCGGGGCTTAGCCCTTGCGCGCAAGCAAGGGCTGCAACGCGCCACCATGAACTTTTGGTGTGAAAATGGTAAACCTAGGGGCTACGCTCCATGACTAATGTGAAATGGTAAACCTAGGGGTTACGCTCCATGACTAATGTGAAAATGGTAAAAACCTAGGGGCTATGCTCCATGACTAATGTGAAAATGGTAAACCTAGGGGCTACGCTCCATGACTAATGTGAAAATGGTAAACTTAGGGGCTACGCTCCATGACTAAAGTGAAAATGGTAAACCTAGGGGCTACGCTCCATGACTAATGTGAAAATGGTAAAAAACCTAGGGGCTACGCTCCATGACTAATGTGAAAATGGTAAACCTAGGGGCTACGCTCCATGACTAATGTGAAAATGGTAAAAACCTAGGGGCTACGCTGCATGACTAATAAGGCTTCGCCAGATTAGCTTAGTTTGGATTACAAAGGCATTCAACCTGGAATGGCTGCTCAACCTGTGAGAACGAGGTAAACCTCAAAACAAACCAAGTAAAATAAGGGCTGTGACGCAACTGGAAAATGCTAACCTTACAGACACAAGAAGAAGTAGGCAAAAACACATCAAAGTGTAGACGTGACTGATAAGGCTTTGCCAGAAATTGTAAATTGCTTCCATCACTCTTAAGAGGATGATATGAAGGCTGATATTGCTGTATCCTTAGGCTTTGAAGTTGCCTGTGTTGATCTGCCATTTTTTGGAGCTAGGACTCATATGTTTACTCATGAGCTCATGAGCCATGATCAGATGAGATGTTTTAAAAACAAGCCGATGATCTGGATCTTCAACAATGCCACTTTCCTCTTCTGGTACAGGGAAGCATAGAGGTGGCCCAATGCACTGAGGGTCTCGTGCACGGCTACCGTGCGGCTTGCTGCTGTATGGGAGCCAGGTCGTGCGAGTTGTGATTGAAGGTAACTCGCAAGGTCTTTTCTGTTAGTGATCACGCATTATTTACCACATGGCCGTGCTTTGACCAGCCTGGAGGCAGTCGTTTCCATGATCAATAGAGAGCTGAATTACTTTTTGAGGCAGTTGCTTTATGTCCGTGCTGTGCACCGCTCCTCTTTGTAGCAGATGCAAGTGCTGTAGTAGGTGTCATTTTTCACCTAGCTTTGTCCACCCTATCGTGTTTTTGCCTCATTCAGACAGAGAACAAAAAGAGAGTATTTCTGTGCAAGAATGACCCCCAACTTGCTTCATGGCTGTTTTGTGCAGGTCACATGGATTTGCGGCTTGCGTTGTCTGCTGGCTGCGGCTACGTCATGGGCACGAGGGCGGCAGGGCGACAGCTGATGGGCACAAGGGCAGCAGGGTGACAGCTGATGGGCACGAGGGTGACAGCTGATGGGCGACAGGTGATGGGCACGAGGGCGGCAGGGCAACAGCCCTGATACTCCGGTAGGATCCGGAGGTCCACCTGTACGTCCAGGAATGAAGCGTACCTAGCAAGAGGCTTTAGGCAGTGGTCATCAAGCTTTGTATCATTTAGGTGTATGCATTGAGTTGAGCTTGGGTTTGAGACACTGCTCCTTTGAGCAGGCTGAACAACAAAATGCATATGGTCCCATAATTTAGTCCCAACAGCATAATCTTACGGTATCTTTCCAGACATTGCTTTTAAAACTTTGGTCCAGTCGTCCTAAACCTTTCCTTTCTTCTGTATTTATTTGTTATGTTTCCAGGCCGTTTTTTAATCCTAGAAAGATGGTTCTATTTCGCTTGCATCGTGAGATGCATAGGGCTCTGTCATTATTACCAAAGCTGAATACACATACACTTTGAGCTGCATTTCTCAGTCACGTTGTCAGAAAACGTTGCTCAGATATAACGCTCACTGGTTCCGTTTCAGAAGTTGGTGTCGACAAAACAAGCTTTCTTTCTTTCTAGCTGATCCAATGCACGTTGCTATGTTTCTGTCAAATCTCTGCGTTTTGCTCTCAGCCGGGGTTTGACCTACTCTACAATCAAAGCAGCAAGCGCATCCATCTTTACCGCGCACAACATGGCTGGTTTAGATGATGTGACCAGCCACTCCTTTGTTCAAGCGGTTTGATCCTGCGCACAGAGGTCACTTTCCTCTGCTGGAGGCCAATTCAGAATTGCTCCCTTGTCTCTTGACCTTTGTACAATAACAGTCTCTTTCCTGCTTCAGCCGTATGCTAAAGAGAGAGTTGTGTTCTCCAAGGAATAAAAAGAATGGAGAAGGGAAGCACAAACCGGAGAATGCAGAAAGTGAGAACATCTCACTTAATGCTACACTTCAAGAACCTGAGTCCAGGTGTTCCACACTGAACTCATAAGTTCTTTTTAGTAACGCATGATCAGGACAGCTCTATCGTTTTCGTGATTGCCATTCTTGTTTGTTTGAAGATAGTTCTCTTATATGTTTGTGGCTCATTTCTTCTTGTGAGACACCACTGTCCCTATGGGCTGCACTTAAATTTGCACTTCAGCTGCTAAAGCGTTTGGGCGCCACAGGCCCCCCACCGAATTCTTCTTGAATTGCACCCAAATTTGCAGCAGCAGGAGAGGCCATCATGTGAAAGTTTCTGCTCAATAGCAAAATATAATCATATTATTATTATTGTTTGTTGCGCTTTGGGTGGGTAGGTGTCCTAATTTCACCAGCCAATCGCCATCTGCCAGAGTCTCACGCTGTAGGCCATCCTTGTAACCCTTGTAACCCTTGGTGACCTAAATCAATGTGGCACGTTTAGGGTCAGAGGAACGAGGCGTCGAGCCACCTTTGAGGTGGATCCTATTTGATTTCGCATTACCAATTCTTATTTGAGAATACCTAGCAATCCTTGTTCAGACACAGACGTTTGCTCTGAGAAGAAAGTTTGTTGGTTTACAACAACAAGTCAGTGCCCAAGTGGTTAACGCTTTTCGCACAAATGAACACAACTATAATCCAAGCAAAAAGCATCACTACAACGAAACAGAGTATACAAAGAAAGCTAACCCTAAGTCAAAAGCAGGGCCAGCATTGCGTTTACAGCAGGGGCTCCTCACACTTCAAAGGTCCCAAATGACATCATAATTGTTTGCAAATTTTGCCACGTCAATGGAAACGCATACCTGAGCGTACGTTATTATGACTGTCAAATCCCATCCCAAACAAACAGCACAAAGTAGAACAGCTGGAAGTCTGTTAAGTTGAAAGTCTGTGCTAACTGGGATCAGGACCAGCATGCTAAAGTGCAGACTCTCCCACAACCTCACTGTCAACACAGCAGTGACAAACTACAGCAGTAATGCGCTGTAACCCGAATCTGACGCACATCACTCACTGTCAACACAGCAGTGACTAACTACAGCAGTAATGCGCTGTAACCCGAGTCTGACACACATCACTCACTGGATCACACAAACTCTTCTCCCATCGAGCCGGGCATAAGTAAGACTGCCTTAACGAGCCAGCAGCAAGGTGCACGCGTTGGTGGAGGCATGCGGCTGGCAAGCAAGGATCCAAAAATGAAAGCAGTAATAGTATTGGGTACAAACCTTCTGCGCAACTACAAAAATGTACACGCAGCCCCTCATCTGCTCAAGTTACTGAACGCACGTGTATAGGGTTAGCCAAAACCATATATATACGGTGTGTATACGGTTGTTTTGGCAGTGAAATCACCAAATGTATGGTCATATACGGTGTAGATAAAGGGTTCTGGCCAACCCTATACGTGTGCAACTTTACGAAGTAAGGAGCTCATACCGCATCATGACCACATTGATTCGATACCACATCATGACCGCATCATGACCACACCAATTCATGTCAGCATCCGTCGTCAAAAACCCGGTCATCCTTAACTCAATGGCGCTGCTACGGGTACTCCACCGACAACCAAGCTGGCTACACCCCCTCCCGAGAGTAAAGGAACGGCTTCGCCTCGTAAGCTCTCCAGCAGCTCAAACGCAGCGATCTGTAGAGAGGATGGGATAGGGTTTAATGCATGAACTGCCCGCCGCTCGAAAGCAGGCAGAAAGGACGATTAAAAGTAATACATTGCCATTATCCTTACGAGGGTATGTGCTGTATGCATTGTGTGTGCAGTACAAAGCACACCGTGTGTGTGTATGTGTGTGTGTGCGTGTGTGCTTGTGCGTGTGTGTGTGCTTGTGTGCGTGTGTGCGTGTGTGTGTGTGTATGTGTGTGTGTACATCTTCTACACATTGACTTGCCCGTTCTATGGGGCACGCCACACAATCATGCTCATGAAATAAATTCCAATAATTAGGAGCCACCCAAGATTGATGTCACAGCCTCTTCCAATGAGACAATGCACGTACACACCTTATTAAGCCATCCTGCCACTGGATCTGGACAGCATAAGATTAATGTCACAGCCTCTTCCAATGAAACAATGCACGTACACACCTGATCAAAGCCATCCTGCCACTGGATCTGGACAGCATAAGATTAATGTCACAGCCTCTTCCAATGAAACAATGCACGTACACACCTGATCAAAGCCATCCTGCCACTGGATCTGGACAGCATAAGACTGATGTCACAGCCTCTTCCAATGAAACAATGCACGTACACACCTGGTTAAAGCCATCCTGCCACTGGATCTGGACAGCATAAGATTGATGTCACAGTCTCTTCCAATGAAATAATGCACGTACACACCTGGTTAAAGCCATCCTGCCACTGGATCTGGACAGCATAGTTGCCAAGAGGGTTGATGGATTCCGGGGTCACGTCCTCTGGGATGTCCGCAGGGTTTATTGTGCGTGCCCCTGCGTGTTTTGAGTGATTTTGCATGCACTTGCGTGAGTGAGTGCGTCCCAGAGTGCTTGAACGTGAGAGTAAAGGGGCTTCTGTGCCTGTTTGATGAGTACGTTGTGACTGTGTGAGAGTATGTTGTGAGAGTATGTTGTGACTGTGTGAGAGTGCAGACGCCCCTGTGAATAAGACAGTCAGTACATCTACCCAATGTTTAACAAACTCAACCCCTTGCGTGTGAACGACTCAACAGACCCTTGCGTGTGAAATATTTAACAGACCGTTTAAAGGCGTGTGAACAATTCAACAGACCTTTGCGTGTGGAATATTTACCAGACCGTTTAAAGGCGTGTGAACAATTCAACAGACCTTTGCGTGTGAATGATTTAACAGACCGTTTGAAGGCGTGTGAACGATTCAACAGACCTTTGCGTGTGAAATATTTAACAGACCGTTTAAAGGCTTGTGAACAATTCAACAGACCTTTGCGTGTGAAATATTCAACAGACCGTTTGAAGGTGTGTGAACGATGCAACAGACCTTCGCGTGTGAACAATGCAACAGACCATTTAAAGGTGTGTGAACGATGCAACAGACTATTTGAAGGCGTGTGAAATATTTAACAGACCGTTTGAAGGCGTGTGAACGATTCAACAGACCTTCGCGTATGAACGATGCAACAGACCATTTGAAGGTGTGTGAACGATTCAACAGACCTTCGCGTGTGAACGATGCAACAGACCATTTAAAGGCGTGTGAACAATTCAACAGACCTTAGCGTGCGAACTATTCAACAGACCATTTCAGGGCGCTTTGGTCATCAACGCTGTGGAGGATCATTGAAGTTTGACGAGCAGGTAGTCTGTATGATACAATAGTGCTCCTGATTGCTCCCTGCTGCCTGACTTGCTTCGCACAGGCCATCCAACTTTCAGAAACAAAAGCCTTGTTGAAGCAACACCCTTCTTTCTCGTTTCTGTGGTGGGGGAGCTCTACAGTACTCAGCACCAAAAGGATCCTTAACCAATTTTACTTTGGAAAGTGGCGCGTTACCATGATGATCTGTAGTAGTAGCATTTCTTATTCCTTTATCTGAACAGCTGACGACTGTCTTCTGCGAGTTGGAGCAACCGCCTTTGACTCACATATTGCAGCATTGCATATGTTTTGAGTTGGCATGTTCATACGGTATACACAGGTTGTCTTAAACAGTCGTAATCGCACGGCCATACACAGTCGTAATAATCACACAGCCATACACAGTCGTAATAATCACACAGCCATACACAGTCATAATAATCGCACAGCCATACACAGTCATAGTAATCGCACAGCCATACACAGTCATAGTAATCGCACAGCCATACACAGTCATAATAATCGCACAGCCATACACAGTCATATTAATCGCACAGCCATACACAGTCATATTAATCGCACAGCCATACACAGTCATATTAATCGCACAGCCATACACAGTCGTGCTCGCACAGCCATACACAGTTGTGCTTGCACAGCCATACACAGTCGTGCTCGCACAGCCATACACAGTCATAATAATCGCACAGCCATACACAGTTGTGCTCGCACAGCCATACACAGTCGTAATAATCGCACAGCCATACACAGTCGTGCTCGCACAGCCATACACAGTCGTGCTCGCACAGCCATACACAGTTATAATCATCGCACAGCCATACACAGCTCTGGCAGGCCCAAGCACGACACACACCCACCTGTCCATTCGTTGATGGAAGAAGCTGAAGTGTCGTTGCGGCGCAGGGTGGCGGGGGTGAGAGCAAACTCCTCTGAGCCTGGTAACCTGTGTGAGTGTGTGTATTTGTGTGTGTGTGTGTTTGTAGGTGTGTGTGCATGTGTGTGTGTGTGCCTGTTTGTGTGTGTTTGTGTCCAGGAGCGTAAGAGTGTGTGTAACGTGTTTGTGTGTGTGACATGGTACACGTGCTGTGTGTGTTTGTGCTTGACGTACATACGTGTGTGTACGTGTGTACCCGTTTGTGTGCACCTTTGCATTTGTATTCATCACAAGTTTTGCCCAATGCTGTTCATTGCAGTGTGTACGGCAGCGCCAAGCGTTTGGAAGACACACAGTATGGCGTGATGTCCATTGCTGTGTAATGAATGCAGTTCTCAAATGTCCCTCAAGAACAGCTGCTCCTTTAACGTGCAGGTTCTAGGTTTGGGATGCAGCAAGGTGAAACGGAATCACAATTAATTAACGTCCTCAAATCATGTGATTGACATAAGAATACACTGCCTGAAAACAATAGAGTCATTTATCTTAACCGCACTTCTTGGCTGCACGCAGCATACCTGCGCAGACACGGCTCGCACACAGACGTTGCAATTGCGCAGACGTGGCTCCCACACTGACGTTGCATTTGCGCAGACGTGGCTCCCACACAGACCTGACCTTCACACAGACACGGCTTGCACACAGACGTTGCACTTACGCAGACGTGGCTCCCACACAGACGTGACTTTCACACAGACATGGCTCTCACACGGACGTGACTTTCATACAGACGTGGCTTCAACAAAATATAGCTTTCACATGGACGTGACTTTCACACAGACTTAGTTTTCACACAGAGGTGACATTCACACAGACATTTTGTTTTCACACAGACGTGGCATTCACATAGACATGGCTTTCACACGGACGTGACTTTCATACAGACGTGGCTTCAACAAAAGAATGACTTCCACACAGACGTGGCTTCAATAAAAGAGTGACAATTACACAGACGTGACTTTCACACAGACGTGACTTTCACACAGACGTGGCTTCAACATAGTAATGACTTTCTCAAAGACGCGGCTTCAACAAAATAATCACTTTCACACAGACGAGACTTTCACACAGACGCGACTTTCACACAGACGCGACTTTCACACAGACGTGGCTTTTACACACAGAGGCGGCTCAACACATACAGGAGAAACCTACCGTACAATCATGGCATGCTGGCCCTGGTCGTAGGCCACCTTGGGAACCTTACTGGCAGATCCCGTCTGCAGCAGTAAATTGAAACAAAACCCAGTGTATTGAGGTGCTGTACGTCTGCAGTTTTAGGGATAGCTCTCCATCTCTCTAGCCCTCTATCTTTCTCTCTAGGGATAAGTGGTATAGTGTTGGTGGAATTTGGCTGCATTGAGTAGTACGCAGTGTGCATCTGCCCTGTGTATATGTGTGTGTATGTTGCTAAAGGTGATACATCGACAAATTATGTACACACACCTGCACACACAATGTAAACCATGTCAACCTGCAAGCTTCACATATTTGCAGGTGTGTTTTGCATTACCTATGTTTGTAGGTCATAATTGTGTCCCTAGCTCAAAGAGTGCACCAAAAGTTGACATGTTCATTATAAAGAACAGGACACAAGCAATGTGCTCATGTAATTCCCATACTGAACATTTTAACGTACCAAAATATAAATATGCTGTTTGAGTGTACGCTTTCTGACCCCATCCCACATTCCCCATCACACATACAACCACACCTACACCCACACCCACACCCACACCCACATTCACACCCACACCTACACTCACACCCACACCCACACCCACATTCACAATCATGCCCAGCCCCACCCCCACACACTCACCCACACCCACATCCACACCCACACCCACACCCACACCCACACCCACACCCACACCCACATTCACAATCATGCCCAGCCCCACACCCACACACTCACCCACACCCACATCCACACCCACACCCACACCCACACCCACACCAACACCCACATCCACACCCACACCCACACCCACACCCACACCCACACCCACACCCACACCCACACCCACACCCACACCCACACCCACACCCACACCCACACCCACATTCACAATCATGCCCAGCCCCACCCCCACACACTCACCTGCGCACTCATCTTGGCCACTTCCCGCACCACAGAGGCCCCTAGCTCCATGAACGCGACAGATGTGGCGCAGGTTGGGTCGGCAACGACCAAAGGCTTTCCACCTGCGGGAGGGAGGTATGGGAGGAGAGTGTGTGGAGGATCATGGGGGCAGTTCTGTAGGGAAAATGAGACAGAGGTGAGAGAGGAGAGTGTGTGGAGGATCATGGGGGCAGTTCTGTAGGAAAAATGAGACAGAGGTGGGAGAGGAGAGTGTTAGGAGGCTGTGAGACAGAGGTGGGAGAGGAGAGTGTGAGGAGGCTGTAAGAAAGAGGCGGGAGAGGAGAGTGTGAGGAAGCTGTGAGACAGGAGCGGGAGAGAAGAGTGTGAGGAAGTTGCGAGACAGAGGTGGGAGATGGGAGTGTGAGGAGGCTGTGAGACAGAGGCGGGAGAGTGGAGTGTGAGGAGGCTGTGAGACAGAAGTGGGAGAGTGGAGTGTGAGGAAGCTGTGAGACAGAGGTGGGAGAGAGGAGTGTAGGAGGCTATGAGAAAGAGGCGGGAGAGTGGAGTCTGAGAAACTGTGAGACAGAAGTGGGAGAGTGGAGTGTGAGGAGGCTGTGAGAGAGGCGGGAGGGGAGAGTGTGAGGAGGCTGTGAGAAAGAAGTGGGAGAGAAGAGCGCGAAGAAGAATTGAGAAAGAGGTGGGAGAGAAGAGGAGGAGGAGGAG
>Ga0307947_1003518_pt1 | contig 12578 bp, 13 predicted proteins | sample OrgLakmetagen232_FD_201840 | JGI IMG/M metagenome (GOLD analysis project Ga0307947, IMG submission 201840) | Saline water microbial communities from Organic Lake, Antarctica - #232 | ecosystem: Environmental > Aquatic > Non-marine Saline and Alkaline > Saline | place: Antarctica: Organic Lake...
AGAGCTCACACACTCTCTCTCTCTCTCTCTCTCTCTCTCTCTCTCTCTCTCTCTCTCTCTCTCTCTCTCTCTCTCTCTCTCTCTCTCTCTCTCTCTCTAGCCAGCTAGAGCTCACTCACAGGGCAAAAGCAATATGTATGAAGGGTGTGATAAGAAAGGTGCTGTGGCAACTCCTCATAGCATGCAGGAAGAAAAAACGGAGCAGAGCCATTGGAATATCATCAAAACCTACCGCAGAAATAGAAAAAGGACAAACCAAAAGAGATCAGGAGGGCTGCAGGCTGGGTCAAATTCTGTTCCTGATGAAACTGTGCACGCCTCTGCCTCCAAATCATCTAATGCCTGTTGACATACTTTCTGCCTGTATAAACTTTTAAAAGTAAAAAGGACACTACGTGGCTCTGCGCCCATGGGGCGGTGCAGATCCTAGAGAAGCAGCATGCTGTCCTACATCATGCTGGTAAGTGTAATTTTTTTGCTTCTACTGCACCATTTGGGGAAACAGGGGGGGAACAAATGGTGAAATTCACCGAATTCCTCGCACCCATATTCAACCACTACAGCTTGCTCCATCTTAAAACATAAGCCACATGCAGGAAATCATGTGCGCACGTGCAACAACAGCAACCCACCTGTGATTCCAGTACATGGAGCGTATGGGGTCCGCCACCATCAGATGGTTCAGCAGGACCACCGCAGACTGGCTTGCTCTGACCACTGCCCCCCGTAATATAGCCTCATGCGAGGAGGGCGATGCTACTGCTTCTCCACCACCACTCGCAGCAGCATAAGCACTCTGCACGCTGGACTGCTCCCCTGAAGTTGATGACGGTGCAGGAGTACACTGGCTGGTGCTGTGCTGTGCAGAGCCCGCTACGGTGGCGGCCACGTGCTGGGCAGCTGCCAGGTGCGCGACGTGCACGTAAAATTTGGACAGTGTTTCCAGCGCAGGGGGGCAGTTGGGGCACTTTAGCAGGGAGTCTGAGCAGATGGAGTGCACCTACAGAAGCATGTAGTTGAGCATGGCAAGTTGGGAATCATGCGTTGTAAGTTCGCGCCAAAGTTCAAGAGCTTATAGTATTCACCTTTACTAGTTCAACCAGTGAGAGACACGGTGGTGATAGAGCAACTGATCTATGCAAGCTGTTTTTCCGTTTTGATCAGCAATGTGCATACTTCACAGCCTTGCAGCTTTCTGAACAAGACAGAACATGGCAGGTTTATACCAAACTGGAACTGAAGGGCTCTATACTATGACACATTAGACATTCGAGGTAACTAGGTAACTTTGCTGTTCGACAGGAAATCGGTATATCTTTCCGTTCAACACCACCCCCACCTTAGTATGGAGGGCCATGTCATGGGAGGCCATCCCAGGAAGACGAAATAGGCCGTGCAAATAGTTCCATGCACTCTCATTTCGGGACGCGAGGGCGACCTACGGCACGAAAGCGGGAGGAGATGGAAAGATTGCTCAATCGTTTCACCCACCAGGATTGCTGGGAAGGTAGGAGGTCATAAGTCGTCTGAACTTGATTTCTGGCCGTTTCAGAACATAACGAAAAGTCCTCTAGCTAGGAGGTCTGGATAATTATATAGTACACTTTAAACTGCAGCTATGTCACAAAACTTTGTGGCATACTTGGTACACCGCACGCCCACACCTTTGAAGACACGTATTCCAGCTCACGTGTCACTAACGCCTGCAGTGGGGTGGACGCTTGCATCTGATGGTCTGGCTGTGGTTGGGCGTGCTCTTGCTGCATTTGAGGTGGCAGCTGCTGCTCCTGCCGCTGCTCCAGCTGCTGCTGCTGGTCAGCAGCTGGCAGCAACTCAATGCTGTCCGCTGCCAGCTTATGCTGCAAGACAAACGCGCGCTGGTTCCACGCAGAGTTGTTTCGCACGTCGCTGGAGATCATGTTCTCAGAGTACGCCAGCTCCTTGTCCCACAGGTGGCCCCCGAAAGCCTGCAAAAAGCAGGTTGCACAGGATTGTACACAGGCAGCAAAAGATCATGACAAAGATAATAAAGGTAGTAAGTAGAGGTCAAAGGCACGGTAGGCGGGTTGCGAGGGAGGAAGAAGCTGGTGTTAAGTATCCCCTGATCTCCACTACTTAACTTATTTGGACATGTGGTAGCGCGTGTGCAGACCAAAGGCATGCTATCCTAACTTCACCTTACCTGCCTCATTTCAATGACGCGTGATTCTGCAGCCAAAGGTTACCTTCAACATATCTCACACACACACACACACACATACACGCACACACGCACACACACACCTTCACAATGGCCTGTCGATGCGCCCAGGCGTGGTAATTCTTTTCATCCTCAGCCAGGGCTTGGTCAGCCACAGACAGTTCCCTGTCTGCAGCCACAGGCCCCAAAGCTAGGGCACACTTTCTCCTGTGGTTCCACAGCTGGTAATTCTTGGCGTTCTTCTGCGGTGGTGCAGACATGACGAGAGGTCCATGGAACACGTGCAGGTGAGTGAACACGTATCATATCAGCTTGCTGGTATGCTACACTCTGAACTGCGTGCAGCAACTGCACCATCACAAAGTCCTCCCATGACCATTTGAATTGCAGCCTGCAATTCGTAAAAATGTCACAAGCAATCAGCCTGGCCCTCTTGGTAGTTGCACTGCATATACGGTGTTGTTAGCAAGGAAATTACCATACATACGGTCATATACGGTCCACATAGGTATACGGTTCTGGCCAATCCTACGATTACGGCAGCAATTGCTGATGGATACAGCAGCTGCCACCATCCTCTCTCACGACAGCACACATGACAGCCACAGCAGGAAAGAAGGTGCAATTTAATTCGCCCAACCATCTCACTCCTCCCCCTCCAAACCAATTGAGCAAATGCTGCAATTAGACATCCATCCATCAATTTTCCACACTTTTCCACACTTTTCCTCTAGATGGTCAGATGGGGACGTTCCGTCATTCACCCCCCTTCCTTCTACCCCCTTCTTCCCCACACCCACCTGCATGATGGCATCGGTAAAAGCGTACTCCTTGGTCATATCTTGGTTCAAAGCACACAAGCATGCCCAGCGCCACTGCCAGGCTGTGTAGTCTGCCTGGTTCAGGCAGATCATCTCCTCTGTTAAGGCGAGGGCGCGCGCACTTTTTTCTCCCTGGACAGGAAGTTTTGATGCAAAATCAAAGAACTGAGCTTGCGTTGGGTTTGTCCTGTGTCTGTGTATCAGGTTTAATGAACTCTTATAGGCTGCAGTCAGTCTTGATCAGTGCAGTCAGCCTTGACCGGGATGAAACTGTGAAAATCCTCTACTCACAGTTGTTGCACAGTTGTTGCAGGACGTACAATGCAAAATTTTATCATGTTGATAGATGAAATCTGGCTGTTAAAATCACCTAGACACAATCAATGAAGCTCTGTTGTATGTTTGGTGTAGATACAGAGCACGGCTTTCAATTCAGTTGCCACACCTTTTCCATGATAGCCCTGAAGTACGCCAATGCCTCTCTGTGCTGCTCAGTGTAGTGAATGGCCACCACCTGATTGGACGGGTTACGGAAATGAAATGCGTATGCAAGATCAAGTTTCCCCTCCTCATATGCAAGCCCTAATCATAATACTCTGTAAACTCCAATCATAAGCTGCTTGCTGGCGACTCCTGCAGAGAAGCCAACAATCCCAAGAACAACGCGACTTAGCAGCTGATACAAGAAAAAGAGAAAAAGAGAGGTTGACAAGCGTATGGTGTATGCACTTTTTATGGATCACTACATTCTTCAAATCCTACGGCTTGCTCCAGCGGCCTGTGCATCCTCTGGCGGACTTCATGAGCACCTCATTCCCTATACCTTCCTGCCGTCGTCCACTTCCAAAGGTTGCACATCCTGCCACTCTCCTGCCTCAGACTTGGGTAAGCAATCCAGCTCCTCCATGCTGCTGTCCGAGCTCATTATGCAAGCAATACTCAGAAGTGGGTGTGCCGAGGGGCTTCAAACTTCCAACTGAGGGGAATGAAAGACAGAGGAGGCAGGGGGCCGTGCTGGGATCAATTGTTTTGGCTTGATGGAAATGTATGTGCATCTATTTCTGCACAAGTGAAACCCATAGTAGCTGGCAGTATTCCTTTTCATGTGTCCCATACACACCTGTCTTGCTTCAGTTCCTCTACCACTTCCTTCAGCTGTGTGAGTGCCTGCGCGACTTGCTCTGATGACAAGGAATGGAAAAGGTGCCAAGTAAAACCCTCTGATGATGACAACTCTTCGACAGTCAACATGCACGCATGAACATGAGCAGACGCGCGTGGATGATTTCCGAACGCAGACTTCCAATACCTTGTTCCCTCGCTTTGCTAGGATCTGGCAAGTTAGCTGCATGGCAATAGCAGCAGCACACGTAGTGGTTGATACCTATATAGAGGAGAGATAGCTAAACGAGCACTGCAATGCATGCACATGACAGATACAGTTAGCGCATGCACATGTATGCACTGACACTAGATACCACACCTTGATTCTGGAAGCCTGGTTGCGGAACAGGCTGCACGTCTGGAAACAGGTTAGAGCGGGTTGACATCAAATCAGCAGAATGGAAGTCCCATTAATGTAAAACACTTTTATTATTATCGGAGATAAATAATTTGGACTCCGCAGCCTAAGGTATCATCCTTTTAACGTTACTTGTTGGCATAGCTGTTAAGCATGATAGTGCAGAAGGGAGGAGTGTGTTGCTCCCATCAACAGCAGCATGCAGATTCATTTCGCTTTTCAACCAAGCAGCTCGGCCCTGCGTTTCCTGGAAGAGCGCGTGCCCAGGCATTAGGCAATATACAGTGCAAAGCAGCTGGCAAGAAAGGTGAGTACTTCTACTTTGGGTTGTGTGGTTCACATTTGTGTCTGCACATCTCCAAGCCCATAAATTATCCCCCTCTCCCGATATCCAGGCTTTGGCAGGAGCAACAAGGTGCTTGATACTGATGTTGAGGAAACAGGATTACCCAAGCGCAGGCTGAAGAAGCGAAACATCAAGCCTTCACAACAGGTAAACAGGAGTGACGTGCCACGCTGATGTCGGTCTTTGTAGGAGGCTGTGTCAGCTTCCTTCAGTGCTGTGCATGCATCCTCAATTTCTCACGTGTAAAAGCAAGTGCGAGTGCAAAGCACAAATGAAGCAGCGCAGCGTAACAACCGACACATCCGCAGGAGCAACAGGAGGCAGGCAGGAATCAGTCCTTTGAGGCGGCATTGGGCCAGGCGCAGGAGGCAGAAGACCGTGGGACGGATGAGGACTTCACCCAGCGCCTGCAGCAGTTGAAGATTGAGGGCCGGGAGAAGAAGGGGAGCTTGGCCAGCAGCGGCAGCACAGCAAAGCAGGACGCGAGCAAGCTGTTGCAAGCCCCCGTGGCCGCGTTTGATGCAAAGCCAGAGGATGACATTTATGCCAACCCGCCCTCCATCACGGATACGCTGATGGGCCAGCTGAACTCAGACGTCAGCGACCCCTCCCTCAAGTCTGCACAGTTTGGCCCCAACCAGGTGGCTGTGGCAGCCGGCGCGATCATCTTTGGTCTGGTGTTTGTGCTGGTGTCTGGAGGGGACATCATGCCCAACAACCGCTTCAAGGGTGTCCGGCCAGCACAGGATACGCCTGACTCTGTTGAGCAGGGCCTGCTTAAGGGCGCCATCTCTCAGCTGGAGCAAGATCTGAACGAGGACCCCAATGACGCCCAGGCCTCGGAGCAGCTGGCCCTGGCCTACGCCAGGCTGCAGCAATTTGACAAAGCGTCCCAGATCTTGGAGAAGCTGGTGGCGCGCACGCCGAAGGACCCTGATGCGTGGCGGGTGAGTCGTGTTGGCGCCTTTCACATTCAGATTTGGTTAGCAACTGGATGAGGCTCTGTCGCCCACCTTCACATCTCAGGCGGCCTACACGTTTTTATTTTGGTGCTCCTCACATTTGTGTGTTAACGAGCCAGAGCTGTGCTGAGTAAACTGCTATTGTTGTGCGTGAATGCGTGAATGCATCGCATGTTTGTTGATGTTGACTTTGACCCTTCTTTCTCACAAACATGTTTTGTCTTTGCGCTGCATCTGCTCTTGCAGTTACTAGGAGAGACGGACCTGCTGTCAGAGCGCTCTCAACCTGCTGTGGCAGCCTACAAGCGGGCAGTGCAGCTCAGAGACAACGACATGCAGATTGCTACAGGGCTGACAGACGCCTACATTGCAAACGGACAGCAGGTGCAGTTGGGCAGCTTGTGGGTGTTGGTCATTATTGGGTTGCACTTGGGTTGCGCTTGGGTTGCAGATTTCATTGGCAGCATTGGCAGCATTGGCAGCATTGTGGGTGCTGAGGTTATATCGGAGGACTTGCACACCATTGGCAAGCAAACGCGTTCGGTGTACTGTTGCTGCTTGTTGTAAAAAAAAGGCTCTGGACTGGCCCCTTTTTCTCTGCTTCTCTTCAGACACTGAATCCATGGGCTCTTTCAACCTGAAAATGATGTCAAACCTAGAGAGTTGGCCAGTTCCATCTAATAGTACTTATTGTATGGAGCACATACAGACTTTCTTACACAAGAAACATGCACGAATGGTACCATTATACAGATTTGTCCAATCCTCCATCTTGACTACTAGTATTTAGCAATGCTTCTCACGGTGGGGCAATAAAATAGCTTTTTACTCTGGAATTAAGCAATGCTTCTTATGGTGGGGCAATGAAATAGCTTTTTACCTTAAATGAGGTCAACCTTAATGGTGCATCTTATGTTATTTGCAGCTCCATGTATGCAGCCGAAGTGTATTTACCCATGCCACATTTGCAGCTCCATGTATGCAGCCGAAGTGTATTTACCCATGCCACATTTGCACGCTGAAGCAACCGCCCAGCCTGCCCATCCTTCTCTACGCAAACCACCCATACTTTTCGTTCTTGCTTAAGCACGATATCACACACACACACACAAACACACATACACATACACACACAGGTATTCTCAGGGTGCTGCGTACGATTCAATGCATGTAAATACTAGTAGTTGGTCATATTGGTTGTTCATTTGCTTGTAAGTACTAGCTGGTCATGCTAGTTGTTGTTCATTCCCTTCCTACCATCCCCACCCCCTCCCCCAGGCAAACGCTGTGGAGTATCTGTTGAAGCTACGTGCGCGTGCTCCTTCCATCTCGGCTTGGGGTGTGCGTGCCACAGACTCACGCCCCACCCCTGCTGCTGCCACCACTGGCACTAGCACCAGCGTGACTTCACAAAGTTCAGACAGCACCACGCTGCAGCCGAGCGCAACCGCACAGAGCTCAAAGAGTGTGGGGGAGAGCAGTAGTGAGAGTAGTGAAGGGAGCGCTGTGGAGGGCCCTTCCACATCCGGGGCCACCACTACCACTGCAACTGGGGGCAGCAGGTGGGACCTAAGGTTATTGTTTTTAGTTGCTGTTTTTTGCATTTTGGATAGAGAGGGCCATGCTGCTCAAGTACAGAGTCGCTGGCATGCATGTTAAAACGGTCACGACACTTTTTGGCTTCCTGCATGTCGTCCAGCTTTGGTGAAAGGATATAGGAAGGCTTTCTGGCTTTCTGCATGTCGTCGAGCTTTGGCGAAAGGAAATAGGAAATGTGACAAACCGTCCCCCCATTCTTTTGCCCCTGAAATCGTTGTGATAATGCTTCTTCTCTAAGGTTGTTCCAATTGTGTGAAAATCATGCACAAGTACCAAATTTATACACAAGTACCAAAATCATACACAAGTACCAAAATCATGCACAAGTACGCACACCCTGTGTCCCACTTTTGCAGGAGACCCATCAAACCGTTGGAACCTGTCTCCGTAGAGTTACTGCTAGCCAAAACGTACAGCGCGTGGAGGGGCCATGACACAGATGCTGTCGCGACGTAAGTCATTGTGCTGTTTGTGTCATGCTTGGTCTTTGCCCTTAGCATTTCTGGGTGTGTCCATGCTAGTACCCTATGTTTCGCTGTTCGCCCAAAAAAACGTAGTCCTCGTGCCTGGTGGTTTTTATGTCAGCATTGCAATTGTTATACAAAAAGGTGCCTGCCTCCTTGCCTGCACTGTGGTGCCTGTGTGAGGACAAAAACCATCATTTGCTGACTGTCGCCCCCTGCAGTTGCTTTAAACACACACATGCAAAAGAGGTGACATTCTCGCTGCCCTTCAGTTATAATATGTGCTAAGTGACAATTAGTGTTAAGAAGTGATAAGTGATAATAAGGGGGCGGTCACACAGGGAATTTTGATCACTTTTTTTATTTACCGTTTTGCGCTTTTAGTATTGCGAGGCCTACTTTTTGCGAGGTGCCGAAATAATTAGAATAATTAATATGCGAGCATTAAGCTTTTGCGAGGCCCCTGAAAAGTTAAGGTAATTTGCGAACTTTGCGAATTTGGGGATTTTTTGTGCTCTCCTCTCTGTATCTATCAGTGTTGGTTTACATCAAAGTCTGAGACGAGTTTAATGGCTCCTAACTTCAGCCTGAGGAGTTACTCTTGCATTGCCTCCCCCCCCTCCTCCTCCCCCTCGTCCTCCTCCGTGGTCTTTGAAATCTCCAAGGTTTCAAGGCCCCTGCCCCTGCCCCTCCCCCTGCGACCCTGCAGGTGCATCCTAACCCACACTGCCTGCTTCTTCAGTTTCTAGACTTCTGCTGCTGCTGCTGCTGCTTTTGCTGTGAAGTGCAGATGCAAGCGCACCTGATGCTCCCCCCACTCCACCTGAGTTGCAGCTGTGCCCACACATGCCTCTCTCCTGGAGGGGCTTGCACCCCCAATGGTGCAAGCACCTTGGGCCTCCCCACAGGCCTCTTAACTGGGGCAGGGCGGGATGCAATGCTGGCTGCAATGGCTGCATCCCTGGCTGCTGCACATCAGGCCTCAGGCGGATGATGAGCTCCCGAGCGGGACCATCGTCCTCTGTGCGCTTCCGTTTGGTGCAACCTAGGTCAAATAGTGATGCTCGCCCCTTGGGCGATGTGGTTTTATTGGGGCGACCCAGAAACTATCGCATTAACAAGTCTAAGTTTTGCGAGGTCTGAAAAAACTTTATTTATTTCCGGCTTGATTTATTGCGAAGTTCCTCAATAATTATTTAATTACTCGCAAAACAACCAAGCGCAGTACGGTATCACAAACTTTTTAGCAAAAGGTAAAAATTTTAGCGGTCACACGGGAAAAGTTAAAAAATTAACTCGATAATTTTTTTTAGCTTTTATAAGAACCCAGGGAAGAGCACTTTTACCAAAAAATTGTAAGTCGCGTTAAATTCCAAATGGTTGAAGATTGGGGAGTGTTCCAGGAAGTTGCCCTTGACTTGCAAATACAAAAAAAAAAGAATTTTCCAATATTGAGAATTTTCTAATATTTCCAGCAGGCCTACTTCAGCAATTTGGCATGGGGCTCCTAAAAGACAATTGGGGGGAAGCGTCGCAAGCAACGCTGAAAAGTTGGCGAAGCCAACGCGCGCGCTCTTCACCACTAACTACCCTCTGGCAGTACCCACACACGTACTCCCCTCTTGCTGTGCGCTCTGCTGCTGCTGCTGTTGCTGCTGCTGCTGCATGCTGCGCGTGCGTGCGCGCGTTGTGGCCAAACTCACCACAGATGCTACACCCCTGCTGTCGCCCCTGTGGTTGTTGCTGCTGAACTGACTGTATAGCTGTGCCCCTCTGTGGGCAGGTGCGTGCGTTGTGGCCCCTTCCCTCCCACACACTTTGCATGCTGTGTTTGCTGTGGTTGTTGTGAGGAGGAGCAAACCCTGCACCACCAACATGTTAGGAAGGTGCACATGGTGCACATGGCACACACATGGTGCAGTCTACCAACCAATGCACCAACGCACCAGGAAGAGCAGACACGGCTTCCGCAACACACCCATGGCATTTCAAACACTTGTAATTAATATAATGAAATTTAAAATCATGAACATGAGTCGTGTGCTTGCATGGAGCAGCGAACATCCCGTCCGCGCTTCTCCTTGGCCCCGGACCCAGCAGGCACACTCAGAAACGTCTCCTGTCGACGCCTGTGCTTTCAGATGATGTTCGGGTGGCATGGGCTGGGCTGAGCGCCAGGCAGCTTCCTCCAGCTACCAAACATTGAATCAGTTCTTTCCACAGCACTGCTCACTGCACCCCTGGTCACCAAAACTTGTATGCCCCGACAAAAAGTTCTGCTTGGCCTGCCTGCCAAGTTTCAGACCTGGACGTTGGTTGCGTGGCTCTGGCCAGGCCCTGAGTCTCAACTGTTACAAAACTCGTTTGAGAGTGCGCCCAGGAGCACCACCCCTTGCCCCTCCCCTCCCCCTGACACCGCAGGGCTGCCTGATTTGTAAGTCTGGGTCACTGTGCAAGTTTTTAGGGGCGGGGGGTGCGATGGGCGGGCCTGCGCACACTGGTGTGAACAACTTTCGTTTTCACGGTGCGCCCAGCAGCACCTCCACCGCCCCTCCCCATCCCCTGACACAGCAGGGCTGCCTGGTTTGTCAGTTCAAGGTGCCTTGAACATTTTGGGGACAGGGGGTGCGCTGGGTGGGCCTGCGCGCCCTGGTGTGAACTTTGCTGGGAATCCGTCAAACCTAGGGGCTTCGCCCCATGACTGGGGCTTCGCCAAAAAAGGGGCAGAGATAAAGGGCTAGAGGAACTGGCTGATGGTACTCAAGAGACAGAGGCTCCTGTGTCCATCAGCAGAGGGCTGCATATGTCAGAGAGTGTGGTGGTGAGCCGCCAGGCTGGGGGGAGCCAGGCTGGCAATCCTTTGCAAGCCCTTGCGCATGCAGCAGGGGAGGCACAGCTAACGAATCAGTGCATAGCTAAACTTTATTTGCGTCCTGTTTGGATTCAGAGTTTCATAGCACTTCATTACAGAAGGGGACCAGGGCAAAAGCAGAATCTGCACAGAAGTATGGCTTTTTCACAGTGCCATCCATCGTCACAACATTGCGGATATGTGGAGGTAGAGCAAGCCAAGAACCATTGTCAATTTGAGACTTTAGTGAACTGTGATTCCAAATGTGGGCATCACCGACCTGCCCCGCCAGCACTAACATACGTGAACCTGCCACGCGCATCAAAACGTACGTTTAAGATAATTGCCATATGCTTCTTGTAACAGTAATAAGTATCACCCCAATTGTAATTGTATTTTCATGAAAGTCCCATCCATTGCCGCTCTCTCTGGCAAATGGCACAGGCCTGTAAACTCGTTCATCACGCGCATGAGGCCATTCCCTTTCAAAAGCAAGCATTCTTGGCACAAATTATTGCACAAACTTGGAACAACTTCATGAGTTATGTTGCAAACTGAAGTCTAACTAACATCGTATGTGCGTGCAAGGTCTGATGGGGGGACCCGCCAGAGCCTGCACAGTCCAAATATATAGCCAGTCTCTTTGCAACAGGAATGGCAATGCGCATGATTGTGTTTTGCTTAGATAGCGCAGCACAGTACCTGTGCCACAGGGTATTGGAGGCTGCTTTATTTGCTCAAACGGAAGGCTCTGCGGAATTGTTCCGCCTCAGGGTGTGTCTGCCCCTGCCGCGCCCCCGGCAATCATTTCTCCCACAACCCATAGGATGGGCTCTCCTTAGGAGGGGGAAAGAGGAGAGGAGGGTGTGAGGAGGGAGAGGGAATCACGTAGCACATATGATGCTGCAAGCAACATTCAGCCAGCATTCAGCCAACACTCAGCCAGTGAATGCTCCATAATCTCCTAGCCTTGCTGCCAAGCCTTACATGTCCTTGGGCATGGACCAGGGCAAGGCAAGCCCCAAGCTGGCTGCTGGCCCCCCCCCTTCAAATTTGAAGCACGGTGACAGCTGGTAGGATGGTCGAGATGGCCCAATTGAAGAACTATGATTGCTGCTGAGGCATCAGCTGTGGCATCGTGGACAGCCAAGCACCGAGTATCACAGCCCACGTCATCAGAGGTGCAGTGGAAATGGTGTGCGAGCTGAAGAAAAACTATTAACACATAATTTCTGAGATAAAATAAAAAAACGCAGGGATGGGTCATACGGACTTCTGAGACGTCCCATACGGTATAATAGGCTTTTATTACGCAATACGCGTATAATACGAAAACGTATTCTTGCTATTTTGGGGGGTACCCTGGGCTTGCACCAACCACCCTCCAACCACCACAAATCGTTTTCCCAGCCTCCAGAACATTATACTATTATAATGCCTCCTGGTAAAGACCCTGAGTGGCATCGTGTTGTTGTTATGGGACAGAAGGGGCAGATTTACGAGATGCCAGATGCCAGATGCCAGAATTCCGAGATTTCAGCAGCGGTGGCCCCCGCATTCACGAGCATTTCATGAGGCATAATCCCAGCGTAAGTGTAGCAGCATGCAAAGCTGACCCAGCAGGAATCCTCAGGGCGTAGTCGCAGCGCTCGCTAGCAATGGGAGAAATTGCCGACGCTAGCGCTCACAGAGGGAGGAGCATGCAGGAAAAGAGAGGCACCTGCACAGGACTACAGCAAGCACATCAGCAGCAGCATCTACACAGTCATTGGACACCTGCAGCAAGAGGGCAGTGACCAAGGCTTGTGTGGAT
>Ga0307947_1003519_pt1 | contig 12578 bp, 18 predicted proteins | sample OrgLakmetagen232_FD_201840 | JGI IMG/M metagenome (GOLD analysis project Ga0307947, IMG submission 201840) | Saline water microbial communities from Organic Lake, Antarctica - #232 | ecosystem: Environmental > Aquatic > Non-marine Saline and Alkaline > Saline | place: Antarctica: Organic Lake...
CCACCCACACCCAACATAGGCTGGCAAACAAGCCAGTTGTCATGCACGCACACCCACACCCACATCCACACCCACACGCAAACGCACACCCACACACACACACCTCGCAGATATTGCTTTTCTGAACCCCGATGAGGTAGTCCTTGATGAGTGGCAAGAAGTTGACCTTTCGGAACTGCAAGACCACCCGCGTGTGGTCCAGACGTGTGGTCAGCACCCCTAGCAAATCAACCAACAAGTCAGGGTGCTCCTCCAAGTAGAAGCTGAGGGCACGGTAGTGCACCTGAGGTGAGTGTGCACATGTGTGTGTGTGTACGAGTGATGTAGGTTCGTACACTAGTTTTACCTACATAAAGAGTTTACTGGTTTAATAATGGTGCGGTACTGTGCGAGGGCACACAATGGTGCGGTGCGGCGCGAGGGCACACAATGGTGCGGTGCTGCGCAAGGGCACACAATGGTGCGGTGCTGCGCAAGGGCACACAATGGTGCGGCGCAAGGGCACCACAAGGGCACACAATGGTGTTGCGCAAGGGCACCACAAGGGCACACAATGGTGCGGTGCTGCGCAAGGGCACACAATGGTGCGGTGCTGTGCAAGGGCACACAATGGTGCGGTGCTGCGCGAGGGCACACCCACAATATACCCGTGCTACAAGACCTTTCTACGTCTCCTGGAACCTGGCAACATTTGCAAACATGTGCACCTCAAACACACACACACAATTAGGTACTTGACATCGTCGTGGGTGTCTGTTTAAGTTCATTTATGCACTGCCGAATTTGCATCTTGCCCCTGTCACATCCTGCGTGGAAGCAGCTGTTACACACAGCGCACACACACACTCACACTTACACTCACACCCACACTCACACCCACACTCACCTCACACCCACACCCACACTCACACCCACACCCACACTCACACTCACCCCCACCCCCACCCCCACACTCACACTCACACTTACACTCACACCCACACCCACACCCACACTCGCACTCACACCCACACCAACCCTGGACACAAACTCAGGTAAAGGCGTTTACACCCACAGCCATGCAGGTGCGTGGCCATTACTGCCGTTTCTGGCCACCCTGCTAGTGCGTGGTCGTCACTGGCTACCACTCTAGTACGTGGCCATTACTGCCATTTCTGGCCACCCTTCTAGTGCGTGGCCATTACTGCCGTTTCTGGCCACCCTGCTAGTGCGTGGTCGTCACTGGCTACCACTCTAGTACGTGGCCATTACTGCCATTTCTGGCCACCCTGCTAGTGCGTGGTCGTCACTGGCTACCACTCTGGTGCTTGGCCATAACTGGCGACCACTCTGACGCTCGTTGGCGACACGCATGTGCACCCTACCCTGACATTGCACACTGCTACAACACCACCCCCACAACACCACCCTACCCTGACATTGCACACCACTACAACAACACCCCCACAACACCACTCTACCCTGACATTGCACACCTCTCCAACAACACCCCACAACACCACCCCCACAACAACACTCTACCCTGACATTGCACACCTCTCCAACACCACCCCACAACACCACCCTTCCCTGACATTGCACACCCCCACAGCAACATCCTCACAACAACACCCTACCCTGACATTGTACACCGCCACAACAAGGGCACGGACATTTGGCAGCAGAGCCTCTAATTGACAGATGCGTGCTATTAATTGACAGATGCATGCTATTAATCGACAGATGCGTGCTATTAATTAACAGATGCGTGCTATTAATCGACAGACGCGTGCTATTAATCAACAGATGCGTGCTATTAATTAACAGATGCGTGCTATTAATCAACAGATGCGTGCTATTAATCAACATACGTGTGCTGTTTATCAAAAGGTGCAAGCACGTATCATTGATCACTCGCAACCCCAAACAGCGGTGCATGAATGATCTTCACACACACAACAAACCACGACAAAGCAGTGGGCAGCGTCGGTTGCCCCCCACCTCTACGTTTGACACACTTGAATGGACACACATTGCCCGAACAGTAACTTCCTACGTAAAAAACCAGCCCGACCACCTCCACCTTTGACACTTTAATGGACACACACACATACACACACACCCCTTCAAACAGGAAGTACACAAAAACCCAACCCACCTCCACGTTTGACACTTTAATGGACACATCCTTGAACAGCACGTGCTCCCACGCGTCAGGGGAGTGGGCCATCATCGTGTTGGCCGCGTTGTCCCACTCATCGTACTGCGTGTACAAGTAGGTCAGCTCCTTCCAGTGCTGCTGCTCGTCGCACACCCTGCGCACGAGAGAGCATGTGTGTGTATGCGTGTGTGTGTGTGTACGTGTGTGTGTGTGTGTGTGTGTGTGTGTGTGTGTGTGCCATACTTGCCTAGGGAGGACCTGACGCTCTAACACTGTATTACATACATGTAAGTACCTGGCCAGTGTGCATTCCTGTTAGCATGCCAATGCTAGCGCTTGCAGCATGCACACGCAGAAGTTGAGTGCTGATATGTCTGTCTAGGTACCAAGAGACACCCACACATTCAAACCCGCACGCATACATGCACACACAAAGCACACTGCACACTGCACACACACACCCACACACTGCACAAACACACCCACACACTGTGCATAAACACACACACCCACACACTGCACAAACACACACACATCCACAAAAAAAAAACACCCATACCTGATAAGGCGTGGGATGTTGATGCGGTTGTTGAACAGCTTCAAGTGCTCCAGCAGCTTCTCGTGGCGGTAGCGCGCGTACAGTGCACCCTGTGAGTGTGTGTGCGTGTGTGTGTGTGTGTGTGTATGTGTGTGTGTGCATGTGTGTGTGTGTGCATGTATGCGAGAGTACATGCGTGTGAGTGTGTACATTGTGTGTGAATGTGTACATGTGTGTGGGTGTGTGCGCGTGTAGGGTTGGCCCAAATCGTAAACACAGAAAAACAGCGTGTATACGGCGTATCCTATGTGGAAATCCCATATACAATTCTGGCCAACGCTATGTACATGGTTTAGGAAATTGGCCAACATTCTAAGAGCCAGATCCAGTGTGCGTAAGCCTAGAGATGATTCAAAGGGAGTCACCTTCGTACTTAAACCGCGCGCGCATACACATACAACCTCAGTGTAAACACCTCTTTACAAGCACACACAAACACACAAACTCCACACACACACACACACACGCACACTGCAAACACTGCAAACATATATGCAACCTCAGTGTAGTTACACACCCTTTTCTCAAGCGACAGGAAAGGCGCTCTCTGCTGTGTGGCACTTCAGGCTAGCACAGTGAAACAATGATCTCGCTTAAAAGACCAAGCAAGCACGTGCACACACACAAACACACAATTCATAGCAGACCTAAAAGGCAAAGCAAGCATGCGTACACAAACTTACACACACACACGATCATTAGCAGACCTATACGACCAAGCAAGCACGCGTTTACAGACACACACACGATTAGATCAGCAGCAGACCTATTCACCCACACCCACACCCACCAGTTCAGTGAAGATGCCCATGTGTGCGCGCTCCAGGCCAATGCCGTTCTCCAGCAGTTGGATGAGCTCACTAAAGTGGCCCCTGCGCTGGTAGTACTCGGAGGCCTGTGTAGAGGAGGGCATGATACGCAGGTGAACGTGAGCACACACAGAAACCGCTGAGAATGTGCCTCAGTTTCCCTCTTGGCGAGCTCATCAGAAAAAAACTGTGCTGGTAGTACTCGGAGGCCTGTGTACAGGAGGGCACCATACGCAGGTGAAGGTGAGCACACATGGACATCGCTGAGAATGCACCTCATTCCCCCTCTTTGGCGAGCTCATCATGATCCTGTGTGTTGGAGGGCATCATACGCAGGTGAGCGTGAGCACACACGGAGATCGCTGAGAATGTGGCAGCAAGGCGTGTCTTGCTAGACATGTTTTAGAGGCGAGTAGCAGGAGGGTGCAGGAAGCATAACTTTTGGACAACAGCATAGATCACCACACACACATACACAAGGAAGCATAACTTTTGAACGACAGCATAGATCACTACACACACATACACAAGAGGACCGTTCATGATGAACTACCCCTGTTTTGTCACACTATGCTCATTGTTGGAATTTTACAGATCACCACACACCACACACACATACACAAGAGGACCGGTCATGATGAACCACCCCTGTTTTGTCACTTGCATTGTTGATGAATCCAAGCCCACTTCCCCAAGGCCCTTAGCAAAAACCACCACACAAAAAGAGTGGTAAATATTTTTGGATTCCTGCAGGGGACTGCAGGAAGCATAACTTTTGGACGACACGTGTCAAATCGATTAAAAATTATATATTCGGAATTCTGACGTCAAGAGCTATCGATTGGTATATAAACGGGTCGAATCGGGGAGGGGGGGGGGGGGTGAGGTGGTCCCCTTACAGGTTTTTAGTTTTTTGGCGGGCCACTTCCACGGAATTTTAAATAAATCATCGGAATTCTTAAGTCAATTGCCACCTTTTTTGAGCAAATTGGGTGAAAGGGGGGTCTATAAGCACGTCCAAAAGTCACAGCCACACGTGCTCGGGTGCAGGCCGCGGGGTGAGCCAAGCCAATGGAGCAGCAATTCACTCCTAACTCCCAGGATTGTGCCAGCATGAGATAGTCAGTGAAATTCTGAAGAAATGGAAGCAATGTGGAGTTGTGCAAGCCAGTTATGGGTGCCTGGTGAGTCATGTGGGCATGGGCGTCCGTATCTCAGTTTTTGCCCCATAATCTGCGGTATTTACAGTTTTAGGTCTTGATGAGTATGCAGATGGATGCAGAATTCAAAAAGGAGCAGATTGGTACCCTTTTTGTTTGGGTGGGGGCACTGGAAGGGGGGTTTTGGGGGTGGGTGGTCCCTTAGGGGTGTCCACCCCAAAAAGTATACGTGTCGTCCAAAAATGAAAACAGCCTCCTGCGTGTAGTCACCTTTTTTTAATCACGAACAAGGCGTGCAAGGAGAGCAGATTTCCAGTTAACACAATGTAATGTCGTGCTTGTGTATCACACAGTAGGGACGGTTGAAGGAGTGCATGGCCATCCAGGCCATCCACATCAATAACACAACAATACTCGGGCCAGCACCTTGGAACGCGTGCGCACACACATGTCACACACAACACACACACACACACACACACTTGGTCACACGATGACATACGTACAAACACACACTCACACAAAAACATACGCTCACACACATGTCACACACACACAAACACACACACATGTCACACACAAACACACACACACACCTCGTCCAGGTCATCTGCGTTGACAATGATGCTCAGGCCAGCGAGCTGGGCCAGCCTGAACTCCTTAGCATCCACGCACGCAAACATGACCTCCTTCCAGCATCGCGGGCTGTTGGCCTTGCGCGCAGCGTCCACGGCTGCCTGCAGAGTTGTGTGTATGTGTGTATGTGTGTGTGTGTGTGTGTGTGTTGTGTGTGTGAATGTCTCGTGTGTGTTGTGTGTGTGTCTTGCATGTGTGTGTGTGTGTTTGTGGAAGTTAGTGTGACCATCCGTCAAGCTTTCACAAGAAACAGTGTGTGTGGTGTGTGTGTGTATGTGTGTGTGTGTGGCGTGCGTGTGTGTGTGTGTGTGCGTGTGTGGCGTGTGTGTGTGTGTGTGTGTGTGTGTGTGGCGTGTGTGGCGTGTGCTAATGCAGGAGCTCAGGCAGGCTTGTACATCAGGACTAGGGCTGAGAGCTCATGACCTTGCAATTTAATAGTGTGCCATGTCCACCTAGAAAGAAGGCAATTTAGCTAGCTAGACAACAGAGGTGAAGTCAAAACAGCTTGTTGCGGTATGTCAAATGCGGAAAAGGAGTGCTCTTAGAAACAAATCTTTTGGAACCTAGTTCTGGCAGCGCATTCTGCATTTTACAGGAGCATGAAACAGTGAAATGAATGTTATGAATTTCTGAACCTTACTACAGGAACATGAAACAGTGAAATGAATGTTTTGCTTGTTCTGAACCTTGCAAGAACGTGAAACAGTGACACAGTTGTTTTGCTTGTTTTGAACCTTGCAGGAACGTGAAACAGTGACGTGAATGTTATAATTTCCTAAACCTTATTAAAATGATACAGTGACACAAATGTTTTGCTTGTTCTGAACCTTGCAGGAACGTGAAACAGTGACACAAACATATTGCATGCTTTTAGTATTACAGGTACATGAAACAGGAAACTAAACTGTAAAAAAACAGGGTTAGGGTTTTGGGGTTAGGGTTAGGGTTAGGGTTAGGGTTAGGGTTAGGGTTAGGGTTAGGGTTAGCTTAACCTAAACCCTAAACCTAAATTTCCGCACGATCAAAAACAGATGATGCTTGTCTTTTCCGGACCGGAATTACTGCCGGAATTACTACCGGAATTATTGTGATTCCACTTGCGATTGCGGTGGAAACCAAGCTCTACTCCCCAACAAATACAAGCAGGACTGCGGTCGCCTGTGACTGACCTGGAAGCGGTCCAGCTTGACCAAGGTGGACGCCAGGCGAGCCCAGTTGGGGATGTGCTGGAACAGAATGCGAGCGGCCTCGTAGAAGGCTTCGTTGAACAGCCTGTGTGCGTGTGTGTGTGTGTGTGTGCATGAATGAGTGGATTAAGCAATTGGAAAGCGCTCCCACACGTGTGTTTCGTGTGGGGAATTGGAAATGTTCTGAGACAGGATGCGGGTCGCCTCGTACAGGGCATTGTTGTACAGCCTGTATAAACGACACACCAAAAGGGGAGCTGAGTCAGCAAACAGGCGCACACATGAGCACACGAAGCAGTTGAGTCAACTCTTAAAATGTGGACGTACAGGTAAGACACATACCTGTGCACAAGCGCACACACAGTCACGCTACACACACGCACACACACACACACACATACACACACACGCGCACACACACATACACACACACGCGCGCACACACACTCACATGTTCACACGTACACATACACATGTTAGCGCACACACACACATACACACACACCTGTCTCCGCAAGCTTGCAGGTTTGCCTGGTGCGTGGCACTGATGAATTCCTCCAATGCTCCGATCTGCTTGGTCTTTGCGTACGCGTACACCAGCTCCGTGTCAATCTTGGAGTCCTTGTGCTTCTTTCGGACCATGAGCAGATACTTAACAAGCTCGTCGTACACCTCACAGCCCTTGGCCTTGTCGACAACCTATGTACGCGCGTACGTGGTGTATGTGCATGTGTGTGTGTGTGTTGCGTGCGTGCGTGCGTGCACGTGTGTGTGTGTGTGTGTGTGTGTGTGTGTGTGTGTGTGTGTGTAGAGACATGGCCAAGTGCTCAGACCTGCCTTGTCAGATGCCAAATGTGCAAGAGAAGATTCCAGGCTGTGACACATCAATGCCCCTACTAAATACTCACCTCCAGGTAATCAAGAGTAGTGTTCAGACCTGCCTTGTCAAATGCCAATGTGTGTGCGTGGGTGTTGGGCGCGCGTTTGAATGTGCGTGCGTGTGTAAACGTCTGAGGGAGTCAAAGTAGCAAGCTTAGCTAGACATGGCCAAATGCTCAGACCTGCCTTGTCAAATGCCAAATGTGCAAGAGAAGATTCCAGGCTGTGACACATCAATGCCCTCTACTAAATACTCACCTCCAGGTAGTTAGAGGAATCTTGAGCGAGCAAGTAGGAGGCAATGGCTTCTGCGACTTGGCCTGACTTGAGCTGCGCGTGGCCCAGCTCACTCCACACAGGCGACTCGTTGACCTGTGTGTGTGCGTGTGTGTGTGTATGTGTGTGTGTGTGTGTGTGTGTGTGTGTGTGTGTGCGTGTGTGTGTGTGTGCGTGTGGATGTGCCTGTAAGTGTGACTCAACTCTTAACCCGTTGCATTGTAAGACCTCAACGCGTGTTACGATGGATACACTTTGACTCATCGACTCGTTTACTCATTGCCTTCTTTTCTGCGCAGTAGCAGATCGCAAGCTACAACGATAGCCCACAACTTCAATCCAATCAATCATGTAAAAAGAAAACAGACGCGCAAATTCAATTTCATAGCACACGTGCACTTCAAGTAGTTTAATAATGTAAAAAAAAAACGTACACACACATACACACACGCACGCACGCACGCACACACACGCATATTAGAAGCGGTGTCACAGGTAAGCTCTGCACACTGAGCTCACTTTGGTAGCGTAGTCAAAGGCCCGCTTCAGGCTGTCCTCAGGCACGTGCTCCAGCAGCACGCGCACACACACACACACACACACACATGTCAGAAGCGGTGTCACAGGTAAGCTCTGCACTAAACTCACTTTGGTAGCGTAGTCAAAGGCCCGCTTCAGGCCGTCCTCAGGCACGTGCTCCAGCAGCACGCAGATGGCCTCAACCTTCTTGTCAAATTTCTTATAGATCTCGAAGGCCTCCTCTGCCAAGCCGTGCTCAATGGCCTGCAGCGTGATTAGAAAGGCATACAATATGCTGACTGACAGACAGACAGACTGTGTGTGTGTGTGTGTGTGCGCGCGTGTGCGCGTGCGTTTGCATGCTCTGCTCACAAGTGCAAACCGACTTTGTGTGCATAAAAACACCTACATTTGAATGGAAAAAAAGGGAATGACGACTTACAACACGCATTTGCTGATGTAAGCCACACACCTACCCACCCACACACCCACACACACACTGTGAGAGCAAGGCAAACGCGCTCGTACCTTCTCAGCCACCCATCCACACCCACCAACCCACCCACCCACCCACACCCACATCCACATCCACACCCACACCCACACCCACACCCACACCCACACCCACACCCACACCCACACCCAGATCCACATATCTGCTTTGCGAGAGCAAGGCAGATGCGCACGTACCTTTTCAGCCACTGCAGAGCCGTCAAAGTTGTCCAGCTTGTGGATAAGCACTTTGACCCGAGAGTGGTCCGCCTGCAGTGTGTTAGTAGAAAATGTGTATGCATGTGCTTGTGCAAATTGTTATGTGTTTTGTGTTTGTGTCTGCGCAGAGTGTTTTGTGTCTGTGCAAAGCGTTTATAGAATGTGTGTGTGTGTGTGTGTGTGTGAGAGAGAGTGTGTGTGTGTTTGTGCAAAGTGTTATGTGTTGTGCAGAGTGTTTATAGAAAGTGTGAGTTTTTGCACATGTGCTTTTTGAGAAGGCTGAGGCTCGATTTAACCCACAGCCAACAACCAACCGATTTAACCCACAGCCAACAACCAACCAATTTAACCCACAGCCAACAAGCAACCGATTTAACTCACAGCCGCAAACAAGGTGAGTAACAAATCGATTTAACCCACAGCCAACAAGCAATCATAAACAAGGTGAGAAACAAATAGACAGTTACAAACGAGAACAAGCTCGTCAGCCTTTTATTCAGACCTCACGGTTTCCCATGAAGTAGGGTGTCATGATCCATGCACACTCAGCGATTCACTACCTTGCTTGGTGTCTTTCCAAACAGCGCCTGGCACAGTTTCAAACAATACTCCAGATCAGAGTGTTTAAAGTTTCAAGACAAGTCACACACTGAATAGAAAGTGAGTGGCGTCAACAAACACTCATACGGGGATAGGTTGAAACTCACGCTTCTAAATGACAAGACGAGGCACAACATGCTGTAGTCGAATGGTTACATATACAGTAACTTGCTGAGGGAGGCAGAAAGTGAGTGGCGTCAACAAACGCTCATACGGGGAAAGGTTGAAACTCACGCTTCTAAATGGCAAGACGAGGCACAACATGCTATAGTCCAATGGTTACGTATACAGCAACTTGCTGAGGGAGGCAGAAAGTGAGTGGCGTCAACAAACGCTCATACGGGGCAAGGTTGAAACTCACGCTTCTAAATGGCAAGACGAGGCACAACATGCTATAGTCTGATGGTTACGTATACAGCAACTTGCTGAGGGAGGCAGAAAGTGAGTGGCGTCAACAAACGCTCATACGGGGCAAGGTTGAAACTCACGCTTCTAAATGGCAAGGCGAGGCACAACATGCTATAGTCTGATGGTTACATATACAGCAACTTGCTGAGGGAGGTAGAAAGTGAGTCGCGTCAACAAACGCTCATACGGGGCAAGGTTGAAACTCACGCTTCTAAATGGCAAGGCGAGGCACAACATGCTATAGTCTGATGGTTACATATACAGCAACTTGCTGAGGGAGGCTGGTAAGGCACTTTTTCAACAAGTGGCATACTGCTGTGTAAAGACGCACTTTTCAAAAGCACATTACCTTCTTGCAAATGGCACTAAGAGCTGCTTCTGTATGGAGAAGCGGACAGAGAAAAGTGCCTTCCACTGCCGCCGAAAGTGATGCATGCGAACAGTGCATGCTTGGTCACTGAGCAGTACTCATACCGGAGATGGCAGCATACTCGTTACTCGTGCATGCAAATAGTGCATATGCTAGGTCAGTGCGCAGTACTCATACTGGAGATGGCAGCATACTCGTTACTCGTGCATGCGAACAGTGCACACTAGATCACTGCGCAGTGCATGCTAGATCACCGGGCAGCACACATGTGCATGGGTATGCGATGGTGGGTGTATGTTAATCAGAAGGTGCCCTTTTATCTTCTAGCTTGGCAGGCAAAAAAGGTTCAATGCGTTCCCAAGTAAGCGATTAGCTCTTGCAACATTTCAGGCACAGCCACAGCCACAGGCACAGCCACAGACACACACACACAACGTAGCCACACAGCCACAGTCACAGCCACACAACGTAGCCACACAACGCAGCCACGCATACACACACACATAGCCACACAACGTAGCCACGCATACACACACATAGCCACACAACGTAGCCACACAACGCAGCCACGCATACACACACATAGCCACAGCCACACACACAGCCACAAACTTGGACCCTTGCACCCTCGTCTTGCCTTGATGGCGGTGAGGATGAGCAGGTTTTGGAGGTTTGCGTTGTTGGAGAACGCGGTGGCCTGCAGCACAATCTTCTCCAGCAACTCAATCAGCTCCACGTGGAGCTCCTTGGTCATGAAGGCCTTGACTGTGATGCTGACCTGCTCGGGGTGCCGGGACTCAGGCAGGGCCGTGCTGACCTGTGAGTGTGTGTGTGTGTACTTGTAAATGTAATTGTTTGTGTGTGTGTGTGTGTGAGGTGTGTGTGTGTGTGTGTGTGTATGTACTTGTGAATGTGTGTGTGTGCGCGCATGTGTGTGTAGACAAGGTCCTCCGCTGCCCTCAGCAACATAAGACCACTTGTATGAGCAAAGTCATGCAAGTACACCACAACTGCAGGGAGGAGTAGTCGGTGGAGAGGGTCAGCTAGAACACATGCTCACATGCTGTTAGCTGTGTCACGACTCAAAGACTCAAACATGCGTGTCACAACTCAAATACTCAAATAGCTGTCATGACTCAAATACTCAAATAGCTGTCATGACTCAAATACTTAAACATGCGTGTCATGACTCAAATACTCAAACATGCGTCACAACTCAAATACTCAAATAGCTGTCATGACTCAAATTGGCACGCGCCCAAGCACAACTTTGTGCAGCAAGAAGCAACATGATTGTGCAACAACAAGACAGCACAGCGAATAAGCTGCATCTCGGGGAAAGTCAGCAGCTAGCTGGCGTGCGCAAGAGGCAGTGTGTGTCATTGTCAAAAGGCCTATCCTCTGCCATCTATTACACTCTGCCTTGCTCGATGGCCGACCACGTCGATGGGACAGAATTACGCGCAACTACTTTGTGACTCGCACAACCTGGACTGGTAGACTTGGTGACGGCTAACGGTGATAAGGGTAGGGTACGGTACATTTACACCATATATGACCATATGTATGGTGATTCCCCTGCTAAAAATACCGATTGTACACCGTGTACATGTTGAAGTACATCATATACTGTATATGTTTTCTGGGCTCTCCCTGGTGATACGGCACAACAACGCTGAGCGCATCAGGAAGCAGCAGGTGGTGCAGTTAACGCACGCCAACTTTCCACAGGCACTTGAGAAAGGCTGATAGAGAGACCACAGCAAAGGAGGCAAGGCAGCGCTGTCACCCTGAACTTGGGCTAACACACATATAAACACACACACAGACATATGCATAGCAATTAATTCCTCTACCTCACAGCACTGTGCACACAGTTTCGCCAGCCCAAACGGCACACAATCTAATAGGACTGCTGTGTCCGTGTGTGAGCTGATGCGCTGAGTCTTGTGCTTTGCTGTGACCGCGATCTGATCTGACAGCGATCTGATCTGACAGCGATCTGATCTGACAGCGGGCACACTCACCTGGTCGATGAGGGATCGCCGGTCTGCGTTGCTCTCGTCCAGCACCTTGAGCCACAGCTCTCCATCACCGCGCTCTACAACGTAGCGTGCCTGCAGCAGTTGCAGCGATGCATCCACAAAACAGTGTGAGCAGCAAGTTTCAGCAGGCTCAAACCAGAGCCCTCCATCACCACGCTCCACAACGTAGCGTGCCTGTAGCAGTTGCAGCGATGCATTGACAAAACAGTGTGAGCAGCAAGTTTCAGCAGGCTCAAACCA
>Ga0307947_1003520_pt1 | contig 12577 bp, 13 predicted proteins | sample OrgLakmetagen232_FD_201840 | JGI IMG/M metagenome (GOLD analysis project Ga0307947, IMG submission 201840) | Saline water microbial communities from Organic Lake, Antarctica - #232 | ecosystem: Environmental > Aquatic > Non-marine Saline and Alkaline > Saline | place: Antarctica: Organic Lake...
GTGTGCGCAGGCCCGCCCAGCGCACCCCCCGCCCCCAAAACTTGCACAGTGACCCAGACTTACAAATCAGGCAGCCCTGCGGTGTCAGGGGGAGGGGAGGGGCAGGGGGTGGTGCTGCTGGGCACACCCCGGAACGAAAGTTTGGAAAGTTGAGAAACAGGGCCTGGCCAGAGCCACGCAGCCAACGTCTAGGTCTGAAACTTGGCAGGCAGGCCAAGCAAAAGATTTTGTCGAGGCATACAAGTTTTGGTGACCAGGGGTGCAGTGAGCAGTGCTGTGGAAAGAAGTGACTCAATGTTTGGTAGCTGGAGGAAGCTGCCCAGCGCTCAGCCCAGCCCATGCCCCCCGAACATCATCTGAAAGCACAGGCGTCGACAGGAGACGTTTCTGAGTGTGCCTGCTGGGTCCGGGGCCAAGGAGAGGCGCGGACGGAAAGTTCGCTGCTCCATGCAAGCACACGACTGGGTGCAAGGATTTCCACAATTCAAGTTGCAAGGGACTTAAAATTTTATGTTTAATGACGCGGTGACGATGGGAACGTGTTCTAAGAATGCGAGTCTCCATGTTTGACTGACAGATGTGAGCAGGTTGAAGGCATGCTTGCTCGCGCACACGCGCACACACACACCCACACACACACACCCACACACACATACACACACGCACACACACGCACGCACGCACGCACACACACACACACGCACAGACACACACACATGTATAAGCGCGCACAAAGCACACATAAGTTGCCAGTTCACAGCGCAAAAGGCTTCGCCAACTTTTCAGCATCGCTTGCGATGCTTCCCCCCACTTGTCTTTGGGGGCTGCAAGTCTTCAGTACTTGGATAAGCCAGGTTTTACAGCCTACCAAAGCACAGCTGCCCTTTTCACATTCAGACATTGGTCAGGCTACTCACCTGGGTGCCACTCATCCACACGGGCCTCAAGCTCACAGCTGTCCCCAGCTGTCGTGCCCTCTTGGCCCTGTCGCCTCCTACAGCTCCCCTCCTCTGCCTCGCCCTCATCTGCACCCTCCTCCCCCTCGGTGATGCAAGTGATGCGAGGAGAATGGGATAGAGAAGAAGAGCCATGCGTTTGAAACGGGGCTAGAAAAGCTTCCTCCCACGCCCCTACCACTCTCCCCCTCTCCTTGCTGCCTGCTGCTGCTGCTGCTGCTGCTGCTGCTGCTGCTGTTGCATCCTTTGTGGGTGGACCTAGTGGATCATGGAGCAAAGCTACATCGTGAGGCCCACTGTTCGCTCTGGTGGCAGACGTGGTGCTGCTGGTGGGAGCGGTGGCAGGGCGCTGCTGTGTGTGCCAATCCCTTGCACTCAGGCTGCTTTTGCTGTCTGCACCAGGATCCGCAGCTGAAGTGAAGCAGGGTGCGAGGTCAAGTGGCTGCATACTTTTTGCTGGTGTCCTCTCAACACCAGCTCTGTCTCGGGCATCCTGCTGGCCAGTGCTGCTGCTGCTATCATTCTGTGTGCCAGCTGCTGCTACTGCTGCTGCTGAAGCAGATGGAGCAGCACTTGGCTCCCCTCCCTGCCGTGCTGCTGCCGACCCTCCCTTTTGCTCCCCACTCAAATGTGCCCCCCCCACATCTGCTCGAGCGCCGCTGCTGTTGTTGCTGCCTCTACTGCTGCTACCGCTGCCGTGCCTCTTCGAGTGCCCAAAGTGAGGTACACTACCATCCCTCTCCTTCTCCACGGTTGCCTCCTGCTGCTTCACTTGTTCAAGGTGCTTCACTTGCTCGCCTCTCTTTAGGCTGAGCAGCTGATGGAGGAACGTGCTACCCTGCTCCGCATCAGTGTGTTCAATCACGCTGTCACATACACTTCCCACACTTCCGCCGCTTACCCTTTCCAGGCCACCAAGAAGCTCCATATCCCCTCGCCTTCCTTCTCTCACGCTTCCATTTCTGTCTGTGGAAGACTCCATGTTCCTCGGATCTTGATCTGAATTGTCACCCCCATCTCCTTCTTCAGCCTTGTGCAAAGAGCCTTTCACTCGGTGAATGAGTGGCAGAAGGGGGGACGGAGGGGGGGACAAAGTGGCCGCTGCAGCATGTGTAGTGAGGCAGGATGGAAGTGCATCCATCCCATCTGCCCCAACACCACTCCCACCAGCACCATTACCAGTGGAGGAAGGGTCACAAAAAGCTAGCCCATGTTCGCTGCTAGAATCTGCCCCTGCTCGAGCGTCGTTTGCTAAGGCTGCTGCTGTGCTGCGTGTGCTCAGGCTGCTCCGAGAAAATGCTTGCTGGTGCCTCAAAGGAGGAGAGCAGAGGGGAGTGGGGGGGGTGCTACGAGGGGGGGGCATTGCAGCTTGCAGGCTGGGGACATCTGTGGGGATCTCAGGCCCGGGGAATCGAAGCTGGACGACGGGGTTGCTGTATTGCAGACAAAGAGAGAGTGCAAGCGTGCTTGTCTTGTGCATGTATATTTTGGTGCATTGTATGATTACACTAGCGGTTGTGCATGTGTGCGCATGTAAGTGTATTGTTGTCAGAGGGCATTGATGTAGATGTGCAAGTGCTTGACGGACTGTGCTTGCTCACTGTAACACCCCCATACAAGCTGTATGCATCACACACACATATGTGTACCTGCGTTGCCTGCACAAAAATCCTATCACAAATAGGAAAGCAAAGCCCATCACATGCTCGCTGGCAGGAGGTAGAACAAAAACGCAGTAATGTGCAGTAGTAGGGTGGATGGCACGGTATTTTATCTTACACATGCACAACTGGAACCACTAATAGCAGAGTCTTTATGAAATGTCAACAGGAAATCAGTAAATGAATGAGTGCATGCGTGGCTACAACTGAGGCGGCATCACCTAGGAAGAATGTGGTTAGCAGGGCAAAGGGTGCAGGTGAGATTGTTGTGGCCTTTTCTGTTTTTCAGCGTTTGTGTGTGAAATCAATCATAAAAGAGCGCCTTTTTGAAAAGGAAGAAAAGTGGATTACCCAGAGGGGGAGTGAGGCCCCATAAGGGATGTTATTTGCATGCTGCCTGCATTAAGGCCACCTGATTTGCTAGACTCGAGCTAGGCATCAGAATGTACCCAAATCACTTTGATTTGAGTTTAGCGAAGGGGGGGGGCCATGCCTGAGATGCTGCAGCCCACTTGTGAAAGTGAACCCCACTTTTTGCTGCCAAATCTTCATAACAGATAACCTACTGCACCAATTTTAGTGATTTAGCATTTAGAGTCTTTACATTGCAAAAGGAATGGAGTGAAAGACTAAGCTGATGGTGAGATATGCAAATTGATATGCCATTTCCCATTGAAAGCATTCGGCTTGTGTATAAGTGCACGACTTGTGCATTTAGCCCTGTCAACCTGTACACAGAGCAACTTTCATGGATCTTAGCATATGCTTTGGCGTGTGATGCATGGTGTGTGATTAATCAGTCCTTGAATGTTTGAAAGAAGCATGTTTGTTCGATAGCTCAGTTTGCCCACCCCCTCTGGCTGTTTCCTCGTCCACTGGTGTATGGCCAAAGAGAGTGTGCAGCTCATCTTAATGGTTGCGGCCCTTACAATGGCAGCCTTAACCAACCAAAAAGGCATCACGGCCATGCAGAGCAAATGCACACCTGTCCACATTGTTAGGTGCAATCATGCCCATGCGAAGGAGGGCGACTCTGTTGTAAACGTCTTGTGAGGTTCGCAACAGGCTTGGCAAACTGCAGGCAAAGGGCAAAGGTGTGTGGAAAATGATTAGGGTTAACAAGACCTATTTACGTGTGTACTACAGGTATATACAAGTCTGTGTACATATGACAGCACTGTGTAAGCTTGCGGGGATAACACAAAGTGGGTTATGGGACCTTGAACCTTAACAGTGTTGCCATGACGCAAGGGAGAGCATGAAAAGGGCCTCACAAACAATTGCACACCACAATCCTGCTCTACCCTTTTCAATCCGCTGTCATGGGGTCGGCCAGGGCTGTAATGTACACACGTGCCATCTGTACATGTACACGCGTGCCATCTGTACATGTACACACGTGCCATCTGTACATGTACACACGTGCCGTCTGTACATGTACACACGTGCCATCTTTACAAGTGCACACGTGCCATCTCACATCGTATTATAACCCTGCTCCAGAATGACTGTCTATTTTTATATTCCCTGCCAAAGAAATTACCCTACATTTTGTTGAAACACCAGCCAAAAATGAACCATATAAGGACCGCACTTATACGGTTCTGGCCAACGCTACATATTCACCCATCCCTTAATTCACTCATCTGTATCCAAGCGTTTCTGCAATCTCTCTGTAAGACCAAGAACCGCCCTTTCGCACGCCCACCAATGCTTTTGGCCAGCCGCTCTAACTCGGGTGCTAAAAACACCATGCAATTCAGGAGTTTGCCTTTTCACACCTCTTGCCTGCCAGCAAAGACGGCATTTGGTCAACGTAATGAGGGGTTATGTACATGCTACAACCAGGCCCAATGCTCACACGGGCTTGGCAAAGCAAGGGCCTTTTTCCCAACCCCAGCACACCCGTGTCCCTTCTCCGCACATACAACAAATCCGCATCCTCAGCTCCAGCCACCTGCCACTCTCCACTCTTTGTGGACCTACGCCTCTTTGCCTGAAGGGAAAGGGCAACACGTATTTCTCACCCTCTTGCCAAAATACTACTATACTTGCCACATTACTACTAACCTCAATCCTACACATTACACATTTAACACAAAACGCCACAACACCCTCGTTGCTCATGCATCCCTTCTGCCTTCTCAGCCTCCAGCTCCCCGCACACTCTCTCACTCACCTCTGTTGAACTTGTCGAGCGTCTCCCTCTCTGTGCCACCCGCCAGTGCCCACCCCACTAGGTCCGCTCCCACCACCGCTTTTGTTCCCACCCACCCCCCTTTGCATGCTCTTTGCTAGTTTGCGCAGCAGCGATCCCCTCCCAAACAGACCGCTGCTGGGTCCAGTTCCCCTCCTGCCTCCCTTGCCTTCCCTACTGCCCTTGCCCCTGCTTGCATTCACGTGCGCTGCACATGATGCCAGCTCCTCCGCACGCCCTTGCTCCCCCCTAAGCTGCCGCCGCTGCTGCTGCTGCTCTGACAGGGGCAGCAGTTCTGCTGCCGGTCTGCGGCTGCGGCTGTCAGAGACAGAGGCAGCACGGTCACTGCTGTGAAGAGCGCCACTCACAGAGGCCGCGCGCGGGGTCAGTTGGGGGGAGAGGGAAGGCTGAGGCTGCTGCGGGTCCCAGCCTTGTGGCCCTTCAAGATGTGTGTAGGCCAGCGCATGGCTAAGGGTGCCATGTACAGCACAGTCGTGCAAGGGACGCAAGCCCACATTCCTCGCCTTTGATCTGTTGTATATGTGGGACTGTGTGTCGTGGGGGTGCTGCTGCTGCTGCTGCTGCTGCGGGTGTTTGTGCCGTCCGCTGTCCTGATTAGTACCTGACTCGATACCAGCGCCTGACAGCAGGTCTGTGAGGGAGAAAGGGGAGCTGCCAAACACAGACTCTGTGGCGGCAAAGGATTGTGAGCGCTGCTTCCTGTGGATGCTTTTAGAAGGGGGGCGCACAGGGAGACCCTGCTGCTGCTGCTGCTGCTGCTGCTGCTGGTGTTGGTGTTGGTGTGCTAGCTGGTCTGACAGTGAGGCGGCATCAGCACGCTTGCTGAAGGGTACGTGAGTCTGTGCCAAAGCGTGGAGTTTCTTCAGGTTGCGAGGTGAATGGGTGGCCCTGCCCACTGATAGTGTGTGCCTCATGTTGTGGTGTGCCGCCTCCATTGCCCAGCCTGCATGTGTGCACAACAAAGAATCATATACAAAGCTCGTTGTGGGCCGTCTGCAACGATTTTGTCTTTGTTGGCGCACTACCTGTGGACGACTGTGCCTTTTGATACTGGTGCCTCCATGGCAAACTATGCAGAGCAGAGGACACTCAAATGTCACTGCGCATCATGATGCCCTCATGCACGTTCCACTCTGATGTGGCGCACTTCCAAGGAATGTGCAACAAAGCAGTTTGTGACCAGGATAGCATTCAGAGCCCATCCGCGTTGCAAACCACACACGACCTACTGCCAGAGTCGTGACCTACCTGAACACTGCAAAGCTGCGTGACCGCCTTGAGACATGTTGTGGCCTTGCAGCCGGCTCTCTGGTAGACTGTCTGACCACCCCCTCTTTTGCTTATTGCCGTCGACACCACCTCTCCCCTCCCCCCCGTGTCGGCCCCCTTCCTGGTCCCCCTCTTCCGCCTTCTTTTCTCCTCCTTTGCGATTCAGAGCAGACGTGGGGTTGAAGCGTGACAGCTCATGGCCCAAGAAACTGAATATGCGGCGGTGCCTGCGTTTCAATTTGAGCCCCACCACTGCCCCACCCGTACCCCCCTCCCGAGGTGTTCCCACACTCTGCGCCTGACCCCACTCCTGCTGCTGCTGCTCCTGTTGCTGCGCGTGCAGCTGCTCAGCCTCCTGTTTGGCCGCAGCTTGCTCGCCCAGAAGCTGCTCGGCCGTGTCCAGCTGCTGGATCAGGCACTTGTGCAGGGCCTTGGATGCGATAAGAGCAAGCCTGGGAAGGGTGACAGCACACAGGGGGCGGTGTTTGGTGCCTGCCCAGTTAGCTAAACGCAACTTGCGGCAGTGATATTGGTGCCAGCAGATTGCCGATGCTGACTAGAGGGAACGTGGGTACGCAAGTCTGACGCTGCCTTTATCAGGTGTGTGTGCGTGTGCGTGTGTGTGTTTGTGTGTGTGTGTGCGTGTGCGTGTGCGTGTGTGTGTACGTGCAGTGCAAGAAAAGCGGCAACAGAAGGAACTTTTACAGCATCACTGCTGATGTGCCAGAACAGGAATGTTCTCATGCACAATTTCAGTTGCAGTCAAGCGAGACAAGACATCCACACGACTTGGCAAGTAGCTTACGCAACAGACGCACCTGGGCACGCCAATGGTCACACCTAGGCTCCCCTCCGCCTCCCCTCCTGCTCCCTGCATACAAGCAGGCAACACACTCATGAAAATCCCGTGCAGAAGCTCATGGACCTGCTGGGCGTAAAATAACGTGAAGCTAATGACCATGACCATCCACCCTCTGCCAAAACAACAACAGTTTGGTTTCAAGACCTCCAGGCCACAGACTCACACATACTGAGGCGTCATACGGGGCACAATAATTAGTGTACGTGGGAGGGACAACAGGGACAGTGGTGCATTAGTGCAATAGGGGCAGTGGCACACACCCCGCAAAGTCAAGATCTGATGACCACATCGGATGGACGACACCGTGGGGTACCAATAGCAGAAACAAAAAATTGGAAAAACTGGGCATGATTTGACAGGCCCAATGGCCTAACGAGGTGCACCTCGTCTAGGGCATGAGTCCCCTGTAGCATGCAGATATTTTTGAATTGCTGCAGGCCAGTGACATAATTAATGCATTTTTGCTCCAAGTGCATGCGTCCCATTTTTATCCGTCTTTCCATTATCTGTGCGTTATGGGGGCATTCAAGTTTGCATCCACCCTCAGTCCATGCCTTCTGGCGCCTTTTGCTGGAGTTTTCTTGGTCCCTTACTTCCCTTGCCCTTTTCTTTTCCCTGTGTCCTTTACCGCGTTGCTGGGCCGGTGTTATTTGCGGGCAGGCATGGGTGTCAACAAACAAGCTGTCTGCTTTCTCTGGGCCTTTTTCTTTTAACTTTGCAACCGGTCCACTTGTTTTATCAGTGTTGATGCCTCTATCCAGCTGTAATGGCCACCTACCTTCTCAGTGAGCTGTAATAGATAGAACTGCAAGCAAAGCACGCACCTCGTGAAACAAAAACATGAGGGGCACCGAGGGGTCGAGCAGGCCCAGCAGGTCCTCGTGTGACAGTCGAGCAGCAATGTGGTAGGGAATGAGGGAGTTGCGGGTGAGGATGCGCCTGGGGTCTGGGTGCGCACTCGCTCGTTGAGTCCGCTCAGCCTGTGAGAGGTTATAAGTCTGGGAGGGCAGCAGATCAGCGCTGGCCTCAAACTGCAGGGTCGCAAGGCGTGTGAACGGCGTTTGAGGGCTGGTGGAGGTGGTTGGAGTTGCGGGTTTTGAGCGCTATGCTTGGATCGTTTGTACACAACAGGATGCTTGCCCAGCTAAGTTTTTTTCTGCCGTATGCACACCCACACTGTCAGACCCAAGCCAACCATTCATGTACGACCTAACGATGATGCCCATCCACACTAACAAGCCCAAGCCAACCGCTTGCGTATATTTTGATGATAATGCACACAAGACTACCAGACCCAAGCCACCACTCACAAATGTCCTGATAATGAGCTTGACGATCTGAAAGTTCCCCTTCCAGGCAGCGATGTGGAGAGCAGACATGCCCCTGGGCCAGCTGGATGATAACACACACATACACGCACATGGGTGAGTGAAAGCCATTGTCGAGGGCGGAGGGTCAGGCATTTACATAAATGTACAACAATTGTTCAAGAAGAAGGCGTGATGGTGTCTATGGGTGAACGAGTACCACATATTAAAATGGCTGCAAACAAACAATTTCTACCCTTCTACTTAGTTTCAAATTACATATGGATCTAATTGGACATGCAGACTGCTCGTTTGTGTGCCCTTTCCTGTTGCTTCTTGTAGGCACTCCTTTTAGGATTGAGACCGTAAATCAAAATGAGCTGCCTGTTCTTATACGATACCTTGCACAGAACACCACCTTTTTTTGACGGCAGGGAATGCTGCTCGGCACTGAAGTGACCCCTCTTCTCAAATCACCTAATTGATGTTTAAAATCGGCACGGACAATCAAGCACTCATAGCTAATAGCTAATGCATTAAGACAATTTTAAGAGGCGGGCTGCTCTGAGCATAATAGCATAATGCAATCATGTTGTGCGCATCACGCACACACAATAAGGGCCAATGCTGCAGGTGCTCCTGTTTTTTGTAAGTGCGCTGCAAACTGCTTGCTGAACTTGAACAGCACTAATTTGTTACTCAGCTAGGATACACGCCGCTGCATAAGCGCTCCTGGTGACCAGAACTGCATCGCTGACTGTTTGCTAGCGTGTGCATTGCTGCCTCGCCACTCACCTAGCATAGAAGCCGCTGATGAAGGTGCTCCTGGCAACAAGGTTTGCGTTGTGGGCCAGTAACGTGCCCACTGCTTCTGCTCGGTTTTCCGCGCAGGCATGGTGCAGTGGTGTGTAGCCATACATGTCGAGCACGTCTACATACCTGTGTGTACGGTATATGTACGTGTGTAAATGGTTGAGACGCTGGCTAGTTCATGGATGAGAGGGTGATGCGGAACTGATTCAAGTGGGTCACCAGCCTGTAAGGTCTTTTCGAAAAGTGCTTATTCATGTGATGTCCTGTACATGTTTACGTCTGTCTGTCTGTCTGTCTGTCTGTCTGTCTGTCTGTCTGTCTGTCTGTCTGTCTGTCTGTCTGTCTGTCTGTCTGTCTGTCTGTCTGTCTGTCTGTCTGTCTGTCTGTCTGTGTGTCTGTCTGTGTGTATATATGTGGGTGTGTGTATATGTGTGCGTTTGCATTGCAATGGAAGAGTGCAGACGCTTGTTGTGAGATACGCACATGAAACAATTCAGTGCATCAACCTCGGTTGTTGTGCGTTCAAACAAGCCTGGTGTGCATGCAAGTGGTTGCTTGTAAAGGCTACAACTTCCTATGGTTTTCCAACCATTCTGGAGCCCTTCAATTTAGAAGACGCAAGCCGTTAAGTGGTGAAGCAAACGCCTGGTGCTGGCGGCATTTTATTTAGTGTGGTGGCGCGGCACTCACTTGGTGCTTGCTGTATTCAGTCTGGGAGCTGTGCTGGAAAATTGGGGCGGAACCACAAGCATCTCACGAATTACCTGTTGGGGAAGAGCCATGTGAATTAGAAGGACTTGATGCTAACCAAACAGTCTCGCAAAGGGAGTGGATTTTGGTCAGTGTATTTGCTGCAGATTAAAGGCTGTGATAAGCTGTGAGGTGGCAAAGTTGTGTGTGTTTATGTGTGCGTGTGACCGGCCCCTGGATAACAGCACAGGGTGTCCTCTGGACGAGCAAGGCTGTGGCAGAATACCTGCGTTTCAGACAATACCTACAAAAAAAGGCCATGCATGCTCAAATTCGTAAATCAAGTGCACAAACACTCATGATCTCATGATCCATACAGCATTGCAGCAATGGTAGCGAGAACCTCACCATGGACCTTCACCCTTGAAAAATATCAAGTGGCCTTTCATTGGTGCGGGAGAACGAGTGACGCCGACATACATATGTACATATGTGAAGGTGGATAAGTGTAGGTGAAGTATGAGCACATAATTATGCATGATGGCATAAGTAGTGATTACCCTGCCAAACATCTGTATACATACTGGTACTAAGTATTTGAACAACCCTATGCACGCACGTACCCCACAGGCTTGTCCCCTACCTCGCACCGGTTGTGCCTTGCTGCATAGTGCAACGCCGTGAGGCCCTCAGCATCACCAATCCAAGGATCCGCTCCTATGTATGACGGAAACACGATAAGACTTAGAGAACAGGACATCCACAATTATAATTATAATGCTGCATGACAAAGGCACGACAAGACTCAGAGAAAAGGACATCAAGTTGTTTGCCGCTGCATGGCGGAACAATACTGCTGCTGCATGACTGAGGCACGAAAAGACAGAAAATGACATCCACAATATTGCTGCTGTTTGAAGAGAACACAACAAGACCCAGAAAGATTTACACCCACAATGCATGACGTAACAATACTGCTGTTGCATGACTGAGGCACGACAAGACCCGTAAAACGAAACTTGATATACGTATAAAAAGTTGTGAACAGAATCTCCATTGCATCACCTACATAGAAAGGAAGACACTAAGCAGCTTCAATCAGCCTCTAGAATGGGCCTCTAGGATAGGTGGAGACATTTAGAGGCACTGCTCCCCCCCCGCCGCACCTGCGACACAGATTCACACACACACACTTTCTCTCTCTCTCTTTCTCTCTCTCTCTCTCTCTCTCTCTCTCTCTCTTTCTCTCTCTCTCTCTCTCTCTCTTTCTCTCTCTCTCTCTCTCTCTTTCTCTCTCTCTCTCTCTATCTATCTATCTATCTCTATCTCTCTCTCTTTTTCTCTCTCTCTCCCCCTCTGCCTCTCTTTTTTGCCCTTTGAGCTGACTGCAGCACCAACATTTCAGGACAAAGCTTGCCTGAAGAAACAAGAACGGTTACAGCCTCTTTGTGCCCCCCTCGGCATGCCAGCATCAACGGTGTTTGCCCGGTATACGTAGAGCTGTTTACAAAGTCACCCAGAAGGTGGTTACCAAATCGTGCTCTGGCAAGCATGCGCCTGTTGCATGTTACAAGCAGGTCAGATTTGTGTGACTGATATTGTGTGTGTGTATGTAAGTGTGTGTGTTTGTGTGAGTGTATGTGTATGTGTACGTGTATGTGTATGTGTGGGTGTGGGTGTGTGTCTATGTGTGCTTGAGAATGCTCTTGTGTGTTGTAGTCTGTGTGTTTCTACAATGTGATGCATTCACTGGACACACGGCTGCATTACGTGAGCCCTTCAACAGGCAGCAGCAGAGGAGCTTTCACTACTTAAAACATGGGCACAGTTTTATAGCCTCGCACACACCTGATAGAATTGTCCAGGAGCTTAGGCTGCTTCAACTCAGAGGTGAGCGCTGCTTCTTTCAGTATGCGCAGCACCGTGGCATGACCCTCCCTTGCAGCAATGTGCCAGGCAGTAAAACGGTCTCCTATGGCCGACCTGGTTTGCTTCAGGAGGAGGGGGTCATTCGTCAGCAGGGCTGCAACTGCCTCATGGTCACCCTGTGTGTGTGAGTGCGTGTGTGTGTGTGTGTGTGTGTGTGTGTGTGCGTGTGTGTGTGTGCGTTTGTGTGTGTGAGTGTGTGTGTGTATGTGTACATGTGTGTGTGTGTGTGTGTGCGTGTGTGTGTGTGTGTGTGTGCGTGTGTGTGTTTACGTGTGTCCGTGTCAGTGTATGTGTGTGCGTGTGTGTATGTGTGTGTGTGTATGTGTGTGTATGTGTGTGTGCGCGCGCATGTGTGCGCTTAAGCGATTGCCTTCAGACAATAAGTGCGATTAACATGCAAGCACAGAGTTGCTCCCAGTTTCCATGCAATAACACACCTCTTGCACGGCCTCCCAAAAGGGGTCTCCCTCCCTGCCCATACACATACAAAGCCCATTTCGTTCCGGAGGCCTACCAGGATGCAAAGAAGGACTTAGTGCGGTATCCATACCGAAGGATACATGAAATGACTTCAAAGCATGTTTTCTAAATTCAAATATTTTCTATAATTCCAACAACTTCCCCTCCGACTTGTCAGCTACCAAACAGTTAATAATTTCGTAGTTCAACAAAAATGATACGTGTCCAGAGCTTTCATGCTAGCAGTGCCTGCACGAAGAAAATGGTGGCTTATGTTGGCGCCTCATCAGGTAATGTATGCTTAAATTTCTGGGTCACGCACTTACAGACGGCTGATGCATGCAAATTACACACACACACACACACACACACACACACACACACACACATACGAGCGCGCACGCACACGCGCG
>Ga0307947_1003522_pt1 | contig 12574 bp, 21 predicted proteins | sample OrgLakmetagen232_FD_201840 | JGI IMG/M metagenome (GOLD analysis project Ga0307947, IMG submission 201840) | Saline water microbial communities from Organic Lake, Antarctica - #232 | ecosystem: Environmental > Aquatic > Non-marine Saline and Alkaline > Saline | place: Antarctica: Organic Lake...
CCTCCTCCTCCTCCTCCTCCTCCTCCTCCTCCACCTGTGCATGCTTGCACTTCTACTCAACTGACGTGTATCTGATCATCATGGCTGCAGCGCTGCCAACACACATATACCATACTACCATTTATGGCATCTGTCCCTGCAAGCCCATCGGTGAAATTTCCGTCCTGCTCAACCTCTGCCTCCTCCCTCCCACCCACATGGGCGTGGAACTTGGGGCTGTGGGTGATCAATATGTCCAAGATGGGGAGGGCGTCTGGGTCGCGGATGCACAGGGTGCCAGGGCCCTCGCCGTAATGGTGCCGTCCGACGTTGATGGTGTTGTTCGGGGCGTCCCGGCGGATATAGGCGTGGACGCCCAGGGCCTTGTTGATGCCCTCGCATCTTCCGGTTGTTCTGCATTATGCACACGAAGGTCTCTCCTCGAGCGTTGATAAACAGGGATACGTCGCGCCAGCCGCCCAGCCACTTTTGGAATTCGGTGGTTCCACCGAGGCTTTGGACAAGGAGCAGGGTGGTGGTGGCCATCCTGTGCGGACAAGTAAATAAACACAGAGGGAGGCGGCGTTGAGAGGGAGGCGGCCGATTTGAAATCGGCCTGTTTGGATTCGTGGCACAGCAATGTGCGTCAACTGCAGCATGAGAAGTGCGAGCAGAAGCACAGCAAGCTCACACACCTGAGGAGGGTCGTTAAAGGGAGGCTGGAGATGTGGTGGTGTGGAGGAGTTGAGGGGGAGAAGAAGGAGTTGATTTGAAAAAGAGTGGGGGGAACTGTAATCATCTTTTTTGTGCAACAGAGACTCAAATTTTCCAATGAGCACTCACACACACACACACACACACACACACACACACACACACACACACACACACACACATGTACACACACGTGTACTGTACAGGAGAAATTACGTGACTCCCACTAGCTATCTGGAGCTGCTTGGCACCTTCATCCGTCTCCTTCAAGACAAGCGCAATGAGATCAACAATGGCAGACGCAGGTTGGTAGGAGTGGAAATGCATTGGTGCATCGTCTGAATGATGAATGTCCCCAAAGCGTAGCAACGTTGATGAAAAATATCGTCTGAATGTTAATATCGTCTGATTGATGAATTTCCCCATTGCGTAGCAAGGTTTGAGGAATAATGATACACGGCCGACGCAGGTTGGATGGCGAGGAAGTGCATGAGTGCATTGTCTCAGAGGAGCCAGGTTTGAGGACAAGTGCACCATGAGCAAAATGGCTGCAGCAGTTTGAGTGTGAAAACGAGTGATTCAGTTTGATGTTGAATTTCTTTGCTGGAAGGCACGCGCATCATGACCTGTGCTGCTGAGCATGCACAGCATAAGCATCAGCGTCCCTTACCGGCCCGCTGCTTCCTTGCTACAGGCTGGAAGTTGGCTTGCAGAAGCTGCTGTCAACGGCCGCGCAAGTGGAGGTCATGCAGCGCGAGCTGAAGGACCTGCAACCCATCCTGGCTCGCACGAGTCAAGAGGTGGAGGACATGATGGTGGTGATCACAAACGACAAGAAGGAGGCTGGTGCGTGTGCAGATGTGGCGCCTTATGTTGGGAGACAGCAACTCCCTTTGCTTTCAAAGACGTGTTAGGGTGGATCAGAGTAATATGATTTGCAACGGCGGTCATTGCTGTAATTGCTCGCACAAACACGCGCACATGCTCGCTCACGCTCACGTCTTTCGCTCTTCAGATGAGACCAAGAAGATTGTGGAGCAGCAAGAGAAGGAAGCCAATGTGCAGGCCGCCAACGCCAAGGAGATTGCTGATGACGCACAAGTGAGTATTGAATTGACAGATGACGCACAAGTGAGTATTGAATTTACACATTACAAGTGAGTATTGATCAAATGACGCACAAGTGAGTATTGAACAGATGACGCACAAGAGTATTAAATTGACACATTACAAGTGAGTATTGATCAGATGACGCACGAGTGAGTATTGAACAGATGACGCACAAGTGAGTATTGAACAGATGACGCACAAGTGAGTATTGCAGATGACGCACAGGTGAGTGCTGGATTTACACATCTCTCGAGATGCTCAAGCAATGGCACACAAGGAGATTGCAGGCTCAGGAAAAGCAAAATCACGCAGCTCTAGCACACCGTCGTGCCCCTTGCTTTTTATGAATATTGCCCCGGACAAACGGGAGGAAACGGGAGGAAGCGGTTTAAAAAAAAAGCTATGGCTATGCTCTGCCTTGCCTGGTTGTGTAGCCTGAATAAGATCTTTACTACTTACTACTTTTCATGTCCTTGCTAGTTGTATGCACAGTGTATATACCTGCTGTATGCACAGCGTAGATACACAGTGTAGATACCTATGTGTGTCCTTGCCAGTTGTATGCACAGTGTAGATACCTACCACGCTGTCTTGGACCATGTGCACCTTGGGGTCCTCCAACTCATATTGTGTGCATGTTTGACCGCACGGTCATATTGTGTGCATGTTTCACCGCACAGTCGTATTGTGTGCATGTTTCACTGCACGGTCTTATTGTGTGCATGTTTCACCGCACAGTCATCTTGTGTGCATGTTTCACCGCACAGTCATATTATGTTCTATGTTTCACTGCAAAGTCATGTGTGATTAGTTTCCATGCAGCGTTCGCGCTGCCACACCCCAATTCCTGCTCAACACTGCTTGCTTATAATTTGTGCGCAGCGTGACCTTGACGAGGCCCTTCCAGCATTGGATGCTGCCGTTGCCTCGCTTAAGAACCTGTCCCGTACAGATGTTGTAGAAGTCAAGTCCATGCAGAATCCACCTCAAGGTAAGGAGCCCCAGGTCCTTGCAATGATCTCTGCTTGCGCTTTCCATTTTCAAACTGTGCAGACGGCGCTTTCTTGCGTCGAAGTTTGTAATACTACGTCAATGTTTGCATCGCTGCTGTTGCGTTGCTACGTATGTTTAAATGTCGCGCCTCTCCTTCCTCTGTTGTCGATTGACATGAGGAACTTATTTCTTGTTCTACATGCCATTGTGTTCATCATTGTAACTGCAGGTGTCAAGCTTGTGATGGATTCTACATGCCATTGTGTTCATCATCGTAACTGCAGGTGTCAAGCTTGTGATGGATTCTACATGCCATTGTGTTCATCATCGTAACTGCAGGTGTCAAGCTTGTGATGGAGGCCGCTTGCATAATGTTTGATGAGAAGCCCGTTATGGTTAACGACCCCACGAGGCTCGGCAAGAAGGTGAGCGATGCAAAACATTGCAAAACAATGATGAGAAGGTGAGCGATGCAAAACAATGAGAAACAATGAGAAGGTGAGCGATGCAAAACATTGCAAAACATTGCAAACATTGCAAAACAAGTTTGGAGTGTCTGTGCTCAATCAGTCAGGGTCTTAGACAAAAACTTCTTGCTGAAAGTAGCAGCTGATCACTGCTTCAGCCCAGAATCAGCCCCGATTCAGCTTACCTCCGTTCCAGGTCCTGCGGAAGTTGTTTTGGTCTTCACGGGCCTGAGCAAGAAAGTGCAAAGCAACTTAAACGTCCACCCACGCACCACACACACAATCACACGGCCAGCACACACTAGCAAGCACCATCATGCCCTACTCACACTCAGTTGTGCAGATCGGGAACTGATCAATGAGATATAAGTGCCCCGTATTGCCGGTCACAGTACTACAGTAGTACAGTAGTACAGTAGTACAGAAGTGAAGTGTACACAATGCCTGTTACTTATTTCCTGTTACAGTACTACAGTAGTACAGTAGTACAGTAGTGAAGCGTACACAATGCCTGTTACTCATTGCCTGTTACAGTACTACAGTAGTACAATACTACAGTAGTGAAGTGTGCACATTCACATTCAGTGATGACTTCAGTGGTGATGTATCCATCCATACATCAATAATCCATGCACAGATTCCAAACTATTGGGAGCCAAGCAAGAAGTTGCTCAACGACCCTGGAAAATTCCTGGAAAGCCTGCTGCAGTACGACAAGGACAACATTTCAGAGGGCATCATCAAGAGGGTGGAGCCTCACATCCTGGTATGCGGGTGGATTTGTAAATATGTGTGTGGTTATCATTTTGTGTGTGTGTTTGGTTTTGTGTATGCGCACCCATACATGCTTGTTTGTTAATTTAATACACAAACACACACTCACACACACACACATATAATCACTCATACACATGCACACACACACACACATGTAAACACACTCATACACATGCACATACACACCAATACACAGATGGAAGAGTTCACGCCAGATGCGGTGTCCAAGGTGTCTAAGGCATGCACCTCCATTTGCATGTGGGTGCGTGCCATGTACGTGTACCACAACGTGGCCTTACAGGTGGGTGGGTGTCTGCGAGTGCGTGTGTGTGTGCGTGTGCGTGCACGTGATTATGTGCGTGTGTATGTGGGTGTGGTTGTGGGTGTGGGCGCACATGGTTGTGTGTGTGTGTGTGTGCTGTGCGAATGACTGTAACAAGCATGTGCAGTGTGGAGGGTCCAAAAGCCCTTCAATTTTTATGGTTGTTCTTGCCCTTTTGCGGCACCAGTGGACAGCTCAGGGGGAGCTGCCAGTGGCAGCTGGTCAATTGGCTGTGGCATCTGCAAAGCTGTCATGACCATTTTAAGGGAATTCTTTTCACACCGCAGGTGGTGCCCAAGCATGATACACAACTGGTAGCTTAGGGCGAGCTGTCAGTGAAAAGCGCCAGCTGTCGCAACATGACTTGTGTTCTTTCTTGCAATTCTTCCACACCGCAGGTGGCACCTAAGCGTGAAAAACTGCTGGCAGCTCAGGGCAAGCTGTCGGTGACGATGAGCCAGCTGTCGCAACATGACTTGTGTTCTTTCTTGCAATTCTTCCACACCGCAGGTGGCGCCTAAGCGTGAAAAACTGCTGGCAGCTCAGGGCGAGCTGTCGGTGACGATGAGCCAGCTGGCTGAGGCGCAGGCTAAGTTGAAGGCGGTTGAGGAGAAGATGGAAGTGCTGCAGGCACAGTATATGGAAGCGACGGGCAAGAAGGAGGGGCTGGCAAAGCAGGTGTGTTTGTGTGTTCTGTCGGTTTGGCACGGTTTGGCATTACTTGGAGACAGCAGGAAAACAGCGTGTAGGCCGCCATGCTGTTTTTTAAAGCATTGACAGACCTGCTGTAGATTTAGGTGCATGTGCAGTTGCAGCATGACATGAAGCACCTGTGTGTGATAATCAGTGCAATTGATAATCGGTGATGCACATGCTGTGTGTGATAATCTATGACGCACATATGCACATATGCTGTTTTTGGGCTTTGGCACGGCGGCCCTGTAGGCTCCCACACAACCCCAAGTGCAATGTCAAATCAATCAACATGTCATGACGCACACAACAACATGCCATGACGTACACAACAACATGCCATGACGCACACAACACACGACATGATATGACGCACACAACACACGACAACTCCGTGCTGCCTTCCCCTGTAGATTTGACACGACTGCCTTCAACACTCTGACAGGTCCACAAGCACATTGCGATTCTGCAGCATGCTTCTCCACTGTTTCCATGGCGGGTTTTGTGCGCAATAGTGCGCCCATCAGTGCTGATAAGTGAACCACTACCAGTGTACCACTATCAGTGTACATGCTGCTCCCCTCTGTGGGCTCGACACAACTGCCCTTACCAGTTTTGCAGGTCCACGAGTGCACTGTGAAGCTGCAGCGTGCTGAGAAGCCCATAAGCACTAATGAACATGCTGCTCCCTTTTGCAAAATTGATACAACTGAATTTACCATTCTTGCAGGTTCACGAGTGCACTGTGAAGCTGTAGCGTGCTGAGAAGCCCATAAGCACTAATGAACATGCTGCTCCCTTTTGCAAAATTGATACAACTGCCTTTACCATTATTGCAGGTTCACGAGTGCACTGTGAAGCTGCAGCGTGCTGAGAAAGCCCTTGAGTACTAGTGTACATGCTGCTCACTTCTGCGAACTTGACACGACTGCCTTTACCATTCTTGCAGGTTCACGAGTGCACTGTGAAGCTGCAGCGTGCTGACAAGCTCATCGGTGGGCTCGGAGGGGAGCGCATTCGGTGGCAGGTACGCTTTGTGTGACGTGACCAAATTGATAATGATAGTGTGATTTGAAGGGAGATTGGTGGATTCCAAGGCTGAGCACAATTACTTCAGGCAAGCCATAGCCATGTTTATATGGTTATTAGGTGGATAAGATGTTTTGAATGAAAGTGCTGAGTATACAATCACTTTCTATGCTTATATACACAGTTTTGGTCAACCCTGCAAATGCACGCTGATGAGTAAGTATGCAGGAGTCCCTCTTATTTCATGCACTTGCTTGAACACACGCGCATGACAGCTGCACACTTGCACGCTCACAAACACAATTACTCACTCACTCACTCACTCACTCACTCACTCACTCACTCACTCACTCACTCACTCACTCACTCACTCACTCACTCACTCACTCTCTCTCTCTCACAAACACACACACAAACACACACACACGCATACACACACACAAACACACACAAACACACACACACAGGCAACAGTGGATCAGCTCACAAAGGACCTTGTGAACGTTGTGGGCGATGTAGTCATTGCGGCTGGCAGTATCGCATACTCAGGTATGGGTTAGCTGTTTGTGTGTGTGTGTGTGTGTGTGTGTTTCTGTGTGTGAGTGTGTGCGTGCGTGCATGTGTGTGTTTGTGAATGTGCTTCCTTTGCTGCATGTAGGTCGCGTTTGCCATATACCACTGTGCATGCTGCAATTTTTAACTTCCTGGACACCTTAGGTTCCACAGCGTACACATGCAGTGTATGCACAAGTATACACATACACATATGCACGCAAGCACAGGCAAGCACACACACACACTCACTCACTCACTCACTCACAAACACACACCCCTACACGCACACACAGGCCCCTTTACTCCAGTGTACCGCGCTAACCTGCTTACTGAGTGGACTGGGTACCTCCAGAAAGCGGCGGTGCCTCATTCTGAAGGCTCCAGCCTTATTAAGACTCTGCAGGATCCTATCAAGGTACAGGGGTCAGAAGAGGTTAAGGTTTAGGGGTTAGGGGTTAGGTTTAGGGTTTAGGAGGCTGTGCTTTGTTTTAGGTCTTAAGGGCTTGGGATCTGCTTTGTGTTTAGGTCTGAAGGGCTTGAGGAAAGGAAATAAAGAGCATGGGAAGTGGAGTTGTTAAATTGCTGAGGCAGCTAAAAGAAGCACGGTTAAATAGTGGAAGAGGGAAGGAGGAGGGAAAGGAAGACAAAACAACGCAGACAGCGAACACCACTCCCCACGTTAAATAAGGAAAAGGAGCAATTGCTTTGGTACCATAAACCTCCTCCACCAAAGGAAAAAACAATGAGGATCGAGGAGAAATTGCAATATATTATACGCAGCACATTGCCATGAGCGCAAAGGGCTGCTGCCTCGCTTAATCTTAATTAGGGTTTAGGTTAGGGGCTTTAGGGGTTAGGGTTTCAGCTTTCTAACCTGACCAAGAAGAAACGCAGCAAAACGGCAGCGGTCACGTTTTTGCTAGTGCGTCTGTGTACACGCTTGGGCTTGTACTACCTCCAGCCCGCCCACCAACAGAAAGCGCCAACGTTGTGATTGTAAGCATGTTGCTCACGTTGTGATTGTTAGCATGTTGTTCACGTTGTGATTGTACATTGTGATTGTTAGCATGTTGTTCACGTTGTGATTGTACGTTGTGGTTGTAAGCATGTTGTTCACGTTGTGATTGTACATTGTGATTGTACGTTGTGATTGTACGTTGTGATTGTTAGCATGTTGTTCACGTTTTGATTGTACGTTGTGATTGTAAGCATGTTGCTCACGTTGTGATTGTACGTTGTGATTGTTAGCTTGTTGCTCACGTTGTGATTGTACGTTGTGATTGTACGTTGTGATTGTACGTTGTGATTGATAGCATGTTGTTCACGTTTTGATTGTACGTTGTGATTGTACGCTGTGATTGTACGTTGTGATTGTTAGCATGTTGTTCACGTTTTGATTGTACGTTGTGATTGTAAGCATGTTGTTCACGTGGTGGTGTGTCTGGTTGCCTGTGCAGGTTCGTGCGTGGGCGATCTCCGGTCTGCCTACAGACAACGTCAGTATCGAGAATGCTATCATTGTGTCCAAGGCCAGGAGGTGGCCCCTTATGATTGACCCCCAGGTAAGGAGGACTGGAACTTCAAAGTTGAGTTATTCAATTCTTTGACACAGAGCCAAAGCAACAATTGTTGTGTCCAAAGCCAACAGCTGCTCCCTCTTGATTGATCCCCGAACCGGTGCTGCACAGCTTTTGCTCTTGCAGGGTCACATAGGGCTGCTCTCACATAGGGATCACATAGGGTTGCTCTCACATAGGGATCACATAGGGGTGCTCTCACATAGGGATCACACAGGGTTGCTCTCACATAGGGATCTCACAGGGTTGCTCTCACATAGGGATCTCACAGGGTTGCTCTCACATAGGGATCTCACAGGGTTGCTCTCACATAGGGATCACATAGGGTTGCTCTCACATAGGGATCACATAGGGGTGCTCTCACATAGGGATCACACAGGCTTGCTCTCACAAAGGGATCACACAGGATTGATCTCACACAGGCTTGCTCTCGCATAGGGATCACATAGAATTGCTCTCACACAGGGACCACACAGGCTTGCTCTCACAAAGGGATCACACAGGCTTGCTCTCACATAGGGATCACATAGGGTTTAATGCAGGGCCCTGTAATTTCACTACATGCATGCAAACGACAGACCCTTTGCAAACGACAAACCCTTTGCAAACGACATACCCTTTAGGTGTATGCTGATAATTTCTTGCATAGAACTTGGCACACAAAACACACACACACACATACCCACACATTATAAAGAGTGTTGGTGTAAAATAATTCAAACGGGCACGCACACCTTGTTCGTAACCATAGGGCCAAGCTAATAAGTGGATCAAGAACATGGAGCGTGATTCTGGCCTGGACGTGATCAAGTTGTCAGACAAGGATTTCCTGCGCACCCTGGAGAACGGGTGCGCTCATGTCACCCTTCACTCGGCAACGGCTTGTTGTCAACTTGTGCATGCTGAACGTAGGAGCCATGTTCTGGTATTGATTGCCACTGCTGCTGTTGCAGCCCTGCTGAAATGGCGTGGCCTCGCTGCAAAACGTGGATGAAACTCACATTCACATGAAACTGCTCACTCTTTGACGTGCAGAGTGCGTTTTGGGCGGGCGGTGCTGCTAGAGAACGTGGGCGATGTGTTGGAGGCTGCGTTTGAGCCCCTGCTCTTGAAGCAGACCTTTAAGCAGGGAGGGTCTGAAGTCATGAAGATTGGGGACAACATCATCCCTTACCACGCGGACTTCAAGTGAGTCCTGTTCTGTGTGCGTATGTGTAGGGTTGGCCAGAACCATATACATACACGGCGTATGCACAGTATTTTTGGCAGGGAAATCACCGATTATGCGGTCATATACGGAGTATATATACGGTCCTGGCCAACCCTACATATGTGTATGAATGTGGCGGTCTTCAAATGAGTGCTGTTCTGTGTGTGTATATATGGATGTGTGAGTGCGTATGCAAGCAGGGTGATAACGGGATTATGCAACATTGTCTTTGTCACACTGACTTTGAGAGAGTGCTATTCTGCCTAAAATGTAGCACACACTCACTTATACACACACACTTACACACGCACACACACACGCACACACACACGCACGCACACATACGCACACTCACACACACACACACACACACACACACACACACACACACACACACACACACACACACACACACACACACACACGCGCCCACACACACACACACACACACACACACACACACACACACACACACACACACACACAAACACACACACACACACACACACACACACACACAAACACACACACACACACACACACACACACACACACACACACACACACACACACACACACACACACACACACACAGTCACGCGCGCGCACACACACACACACACACACGCACACACACACACATAAACACACACGTGCAGGTTCTACATGACCACCAAGCTGCGCAACCCCCACTACGCCCCTGAGGTGTCTGTCAAGGTCTCTCTGCTCAACTTTTTTGTGACCACCGAAGGCCTGGAGGAGCAATTGCTGGGTACCGTCGTCACACAGGTGTGTGTGTGTGCGTGTGTGTGTGTGTTTGTGCATGCGTGTGTGTGTTCGTGTGCGTGTGTAAGTGTAGATTTGCAAGTGTACGTGTGCTCTGCATAGTAATGCAAGTGGTGTTCTACATTAATGTCTGAAGCTTGGAGGAGCTACATGCGCAGATGTGTACTTATTGGCATACTTGTCGATGTTGTTTGTGTGTGATGCCCGCTAGAGTAAGGTAACTGTTTGTGTTTACTTGTTTGTGTGTGAGATACATATTAGTTATACTCAATACTACGTAATGCTTCTTAGTATGTGCTACTTATCAGTGAAACTCAACAATACGTACTGTTGTTTAAAGTAAGATTTACTTATCGCTCATTTCATCCGGTTAACCATTTTGGCCACTACGCTACATTTTTGTTTGTGTGTGATGTCTCATTGATACTCTCATTTAAATGTAAGAAGTACCTCTTATTGTGTGATACTTGCTAGTGTGCTATACCCGTGCATGGATGTGCCAGTGGCTTTTCGTGGCTACTGGACTTTGTCCTTGGTTGCTGAATATTGTAGCCAAAGATGTGTTAGGTCTGTGTGCAAGCAAGCAGTTGTGTCTGTGCATTACTCAAAATGGGCAGGAACTTGAATGCTATGAAGGAGTTTGGCGATGTGGAGATGAGGAGTGCATACACACGCATGCACACACAATCACACACAAACTTGCACATACACACATCCATACACGTGCACGCACACTACTCACAGGAGCGTCCGGACTTGCACATACACACATCCATACACGTGCACGCACACTAACTACAGGAGCGTCCGGACTTGCACATACACACATCCATACACGTGCACGCACACTACTTACAAGAGCGTCCGAACTTGCACATACACACATCCATACACGTGCACGCACACTAACTACAGGAGCGTCCGGACTTGCACATACACACATCCATACACGTGCACGCACACTACTTACAGGAGCGTCCGAACTTCCACATACACACATCCATACACGTGCACGCACACTAACTACAGGAGCGTCCGAACTTGCACATACACACATCCATACACGTGCACGCACACACGCACACTACTTACAGGAGCATCCGGACTTGCACATACACACATCCATACACGTGCACGCACACTACTCACAGGAGCGTCCGGACTTGCACATACACACATCCATACACGTGCACGCACACTAACTACAGGAGCGTCCAGACCTCGCAAACCTGAAGAGTCAGCTGACTGTGAGCAATGCAAAGATGAAGAAAGAGCTGCAGGACATTGAGGACAAGATCCTGCACATGCTCTCAAACAGCAAGGTAAAACGGACGGTGACAGATACATGTGTGGGGTGGGTGACAGGTTGCGAAATTGCTAGGGTTGACCAGAACCGTATATATGCACCGTATATGACCGTATATGTGGTGATTTCCCTGCCAAAAATGCCGTATGTACGTCGTATATATATGGTCCTGGCCAACCCTAGAAATTGTGCATGAGAAATTGCAGGACGTTGAGTATGAAATCTTGCAATGGTTAGGGTTGGACAGACCGTTTATTTGCACCATGTATGACCGTGTATTTGGTGATTTCTTGCCAGTTAGGGTTGGCAAGACCTGAAGGTACAGGCTTGCACCGCAGTGTGATAGGAAGCAAGCAATGATTCCAGCAATAATTTCAAACCCTTTGATCATGCTTAGTGTCTGTTTGCCAACCCCCTCTAAGTCAATTTCAGAGGAAATCCAGAGTCCGTAGGACAAGGGTTCCAACAAATACTTAAGCAGATGTACAAGTAAACAAGTAACAGATGCACACAGGGCTCGATGAGCCTCTGTGTTAATGCACACACATGCATACACACACATACACACGCGCACACATGCATACACTTTAATACGAACACCCTTTACATTACAAACAGGGCAACATCCTGGACGATGAGGAGCTCATCAACACACTGGCCCAGTCCAAGATCACGTCCAATGAGATTTCTGCCAAGGTATGAGCACGGGGGCAGGGCAAGGACGTGAAACGTGTTTGCTAGATCTTTTAGGGTGTTTGTCCAGTCCAAGATTACGTTCAATGAGATGTTAGGTGAGGGGCGAATATGAGGACAGGGCAAAGGCATGAATTGTATTTGCTAGATCTTTGAGCGTGTTTGTCCAGTCCAAGATTACGTTCAATGAGATGTTAGGCGAGGGGCGAACATGAGGGCAGGGCAAAGGCATGAAGTGTATTTGCTAGATCTTTGAGCGTGTTTGTCCAGTCCAAGATTACGTTCAATGAGATGTTAGGCGAGGGGCGAACATGAGGGCAGGGCAAAGGCATGAAGTGTATTTGCTAGATCTTTGAGCGTGTT
>Ga0307947_1003526_pt1 | contig 12570 bp, 15 predicted proteins | sample OrgLakmetagen232_FD_201840 | JGI IMG/M metagenome (GOLD analysis project Ga0307947, IMG submission 201840) | Saline water microbial communities from Organic Lake, Antarctica - #232 | ecosystem: Environmental > Aquatic > Non-marine Saline and Alkaline > Saline | place: Antarctica: Organic Lake...
CATGTTCCCTCTAGCTTCTTTTTCTGGTGTCTTGTTCAGTCTGGCCTCTTTCTCTTCTTGAAGCTGCCTTTTTTTGCTATAGCTCAACTGCCCTCGCTGGCGGATATAGCTGTGTAACCCTTACCCCCTTTATGAACCAAGCTTCCGCTCAGATGCCCACCAGAGGCATGTAGAGCGATGCAACCTTACCTTACCTTACTTCTTTCCTGGATAACTGTAGAGGCAGGGAAAAGCTGATTGAAGGATCATATTTCTGTTCCTGGGATGTTGGTATTTGCCCATCACCTTCTTGAGCCCTTGCCTTCTATGGAGCGGATCTTTTGCTAGTCAGTTATTGTGTTAATGTCGTTGTCAAACTCAAACATCTGGTTTACAACTTGGTTTGTTGAAAAGAGCCTCCAAGACAAAGCTTTATTGCAAGCAAAGAATGAGGACGCTGCTAAAACTTGAGATAAACCTCTCAATCAGGTTGGTGGGAGAGTTTAGGAAAGTGAGAAAAATAACAAGTTGCACCTTTGCGTTTGCTGTTGGAAAGCAAAAGGATGCAAGCGAGGATACTGTGGTAGTTTGCTCCAGGCATTCTACCTAGGAATACCCCAGAAAAAAATCAGCAATTTTCATGTTAAATAACTAACAACTAACACTAAGGAACGCTGCATGAAGCGAATGATGGATCGAGGGGAGAGCATTTAAATGACAGCATGGAGGGTGGATGGAAATACAGCGTTGTGAGACAAGGGGAGGGGGGGGCTTTTAAGAGAACTGGCAGTCTGGGAAAAGGGCCCTGGCCTCCTCAATTGAGTGCTTGACCTCCCCGTCTTGCCAGTAGTTGATGACCTCAGTCACACGGTTGAGCAGCGTGACATTGTCCCTGAGAGTTGCAAAATTGCACAATATCATTGTAAAGATGAGACTTCACGTTTTACAGCAGTGATGGCACGGTCAGCATTTTGGTACTATGGGGGAGGAGCGGTGTCATCAAGGAACACAGGAGGAGCGTAAGGTTGAGAGGGCAGTGGCTTAATATAATCCCTGCTGTTTAAGCATTTGACGATGGGAACAACGGTGTCACCAAGGATTTGACAATTGAAAGGTTGAGGGAGCGTGATACATTTCACTGCATACCCGATCCTTCCACTCCTCCCATAGTCAAAGCATGCCAACCATGCCAGTTCAGAAGCTTCTCAATCAATTCTTTAGCTCCTAAGACTACTTACTTTTGTGTCTGCCCGAGGGTGGATAGCAAGGGTGACAGGTAACTGCGACAACATCTGGACCTGCCAATCTACTTATTTTGCATTTTGCTACTTGTCGGGCGTCATTGTGCAGCACTATAAAAGCGACGCAGAGCGTCTGAAAGTGACGACGTATCCCCCTCAAATGTGTTGTAAGAGAGTTGCTTTTTCTAATCCCAAAATCTCATTCAATTTCTTGGCAAAACAATGCATGGCGTGAAGCTATGTTATGGCAGGAAAGGATTGACTAAGCCTGCGTAACCTAGTGTGTACAGCACTCGTCTGACATTCGCTTGTATTTCAACTGACACTGCATGCTCTGGGCGCTGCACACTGCCCTAGCAACCCTTAAGAGAAGAAAGCAAAGAAGAAGCGCACAAGGACATGACGAGCATTATGAGTTCCAAGTGAGCAAGTTCCCCAATGTAGAGACAGATTAAACCAAACAAATTCGAAATTCCTTTAACTTACTTCTCGGCCATCCACTTCCTGGTCTCCAATGCCTTCTTCAACTCCTCCCAGGCATCCTTTCGTGGCCACACAAAAAATTCTGTAAGAGGGCTTGTCTGTCCCTGTGCGCAAAGAGCAAATCAAAGCCAGGCTATAGAGGATTAATAAAAGAATTAACCCAGAGATGCCAACGTGCTTGAGCTTGAGAGGTGACTAGTGGAACTAATCAAGCTAAGAAGTGCGCCGTGTTGCTAAAGCATGAATATCCAAGAGGTGCGTATTTAAGCAGGGTGCAATTTTAACGCTTGTGAGCACGAGCTTTGAACCCTATACGGCAAGACGCGTCACTCACATGTTTGCGCTCGCGCTCTCTCATACACACACACACACACACACACACACACACACACACACACACACACACACACACACACACACAAAGATGGCACAACCAAGTGCTGACGCACTTTGCAACTGAGCGGAAGAGGCACCCTTTGATTTAGCCCTGGCCTACAACGTATTTATGCCTTCAATTTGACGTCACAGATCAACGCGCACAAGGGTGTTTCAGACAAATTAAATTACAGGAACTGCACGCACAAGTGCCTTTATCCAACCAGCCACGTACGCCCACATTTTTGCATCCATACCAACTCAATTGCACCCGATAAGCTCATGTAGAAGAGCAATATTCATCAAGTTGTATCAACACTGCATGGACCCACCCTGCTGTATACTTGGTCTACTGCCACAGCAATGTTCTTTTCTTGCCATAGAAATGTGAGTCGGTAGTCTGGTAGGGATATCTTTTCCTCTGCGCTGCTCGTAAACCAATCCACGTTGGTGTCGGACCAGTTCTGCATAGTACAGGCGGTTTGGGGTTAGCCGTGAGCGTGAGACATGGTGTGGTGGAATGTATGGGAAAGGCTTGCAATTCTTTTGATCCGAGGATGTCCCTCCCACTCCTATACACACACTAACCCAGTCACGCATAATATTCTTATGAAACTGGTGAGATTTGCGGAATGAGCGCCCCAGGAGTTTGGTATAAACGGGAATATCTAGCATGTCTCGCTTGCACAGGTATGTTCCTCCTATCCTCCCCCCACACACATGTATTCGCTCCTGCCCCCTGCCACCCTCTTCAGCTTACTAGTTGTGTGTGCAACGGAAAGGGCGTTGAGACCAGCAGAATATCATTCACTCTAGTATGCAGGCACCATTGTTAGGACAGGATGCTAGTATGCAGGCTTGACAGGATGCTAGTATGCAGGCTTGACAGGATGTGTATCAGGACAGGATGCTGTATGCAGGCAGGACAGGATGCTAGTATGGAGGCACCATTAATAGGACAGGATGTATTGCGCGTTTTAAGGCTGCACCAAGTAAAGCCCTTGTGCACTACCCGCCCCTCCGTCCTGCCCAATACTCTAGTACACTGGGCTAGGTGCATTAGCCAGAAAGCCAGTGTAAAAGTTCCAGTTACGCCCATTCACTCACTCACCCACACACAGACAAACACACCTGCGGCACCAGGTTTGCCAGCTCCTGGCGGGTGAGCTTATACTGCACGGCTGCCTCCTTGTCCTGGGGAGAAACGGCGTAGTCCTCCTCGTCGTCGTACTTGCTGTAGCCGGTGGGCCCCTGCCAGTCCTCTTCCTCTACCTCCGTGCCGGTGTTGTCTGACACGGCTTCCATGGTCTGGCTCAGGGTGGGGTCGATATTGCCCTCCGCATCCAGGCGGCTGCCCAGGCGTCCCGCCAGACGCTCCTGCAGGCTGGGGTCGAACTCTGCCTCCAGCGCCTGCTCCAGGGCGTAAGTCTGCATCACATTTTCTGCGACGCGGATGGCCTCCTTCGCCTCATCGTCCTGCGGTTATGTTGATACTGCCATTAATGCTGTGTGAATTACAACTGTGTGTGTGTGACAACACCGTGGAAGAGAAGTGGGATGCAAGCAGAGGCTCCCCACCACTTGTCTGTGCCTGCGCGTGCAGTCCCCACTCACCAGCACAATGGTGTCCAATTCATCATCATCATCATCCTCCATGGTGTCTGTGGAATCAAGGGTGCCGACCTGTGTGTGTGTTTGTAATGGTTGGCACTACCTGAGACACACCCAAAAGGAGCGCCTGCTCCACCTCCCAGGATCCTCACCACAGTGGGTTCAGCAGCCCTGGCTGCTAGTCTAGCTCCACGCCGGCTGGTGGTGCATCTAGCCACTGGCCTTAAAGGTGTGGCAACTTGGCCCCCAACTCTGCTAACGGCGGAGGACGCCGCACGTTTGTTGAGTAGCATGCTGGAAAATTTGGCAAAGATTTTCAATTTCAACCTAATTCGAAGAGAGGGAAAATGTCAGATTGCGGTGCAGGTAAAAGTCTTTGCTTCACCCGAAATGATTGAAATAATTGAAGTGCTTCTTCTCAAGGCTGCTATTCAGTTTCTCCTTCAGAGAAAGGATGACAGAAATCGTTCTACGCCTTTCGTCGCCATTCCCATTTTTTATACGCCCCGTATAAGTGACTGATTTATAAAAGAGTTGTGGTGAATGTCTGAGCTTATGAAATTCCGGGCCCGTAAATTCTTCTCTTCCGCCGGCAAAGCAAGCCAGCAGTCTTAACTATTGCTGCTGAACGACAATCCCACGGCAGCTATATAATATAATGGTGGGTTATCTGTCAGGTATTGTTCATGCACAGTTTAGGGCGCGGCAGAAGTAAGAAATAAATTCTAAAGGTCAAAGAAAGTAAGTACGAATACAATCATCATCCACTACATACAGGTACAATTAAAACAGCAAAGCTTGCCATATTTGTAAAGCACGCAATAAGCCGTCATTATCAGCGCCAGGCACCAACAGGGTACTTGCGACCGTCAGCTCGCTTTTGTCCTTGAATGGTCACCATGATCCGTCGAGCACCTCCGTAATTACTGTGCAGGAGGGACAAGGCAATAACAGTGAATTAGAGGGTCCGGAATTTTCAGTAGGAGGAGGAACAAATTTAAGGTCAGGGTTCTTGAATTTCTAAAACAGCAAGGACCAAGCTTGTCCTTTAAGACAGAGGCCAGCAGTGGTTATAAAGGAATTTAACTGAAACGTGAAAATAATCACCGCATAGGATCCGCAATTGTCTTTACAGCGCACGCCAGGCTGTAATGACTAGCCCAAACATGGATTTCTAGTGCAGGGTAGATTCTGCTGGAGTTCACAAGGTGGTATGCAGCCTTTTGCAAATCAAGTGCAGCAGTGTCACCATAGATGGATGGATGGAATCTTCCAATTGAAAGAACTATGAGGCATGAGGAAGAAAGAGGGTAATCGCAGTGAGGAGACCTGCCTCTTAAGACTTGCTGTATTGCTGCCAGAACATTTGACAGCTGGGGCTAACCGTGCAGGGGGTTTTGGGTCAGTGGCAGAGTTCAGGTGTGGCATGCAAATGCTCCTCAAAAATCTGCCGTAAAGGACCAAAACAAGTCTTGAGGGCAGGAGGTGGGCTAAGTGATGCGCTGTTTGCCTAAATTTGGAAACAATCTGCCTGTATAATTTCCCTTCAGCAATCCATGCGGGATAGGACAGCAAACCTTACACGTCTAGCATCTGTAGGGTTGTGTAATTTAGTTGTATACAAGCCTTTCGTAATTACGTAAATACGTAATTACCCTGTCAATGTTGCCATATTTTAACCCAATTAAACACGTGCTTCTGACTAACCCCAAGTACTTGCTATATAGGTACTATATACATGCGACAGGCGCTGCTCACACGGCGCTGCAATGCAAGCAAAGCCGGGCATCCTACGTGAGCTGGGAAGCAGCACACCTAGAGAATGAAGGAGTGCCTTGGAAACGAAGGAAACAGACACAGCAGGAGCTCACCGGTGCTCGTTTAAATAAATGCCTTGCCACGTGCCAAGCCCAAATCGGCCGTGTGAAACTGGAAGCATCAGTGAAGCACCCATCAGGGAAGATTTCACATGGGCCTGAGTAGCACATGTGTAGAGCAATAGAGGAAGGTATATGTTCCACAGCACATCAGATTTTACCATGAACACTCTTGTAACTATTACCTAGAGAAGCCATACATGCCTGATGCCTGCGCTTTCTCTGCTGTGCATTTGTTACAACAAGGAAATCCAAATGCATGGCAACAATGTGTTGTTGACAACAGGGCAAAATTGAGAACATACAGCGCCCAAATGCTACGGACGAACAAACATCTTTGCAACAAAAAGTCAGATAATAATACAGACAGTGAAGACGCTTTCTACTCAGTACTATTGCTCTTTTGGCGCACCGGCATGTCGTCTGAACCTTCGTCTGCACATGTGTGGGAGGACAGGTAGCGTTAACGCATTGTACAACATCTGTCTGTAAAAGAGGATTACTTGCTGCAAATGCATGGGGAAAATTGCAGCTTGCAATGTAGAACAGTAGGAAACACACAATACGCACCTGTATGTCTGTAGGGAGCTCTTTCAGGCGCTATCCGATCCAAAGAGTCCTGACATAGTCACGCGTGCAGGTGTAGCCTTTGCTTTTGCTAACGACAAAAAAGAGCGCCCTTTTTAGAGCGACGAAGCACAAAATAATGGGGAGCAGAGAAAAAAGTTCTGTAACTGAGGCAGTTGCAGGCAGGCAAGTTGATCCTCCTCAATATACTAGGGAAACATAATTACAGGGTGGACCTGCAAATCGAATGTGCAAATAAGCATCACTCACATTTAAATCCAGGGGCACGTCAGGGGAGGCATTCTCGTTTATGGTAAGACTGTAGAAGCAAATCGGAAATGTAGGAGGTAATTAGCAGAGGGGGTGGACTGAGCAAGTGCCCAAACAGGCTTGTTTTTAACATTCAGGGAATAACTTTTCCTTCACTACTTCATCAAATTAAATTCGATGACCTTGCCAGCTGGGGTAAACATGTGCGGGAGCACGCCATCCCTTGTAATTAGCACGTTGTCAGCTCACAAACATAGGAAGACAAGAAAGCGCACTGCGGTGTACGCCGTTCGTTACCTTGCAGAGGTGTGCATCACGAATAGGTTTGCCATGCCCTAGAAACAAATAGAACGTTGTGACACCATGACAAAGCGAAAAGCAACGTGTGACCAGGTTAAATTTTGACAAAATTGCTGCGTGTCAAACAGCATAGCCGCAAATTTAGTGCAGCTTAATGCTCACCACTTCAAACTCGCTCAGCTCAGGTAGCGCGTTGTAAATGCCTCTTGTAACTACATGACAGCCCCTGAATGTAAGGTGGCAGGACATATTTGCCTGTGCCATGTAGAGGAACTGGAGCCAGCAGGCGCAGTTTTCCTACGTTCGTTTTCACCTGTCATATGGGGGTAGCTCAACGACCTTTTGCATCCACTCGGTCGAGTTAGAGGAAGGTGCGGTTCCAGACGCGCGCTCACCCCCTGCAATGCCTGCAAATTGGATATTTGATTGCAAAAGAAAAGCTATACTACGCCATGCCGTGAAAATATTACAAGGGCTTCTCACGCGCCAAACCCTTATGAAAGCATTCGTTATGCGAGAACTCACTGTTTGTGCGCACGTGAGCACGTGTGCCAAGAGGATAAACAGGAGCGAAAGAGGCTTTGCTGTATGCTCTGCAGCTTGGAACAAGCTTCAACGATCCAACATGGGGAGGGGGAAGGGATTTTGTAACAGTCTGAGACTTCACACTACCCTGCAAGTTTGCTGTAGATGTTAACTGCATTTCCTTTTTTTAACCTAGTTTTAATAAAATAGCCATTTTATCCGCCTTTTTTGCGCCTTATTTGCAAAATCACCTCGACATAGGTATTCAAAAATTTTACATATTTCTGCATAATCGTTATTAAAACACTGGAACTTTCACGTACCTGTCCACTCTCGGGCCGCCTCCGCCCAACCGTCCCCCCCCACTTCCCTTACTCCTGTAGATACAATGGTATGCTGTCTATATGTCTTATCACCAATTTGTGCTGATGATTTGAAAGCGACAGCCAGCTGCGTCCATCTGTACAATTCGTCCATTATCTTGCCTGCGTGCTGCTCATCAGTAGATGTAGGACTAGCTGCTCAAAAGTCACAGACTCAGGTTGACCAAAGAACTACACAGCCTTTCGCATCACAGTCCCACAAAATATGATCCTCATCATCACTCGCCCCGTCACGATGTCTGAGCGCAGGCTCCTGCCACTGCAACAGCACAGGCCCAGAAGCAAAGTGCTATAACTCACACTGAGAGCCTGGAGCTGGTGAGTGTCTGTAATCGAGCGTGCTTGCATCAGAATAGTGTTATCTCGCTTTATTTCATCAGCTACTGACAGCTACCAGTGCCTGCCTCTACGGGTCCCTGTCTCTGTGTCCCTGACCCTTTTTTTTTGTACGTTGCGCTTCAGGTGCGCTGCTTGCTGCGCGTGGTGAGTCATATCAATGGTTGGCGGCGCTAACAAGTACACGCACGTGCACGTGTAGCCGTCTCTATCTGCATGGCTTTCCTGTTTAAAAGGGGGCACAGCCAGCACGCACATGTACCACACAAGCATATCTGCTACTCGTAAAACATTGTGTCCATGCCAGAATCAATTAGCTCCAACCTGCTCTCATGCCCTATCTTCCCAGTCTGTCTTCCACATCAGCTACCTGCGTGGCCTGTTCCCTGATGACTATTTCAAGGGCGTCGACATGAAAAACTTGGACGGTAAAAAGACTGCTTATGCATCCAGACTGGCTGCAATAAGTCTATAGGTTTGAGACCGCTCCTGCTCCAGCTCCTTTGTAGTGCTACGTCAATCTCAGCTACCTTCATAATCAGAGACGTCTTATTGAATAAGTTGCTCCTACACTTTCCGATGCAAAAATGTATGCACGCAAAACACATTCACGCACGCTTCTACAGCAGCTTAGCACACCATGCCTTGCATATACACACCCTGTGGCTGATACCTTAAATGGTGTACACACACACACACACGTACACACACACACACACACACACACATACACACACACACACACGCGCCACAGGCATGCACATCAAGATGCTGACCCCATGCAATGAGGAATCCCGACGCATGATTGACTGGGTCGAGGAAGGTCGGTATTTTTCAGGGGGAGCTTAAGGGGGAGCTTAAGGGAGGTTTGAAAGTAGGCAATTTGTCAGTGAACGGTTGGAGCTGAAATCCATCTTATTCAGTAAATGATTGTGACTCTTTACGCTCTTGGTTGCTGATGTAAGGCTTCCTACCTGTCAATCAGCAGGCAAGTTTTATTTATAGATTTATTGATAGCTGGTCGATACATTCTCCATCATTTGTGGCTGTGTAATCACAGGTTTGTATGAAACTGCCCATATGGCTGGGCAGAGATGTGCAGGGTTCGAATGACGTTTGCAAGTAAAGTCAAGCGTGTGTGTGTGTGTGTGTGTGTGTGTGTGTGTGAGAGTGTGCTTATCTTCATCTGCGCGATTTTGCAAATCACACATAAAACACTAGGAAACTGCACGTTAGCAGGTAGGTGTGTACGATGCCATTCGCGTGGGCTTCCTGAAGACCTTGTATTTGTGCTCACCTTCATCTGCACAATTTTGCAAATCACACATGAAGCCATAAAACTATACGTGAGCAGGTGTGTACGACGCCATCCGCACGGGCTTCCTGAAGACCTTGTTTTTTGGTGTGGCCACTGACAAAGAGGGGAGTAACTTGATTGAGGTGAGCTTCAAAAAAGGCAATGCAACATGTATAACAAAGCACCATAATTGGGAAGGAGATATCTTAAGATGCAATGCATTATTGTGAGGTTGCATGGCATGTTAACTTTGCTCATTGAGCGGATCTGGGCAGCCTGACTCGTGGAGAAAGGGTGTAGATTCACACTGCACAAGGGCCTCAAATTAGCAGCGAGTACCTGTATCATTCTCCCTAGTTTTGTGTAGACAGAGGCATAGACATAGACACACCTTCAATAGACAGAGACATGACAGAGACATGTCACACTGGTCTACAACAATCACACGCTGAAGCCTTTAAGCAGCTGGGTCCTGGTCCTCAAAGAGTTAAAAAACTTGCTTCCAAGCTTCATGTTCATTCTGTCAATCGCGCTGCCAAACTTGTCCATACCAGACGTGCCCTTTACAGCACTTTTTATCGACTCTCATCAGGAGATGGTTTCAGATCAAGCCTGCAACCTTCCTGATCCCCATCGATTTTTTCTTTTTTCTTCTTTTGGTGGAGGAGTTTTACGGTGCCCGATACCAAAGTGGCTCCTTTTCCTTTATTAATGTGGGGAGTGGTTTTTCACTGTCTGCGCAGTTTTTTCTTCCTTCTTTTCTTACTGGCTTGCATTGCTCACACAGGAGTACATTTTCAGCTTTGAGTATGGCGATGGCCGCGTGAGCATGGATGCACAGCAGAAGGTCAAAGGGGCCAAAAAGGAGTCTATGATGAACATTGCTGATGCTCACAAGGTGGGTGGGAGGGATGGGCATAGTTAAGGAATGATAGGTGCAGGTCAGTATTTCAATGCCAGCTTTTTTGGGGGGTCAATATTCAATGGCTACACTCTTTTTCAGCAAAAGCACTGAATAGAAAAATTGGAGCAGGTCATTGATATTGCAGCAGTTGTCAATCCAAAAAGCGCCTTATAGGTGCTCGGAAAGTTACAGGTACGTGATTTGCATAAGCGTCAGTCAGCACGTGGATTGGAATTGCCCAGTAGAAGGAGTGAAAACAAATGCATTATGAACTGAGTACTCCTTTACACATTGAATTAAAACGAAGGTAGTGCGTGAGGTCGTCTGCTTTAGCTGTGCATTGCTCTCTCTCTCTCTCTCTCTCTCTCTCTCTCTCTCTCTCTCTCTCTCTCTCTCTATCTGTGTATTTATATAGAAAAAGTATATATATTTGCTCCAATGTTCATGTGCATTTGCTCCAATGTTGCTGTGTGTGATGCACGTGATGGTGCAGATCATCGTCTTTACCAGACTTTTGCATGACCTTGTTGACAGTCAGGAGTGAGGGTGTGAAGTCAAACGCCTTGATGCGCATACTGTTGCAGCTTTGGATTTTGCTAAAATCCAACTGTGTTGTGTCTGTCACCTTGCAGACAGATATAGAGGGTGTGAAGTACCAAGTCACGCGCCTGATGCGCATGCTGGTGCAGATCTGTCAGACTTTGGACAAGGTTCCACAGGAGGTGAGCAATACGGCTTAGACTTTGGATAGACTATAGATGGGCATTGAATTAGACTTTGGATAGACTTTGGACATTGTACCACAGGAGGTGAGCAATGCAGCTTAAACTTTGGATAGACTTTAGATGGACATTGGATTAGACTTTGGAAAGATTTTGGACAAGGTTTCACAGGAGGTGAGCAATGTGGCTTGAAAAAGGGAAGGATTAAACTACAGTGATCCATTTTCTGCAGGAATTTCAAACGCTATTACTGTAACCGCAACTGTTTAGTACTGCTTAACCCAAAGGAAATGGGCTTTAGAAAAATGCTGCATGCCAGAATGTGAATGTACTGCTAGGATGTCGGCATCGCTGGATGTCCAGGCAGCTTACAGCAGCAGTACACAGAATGTTTGGTATACCAAGATGGACAAGTGTGTCTTGCAAGAAGTAGAGGGATGACTATTACAGTTCAGGGAGTTAGTCAGGGTTGTGTGGCATGGTGGTTTTAGGGTGTGGGAAAGCATGCTGGCCGAGGAAGTGGCTACACTTTACAATGGGAAACTGAGACATTTGTAGGGTTGGTCAGAACCGTATATATACACCGTACATGACCGTATATCTGGTGATTTCCCTGCCAAAAAAGCCGTATGTACACCGTATATATATGGTTCTGGCCAACCCTACATGTTCGCTGCATTAGCTTTGTTTCAAAAATACATGCAAGGGCAAATTTGTTTTGCTTACATTTACAGTTCACACTATCAGGTTGCTGCTGCTCACACGGTGTTGCCTGCTTATGATCACCAAATTTCTGCTGCTTGCTTACACAGCGCGACCTTTCATCATCGTTGTCAATCGCTGCTGCATGCTCACAAGGCGCTTGCTACCCGTGAAAGAAAACCAGATCTCTGCTGCTTGCTTACACAGCGCGACCTTTCATCATCGTTGTCAATAGCTGCTGCTGCATGCTCACAAGGCGCTTGCTACTCGCAAATGACAACCAAATATCTGCTGCTTGCTTACACAGCGCGACCTTTCATCATCGTTGTCAATCGCTGCTGCATGCTCACAAGGCGCTTGCTACCCGTGAATGAAAACCAGATCTCTGCTGCTTGCTTACACAGCGCGACCTTTCATCATCGTTGTCAATAGCTGCTGCTGCATGCTCACAAGGCGCTTGCTACTCGCGAATGACAACCAAATATCTGCTGCTTGCTTACACAGCGCGACCTTTCACCATCGTTGTCAATTGCTGCTGCATGCTCACAAGGCGCTTGCTACCCGTGAATGAAAACCAGATCTCTGCTGCTTGCTTACACAGCGCGACCTTTCATCATCGTTGTCAATAGCTGCTGCTGCATGCTCACAAGGCGCTTGCTACTCGTGAATGACAACCAAATATCTGCTGCTTGCTTACACAGCACGACCTTTCACCATCGTTGTCAATCGCTGCTGCATGCTCACAAGGCGCTTGCTACCCGTGAATGAAAACCAGATCGCTGTTGTACGCTCACTCAGTGCTGCCTGCATATGATAACCAGATCACTGCTGCATGCTCATGCAGCGCTACCTGTTCATGAAGATCATATGGTAACCAGATCACTGCTGCATGCTCATGCAGCGCTACCTGTTCATGAAGATCATATGGTAACCAGATCACTGCTGCATGCTCATGCAGCGCTACCTGTTCATGAAGATCATATGGTAACCAGATCACT
>Ga0307947_1003527_pt1 | contig 12567 bp, 17 predicted proteins | sample OrgLakmetagen232_FD_201840 | JGI IMG/M metagenome (GOLD analysis project Ga0307947, IMG submission 201840) | Saline water microbial communities from Organic Lake, Antarctica - #232 | ecosystem: Environmental > Aquatic > Non-marine Saline and Alkaline > Saline | place: Antarctica: Organic Lake...
TGTGTGTGTGTGTGTGTGTGTGTATGTGTGTGTGTGTGTGTGTGTGTGTGTGTGTGTGTGTGTGCGTGCACGCGCTTGCATGTGTGCATGCGTGTGTGCATGCATGTGTGTTATGCTGCCAAACCATTACCTGGCCTGTGGAAGCTACACCCTTCAGCATACCATTGGTAATCATTCAGGCACCTAAACCGGGAGTTATATTATATTTTGTTATTATATATTTACCTTCGTTAATAAACTTAATAGGAGGGCGAATGGATTTGGCGTCCCTATGTGCCTGCCTCGCGGCTTGTGGGCATATAGACCAGGCCCAGAGGAGTGCTGCTGAGTCTACCTTACAAGCTGTGAGTGTGTAGCCCGCACCTCGTTTTTCTAGCCGACAGCTGGATAATCGCCTTTCCCATCCACTATTTTTCTCTTTTCCCACCCACAGCATGATGCAGCACCCGGCCAGGTGGTTAATCTGCTGCGTGTGGCAGCAGAAGACAGCGTTGATGTGGCCGTCAGGCAGCAGGGCGCAATCGCGTTCAAGAACCTTGTCAGGAGGAGCTGGGACGTTGAAGGTGTGTCTAAATGTGTGCGCGTGTGTGCGTGTGTGTGCGTGTGTGTGCGTGTGTGTGTGCGTGTGTGTGTGTGTGTGTGTGTGTGTGTGTGTGTGTGTGTGTGTGTGCGTGTGTGCGTGTGTGTGTGTGTGTGTGTGTGTGTGTGTGTGTGTGTCTGTATGTTTGTGCGTGTGTATGTGTGCGTGTGTCTGTACTTCTGTGTGTCTGAGTGTGTTGTTTTGCATGCCTCTCATCCTGTGCAAATTGCCTGATGTATAGTGTGTGTGTGTGAGTGTGCTTCTCATGTGTGCAAGGGGGTGCCTTCGCTTGATAAATTAAGCAGCAGTTAGCAACCCTTCTGCTTCATCCATCTGTGCCTGCCTGCAGACAGCAAGGACGCTGTCCACCAGATAAACGCTGAAGATCAAGCTGTTGTGCGTAGCAATTTGTTTGAGGCCCTGATCAGGTGAGGGGCCAAAAGGAGCCATCTTGTCGAAATTTATTGTGTGCGAAATCTCAAGTCACATCCAATTGTACATAGCTCAGTCATGTCAGGCCAATGCTTTTGCAATGAATGTTGATTAGGGTTTGCATGTGTGTGTACAAGGAACGATGATCACATGTACACATTGTTTGCCTGGGGAGGGAAAAGAGCCTGGTACTTTGCTGCAATGTTGTAATGTTGTGCATACTTTCATGCGCATGCTCTATTTATCACCACAAAGCAGATGCTTGAAAGCATCAAAAGATGACGTGTGATCTTGCGAGTCATGACTCAGCCATCCTTCCAAACACGTGTGACCTGTTTCAGGGTTCCACACACCATCCAGACGCAGTTGGGAGAGGTGTTTAGGATTGTGGTCTACAATGATTACCCTGAGAAGTGGCCAAGCCTCTTGCAAGAGCTGTGTGCCAGCTTGGCATCCCCGGTATGTGGCTACAATATTTAAAGTTTTCAAAGGCACTTGATTTATGCATTAAGCAGACCTCCTCCTTTCAAGCGTACAAGTGTCAAGGTGCTTCGTCACTTGCAGCCCTCTTTGTCGTGCTGATCAAATATCAAATTCCTTGTGTGCTGCGGATACACAGTTATAAAAAGAGCCTGCCGTGTGCATGGTGGCACCTGCAGGACCCTATACGCTTGCAGGGGAGCCTTTCTGCGTTGCGCATCCTGTGTCGCAAGTATGAGTTCAAAGACGAGGAGGACCGACAACCCCTAGCCCAGATTGTGTCCACAATCTTTCCTGTGAGTTTGTCCTCAAATGTGGGCATGTCCACGCCTGGGCAGTCTTGTGCTGTTTTTTGCTCTGGTCCTCTGGGTTTAGTTTGTGCTGTATTTTGAAGGCTGTCACTGTATTAAAATCACGCTCATATAGCCTGATAGCCTCGGCCTGGATACTTAACAGCCTGGCCTTTAACCGTTGACTCTGACCGGCACCTGGAGCGCAGCAAATGCTTAACAGCCGCCCGTGTGCTCCTCTCCCACAGGGCCTGCTGCAAATCCTGCAGCAACTGGTCTCAGCTCCCAACCAAGCATCGCCTGAGGTTTGCTTGTGCACACGGCTGATATGGAAGGCACTTTGGTCTGCCACTTACATGGGCGTGCCTGACCTGCTGACGTCGCCAGCTGTCGTGGACGGATGGCTGACAGCACTCACTCTGTCCCTGGCTCAGAGCACGCCTCAGGTGCCTAGATGCTTGGGTCGTTGTTTGTGCTAGGTAAAGCTCGTGCACCTTGAGTGCTTAAGAGGCTCAGGTGCCTAGATGCTTGTAAATGATGAGGTTGGGAGTTAGGCTGGTTTCTTAAGCGATCTGCTGGTCTGCCAGTAACACACAAGTTTCCTTGTGGAAATGGGCGCTAGAGCGAGTACAGCTGACGATGCCCTCTCCCCAGCAGGCGTGTTCAGCTAATGCCCCCCTCGTGTTGACGCTCATTTAGTGTGGTGCACATGCCTGTTCCTCCCATCCCGCGCACCCACACAAACACACACTCGCTGCTTCCTTATTGCTGCTGCTGCTGCTGCTGCTGCTGCTGCTGCTCAGGAGCTGGAAACCGTCGACCTTGAGGAGCGGCCTTCCCTGCCGTGGTGGAAGTGCAGGAAGTGGATGATGAACATCGCCTACCGTGTGTTCAGTCGCTATGGTCAGCCTAGGCACTGCAAGGAGGGTAACGACAAGGCCTTTGGCGAGCTGTTCCAGGTGAGTCTGGGTGGCACGCACACACTGTGCTTGCAGGCAGCGAGAGATCAGAAAAGAAGCCCCCAGAGCCAAGCACCTCAGCAAAGAAGCCCCCAAGAGCCAAACACCTGATATATCATTCCTATGCTTTGGCAAAGTCCAGATACGAATCATTGCTGCAACTGTGCGCCCTGCTTTCCTTCCATTTCACCCTGTGTATGCGCACAACATTACACACAGAATCCATACACGTAGAAATTATGCACACGCAAACGCGCCCAAACACGCGTACATTTAGACAAACTGCTCCACGCGAAATCATTCACACACGAACGCACGCAAACATGTACACATACAGGCACACTGGTCCTCACGTCTGCTGGACACCCAAGTGTCCCTGGTCGCCAGACTGGCTGCAGGACATTACCTCAGCCCGCGCGTAACAAACTCCCTGTTCCAGTACCTGTCCTACGCTTTGGACGTGAAGCAGTGCTACAAGTAAGTTGTGTGTGTGTGCGCTTGTGTATGTGTGAAGTTCCGTCATTCATCACTTTTAATTTCACATAGTAGTTGCCGTGCGTATGTGTGCACTCCCTTTAATTCAAGGCTCCTGTTATAGACTTTCAGAGGAGAGGTTTAAGGTTGAATATTCTGTTTTTTACAAAAACGTGTGGTCTGTGTCCATAATCCAGGAGCTTTGGGCTCCTCTTGTGATCAAAACCTGCTCACACCCTCCACCAACAAACGCACGCAGGCACATGCAGGCGCACTGGGATGCTCTGCTTCTTAATGTGGCCTTTCCCAGGATGTGCTTCAACGACGAGGATTTTCAGCTATGGACTGACGATCCTCAGGAGTACATTCGCAAGGTACAGCTTCTTTCCTTTTTAGTGCTACGAATATGTCTGAGACAGTTGGCGACAGCCCGTGTGCGTGAGATATTTCTGGTTCGTGTAAAGGACTTACATGCATGTGTAATGTCTGAAGCGCAGTATAAGATGGGGTGCTGAAATGCATGTGCAAGTGGGGAGCGGCTGTTCACTGCCTGAGTAGGATTTTCTTCTTTCTAGCGTGGCAGTGGTAGTAAGTGGCGGTGGTGGTGTGTGCAGTGGCTTTTCGATGGAGGAGAAGCACTGACGAACGAATGATCTGAGTTGCTCAAACCTCGGTTGTGCTTACTCTCGGGTGATAACTTCACCAATAGTGATGGATTGCTACACAGCTCGAGGAGTTGCGGTTGCAACTATTGATAACCATGTGTCACCCACCCCCTGATGTCGTGTACACAGGGCTACGACATCCTGGAGGACATGTACTCTCCCAAGACCTCGATCGCCAACTTTGCCCACGACTTGTGCGCAAAGCGGAGGACTCATTTGGACAAGTTCATGGCAGCCGTAGTGGCCCTGATGCAGCAGTACGTGACCGCTGCTGCAGCCACAAACAACGCAGGCGTGCCCGTGGTGAGCAAAAAAAGTGACAGCAGCAGTAATGATTTTGACTGCCAGCATCCAGTTGCTAAGCCACACTGGACACAGTTAAAGGCATGCCCTTCATCATCTAGCCTACCTTGGGTTACCGTGTCTGTAGGTAGTCAAGTGTGCAACATGTTTCGATGACCAAATACTTAGCGTTGAGCTCTAAGGCATATAATTGCACTTGTGTATTGAGAGTTGTGACAGCAGTGCCTGCAGCAAAGTCTTAAGCTGTTGAGCATCCTTGCTGCCTTCCCACCCAATGACTTGCTTTGGTTTTGCATAGGATCTTGCACGACGCACGGATGGTGCTCTGCTGGCTGTGGGCGTCATGGCTGATATCCTGAAAGAAAAGGTGCGTGCTTGTTCTGCAGGAGTGTTCTGCAGGAATGCATAGTGCAATCCTCAAGAACGTTCTTTTGGTAAACAGTGCTCACACATGAAGACATGACATACTTCATACATGAAGATGACATACTTTGTCGTGAGGGAAACCCCAAATGAGGTCTTCTCCATCCTTCTTCGCTTTTATGCAGAGTGCTGAAGTTTCCAAGGGCAAATGCATTCACGAAAGAACAAATCGTAGCTGCCTTTCTTTGAAAGCTTTCAATGATTAAAAGTTCTAGATTGTTAAAAACACACCTTTTCACTTTTTTATTCTTATAAATTCAAAAGCACAACAAAATGTCCTCAGACAATCTGTTTGATTCAGAACTTTTTTGTACTTTATTGCACAATACAATCAATACCGTACAGTACCGTAACCAATCCGAGGTTTGAAAAACCTAATTAATAAACCCCAATGTGAGCAATGCGAGGGGGGCAACACATAATTAATAAACACAATGCGAGCCTATGCAAGGTCCTTGTGGCCCTCTGAGCTGCACGTGCACGAGTATTCACGCGTGTGCGCGCGTGTGCGCGCGTGCGTGCGCATGTACAGGGAGGCGCCTTCTTGGAAGGATATTGTTAAGGGTAATTACATTGATGCTCCTTGAGGTCAAAACCTGTCTACTTTCGAACAGAAAACGTTAGTTGGGAGTGTCCCGTTATGTAACTTCTTAGCAGCCACCATCCAAATCTAGTACTCCTCCTCCCCTTGGCCATGCCACTCCTCTTCTGTGCGCTGAGTCCACTCATCGTCGCTGTCCTCCCCCTCTCCCTCCTCCTCATACAACTCCTCCTCTTCTCCCCCCCCCCTCCTCTACTCCTTCCCCCTCCTCTTCCTCTTCTTCCTCCCCCTCCTCCTCTTCTTCCTCCCCCCTGTCTTGCTATTTGCTGCTGTCCTCTCCTCGACTGCTTGCTACCTGCTTGGACTTTGAGCGAGTAACACGGCCCCCGTTTGCTAGCTCAGCCAGCTCTGCCTCCAAAACATAATCTTTCTTTAATTCCCCCCCGCTCTGTTCCAGCACTGTTGCTGCTCAGCACGTGCGTGTGTTTGGATAGCTGCTTGGTCATCTGCAGCGCTCACATCTTCCCCCTCCCCCATCTCTTTGGGGTCGCCCTGCATGTGTGCATGTAAAATAGAAGTTGCAATTATGACTGCTCCCTCACATCCTGGCTGTTTATAACACACATTCTGAGTCTTGAGCCATCTGCCTGTCTAGCTATTTTAAACTCGTGCACTTCCCCTCCCCTTCACCCGCTTACCTCTTGCTCCTGAACCTGGTCTTCTAGCACCTGCCCTCTTGGTGCTTCTGCCAATTGACGCACAAGCTCTGAGAGGGGTATGTCGTCATACACATCCTCCCCACCCTCTGCTTCCACACCCGCAAAGTTACGCTCCAGCTTGTCAGCCTTAGCCTACGGTCAAAGGCACGATAAAATGATTGCAATAACCACAGAGGGACAGTGGCAATCATTTATGCACAAGCAAGCTCCTACTTGCACGCTGCTCAAAGCAGGAAAAGACGTGATGCATGTCTTAAAATCTTGAGCATTTGCATCTACCTGTTTGAGGACGGCCACCTCGTTCACGTCTCTGTCATAGGCGTTAGTAGCAGTTGCAAAAAGGAGGTGGGCTTTGTTGACAGAATCACGCTGGAAGCCCTTGTCCCAAGCTTTGTTGTAGCCCACCTAGACCAAGAAGGCAAGAAAGAAGCTAGGGTGGGTTCAATGAGCTGTGGCAGCACTAAGGACGTGTCAAATGCTACTTGCATCAATGATGTATATCGGATGAACGTCATTTCCTTAAATTGCAAGAAGCTCATGCTCAGGACTGAGACCCTTCAACAGGTTGCATTGACGTGCGCATGAATGTAATCAACACAAACAAAGCCAAAAGGGGGCTTGCATCTGCTACCTTCTCAATGACAGATGAAATGCTGCTCTTGTAGCTGCGCAATTTGGTCATGGCAGCAAGCAGCCACTCCAATGACAAGGCTTCACAACACGGAGACTCAGGTCCAGCTTGGCGTCCTTGGGGGCTGTCCCGGCAGCCATCTGGAGTTCATCTGCTCCTCAGTAAACTCGTCGTATTAGTTCCGCAATGCTGCCTTTAGAGGACGGTTCATAATGAGATCTGAGACCTGAATGTCAGAAAAGGAACGCACATATTAGCTTTCCTTCCTGCACTGGCACGCCAGAAAAAGGAACGCATAGCTGTATACGTTTTCACGGCAACCTGTAAGGCTTCACCTACCTGAGCGATACCCGTGCAGCCAGCTGGCACCAGGATCATGTGCACAAATGGGTACGTCTTGTACAGCCACTCACAAAACTCCTTGCGTATGTGCACCCGGCACATGTCCATCAACAAGATGCATGCCTGCTCGCCTGCATGTACAAACGGCACACATGCTTCATGATGCATACACAGCTAAGCTTGTACCATTTATGCACCTCTTTATGGCAAAGACATCAAGTGCAAGCACGTCAGCAGGCCTGAAAACCTGCCAGCTGTTAGCCCAAGCATGGCGCAGCGCTCGTTTAATGCAGGGATGAAGATCACCGCCATCCAGTGCTTCGTACTGGCGACGGTGCACCAGTGGGACTCTGTAGAACACATCATGGCCACCTGCATCAGCCTCTACGCGAGCTGGGAGGGGCTCTCCATTCATGCTTCCATCGCTTTTTTTGCCACCTGTCGTTGATAGAGGGATTTTGCCACCGTACAAGGCCTGTAGGTAAATGGGGAAGAAAAGCTTTCAGTTGTAAGCTGCGGGCGCCCAGGGCTTCAAAATGGCTGACTAAAGAATGCGGGCTGCAAGAAACCAGTAAGATGCAAATTATAAGAGGCGGAACACATAGTAAACATGTTGCATTAGGACATTAACAAACCTGGAACTTCAGCACCTCTTCCTCTCCATCATTGCTGAGCAGGACAGTGCAGCCATGCTTGTCCTCAGCTCCCACAATTGGTACACTCTTTGCGTTCTTGACCTCGTACAAGGGCACCAACTAAAAAAGCAGCAAGAATATGTACAAACAAAAATTATGCTTGTATGCTTCGCATTACATAGAAGGTACGGTGAGAGGAGGGGTGCTGTGCAAGACAAGGCCATGCTGGCCTTTCACTTACCCATGGGGACAAACCACATGAAGGTTTCGTCCATCATGATGATGAGGGAGGGAGGGATGTCATAAACTTTCCCCTTGTAGGCAATGCTCAACAGCATGTCCTTCACCTACAAACAGTGAGTGTGCATAATTGACTTGTTGCATAGGTATTGTACTTGCTATGGTATGGCGATTCTAGTGTTTTTTACCTTATCGTCCCAGTTTTCGGGTAGCTTCTGTGCAGCTGTTATGGAACGTTAAAAGGATTAGTTCAGAATTTGCTGCAGGAGAACGGTCATCCACTTGGTGCTGACCTTGAGTCGAGAAGTCAGCTCTGGATTGTGTACCTGCAACAAGCATTGCAAACAATGTTTACTTTCATGACACACTGAACTAGAGCAAGAACCACAAAGACCTGAAATGCATTACCGTAGATGCATCAATCATACCTTGATGGTGGCGAGGGTGAATGAGCACGCCGTTGCCCTGCCCACTGACACCCCTGTTATGCGGACTCCTTTCAATCTAGCAATGATTTTCTGGAGAAAGGTATACCAGGGTAAATTTAGGCTTCAAGTGTATACCTATATGCTGCACACGTGGGAAGATTAGGTACACACGTGTCATAACTCCCCCAGGCATGTCCCTCCCCCAAACTTGCCTGGGTCAGCTCAGGGTAATCACGTAGCGCTGCCTTGCGACCGTTGTTGTTGGGACGCTTGAATGACGTGCCTGCAGCCAGACTCCTCTTTGATGACTCTGTAGCTCAGTGCGTTACAGATTCATCAAAGAGGAGTCTGGCTCAGGCACGTCATTCAAGCGTCTCAACAACAATAGTTGCAAGGCTTCCCACAAACCAGCCACGCACGTTGCTCTCACACAGGCTGCCATATATGGCCTCAGAGAGTTTCTTCGCTGCTGCAACACCAGCACTGCACGTGTGTTTTGTGTACCATTGCAAATTCCACAAAGTTCCATGCAAGCAGCACAACCCGTGCGCGTGTGTGCCATGCGTTATGCGCAAACGTTGTGTGACCACAGTTCCTCATGCAAGCAGCACGCAATGCCTCATGCAAGCATACACACTGCACTTTGTGCAAACCTCATGCTCAGAGACGCCTCCTTCCATGCAAGCAGCCACGCAAGTGCTGGCCCCCAACCCCCCTCACCTGTATCCCCCCGCATATCCTGGCTGAGCCACAGCCTCCAGGATGGGCATGATGATTGCGGGGTGCCACCAATTGCTTTTGGGCTTCCTCCTGTGGCTTAACTTGCGCTTCTTCCTTTTGGTGTCCTCTTCCCCAAGAGAGGGATGGTCTCCCCTGCTGCTAATACCTGAAGTCAGCCTAGGCCTACCAGGTGGCCTCCTCTTTGCTGCTGCTGCTGCATCCCGCTCTGCCTGTGCTGCCCTGTCCTCTGCAACCAGCTTAGCATGCGCCTCTCCTGCTCGCTGCTCATCTGCCCCCTTCTGACTTGCTGTGCGGTTGCTGGGATTGAAGAAGTCTGCAACCCCAAGCTGTATGTCCCCATTGGGGGCCTTGAGGGGCGGCTTGGGAGGCTTTCCCGGCCTGTTCCCGTTCATGCTTAAAATTGATTAATTAATTACAATGCGAGCTTTGAGACCCTTGTAACTTACGTATTCAAATTTCTCCCGACACACCGTGAGGGGGTGAACAACGTTTGCGGTGCGCGTTGATATAAGTACGGTATGCAAGTTTATATGTAGGGTTGGCCAGAATTGTATATACACACCGTATATGACCGTATGTGTGGTGATTTCCCTGCCAAAAATACCATATATACCTATGAATGTATGTTCTGGCCAACCCTATTTATATGGAGAAAACTTGTGTCAATCATCCAATTAGGCAATTGCCGGCATGAGCGCCCGCTTCAGAGCTAGCAGGATGCCCAGTTGTAACAGCAGGTTGTTGGTTGTGTAAATGAAATCACAAAGGATGTGAGGATGCCTTCCGTCTCCATTTCTTCCGACTCCTGGCTATTTCCCTTGCAGAAGCCGTACAAGCAGGAACTCGGCGGCATGCTGGCCGCGCTCGTGATGCCCTGCCTTGCCTCTCCTTACGGCCACCTGCGAGCAAAGGCCGCCTGGGTCATTGGCCAGTACTGCGATGTGCAGTTCCCGGACGGCAGCTGCCAGGGCCCGACTTTCAACTTGTGCTTCCAGAAGGTACGAGGGGCTAATTCTTCCTTTAGAGAGCCCTGGACTTTCCCTGCCCTGCTTAATTTGTCACGGGGCTGGGTGATCCTGCTGGCTATCAGCGGTGGCTGTGGGCCTTTTCAGACCTTGATTGTTATGATTGACAACAGCATTTCACTTGCTGGCTGACACCAAGCATCTTAAAGCCTGAAAACATCTGTTAGTGTGGGCTGGCAACAATGCAGTCTTGCCTTCTTAGTTTGAGGGAACGTTTTGAACTGGATCTGCTTAGTTTACAGGTGCCAGAGCAGGTTGGCGAAGTCCATTGATCTTACTTAGTTTTTGTAACTTACATTGCCAGGTTTCCAATATATTTACTATAATATTTGCTTACTCACCATACTCCTGGGAGAATAAGGGTAGTCTGCATGGTGTAGGGTAGAGCTACATGACATACCTGGCATGTTGTGTGTGTGAGATGCATGTAATGACAAGCTTCATGCTGACAGTTAGCGCGACAGAGGGAGGAAAGGTATCATCTTGCTACATGCTGCATACCTCTGCACCATCGGCACTGCCGACCAAACTGCTGCAAACGCAAGCAAAGTGGTTTAACCTTGGCTCAACGTGTTGTGCAGGTTGTGGCGTTGCTTGTTGACCCCGAGCTGCCTGTGCGTGTGGACTCTGTGGTGTCGATCCGCCACATCATTGATGCTGCAGAAGACGTGGATGCACTCAAGCCAGTGCTCCCCATGCTCTTGAACAACATTTTCCAACTGATGGGAGAGGTGCGGAGGGAGGATTAGGATGTACACGATTGCCTTTTGCTAATTTGTTAAATCCTGGTGTAGTGCCCTTAGGGTCTGTCTTGTGTGAACACGCGCCTCGCGCTTCCTCTTCCTTTGCAACAAAATGCATCGGTGCCTGCATCATCACACGCAGACCGACGCCGAAGACCTGGTGTTCAGCTTGGAAGCTCTTGTGGAGAAGTTTGGGCCAGAGATCAGCCCGTATGCTGTGGAGATGGTGAAGCAGTTGTCTGCTGCGTACTTCAAGTACAGCAGCTCCGCAGATGAAGCTGATGACGACGATCAATGTAAGGTTAAGAGATGATCAAAATGATAGGCGTAGCTTTTGCTTGCTGTTTGAGCTGAAAAACAACACACTCAGGCATCACATTTTAAGACTGGTTGCGCCTTTCTTTTCAGCCTGCCTACACCTTTCTCTAAAGCATCTTCAAAGTGCAGGTGCAATGTCTTGCCATTCCCCTGCTTGCATCCATACACAAGTTGTCATAAAGAAAAGAACCGCAACACCCTTGTAACAAAAGCGGTGTGTAGGCTGTCCTGTCCTGCCATAGCACAGCCGACAGGGCTGAGCCTCCAGATGCTATTTGCTAATTGCCATGTTAGCAATATTTGTATGCTGCCTGTTTGAATGCCTCAAGCCAATTTTGCAGCCAACAACATGCTCCACAAGGAATTGATCACCGCATTCTTTGTCTCACTTCCCTGTTCTGTCTGTACCTTACCTTGCAGCGGGTTACGCTGCGTATGGCTGCTTGCGTGCCATAAACACGCTCCTCGAGAGTGTGGCTGCCCTGGGTCCCGCTCTCTTCCCTCAGCTCGAGGCTAATCTGTTCCCTCTCGTTTGCAGCCTGGTACGTGTGTCACGCGCTGGCAGGCTAGACCTATTCATTGCATGTGGACCTTATTGAGGGATAAGTGGTTTACCATGCAAACACTAGCGTGCCTCACCCTCATCTCACCTCTGGCGGCCACCGGATTTGTGCGTGCGAGCACAGGTCAGCCCTCAGGGTGTGGAGATCGATGTGGTGGAGGAAGTGCTGGAGATGCTGGCCTACCTCACCTACTACGGTACAGGCATCAGTGACGCCCTGTGGTCCCTCTGGCCTCGCCTGCACAAGATGCTGATGGAATGGGGCATCCAGGTAAAGAAAAAGGCGTCGTTCAGCTTAAAATGTCGCTGTGTGCCAATGCCTGTGAATTTGCAAGTCCTCATTCCTTAAGCATGAGTGGTCTTTACCCACAAACAAATCTGGTTGCTATTATTAGCAAATGGAGCAATGCCCCTGTATCAATTACCGTACTAACGCGTGACCAATGCGCACCCTGATTTTTCATGAATTGTTTGAGTGCATTGCGCGGGGTTTGCGCACCCCTTTCAGTGGGAAAAGTTTGCCATTGCGCACCCCCAATTGCGCAGCAATTGAGGTGCGCAGAGCTTTCTCAGGGGCATTGCGCAGACCCCATTGCGCAGACCCCCAGCAGCAAGCTTGCATGGCTTTGAATTACAGGTACCAGCATTGCGCGGGTACTTGAGCATTGCGCAACCCACAATGAGCTAGTACATTGTTACAGCCACTACTGAGGTCATGCAAGGAAAGAACGCATGTTTGTTCTGTTGTTGTTCCTTCTCTGTCCTGGGGCTAATCCCGGATGGCATGCTTGGAACGCTGCTGCTCGCGCGCAACATCGTCCTCCCGCTTCTCCCGCGGGATGGCACGCACATACCTATCCATTGCCTACCCAGAATTTAGAACATTAATTAATTTTGCGATTGCGCACAATTGCGCACCGGCTCTCACCGGAATAATTTCCCGCTTGCGCACCCGATTGCGCACCCCGATTTCAAGTGTAGCAAAATATTCATTGCGCGTCTCCATTGCTCCAAAAAAGATAATTAAAGCGCAATG
>Ga0307947_1003528_pt1 | contig 12563 bp, 13 predicted proteins | sample OrgLakmetagen232_FD_201840 | JGI IMG/M metagenome (GOLD analysis project Ga0307947, IMG submission 201840) | Saline water microbial communities from Organic Lake, Antarctica - #232 | ecosystem: Environmental > Aquatic > Non-marine Saline and Alkaline > Saline | place: Antarctica: Organic Lake...
CTCTCTCTCCCTCTCCCTCCCTCTTCCTATTTCTCTGTGCGTGTATGAGTGTGTGCGCGTGTGTGGGGTGTATGCGTGCATGTCCATTCTCGTATTCTTATATTTATGTTCTTACAATGGGGGGAGGAGGGAGGAGAAGGTTATGCAACAAAAATAAACTGAATGTCGGTTTCTAACTGAACTCCGAAAAGTGTTCTCGTCAAAGGGAAAAATATTTGCAAATATCAAGATGCCTGTTTTACAGATCAGATTGTGCACACAAATCCTGTTTGCGGTAAGTGGTCTACCCCGCCCTCTAGCCTCCCACAAACACAAACCTGCACCATTTAATATGCAACAGAACAAGGATACAGCTTGTGCATGTGGCCGAACTGTTTTCACGCTGCCCATCCATCTTCATACCATCTTCACGCTGCTATAATTAGCTACAGAAAGTAACCACAGCTGTGCAATGTCAGGTCAATTGCCCACTGCTTTCCTAGTCTCACGTAGTCCAAAGGGGGCGGACCGGAGACGTGTACCCAACTGCAAACCGTCGGTTTCTACAAGTTGTTGGCTCCCATTGACAGGCCCTTGCAAGCCAAGCCTGATTCTGCTGCTATGGACACATTTATAAGACACATACACACACATACACACACACACACGCGCACATACATGCACAGTGTACATGCATCTACAAACTTGCATGCTTTGTATGGTGTGCTCTTTATGCTCCAATGATGACAGCATGTATCGTTGATTAAAACACGCAGGTGCTTGTTGCTTCATTGGCGCGTGAAGGTCTTGCCGCAGACGAAGATTGCACAACTGTTGAGGTAGACCGTGATGGGAGCAACAGTGATGCACACGCACACACACACACATGCACATACATATTAACACGCACACTCACACACACACATGCACACACGCACAACACATATACACTTCTGTATTTACTCACACAATCTACGACAAAAGAAGTTTGCGTTCATTAGTTGTAAAACCAGCTGCTATGATTGTACATTCCCGCTTCATCAAGTTGTGTAGGGAGTCCACCCTCTCATCACATTTTTATCCTTACGGTCGTGCTTCACCTGTAACTTGGTTGCAGTGCTGCGAAGTCAATTCCTACTCGTGCTACCTCCGTTGTTTGGCTTTGCCTGCCCTTGGCGAGTCTGAACAATGTGTGAACGCCGCTCAGACCTTTTTCAACTCCAGCAAAGAGGTGAGCACTGTACAGCAGCTAAGGTTAGCCATAGCAAAATGCATACACTGTAAATGCATTGCATCCATGTAGGTATATAAGCATGTATTATTTTGGCCTTTCTTGTGGTTTGAAGACAAGTTTCAACATACCGGTATGCGTTTTGCGCCTACAAGCCTGCTTGCTCTCAAATTCTCAAGCTGCATCTGACATCCAGCAGGCCTTCTTCTACAATTAGAATAAAGAGGGCAGGAAGGCTGAAGGCCTAGACCGGCAGAGGTGCCTAGAGTACCGCCCCTGTTACAAGCATCTAACAAGCTTTAAGCCTTACAATAAAATGCAATGTTAGATCTACCTTAAATAGTTTCAAAGCGCGTCAAAGATGTATGAGTGGTGCAATGATGGAACATATTTATTGAGTCGCATCACGGTCAGCCCCGTCAAATCCTCTCTCTTTCTTGCAGGACCCAGAAGACCGGTATGCTCAGCTAGATGGAAACCTCTGGAAATTGGTGTGGAGTGATGAGTTTTCTGACGGGATCATTACTACCGACAAATGGACCTTTGAAGTCGGCGGTGGATTTGGAGAAGATCAGCAGTATAGAAACGAACCTTTCGTCGTAGGTTCGTAGAAAACTTGCTAGCGCCCACAACTTCCTCCTCCCTCTCCATCCCGACTCACACTTACACGGCTCACATGTACAAATGTACTGATAGATACAAACACAAAGATACTGCACACGTACTGTGCAAATCATTGCACATGCACAAACAGGTGCATATATACACATATATACACACGAATAATTCCACAAAACGGTGCACAACCTCTATGCTTTGTGTGCTTGTGTGTGTATGTTTGTGTGTGAAAGCACAAAAATTGTGTACCTTTTTGTTCACCCAGCCTGCACGCACGAGCACACACATACACACACACATACACGCACACACACACAAACACAAATACGTGCGTGCAGGCTGGGGAAACGACGAAGAGCAGTTTTACACGGACGGTTCTAATGCTAAGATTGAAAACGGTACCCTTATTATTGAGATCCGAGAAGAGTCAGCACCAAATGATGCAAACCCTTACACATCTACACGCATGATAACAAAAAACAAGTATGAACGGAAGTATGGTCGTATAGAAGCGCGTGCACGTTTGCCTGGCACCCAATCGCTTTGGTCTGCCATCTGGTTGTTGGGTGCAAATATTGATGACGTGATTTGGCCTGATGCTGGGGAGCTAGACATACTGGAAATGCTTGGTGACATGCCCAACAGAATGTACTCAGCCGTCCATGGACCTGGTTATTCAGGGGAGGATTCTGTGTTGCACAAGTACACCTTGGAGAACACCAACTTCACTGATGACTTTCACGACTTTCAATTAACTTGGTATCCAGATTCTGTGAAATTTTGGGTGGATGGCATCCTCGTAGGCATCACATCGCGCAGTGATATTGAACAGGAAGGCAATAAGTGGGTGTTTGACCACCCTTTCTATATTCTTATAAATGTTGCTGTGGGAGGCTTGTGGCCCGGATACCCGGATGAATCAACGGTGATGCCACAACGCATGGAGGTGGACTACGTACGTGTTTATGAGGAAAATGGAGCAGCGCCGCCACAGGTGTGTTTAAATTCATAACGCTACAGCACTTAATGACGGCACATCGCCTCCTCAAGTTTGAATGTGCAAATGTGTCCTGCAAAATGAGATGATCAGGGTTGACGCTTGAATGCTTTGCAATTTGCTCTGTGGATGCTGTTTGCAGGGTTCCATATGCCCTGGATGTATCAACAGCTCCAGTCACCCGTCAACAAACCTGACATCATGTTGTGGTGGGTCAGCTAAAAAAGCAGAATGCTTTAATGATCACTAAGTACTTGTGTACTAAGTAATCAAGGAGGTTCAGCTTGAGTTGTTTTTTGCTGGCAGCAAGGCTTGTTAATAAAACGCAATTAGTATAAACACTGCTGGCATGAAATAGGAAAGGATGTTGTTATGCGTTCTGCAACACCCAATGTCATTGTACTTGGTTATATGCACTGGTGAATCCTGTGTACAACAGCAGCTTTGCAATTACATGTAGAAATTTTCAGTACACCATAACTCCTCTACTAAACCTGGGCATCCCTCTGCATAATGTGCACCAACTAGCTACTGCACTACACTGCCATGTTTTAAAAAGTTTAAACAAGATTACAAGATACGTTGTGATAATAGGGGATCTGATGGGGGGTTACTGGTTGAGCGGCTGGCTTCAGGAGGGCTAGGCGCAGGCCGGATCGCATGGCTGACAACCCGACGGATCCTCATAAGTCTCTGTTGTTTCTCTTTTTTGATCAGTTTGGTGGGGCTCTGGCGAGAGTGAGCACCAGGCAGACTTTTACTTTCTAATACAGTCACCTCCTTCGTTACATCACAGTCTACAATTGCACGGAGTATCTGCGCACCTTTTTTTCCATGGTGGATGAATGCACATCTTCTCGTGCGTTGACTCGTGACCTACGCTTGGCTGCATTGATACGAGAGCGAGACTTCTACACCGGCAAGATCCAAGAGCTGCAAGAGGTGTGTTTGTGTGGAAACCCCCTCGCTTGTTACTCGTTCATTTTGAACCATAGTAATCTAGCCACAGGCATACCATCCATAATAAGTCCAAACATATGTGTGATCACAGTCAATGTGAATTTACAGGGTGGATGTGTTCAAGTGTGCACAAAACTTTCCATTGTGCGCGTGGCGCCTTTAGGGGATGAATGGTAGAACGCTTAAAAATGTCTGGCTAGGTCTTTACTGTACACGCTGACGTTTCAAGGGAGCCACCAATTACACTGCCCATAATTTAGTCTGTCCTCCTCCCACCTGAAGCTGACAGCTTATTTTGCTTTTTTTCTGATTTACCTCGAGGCAGGTCTGTTATGACAGCCCGCCCCCTCCACCACTGCCCTCTCAACCACCACCATCACCACCTCTTCCACCACCATCACCATCACCACCTTCTCCTTCACGCAGTCCACCACCAACGCAGCCACCTCCACCTCCGTCTCCACCGTCATTCCCCTCTCCACCTCTTTCACCAATCCCACCACCTTCACCCTCTCCCTCTCCCTCTCCTTTTCCATCTCCCTCTTCTCCTCCACTGACCGGGGAAGAAGCAGAAGCTTGCAAGTTGGACCGTAGAAGAGCACCCAACAACGGAAGTATCCAAGTCTGTCAAATGTTGAACGATCCCCATTTGAGGATGTTTGAGGGTGGAGACACTCTGCTCACTTGCAATCAAACAGGTATGCAGATGATTGAGAAGGAGGTAGAGCTGCTAGCCTCGCTGCTTGATAGTTTTGCCAGCTTTTACTTACTCATGTTTAAAAGAAAGATTTCTGCTTATAAAACCTTTATTTGTTATGTTACAACTGCAGGTGATTTTACTATGCTTGAGAACAACTACTTGAAAATCAGTGCAAAAGCAGCACCCATCATAGGGGACACAATTGATGTAAGTGTTCCAGAGCAAATCTCTATTGAGCTCAAGTTGACAATAGCTCTTAAATATGACGGCTGGACGCATTAAATTTGTATGTGATGGGTGAAGCATTTCTTTTTCACAGGCCATTTTAGGTGCCTCGGTCATCGAGTCTGTGCGTGTTGAATATAAGGTGAGCAAAAAAGTTCACTGTTGAAGGCCACCCAACATAAGACGTGCAAATTTAATGTTGGACTTAGAATGAAATTTATTTCTATAGAGCACGACTTTATTTTTCCTACATGTACAGAACCCTGACTGTGGCGAAAAGATGGAGTTCTTGGCAGAGACAGGCTCTAATACAGAATGGAAAGGTAATGTACCTTCTTTTCCTTTGAAACAAGAGCATACATTTTCACTCGTTATAATTCAGCAGGAGAAGCACGTACATGTGCATGCAATCCCGTACAAACAATACTCTCACACGTGAACATTGCATGTCACCTTTTGGATGTAAAAAATAGCCTAGTATAATTCCCTCCTGTACTCCTTGCTTCGTTTGGCAGATGATGCTTCAGACACATCAATAAAAGTCAGCCAATTTGAGCTGACGACCTTTGGTGGAAAGCAGCAACAGTTTCTGTCGGTGACGCTCTCGACTCCATGGACTTCCGGCACGGGTGTTTGTTTAGAAGGGTAAGGGAACCAAAAACAATGTGTCTTGTTTTTTAGAAATCCTGTGTTTTGTCATTGTTAAGCAACCATAGTGCAGTTGCTTCTTGACTACAAGCTGTCCAAGTAGAGAGAGAGAGAGAGAGAGAGAGAGAGAGAGAGAGAGAGAGAGAGTAAGGTGCATGGCTAAGTACTTGGTGCAAAAGCCTTTTTTTAACTCATCACTCGTCCTACAGGTGCCCTGCTGGAAGCTCAGTGGACACTTCCTATGACAATATGCGGCGGAAGCTATTGCAAAGTACATTGCAAGAGGTAAGGGAGTAGCGAGATTTAAATGAGTGTCAAATGTATAACATATCAAGAATGAATTGGTTTCTTGTTCAGTTGTTGTATGGAGATGGGTTGCTTTGGCAAGGCAGATTGACACAAATGTATAACCTGCAATGCAATTCATTCACTATCATGCAAGCAAGGATCCCTACCAACTTGATTGATTTCCTGACTTAATCTATTGAATTCAAAAGGCAGAAATATTGCGTTGCCAAGGGCGTCCCATCCGTCATGTCCACAACAAACATAACTTGATGCATCAGACTATCAAATAATGCTGGAGATCTCTCAAGTGTCTGTGCTAAGCGAGACAAACAAATGGCTGCAGGCACGAGACGCCTGCGCTGAAGCTGACCTGTCAGGTAGCCGCTTACAATCTTGCATCTGGGATGCTCTGGCAAGCGGAGACAGAGACACTGCCATACAAGCTTCAATCCAGGTGTGTGAGAAGTTGGAGTAGGAGAAGTTGGAGTAGGCTGTTAGACGGCCTTGAGGTTTATACTTTGGCTTGCAAACTGAGAAACTCATTGGGAACTGTTCCTCTGTCCTGCTTCACACAGGGAGCTATAGATTTAAAAGAAGCTGAAGCCCAGGCCGTGACCAATAACATAGCTTTCTCTGGCGCGTCTTCACTTACTGCTGTAAGCCCGCTCATCATTGCAATGCAGATCTTCCTGCAGTTTATTTTTAGGTTTTAAGCAAAATATAAATGTCAAGTTTCATGCCAACAATTAAATTATTTATGCTTATAAAGCAGCTTGTCGCTCTTTAAAGTACGAAAACTGCTTTGGTTCAATTTGGAGAGCATGCCAGAACTAACACTTACTTGCAATATTTTTTGCATGCGCATGAGGCTACTTGCCCGTATTTGTTATGATGATTATAGCAGTTGCAGGCTCCTGGGACCCTGGGACAAAAAACATGCACTAGCTAGTGAAAGAAACCTCTTCCATGAATAAAATAAATGGAGCATGGTATTGCGTATTGTAAGATTGCTCTACCACAGAAAAGTAATACGAATGTCAATGGGGATCAAAAGGGTTGCAGGCTTGGCCTGAAACCAGCTCATAATAAGAGTTGGTAACAGTTTAAGGTGGTATGTCTGTATGGACAAGTTTAGCACCGGATCTTTCACCTTAATTAATGTGGGGAGTCACGGTTTTCACTGCCTGTGCAAGCTTGTGGTTCTTGTTGCGGATCTGATGGCATGTAACCTTAGTTTTTCATAAATGCTGTGGCTTCTTACTCCAAGGCTTTGGAGTGGTATCCTTGTTTGGCTCCTGTAAATGGTGCCTGTTGCTCCTAGTATCCCTAGTAAAATAATGTGGAGGGTTTAGTGGCACCCCAGTGAGTGAGGCAAAGCAGTTTGTCACGCCCAATCAATGGCAGCGACAAATCGTGTGAAAAGCAGTTAGCTGGTTTACAATTGAGAGTTTCTGTGTCTTGTTCAATAAGCTGGATGCATGTGCCAGCCTTGTTGATGCCATTGTCTTCTAGATTTGAGAGTTTTGGTATACAAATGACAACATGTGAGCATTATAAGAGTTAAAGTTGGAGGGAATCCTCAAGAGACCCTGTACCGTGTAAGGTCTCTGACGCTAATTGTTCACCTAATAGTCACATTAGCGTGAAACACAATGATACCGGAAATATCTGGGTGAACGGTCCCAGCTCCGGGAAGGGACAGCGGTGTGGCAGCCAACAAAAAATGAGTAGCACAGCAGAAATAGACACTTTCACACAAGTACGAGCAGAGAGCGCACAGGCGTGGAGATACAGGTCTGGTGGAAGCATAAGAGGCCATAGCAACGCAAAAACCTCGCTCCTTTTCTGGATGATTTTTCACCTGAAAGGCCTTTTCTGGTCCAAATACGCCCCAAATTAGCATTTCCTATTATAGTATTAGTCATCATGTTAACTTTGAAGTGACGGTCATTTCATCTGACAAAGATCGTATCATCAAACCATACAAACACAAAACCACAAAATCACGGTTCGATCACCTATGTCCCCGGTTAAGCTTAATGCATTATTATAAAACACATAACAGGAACTCTGTACAACCAAGAACATGCGGGTTGGTTAAAGCGCTCAAAATTTGCCCACTCTGCCCTGAATTCGACAGTGCCGTGCACATCCTTCCTGGGTGCCAACACACGCAATATAAGCAACATGATCGTTAAGAGGCATAACCTAGCATGCATAGTAAAGCCATCAGCAAAACAGGCTCCTTAGGATCCTGCTTTGCCTTATGGATTTAGGCAGCAGCGAACGGCCGGCTGCGCAAATTGTCCAGATTCCCAAAATAGCTGAAACTAGGATTGTACCAAAGTGGCTCTTTCCACCCCGTTTCCTAAAAAAACACAGGTTTACCTCCAGCCATCCAGATAACCTGCTGGTTGCCCCATCCTTACGCTAAAACTAGAAAACAACTAATGATGGAGGGGGGTGGGTTGTTCGGAGTGGCAGGGGGCAGCTTAGGGAGACTGGGAGCACCCCAACAGCCACCAGCAGAAGACCGTCACACGACAGCACCGACCCAAAGATCTCGTCACAAGACAGCGCCGACCCCAAAGAGCTCGTCACAAGACAGCACCGACCCAAAGATCTCGCCAGACATCAGCATAACATTCACATCATCGAACAAAAGTTTTGTGAGGACACAAAACCAGCTGCAGAAACAGCACAAAGGCCTCCGCACCATCCTTCAAGGAGCCTCCGTTACCCGCCACACCATCCTTTTGGGAGTGAGTGGCTCCATCAAGAAGCTGGGTCTTCACTCTCAAAGAGCTAAAAAACTTGCTTCCAAGCTTCATGTACATTCTATCAATTATGCTGCCAAGTTTGTTCATGCCAGACATGCCTTTTCCAGTACCATTACCGACTCTCACCAGGAGCCGGTTTCAGGGCAAGCCTGCAGCCCTCCCAATCCTCGTTGCTTTTTTCTCTGTTCATTGATGTGGAAGTTTTATGGTAAACAGTACCAAGCCTGCAGCCCTCCTTGGTAATAATGACAGAGCCCTATGCATCTCACGACGCAAGCAAAATAGAACTAGTGGTGATCTGGAGGATGGCTTGAGCATGCAATTCAAGGCCAGTCTTGTGGGCCCTCTGTGAATCGAGGCCGAGCTCTTTTAGATGATGCAAAGTGTTAGAGGTGTAGAATTATTCTGCCACACCAAGAAGGATGGTGTGAAGTGTAACTTTTTTCGCTTTTACGTGTGTGCATATGATAAACCCTCGTGCTGAATGTTAGAGGCCTCCAGCTGGTGTCCAGGCCTAATGTCGTTACAATACTTCACTTCTACGAGGTGAATCTCCCTCTTATTAGCGGTAAGTTCGTGATTTCTGCGCACTTATCCATGAAATCTAGCATGCTGCATCTGTTGCAAGTGGGGAGTGGAAGGCGAATTAGATTTAGTAGGTAAGGGAGTAACCAAAATAGCATCAGGGCAAGAGGAAGTAAGCCTGTCTATAACAGATAAACGAGCATCAAAAGCCAAATGGGTAAAGTCATATTACTTGCATGCTTGGGAATTTGAAGGTTTTGTTGGGCAAAATGGTCAGTGCTGCCAGCATCTATATGAACTATACAAACCTGCCAAGGAGCCTTTGCTGATGGCTTTCATGATGAGTCTGCAGGCAACATTATGGCGTTCAGTTATCATGCCAGAGAAGATATTATGTTGACACCCTGAGAGATTATGAAGAGCACAGTCTAATTGTTGACAAAATGGTACACTGAAGGCTAGTGGACTCTTTAAAGCGGACAGCATGTTTCTGACTGATAAAGGTGTGGACAAAGGTGCGGGAGAGGAGAAAGTAAGTAGTGTCAGCGGCGAGCTCGAACAATAGAACAATAGCGAGTGCTCCGCCGTATACAAGCCAGGTTTTAGCCTCCTCCATCAGGGCTGCAGCGAGCCCACCAGCGAACATAGCGGTAGAGTCAAGAGTCTCAAGCGTCAGGAGCAAGAAAAGCCATGAGACAAGGGCCCACTGGGCCGTAAGTCGAGAACTGGGGCGCATAGCGCCTTGCAGGAAGCGACCTAGAATAGAAGTATGCTAAAGAGAGAGTTGTGTTCTCCGAGGAATAAAAAGAATGAAGAAGCAAGGGAAGCAGAAACCGGAGAAAAGCAGAAAGTGAGAACATCTCACTTTATGCTACACTTCAAGAACCTGAGTTCTGGTGTTTCACACTGAACTCATAAGATTCCAAAACACCAAAATCACTCACTTTGGTGTGCTGGATGGTCAGATACAGCACATGGTTGCTCAAAAAGTAGGATTCACGCTGCAGCCAATTAGGTATGGCTGGGCCCACTAACTGGCACGTTTCAAGCTCAGCTGCATTGAAATCGGCCCAACATATTGGAGCATGCAAAAACCGTACCATTTTTGGCCTCAGATAACCTCCTCTACGAAATTTTACAAATGACTGTCAGAAATTATTTTAACAGGCTCCTGAGTGTTAAAAGTTGCTTGCGCCTGCTGTAAATATCAAAACAGTCTTAATCGAGCGGAAGCAAAACGTGAAACCACGCTTGTCCCGAGACTCAAATTTACGACATTACACAGATTGATGATTGATGCTAAGCATTCTTCCAAAACCGCGGGGTAAAATGTTGTCCTGGGATGTGCACCGTCCAAATAAGACGCATTGACAGCAATGACACACGTAGGAGCAAAAAGGATACACGCAGGAGAAAAAGAACCAATGAGGATCAGGAGGGTTGCAGGCCTAACCTGTAACCGGCTCCTGCTTGATGAGAGTTGGTAATCGGCGGGATTAGAAGGGCACGTCTGGTATGGACAAGTTCAGCAGCGCAATTGACAATGCATATGGAGCTTGGAGGCAGCAGGCTTGTCGAATCTTTGAGATTCAAGACTTATAAAAATCCTTGCGAGGTTCTATCGTGTGAGTGATGTAGATGGTGCCGTCCACGCCCAAAAGGATGGTTTGGAGAGTAGTGGAAGCACCTTGAAGCAGAAATATGTGTGCAGTTCTTGCTCGCTGTTCAGCTGGTTCCTTCGTTTAGTGTCCTCACAATACTTGACCTCAATATGATGTGAATGTCGTGTTGATATCTGGCGAGATTTTTTAAGTCGGTGATGTCTTGTGACGGTTGTTCTGCTGGAAGCTGGCGGTAGTGCTGTGAGGGTGCTCCCAGTCAGTGCAAGGAAACAGGTGTTTAAATAACATGGCCGGGTCTTGAGCCCATGTCTACAGCTATTTAATTAGTTTTAGCCCAGGACTACCTCGGTTTTCTAATATTCTAATATAGTCTGGAGAGTTTGTTATTTTTTTTAGGTGATCTGAGGAACAGGAGAGGTTCTGTCACACTCAGTTGCCCTCTGCCACTCAGAACCCACCCCCCTCATAGTTAGTTGGTTCCTGTTTTGGCGGAGAGATGGGGGGCAACCAACACGACACCTGGACGGCTGGAGGTAAAACTGTTTTTGTCTGAAAAGCTAGGTGGAAAGAGCCAGTTTGGTATGATCGAAGTGTAAGCTAGCTTCAGCTTCTCGAGGATCTGGTGGTCTTGCGTAGCCAGCTTGCTGCTGCTGCCTATATCCATGGAGACAACACGGGATCTTGGGGAGCCTGTTCCGCTGATGCCCTTCATGATCATGCTGCACGCTAACTTGTGTCTTTCAGTGAGTCTTTTGTGTGTTGGCATCCAGAAAGAACAAACAGGGCACTGTCTAGTTGAGGTCAGAAGGGGCAGATTCGGCTAGCTAAACAATGAGCGCTTAAATTGTAAGTTTTTGGTTGTACAGAAGGATGTTCCGTCTCTTATAAAGATGCACAAAATACTAACAGGGACACAGGATGTCATATAGTACGCGTTGCTAACGGCTTCATTGGCAGTAACATGATTGATTATTGATAGGGGTCTGGTAGAATGGTAGTTTGCTACAATTTTTGCATTCCCTGGTTTGTGGAGGGTTGCATGTGTGCTTGCAAGGCGTCATGGTGACTGGATAGGTGCCAATGAGGTAAGTGAGCCCAAGGCTGTGTTTGGGAGATTTTGTATGATTTGTTGCTCTTTGCATTCTTCTGCGAGCCAGTAGGTGCTGTAGAAGGGATTTCCCTAAGGTCCAGCTGCATTGATGGAGGTATCAGCAACGTCAGAGTAGGTTGTGGTTGACTTACTAGCAAGAGCATTGACATGTTCATTGCAATGATGCCGGCGTGACAGGTGAAATTGTAGATAAATGGGCGAGTATGACTGGCAAATTGATGGGGGTTTGGATGAGAGTGATTTCCCCTGGGATTTATAAGTGTGGGCCAATGTGGACCAGTTACGATTAATTGATTCTTTGGCCAGTTTATATGGTTCTCTTATAATAAACTCGCTCATTCCCAGACATCTACCTTCTCTGTGCGTTGCTGGAGCCATTGCCTCCTTCCCACGGAGAAGAGGGGGAGGAAATGTTAAACGACACGCACCTTTGTGGGGGACTGGGCAAACAAAATCATCAGTTCTCTGCTTCAGCTGTAGAACTGGAGTTCTTGCGTAGTGAGCGTAGGCTGAAATCTGGCAGGCACTTTGCATAAAGTGCTGTGTACTCTCGTTTTAGGCATTCTTTTTATGCCTTGCTTTTGCTCGGGTTGTTTTCCCGCCCCCCCCCTCAGCTTGTGCTTTGACTTGTGGGTGTTCCCATCTGAGCTCGCTTGGATCTGACTTATGGACTTGCCGCTTGCTTCTTTGCGTTGTGTTGCTTTTTTGAGGGCCTGCAGCCCATTTTTGGTTGTAGCCTTGGTGGCCGGGCGTTGTAGAGGCCTTGCTGGCTGAACAGTTGTAAGGGCCTTGCTGGCCTTACGGACTTGGCACTTGCTTCTTTGCGTTGTTTTGCTTTTGTGAGGGCCTGCAGCCCATTTTTGGTTTTGATCTCCCTCC
>Ga0307947_1003529_pt1 | contig 12561 bp, 12 predicted proteins | sample OrgLakmetagen232_FD_201840 | JGI IMG/M metagenome (GOLD analysis project Ga0307947, IMG submission 201840) | Saline water microbial communities from Organic Lake, Antarctica - #232 | ecosystem: Environmental > Aquatic > Non-marine Saline and Alkaline > Saline | place: Antarctica: Organic Lake...
CCCACACCCACACCCACACCCACACCCACACCCACACCCACACCCACACCCACACCCACACCCACACCAACACCCACACTTCAACAACCTCAGCAATGTAACGCGCACCGGACCAGACCCCTCACCTCTATGGTTAACCAGAACTCCATATACACGGAGCATGCACGGTATTCTTGGCAGGGAAATCTCCAAACAAACGGATCATATACGGTGCATATATGCAGTTCTGGCCAACCCTACACATATAAATATATATACGGTGCATACACGGTATTTTTGGCAGAGAATAACCAAATATACGGTCATAAACGGTGAGTGTATATACGATTATGGCCAACCCTACTCACCTCTGATGTCGTCGGAAGATCCAAGCCGCACAGTGATGCGTGGGTCTGCTTTAAGCACGTTTAAGGTGTGGTTGAAGCACTGGATGGCCGTAGGCTCCAGGATCATGTTCATAACAAACTGCCACAGAATGAAGAGCAGGGCCTACGCACAGTGCAAACACACACACACGCGTAGGTCACAGGCAACAGAGGTGTGGTTGAAGCACTGGATGGCGGTAGGCTCCAGGATCATGTTCATAACAAACTGCCACAGAATGAAGAGCAGGGCCTACGCACAGTGCAAACATACACACACACGCGTAGGTCACAGGCAACAGAGGTGTGGTTGAAGCACTGGATGGCCGTAGGCTCCAGGATCATGTTCATAACAAACTGCCACAGAATGAAGAGCAGGGCCTACGCACAGTGCAAACACACACACGTGTAGGTCACAGGCAACAGTGTTGTGTGTTACACACACATACACACACACGCACACACACACACACGTGGGTCACAGGCAACAGTGTTGTGTGTTACACAACAAAAAAACACGCGGTAGGCTCCAGGATCATGTTCATAACAAAAGACTCTTGGTTGTTGTGCTGAGTCTTATACTTTGCAGTGACGGTGATTTGCTACTGCTACAGAATGAAGAGCAGGGCCTACGCACAGTGCAAACACACACACACACACGCGTAGGTCACAGGCAACAGGGTTGTGTGTTATACACACACACGTGGGTCACAGGCAACAGTGTTGTGTGTTACACAACAAAAAATCACGCACGCAGACACGCACGCATGACACAAAAAGGAGCCCATGCACACGTGCAACGCACCGCAATGGCAGCGGCAATGATAATGCTGTAGCTGGTGCCCTCGACAACGCCAACAGGCCGCTCAGGGATTCTGTCTGTAATGGCATTGTTGATCTTCTCTGGCGTGATTTCTAACGAGTCGAGCATCTGCAGGAACCCACACACACACAGGTAGGGAGGGTTGGCAAAACCTCGTACGCACAAGCATGAAATAGAAGCAGGAAAGCACACGCACACGCACGCACACACACACACACACACACACACACATACACACACACACACCCACACCCACACCCACACCCACACCCACACCCACACACCCACACCCACACCCACACACAAGTGCTGGTCGTAGCAATGCTGCAATTTTGTAGTGCTGCCTTACCTCTTGTCTACTCTTTTCAGAAGGTTTAGGCTGTCCGTGGGGGGATTGTGAAGTGCTCAGGGACCGGACCCACGGCTGTGATCCACTGGGCCGTCTATGCAAGGCCTGCATGAGGGGTTGTCATGCACTTATTGAGGGAATTGAGGCCTGATTGTTAACACTTGTGATCCCAGTCAGCCACGCTTCAGGCAAGCCAATCCCTGCACCCACCAGCGCAGCGGCTGCAGCTTCTCTGAGCAGGGAGGAGGGTGCTGCTGCTGCTGCTGATCGAAAGGAGGCTAAGTCAAAGGATAGGGGTGCAAATGGCTGGGCTGAGGCGCTGCTGGTGCATGGCGCGGTGAGAGAAGCTGCTGCTGCCCTGGCCAGGATGTGGAGGTGTGACCTTGTACTACGAATGCTAGTTTGATGGATGAGGGAGCTGCTGCAGGAAAGCATGCCCCCCCCACGCGGGAGGGTGTTAAATAATAAGTTTGAGGATAACAGGCGCCTCATGGCTTGTTAGAAATCACTTGTTTACAATTGATAAGGTTATATATCACCTGAAAAATTTCTCACAATGAATTAGTTGAATTTTCGTTTGTCTCTGGTAAAGTATTTTATTAGTATATTACATGTACACGGATAAAAACACAATGGCGCCGCAGAAGAAGACTGCCGCTACATCCCCTCCCACGATGAAAGGATTGAGACGTTTGCAGTTTTTTAGGTGAGTGCCAGAGTGTTGGTTGCTCATGTTGCGTGCGTGCTGAAGCATTAGGAGCTCTTCCTTCTCCCCGCCCGCAAATTTGCCTGAGCACCTGCTGTATTGCACACAGAAACACCTTCACGAGTGCAGCTGGACTAGTGGCCCCGCTCCTTTCGTTCGTCCAAGTGCGTCACTGCTATTGCGTTTTGAACTCAGTCTCAAACGAACTCCACCCAGCACACTCAAAACACAAATGCACACATATTCTCGATACAGGCGCAAGGAGACCAGGTTCTGGCGCAGCTGGGCCGAAAGGTAGGCAACATTTGAGCTTGTTTACTCATCACTTCCCACCCGGCTCACTCGTCGTCCAAACAATTTGCTGCGTTCGTTCCTCCCATCTACAATAGACGTGTACCTACACTCCTCTTTTCTGCACAATGTGAAACGCAGGAGTCCCTCGCCTCGTACACAACCCCCCTACTGGAGAGGGCCACGGACGTGGGAGACTCAGTCCTCACCAGTGTGGACCAGCAGGTGTGTGTGTGTGTGTGTGTGTGTGTGTGTGTGTGTGTGTGTGCAGAGGGGGGGGGTAGGAACTCAGCTGTAAATTCACGCCCAGACCTGAGTGCACTCGCTCGCGAAACCCCAGTTGACAACCAGCTTCTCCCGGCTGCTGAGTCCGGTTCCCACGAGTTTTCCTTGCACTTAATCCAAAGCATTTGGACAGGCTTCAGCTGGTTCAGAACTGTCAACAAGCACACATTAATTAGAGCAGCATCGAAGCCACATTTGCTTGTGCATGTCATGACGTTAGCATGGTGATGTAAACCCCTTTCTTTCACAGAGCTCAGGATGAAATGGTCTTAATGCTTCAGGCTTTTTCATCATCATCTCAAGCAGCACAGTCCACCAAAAGTGTCTGTTCTCAGAAGAAACAGGATTCTGTCTTGGTCCAATTCTGTTGGAGTGCTCAAGCTCACGACTTACGACCGGCACCTGCATGCGTGCTTTCGCACGCAGGTGGACTATGCAATCAACACCGGGAACTCTGCAGTCCAAAATACCAGCAAGACGATGATGGACAGCATACACGGTGGGTTTGCGCATTTCGTTCGCTCGAGCACAACCAGGAAAAACACAAGAAAGCAGCAGTCTGGACATTTCTTTTGCACTTGCACTTCTCGGTGCATGCAGATTGAATGCTGTGCACACCGACTCGGGATCGCTTCATTGCGTGATTTGGCCACTGCTACGAGGGCCATGTTATAAGCAGACAAGAAGTACACGCGCTCGTGCACATGTAACAACACAAACCACATCGAATGTAGGTGTGCGTGACATCCACACCGCCAACCTGGCCTACTTGAGCAACGCCTTCCAGTCCTACCTCAGTACTCTACAGGTGTATGGGTGTGGGTTTATTTTTGCGGGTGTGAGTGTGATGTGTGTGTGTGTGTGTGTGTGTGTAGATGGGTGGGTGTATTTGTGGCTTGTGTTGTCAATCTGTCCGTGTGTGTTTGCGTTTGTACTGTGCATGCAAATTTCAATTCGCTTCTGTTTTGGTGCGTGTAGCAGTGCAAAAAATGGACACTTTTATGGCACACTGTGCACATGTTTTTGAATGCACAGAAAGTACATTAGCATGCCAAGGCGTGAAAGATACGTAGGGTTGGCCAGAACCGTATATATACGGTGTATATGCGTTATTCTTGGCAGGGAAATCACCATGTATACGGTCATGTACGGTGTATATATACGGTTCTGGCCAACCCTAAAAATACGTCTGGCACTTACGGTTCATTGTACTGCACGTCACATTGAACTATGCTGGACGATGAGCGCAAGAATTTACCAACAACACACCCTATGTACAAATAACACACCCTGTGTACAATTAACACACCCTATGTGCAAACAACACACCCGATGTGCAATTAACACACCTAATGTACAAATAAAACACCCTATGTACAAATAACACACCCTATGTACAATTAACACACCCACCCTATGTACAAATAACACACCCTATGTACAAATAACACAACATATGTGCAATTAACACACCCTATGTACAAATAACACACCCTATGTACAAATAACACAACGTATGTGCAATTAACACAACCTATGTACAAATACACACCCTATGTACAATTAACACACCCTATGTACAAATAACACGCCCTATGTACAATTAACACACCCTATGTACAAATAACACACCCTAAGTACAATTAACACACCCTTCGTTTAATTAACACACTCTATGTACATTAAACACACCCTACGTACAAATAACACGCCCTGTGTAGCGTGACTCCGAGAGGGGGCCAGCACGGTGAGTATGAATTTCGAGCCAAAGTCCGCAACCATACGCACACACTCTTGCCCTGCAGCGTGGTGCTGCTTGGGCGGTAGAAAATTTGAACCCCGTGCGTGCGACCCGCGCTGTGTGGGACTGGATGCGAGCAACGCTGGCAAGGCTACAGGTGAGACACTCAAGGGTAACCGTGTGGGTGTGGGTGGGGGTGTGGGTGTGTTTTCTGCGCATGTGTGTATATTTTCCTGTGTGCATGTATGTGGATTATCGATGGGGCTCAGGGCCATGTGGATCTGCGACGGTCACTTACACGCTCACGCAGGATCCTCCTGGACCCTGATACACACACACTTAGTACTCCATCTGGACCCTGATACACACACACACCCTGGTATCCTGATACACACACAAACCTGATACTGTTGTACCAATAGGGTAGGCCAGAACCATATACCGTACCAACGCTTGACCATTGCGCTTTAATTATCTTTTTTGGAGCAATGGAGACGCGCAATGAATATTTTGCGACAATTGAAATCGAGGTGCGCAATCGGGTGCGCAATCAGGAAATTATTCCGGTGAGAGCCAGTGCGCAATTGTGCGCAATCGCAAAATTAATTAATGTTATAAATTCTGGGTAGGCAATGGATAGGTACGGTAGGCACTCAGATTAGCCCCAGGACAGAGAAGGAACAACAACAGAACATGCGTTCTTTCCTTACATGACCTCAGTAGTGGCTGTAACAATGTACTAGCTCATTGTGGGTTGCGCAATGCTCAAGTACCCGCGCAATGCTGGTACCTGTAATTCAAAGCCATGCAAGCTTGCTGCTGGGGGTCTGCGCAATGGGGTCTGCGCAATGCCCCTGAGAAAGTTCTGCGCACCTCAATTGCTGCGCAATTGGGGGTGCGCAATGGCAAACTTTCCCACTGAAAGGGGTGCGCAAACCCCGCGCAATGCACTCAAACAATTCATGAAAAATCGGGGTGCGCATTGGTCACGCGTTAGTACGGTATATGCGGTGTACGCACTTTTTTTTCGGCAGGGAAATCACCAAATATACGGTCATAAACGGTGTGTATATACGGTTGTGGCCAACCCTACACACACATAGTACTGCCATACCAAGTGTGCACCACCGCAAACAGTCACGGGCTCCTCACAGTCGTCTTGTCTCGAAAGGGTCCTCCAGGAATAGGGTTGGCCAGAACCGTATACGTACAACGTATGTAATTTCCCTGCTAATACCATGTATGTATGGTTTTGGCCAACCTATCCAGAAATTTTATTATACTTTTCCGCATGTCTTCACACATTCACGTCCTGTCAGTGCACGTAGGAGCTCCTGGACCCTGACACGCTCTACGACTTCCTGCAGGTCCGGTGGGCTTAACCCTATCCAAGAATTGTAATTTTACTTTCCGTATGTCTTCACACATTCACGTCCTGTCAGTGCACGTAGGAGCTCCTGGACCCTGACACGCTCTACGACTTCCTGCAGGACCAGCAGGCTTATTCCTATCCAAGAACTGTATCTTACTTGCCGCATGTCTTCACACATTCACGTCCTGTCAGTGCACGTAGGAGCTCCTGGACCCTGACACGCTCGACGACTTCCTGCAGGACCGGTGGGCTTAATCCTATCCAAAAACTGTATCATACTTGCCGCATGTCTTCACACATTCACGTCCTGTCAGTGCACGTAGGAGCTCCTGGACCCTGACACGCTCTACGACTTCCTGCAGGACCGGTGGGCTTAACCCTATCCAAGAATTGTAATCTTACTTTCCGTATGTCTTCACACATTCACGTCCTGTCTGTGCACGTAGGAGCTCCTGGACCCTGACACGCTCTACGACTTCCTGCAGGACCAGCAGGCTTATTCCTATCCAGGAATTGTAATCTTACTTTCCGTATGTCTTCACACATTCACGTCCTGTCTGTGCACGTAGGAGCTCCTGGACCCTGACACGCTCTACGACTTCCTGCAGGACCGATGGTCGTCGTTCACAAGCATCGCCCTCGGTAGGTTTAAGCATCCACACCTGAAGAAGGTTGGCCCAGATGAGGGGTGATTGCGCGCGCAATGTCTGAAGGTTGACTAGAATGAGGGTTTGCTTGCATGCGCAATGTCTGAAGGTTGGCTTGAACGGCTGGGCTTGCGTGCGTGCAATGCGTTCGTCAAGACTTAAGTTGTACACACCAATAATAAACAGTGAAAGAAAGAGAGTCGGCCAACAGTGTAAGCTATGTGCAGTTGTTCTTATGCAAGGGAACCACAAACATGTTAAAAATAGTAAGGGTGGCCGCAACCATACATATTTATGTATATGTGATGTATGATGTATGCTAGGTATTTTAAGCAGGTATTTTTAGCAAGGAATTACCGTACATACAGCCATAAACGCTGTATATACAGTTCTGGCCAACTTTAATTTTTTAAGAAGTTGATATTATTGGGGGGGCACTTGATCAATCTCACACGCAAATTTCCCTTAAAAAGGTGCATATTAGGATGAGCTCCAATCATTGCAGCCCAAGCACACTGTTTGAGCAGCTTACATCCGCACTGCCGCACACCCACACCGTATATACGTATTTATGCGTAGGGTTGGCCAGAACCATATATATATACGGTGTTCCTATGTACAGTATTTTGGCAGGGAAACCACCAAATATACGGTCATACATGGTATATATATACGCTTCTGACAATTCTATTAATGTGTGGTTTGGCCAAACCTACTCGCTTGCGTCCGTGTCGTACGAGTGCTTGCCGAACACAAGTAGATCTGTTGCCCTACAGTCTCTGGTAAATGTATGGGACGTAAAGTTCATAGAACGGACGTATAATTTATTGTAGGAGGTTAAAATCTTAGAACAATGTAAACTTCATTGTACGGACGTAAAAATTCATAGTACGGATGCGAAATTCATAGTACAGATGCAAGATCCATCATCAGGATGTATTGATCTACGCTCTTGTAGCCTTGAACCTGCAAGCTCATCTGCGGCTCCCTCCTGGCAAACATAAAAAGTAGGCCAGAGCCATACATTCACACGTATATAGTGTGTGTATATACAATCTACAAGAAATCCCATAGTGTATGGGCTGTACAGAAACGGCCATTTGCAGTAAGTGCACGTGGTTGTGGCCTACCATACCGTACATATATATATGGTTCTGGCCAACCCTAAGCCGTCCAACCCTAGACCTTGGGTGGTAAGTTTGCAGGGACGGCCATTTGCAGTGGGTGCACGTGGTTGTGGCCAACCATACGAGTAAGCCGTCCCTGCAAACTACCACCCAAGGGGTGGGCCCAGATCGTCACTTCCCAGGGTTTCACCCAAAAGTTACGTCACTTCCTCAAGGGTTACTTCCTTGAAGGTTACGTCACTTCTTCAGGGGTATCACCCAAGAGTTGCGTTACTTCCTGAAGGGTTACTTCCTCAAGGGTCGTTTTCACTTTAGGGTGCGTTATTTCCTTAAGGGTTACTTCCTTGAGGGTTGCAATACTTCCTCGTTACCAACCCAACGTCGTTACCCATCCAAGGGTCGTTTTCACCCAAGGGTTGCATTACTTCCTCAAGGGTTACTTCCTCGAGGGTTGCGTTACTTCCTCGTTACCAACCCAACGTCGTTATGCACCCAAGGGTCGTTTTCACCCAAGGATTGCGTTACTTCCGTAATGGTTGCATTACTTCCTCGTAACCCACCCATGGGTCGTCATCATTCAAGGGTCGTTACCCACCCAAGGGTGACGTTACTTCCTCGTTACTTCCCATCCTTCCTCAACCCGTCCTTTGACCTTCTCCCCTCCTCCTTGTGCCCTCGTCATGTGTAGATGCAGGGCTGTGCAATTCACGCTGCTTGGTTAACATTATTGATATCACACGTGTTAAGGTGCAGGGCTGTGCAATTCATGCTGCTTGGTTAACATGATCAATATCACACGTGTTTAGGTGCAGGGCTGTGATATCAATAATGTTAACCAAGCAGCGTGAATTGCACAGCCTTGCACCTAAATACGTGTGATATTGATCATGTTATCCGAGCAGCGTGAATTGCACAGCCCTGCACCTTAACACGTGTGATATCAATAATGTTAACCAAGCAGCGTGAATTGCACAGCCCTGCACCTAAACACGTGTGATATTGATCATGTTAACCAAGCAGCGTGAATTGCACAGCCCTGCACCTAAACACGTGTGATATTGATCATGTTAACCAAGCAGCATGAATTGCACAGCCCTGCACCTAAACACGTGTGATATTGATCATGTTAACCAAACAGCATGAATTGCACAGCCCTGCATCTTAACATGTGTGATATCAATAATGTTAACCAAGCAGCATGAATTGCACAGCCCTGCATCTTAACATGTGTGATATCAATCATGTTAACCGAGCAGCGTCAATTGCACAGCCCTGCATCTAAACATGACGAGGGCACAAGGAGAAGGGAAACAGGCGCGGGCCGTGAAAGTCATGCTGTTATGTTAACGGGCGCAGGGCTGTGAATCCTTAGAACTTTTTATAAGAAGTTGGTTAGAAGTTTGCTACATGTTCGTTAGATGTTTGTTAGAACTGTGTTGTGGGGTGGTGAATTCTCACATGCGCTTACTCCGCACCCTCACTGTTTGCGTCCGCCATTTGCCTTTGCAGTCAGAAGGGTCCTTGACACCCGACACCCAATCCTTGAAATTGTGTGAGAGAGTGGTGGAAGCTCACATGCGCTTATTCCGCACCCCTCAGTGTGTGTGTCTGCCATATTTGCCTTTGCAGTCAGGAGCGTCCTTGACATCCTGCAGCCCCTGACCAATGCCGTCTGGTCCGTGTTCTACAAGCTGCACGACTTTGTGGTGGTGAGTGTGGGTGTGCTGTTTACTCAGTGTGAATGGGCTATTGCTGGGAGCGGGCGTGTGTGTGTATATGTGTGTGTGTGTGCTGTTTTGACAGGTTTTACAGCTGCAAAAGTTGAGTGTGTATGTCGTGTGTTTTGTTTTGTGTGTTGTGGGCAAAAGGTGCGCTACATGCGAGTGTGTCATGTGTCACGTGTTGTGGGCTGTGTTCTGGGGGCGGGGTGGCATACACACGTTTGTTGTTGTGCACTGTGCTTCGTCGGCAGGGCAGGCTACGTAAGAGTTTTTTGTGTATGTGTATGTGTGTGTTTTGTGTTTGATTTGTGGGCAAGGAGGGCTTCGCAAGAGTGTTGTGTGTTGTCTGCTGTGCGCTTTGTTCTGTGGGCAAGGAGGGCTATGCAAAAGTTTTGTGTGTTGTGTGCTGTGCGCTGTGTTCTGTGGGCAAGGAGGGCTGTGCAAAAGATTTGTGTGTTGTGTGCTGTGCGCTGTGTTTTGTGGGCAAGAAGGGCTGCGCAAGAGTTTTGTATGTTGTGGGCAAGGAAGGCTGCACAAGGGTGTTGTTTGCTGTGAACTGTGAGCAAGGAGGGCTACGCAAGAGTTTTGTGTGTAGTTTGCTGTGCGCTGTGTTCTGTGGGCAAGAAGGGGTACGCAAGAGTGTTGTGTACTGTGAGCAAGGAGGGCTACGCAAGAGTTTTGTGTGTAGTTTGCTGTGCGCTGTGTTCTGTGGGCAAGAAGTGGTACGCAAGAGTGTTGCGTGTGCTGTCTGCTGTGCGCTGTGTTCTGTGGGCAAGAGGGGTACACGAGAGTGTTGTGTGTGTGGTGTGTGCCATGTCTTTTTGGCTCTCTTCAATCCTGGAAAAGGACATGATCTAATAAGATCAGTGTTGTGCACATACGGCGTCATTCAAAAATGGCACCGTAAATAACGATTGTAAATAACGGCGTTACCGTCACTAAACTCTGACGATTGACGGCGTAATTTACTATTTTCACCGTCAATTTGACATAAATTACACCGTCAGCGTCATTTACCATTGACGCCGTCAAGCGTCAGGTGCACAACACTGAATAAGATTCAATTAGGGGGTTGTTCACAAGGCTTACTGTTAAAGCAGAAGCCTGCGCTGCTTTTGCTGTCATCATGGAGCTGCACCTGCCTGATCTGTGAATTGAACCTGAACCTGGCCAGTGAATTGGACATTGACATGAACTTGCCTAAGTGGAGCTGCACCTGTCTGATCTGTGAATTGGACATTGACTTGATGTTGCTTTCTGTCTGCTTACGGTAGAAACTAATTGTTTCTAGATAAAGAGCCGTGAACACTTGGCCAAACCTGTTGGTTGCCCAATGCCTCCTTTCAAAACACACACACACACGAACGCACACAGAGCTGGAGCCTGTACAAGTTTGCTGTGGACACCAGCGCGGCCACATGGAGCTGGGTGCAGAGCAGCCTGCCCTATAAGCTGGGTGGCCAATACCTGTATCCAGTAGTGCAGGTGAGAAAGTCTTCGTATGTGACATACTTGTGTGTGTGTGTGTGTGTGTGTGTGTGTGTGTGTGTGTGTGTGTGCCCGCATGCGTGCATGTGTGTTCCAAGGGGGCTGCCTTATAAGCTGGTCATCCAGTACCTGTATCCCGTGGTGCAAGTGAGGTGCTATTCTTATTTTGATTCGCTGTGTGGACATGTATGTGTGCGTGTGTTCGCGCGCATCTGTGAGGGGATGTGTGTTGTTTTGTGTGTGTTTTAGATTGGCCAAGCAGCCCTTGCCCTACAAGCTGTTATGTGGGTGGCCGGTACCTGCACCCAGTAGTATGGGACAGAGGGCCTCCCTACCTTGTGGAGAGAGAGAGGAATAACTGGAATGGGAGTTTATTTGTGGTCATTGCACATATTCGAATTAATTGAACGCACACACACACACACACACACACACACACACACACACACACACACACACACAAACACGCACACACACGCACACGCACACGCACACAGCCTGTGGCGGACCCCACCCTTGACAAGTTCAACCAGTCCAAGGTCATCTCCAAGACCCTAGACTATTGGAAGCCCACTGCCTCTGCGGCGTAAGCCACCAAAACCATCTCAGCACTGTGGGCTGCAGCCTACGCACTGGTCTTACCATGCATCTTACCATCTCACCGTGGCCTCAACAGGGATGGGCCACATATAGGAGCTCTGTAAGCCTGCCTGTTCTTACCAAGGCGTTGAGTTGCGTGAAAAAGTGAAGGTGCACATAGCGTTATGGTGTGCGTGTGAGGGACGTAGGTGGGTGCTGAGCACCGTGTAAATTTAAGTGGTAGGAATGTTTTCACGTGAAAGGTTTCATCACGGCATGTGCGGTGTCAGATACGAGTGGTGTGAGCGTTACGTGTGAAGGAATTCATCACGGCATGTACAGTGTCAAATACAAATGTTTGATAGGCTTCTTCACGGCATGTGCGGTGTCAGATACGAGTGGTGTGAGTGTTACGTTGAAGGAATTAATCACGGCACATGTCAGATACGAGTGGTGTGAGTGTTACGTGTGAAAGTCAGAATCCTCTGTGCAAGGCAAACTGGCCCTGCTAGAGAAAACCTGATTGTTGATGGCTTGCGGGTCTTGAGGTGTGTGCCTCTCTGAAAAGTCTGTTGTCGTTTACATGCATTGAGCATATGTACATCACCCAACTTATTATTTTCTGGCAAGAATGCAATTTGATCTGTTGATATTAGTAAGCACTTCCTGCTTACTACATGTTTATAAGTCCCTTGTGCGTTGGTTTTGCACGGCTGTATACTCTTTCGTTACCGTGGTTGTCAGGCATGGAAAGTTTGTGCTGAATTTGATTGTAAGGTGACCTCAATTTCCCGGAAGAATAGCATCTTTCTCGAAAAGTTTAGTAATTAGCATCTTTATCAGGGGGAAAATGCTATTAGTTTGGTTCAGTTTGAATTACAAAGGCCTCCAGCCTGGCATGGCTGCTCAACCTATAGGTAAGGTAAGGTTACATCACTATATGTGCCTCAAAGGGCATCTCAGCGGAAGTTTGGAAAAGCCTGGAACTACACCTGGCTAACAAAAGGAACAGAAGCTAGAGGAAACATGAAACAGATATATGTAGAAGAGAAAAGTGTATAGAGAAAGAG
>Ga0307947_1003534_pt1 | contig 12558 bp, 21 predicted proteins | sample OrgLakmetagen232_FD_201840 | JGI IMG/M metagenome (GOLD analysis project Ga0307947, IMG submission 201840) | Saline water microbial communities from Organic Lake, Antarctica - #232 | ecosystem: Environmental > Aquatic > Non-marine Saline and Alkaline > Saline | place: Antarctica: Organic Lake...
ATTGAAACTAAATCTGACACAAACTTGAGGAGTCTGTATGAGTCTTGATTCAGGAATGCATTGATCTCAAAATCAGTGATACTGTGAGTCAGTCTTCCTTCAAAAGCGTGTCCTTGAAAGTGCCTCCTGTAAACAGTGTTTACAATATACAGTGAGACAGTGTGAACACAGTTTACAAACAACAGTGTGAACATAATTTGCACACAGTGTAAACACAGTGTGAACAGAGTTTACACACAACAGTGTGAGCACAGTTTACACACAGTGTGAACACAGTTTACACACAACAGTGTGAACACAGTTAACACACAGTGTGAACACTGTTTACGCTGTTTACACTGTCTCACCGTAGCAAATGCACTGTACAGTGTGTTTACACTCTCTCACTGTACGCCTAGTGTGCCTGAGTGTGCTCACACCCTCACTCAAACATGCCTACACCCTCACTCTGCCCCTCCCCCTTACCAGCACACACACACACGCACGCACACATGCAAACACACACGCACGCAACAGCACACACGCACACCTTCAAATTTTATGTCATGTCATGATGCCTGCATAGAGTGCTCAGTTCTGAGACCAGCACACACACACACACAAACACACACATACACACACACGCACGCACACAAGCACACAAGCACGCACACACACACAAACACACACTCTACTGCAGCTTTTCTTCCATGTCGTAATGCCTGCACAGGGCGCTCACTTTCTAGACCAGCACACACACACAAACACACACACAAACACACACACCTCTGCAGCTTTTCTTCCATGTCATAATGCCTGCACAGGGCGCTCACTTTCCAGACCAGCGCGCACACACACACACACACACATACATACACACACACACACACACACACACACACATACACACACACCTGCAGCTTTTTTCCATGTCATAATACCTGCACAGGCGCTCACTTTCTAGACCAGCGCATACACACACACACACACGCACACACACACACACACACACACACACGCCTGCAGTTTTTTTTAATGTCATAATGCCTGCACAGGGCGCACACTTTCTAGACCTGCACACAGCCACACCTACAGCTTTTGCTCCATATCATTTGCTTGAATGCCTGCACAGGGCGCTCACTTTCTAGACCTGCATACACACTCGCACACACACACACCTAATACGCTGCTCATCTTCCCCTTTTTGTGCACGTGCTTCTAAAGTCTCTAAAGTCACTCCCTCACTCTGCGCTCTTTCCCTCTATCAACACGTTTGACCTGGCTCGTCCATCGTGCGCGTTTCTGTGTTGGCACGCACGGCCCTTTTTGAAGGTCACTTTCTCACGCTGCGCTCTTTCCCTCTATCAACATGCTCAACCTTGCTTGTCCATTACGTGGATTTCTGTGTTGGCATGCAGGGCTCGCTCTCAAGGGTCATTTCCTCCCTCTTTCCTCTACACACACACACACACACACACAGACACAACACACAACACACACAACACACAACACACACACACAAGCACACACACACACACAACGCACAACACACAACACACACAGACACACACACACAACTCACACACACAATTTTGCCCATTTTCCCCTTCTTGCACACAGGGCTCGTTCTTGAAGGTCACTCCCTCCCTCTGCCCTCTCCCTCTGATCAACATGTCCACCCTCGACACGGATTGGTACGAAGGCATCACGGGCAAACTGAAATGGTGAGTGAAAGAGTGGGGCTCCTGATTCGAGTGAGTACGAAGGCATCATGGTCAAGCTGGAGTGGTGAGTGAAAGAGTGGGGCTCCTGATTCGAGTGAGTACGAAGGCATCATGGTCAAGCTGGAGTGGTGAGTGAAAGAGTGGGGCTCCTGATTCGAGTGAGTGCAAAGGCATCATGGTCAAGCTGGAGTGGTGAGTGAAAGAGTGGCGCTCCTGATTCGAGTGAGTACGAAGGCATCATGGTCAAGCTGGAGTGGTGAGTGAAAGAGGGGGGCTCCTGATTCGAGTGAGTACGAAGGCATCATGGTCAAGCTGGAGTGGTGAGTGAAAGAGGGGGGCTCCTGATTCGAGTGACGGTTGTGTGGTGTGGTGGTGCAATGTTGGCAGTGCAAAATTATTGGTGGTGCAATGGCGGTGGTGCAATGATGGCGGCTGTTGAGTGGTGGTGCAGAGTTGGCGGTGCTAATTTGGTGGTGCAAATTTGGTGGTGGTGCAATGGCGGTGGTGCAATGATGGTGCCTGTAGGGTGGTGGTGCAATGTTCGTGGTGCTATGCCGGTGGTGCAGCGGAGGTGGTGCAATGATGGCGGCTATTGAGTGGTGGTGCAATGTTGGCGGTGCTAATTTGGTGGTGGTGCATTGGCGGTGGTGTGATGCAAATTTGGTGGTGGTGCAATGGCGGTGGTGGTGCAATGATGGCACCTGTAGGGTGGGGGTGCAATGGCGGTGGTGTGATGCAATTTTGGTGGTGGTGCAATGATGGCGGCTGTTAAGTGGTGGTGCTATGTTGGTGGTGCAAATTTGGTGGTGGTGCATTGGCGGTGGTGCAGTGGTGGTGGCTGTGGTATGGTGGTGCAATGATGGCACCTGTAGGGTGGCAGTGCAAATTTGGTGGTGGTGCATTGGCAGTGGTGGTGCAATGTTCGTGGTGCTATGCCGGTGGTGCAGCGGAGGTGGTGAAATTTTTGTGGTGCTATGCCGGTGGTGCAGTGGAGGTGGTGCAATGTTGGTGGTGCAATGGTGGCGGCTGTAGAGTGGTGGCGCTAAGGCAATGGTGGTGCAGCGGTGGCAGTGCAATGACAGCGGCTGTATTGTGGTGTTATAAATGTAGTTAGCACGCACAATGGATGCTGTATTGCGGCATTGCAAAAAAGTTGTTGGCACGCACAATGGATGCTTTTTGCAACCTACTTGGACACTGACTTGAGGGGGGATTTTTGAAACTACACAGGCAGCAAAAGCCACTCCCCACATTAATGGAGGGAAAAGAGGGTACTAACTATCAAAGGCATCCCTGTCAGTGCTGTGAACAGGCTTTTGATTTACGCTGTGCGGCTTTCAGGAGCCAAAGTCTAAAAGAACCCCCCACGCTCCTGACATCTGTCTTTAAAACCCCAATTGGAAATCAAACTCAACTGTCCAATTTCACGCCACAATCTAAAATTGAACCCAGCTGTTTGTGTTTACGTAAACCACATCATGCTGTGTGCGCACGCAGGAACCAGACCCTGAGAGAGCCCCCCTCGCTTCCGGCATCTGCCAAAACGAAAGACGAGGACTCAGAAAGCCAGGGCCGCAGCTTTGTGGCGCAATCAATCCAAAAGGAGAGCGATGAGTACCAGTACCACCTTGAGCGATTGAGCAAAATGTGATGGTGTCAGTATCTAACGCTTTAGTGACACACACACACATTTACACACACACACACACACATACACACACACACCAATTTAAAAATGTGTGTGTCTGTCAGTCTGTGGTGGGGTATGATCACCACCTGTCGCTTGACTAGCTGCATCTGAGCGTGAACATTTGGACTCACAAACTGACACAATGACACGCATGCATTGCGTGGGACAGTTGTTGATGGTCAGAGACTCTCAGTGTGGAGAGCCTACAAGTCATGTTCAGGGCCTATATGCAGGGTTGGCAGGGTTGGCCAGAACCCCATATATACACTGTATATGACCGTATATCCAGTGATTTCCCTGTGCCAAAAGTACCGTGTATACACCGTATGTATATGGTTCTAGCTAACCCTACCTATAGGGCGATGAGTTACACGCAGTAAGCAGTGTGGAGTGTCAATATGTAGGGTGCAGTGTGGAGTGTCAATATGTATGGTGCAGATGTCTCGGTGTGATATGGGTTGTGAGCGAGAGTGCCTGTGTGAGTAGTTCAAATGCTGGGCACAGTGTGGCACGTGCCTGTGTGAGTAGTTCAAATGCTGAGCACAGTGTGGCACGCGTCTGTGTGAGGAACACAATGTTGAAATGCGTTTACGTTTGGCGTGCTCCCTATGTCTGCAGCACTAAGCTCAAGGAGCGCAGAAAGGCAGTTCGAAAAAGGATTGCGTTGGCCTGCTTCGCAGGCAGAGCACAGGTTGTTCTTTTTCTTTTCTTCTAGCTGAGGAGAGGGTGCACTGAAAGGTGTGAGCTAGACTAGACGTTCGGCAAGCTCCTCAGGCCAACGCTCCCCACTCTCTTGGCAAAAAGGTCTAGAAGGTGAGGTTTGGTGCCCTTTCCTAGGAGGTACGTTTCTAGAATGCATGAATGCATTATGTTGGCGAACTACACCAGCAAAGCCCCACACCAGATCATAAAGGAATCGCATTAGAAATGGCTGAGTTTTTGCATGAAAGGAGGCTGTGGCTGGCTGTTATACAGAGGCTACAGAGGTCACAGATAAAGCCATCAGTCAAAAAGTGCAACTGCTAGGCTGTAAAAAGTTGCCGTGGTTATTAGAATATTTTTTAGATAGGTTATTAGAATGCAAGTCGCACATAGGCATGTAGCTAGGCAATGTATCATACATCCTACTTTTGTAGGCAGGCTTTTGGTGTTCTGGCAGTCAGGCAGTGCTGCGAGCTGGCTGGCACTTGCGTAATGGTCATTCCTTGTACATTAGTTTCATTGTATGCAGTACTCTCGTTTTGTTTTAGCCTTCCAAGGGACAAGTATTCCAGTTGCAACTTCACGTGTTGTGGTACCCTGAATCGCTCTTTCTCACGCGCCTTTTCAGTATACAACATGGCAACAGAACAGCCTTTCTCACGCGCCTTTTCAGTATACAACATGGCAACAAAATTCCATTAAGAAACCTAGGGGGGGAAGGGGCTTAACAACCCCCCCTAAGGGTAAAACCAGTCAGTGGTATACCTCTAACAAGAAAAGATGAAAGTCATACTCCACTGGAACCCAAAAATCATCCACACATATATCCTGAATGGAGAATAAAGAAAGTGAGGCTATTGATGGAATGGGTTTAAAGTGGCTCATGATGTGTTAGAAGTAGCTTATGCCATTTGTTGCTGTACATAGAGAAGTAGCTATATAAAGAAGAAGTAGAAATTTATAAAAAAGAAGAAGTACATAAAGAACAAGAAGTATAAATAAGTAAAGGTATATTAAGAAGAGAAATATAAAAAAGAATACAGAAAGGAATGAGCTAGTCCTTTTGCTGGACTATGGGTCGTGTAGACACAGAAACAGCAAAGTGCTAACGTGTGGCACAATGATACTGAGAATGTCTCAGCAAACGGTCCTAGCTCCTGGAAGGGACAGCGGTATGGCAGCCAACCAAAGGTGAGCAGCTCTATCAGAGATAGACACGCACATGAGTGTGAGCAGAGCGCACAGGCATGGAGACAGAAAACTGGAAGCACAAGGGACCATAGCGATGTAAATACCTCATCCTCTGATGGATGTGTTTCCACCTTGGAGGCCCTTCGTCATGTGCCTGTTGTGAAAGTACGGTTCTACGTTGAGATTGGGAACACACTTGCGTCCGCACGTTCGTGCTTTTACAATGTGCAAACAAAAAAAGAAATGATTTAAGCCAGGGTCAAGTCTCTCTCGAGCAAAGGATGAAAACTCAGATCTGACTGACAATCCTCCTTCGATTCTCTCTCTTTCTCTGCTGTTTCTCAAATCCAACTTGCTTAACACACTGACATATATATACTATACCACACACACTCTAGTCGGCTGCCGCACCTTTCCTTTCTAGGGCTGGGAAGTTTACTCAACCATCTGGCTGATCATTGAGTAGTTTACTGAGCTAATTGAATGCCGCAATATCAAAACCAGAAAATGCTATTTTCCTGATCGGCTTCCCCAGCTTATTGAACGAGACTGGGCAAAATCACCTCAACTAAAAAACCAACTAACCAAATCATACGAATTATCACTACCAACAATTGGGCGTGACAAGCTTTAAGGCTCTGGCCACCCACACATTGGCACTACTACCGAATTCGTGCTGATGCACCTAGGCCAGAGCTGATCAACTGAGATGCAAGCTGAGTCTGAAATGTAGGAAATGACATCAAAACCAGCCAGAGCAGACCTCTCACACACACACACACACACACACTCACACTCACACACACACACACACACACACACACACACATACACACACATTCCTGGGGGTTGAAAACGTGGGGCGAAGTGGGTGCTACGCATCCACTGCGCCTGTGCCCTTCCTGGTCCAAAGGCCCCACCTATTACCAATAAGCCTGGCACATCCAGCCCACCCATTGAACAAGACAAACATAATTATTGAAACATAGTGCTGTAGGGCTGGCTATGAGACTCGGTAGTTTTTGTGGATTGGCAGTGGCCGAGATGGGTGGTCATCCCTGTAGACCCTTAGCTTAGCTCTGCAATGTCTGTGCCTGGTGCTCTTGCTTGTTTGAGGCTGGTACTCCAGTCTCTTTGTGACTTCTTTCCTCCTTCTGGTACTCTGTTGGACCTCTCTGACTGGGCCTTTTTAGTCTGCCGGTAAAGGAGTTTTACGGTACATGGTACCAAAGTGGCTTACTTTTCCTTAACTTCATGTGGGTAGTGGTTTTCACTGCCTGCGTAGTTTTTCTTGTCATAAACTCTCGACTGTCAACCAGCCACGTGCTTGTCACACGATCTGCCGCTGCAATTGATTGGGCGTGGCATAGTGATACAGGATATATCACGTTTGAGCAAAAATAATTTGTTTGTGGTTGGTTAAGACCAGCCAACAGGAGATGCTCGGCGGGCACTGTTACAGTAGGGGGTGACCAGCCAGGTTGATTGGCTGGTCGGCTGCTACTTGGTCTCAGCCAGCCATGAATAATTTCATAAGCTCAGAATTGAAAGAGAAAGGAAATCAGCAAAAGTAATTTTGACTTGATGCAGCAGGTCGGGCTGCTGAAAATTCTCAGGAAACGGTGCAACAACAAAGGAGTGCTCTTTCCTCAGCTCACAAACCCAATTACCTTGGCAACTAAAAGAGTGTGCACCTCGTTCTGGACATGTTCATCTCTACTAGGGCACCAGTCACATACCTGCGCGAGAACTGCCTTCAAGCCACGCTTCGGCCTCCACTTTCAAAGTACTATGCACGTGAAAAAGCTGCTAGGCATAGTATTATATACAGCAAGAAAATGCGACGAGGTTGCAAAGCACAATTTTAAGCATTTGTCTGAAATCGTTAGCCAAGTAGAGGATTGCATAACAAGACTGTAGGAATGTTGAATTCATAAGATAGAGGGACAAGACATAAAATTTGGTTTTTCAGCGGAATTTAAGGTGTGAGTCCGAAGCTGGTATCGTGCCACTTTCCTGATGCAGATGATGGCACGCATATGCTAAAGCGCAGGTTTTGATAAATTACGCCTCATCATTTTGTTGTTTCAAGGTAGGGTTAACCCGTGTGCATGAAGGAAATGTTGAGTGAATTCCTGAAAACCACCAACAGGAGGTCTGCAGCAAATGCTCCCAGAGGCGCCTTGCCAAATTCTATTATATTCGTTTTTCGTCTAAAAGGGGGTGGGCCGTGCCAAATCGGGGCATTTGCAGAAGTTTGGTAGGAATACAGTCAGCAATTTGGTTGTGCTATAAATGGACACATGTGCTAGTGACTATTTTTCCTGATTTGCTTCATAGTGTGCTACAAACAAGCACAGATTGCAATGCAATTGCAAAAAATCGCATGCGATTCTACTCAAGCCTTTCACTTTTTATTTACCCAACAAAATGAAGATTATCGACAAGATTAACGAGCACACCGCCCGCGGGCAAAACTTCTTCTCCTTTGAGTTCTTCCCGCCTAAGACGGAGGAGGTGAGGGGTACTTCGAGCGTGTGATTTTGCTGCTGGATGCATCACGGCATCTATAGCTTTGGGAAGGGAAGCCCCGTACGTGTATAAATGCACCACCATTAAGATTGCTCCCCTCCCCTTCCAGGGCGTGGATGCTCTGTGGGAGCGCATGGAGCGCATGGTGGCCCATGGCCCTGTGTTCTGCGACATCACCTGGGGTGCAGGAGGCAGCACAGCCAACGCCACACTGGACATTGCCACAAAGATGCAGCACCTGGTGCGTTTCTGTGTGTCAGTGGGGCAGACAAGTGTGCACACTGCAGTGGCAATGCTCACTGATGCCTTCTTCCTGCCCTGGCATGCAGGTGAACATTGAGTGTATGATGCACTTGACTTGCACCAACATGCCCTCCGAGAGCCTGGACAATGCGCTGAACCAGGTAAGTTTACGCTGGGAAAAGCCCCCCCCGTTTCCAATGGTCCAAATATCCAGCAAAACTCTGAAACATAATTACAAACCCGACGCAATGAACAGGTGAGGGAGGCGGGCCTGCAGAACGTCCTTGCCCTGCGTGGCGACCCACCCAAGGGCCACGACACGTTCGTGACTGTGGAGGGAGGCTTCTCGTGCGCTCTGGATCTGGTCAAGTACATCCGCAAGACGCACGGTGACTACTTCGGCCTGTGCGTGGCGGGCTACCCCGAGGCGCACCCCGAGACCCTCACAGACGATGCTGCTGCCAATGAAAAGGCGTACAGGGACAGCTTGGTGTATCTCAAGCAAAAGGTATTTGCCTAAATTGTGGGTGAGGGTGGGGGTGTGTGTGCGTGTGTGCGTGTGTGTGTGTCTGTGTGCGTGTGTCTGTGTGTGCCTGAGTGTCTGTCTGTGTGTGTCTGTTTGTGCCTGTGTGTCTGTCTGTGTCTGTGTGCGTGTGTCTGTGTGTGCCTGTGTGTCTGTCTGTGTGTGTGTGTGTGTGCGCGCTACTAGTTTGTTTAATATAGAATATAGCGGTGTATGTGATGGCACTAATCTTTGTGCGTGCACGCTTGCAAACGTGTTTACTGTGTGCTGGCTAAACCTGAAAGCTTACACAATGGACATGGCACACCACATATTCCTTCTTTGCTAACAGCGCAATTTTTGTTCCTAATTCTAACTACGATAAGTATGGTCAGTAAACTTGCGCTGAAAGTGACTTAAAACTGTCCATCCACACTTGAACGGAGGCGGCCAGATGGTCATCTCACAGCTTTAAACATGACTGCATCTAGCTCCTTGAGTCGTCTTCTCCTCACTTTTGCTTGTTAATAGGTGGATGCAGGCGGCCAGATGGTCATCACGCAGCTTTTCTACGACTGCGACCTGTTCCTAAAGTTTGTCAAGGACTGCCGCGACATCGGCATCGAGGTCCCCATCATCCCAGGTGTGTGTGTGTGTGTGAGAGATAGAGAGATAGATAGATAGAGAGAGAGAGAGAGAGAGAGAGAGAGAGAGAGGGAGTGCACTAGGGCGTATGCAACTGCTTGCACTGGCATTACGGCTATCATCGCGCAAATGGCGGAGAGTTGTGCCAACCAATGATCCTGCACTGTTCGCGCGTAAATGCTCTCGCAGGAATCATGCCCATCATGACATACGGCGGCTTCAAGCGCATGACTGGCTTCTGTAAGGTTAAGGTGCCCCAGGACATTCACGACGTGCTAGAAGCCAACAAGGACAACGAGGAGGCCATCAAGGTGTGTGGTTGTGAGTTGGTTGTGTGTCTCCGTGTGTGTGTATGTGAGTGTGTGTATGTGTGTTTGGGGGGGGGGGAAGGAGAGGGGTTAGCAAATATGCATACTAAATGCATACTATTCATTCTAAATGCATACTATTCAAATGCATACCAAATGCATACTAAATGCATACTATTCTTTCTTTGTGTTTGTGACTGTGGCTGTGAAGCAACATGCAGTCAGGTGTCTATGCACGCAATGCCTGTCGGAAGAGGACAGCCTTGAGCTGAATGCCACACGTATTTACTTGGACACACACACACATGTACACACACAACACAACAACACACCGCGACTCACAACTGCAGGCATATGAAGTGGAACTTGGGGCAAAGATGTGCAGGCACCTGCTGGACAACGGATATACACACACAACACACAAACACACACACTGCGACTCACAACTGCAGGCATATGGAGTGGAACTTGGAGCAAAGATGTGCAGGCACCTGCTGGACAACGGCATTCCTGGTCTGCATATGTACAGCTTGAACATGGAGAAGTCTGCCCTCGCCATTCTGGAGCGTGTGGGGTTCATCGACAACTCCAAGGTATGTGCAGGTGCTTGTTAGGACAGTGCAGAGAAAGTGCACAGCCTTATAGAGGGGGATCAGGTGTAGAGGTAGGTCGAGGTACTTGTGGGGGAGTGCGGAGAATGTGCGCAGCCTTAAAGAGGGGAATGGGGTGTAGAGGTAGGTCGAGGTACTTGTGGGGGAGCGCAGAGAATGTGCGCAGCCTTAAAGAGGGGAATGGGGTGTAGAGGTAGGTCGAGGTACTTGTGGGGGAGCGCAGAGAATGTGCGCAGCCTTATAGAGGGGAATGGGGTGTAGAGGTAGGTCGAGGTATTTGTGAGGACAGTGCAGAGAATGTGCGCAACCTTAAAGAGGGGAATCGGGTGTAGAGGTAGGTCGAGGTACTTGTGGGGGAGTGCAGAGAATGTGCGCAGCCTTATAGAGGGGAATGGGGTGTAGAGGTAGGTCGAGGTACTTGTGGGGGAGTGCAGAGAATGTGCGCAGCCTTATAGAGGGGAATCGGGTGTAGAGGTAGGTCGAGGTACTTGTGGGGGAGTGCAGAGAATGTGCGCAGCCTTATAGAGGGGAATCGGGTGTAGAGGTAGGTCGAGGTATTTGTGAGGACAGTGCAGAGAATGTGCGCAACCTTAAAGAGGGGAATCGGGTGTAGAGGTAGGTCGAGGTACTTGTGGGGGAGTGCAGAGAATGTGCGCAGCCTTATAGAGGGGAATGGGGTGTAGAGGTAGGTCGAGGTACTTGTGGGGGAGTGCAGAGAATGTGCGCAGCCTTATAGAGGGGAATCGGGTGTAGAGGTAGGTTGAGGTACTTGTGGGGGAGTGCAGGGAATGTGCGCAGCCTTATAGAGGGGAATCGGGTGTAGAGGTAGGTCGAGGTGCTTGTGGGGGAGTGCAGAGAATGTGCGCAGCCTTAAAGAGGGGATTCAGGTGTAGAGGTAGGTCGAGGTACTTGTGGGGGAGTGCAGGGAATGTGCGCAGCTTGAAAGGCAAGGAGCTATAGTCCATCTTGTCATTCTGGAGCGTGCAAGTGCATCAAATGGAGTTTTTCCAGGAGTCCTTTTGTAGAGGAAGGCCTCAGTGCTTGCGCGGTTTGGAAGATGGCGTCTTAGCAACAAGTTTGAGACATCAGTCTACTAGGGGACTATAGAGCACAATGCTCGTTGTGTGTATGTGTATGTGTGTGTTATTGCATTGCCAGTTTAGCCTGTCACTGAATGTGTGCCACCCCCACTCAACCACTCACACACTCATCCACTCATCCACTGACCCAGCCACCCAGCCACCCACACACCCACGCATGCGTACAAACACACGTATGCACTCACCCACACACGCATGCATACAAACGCACGTATGCAAACACATACACAGACATGCTCACACGCGCACACACGCACACACATGTGCGCACACAGGTACCCCGCCACATGCCCTGGTCCTTTGCGGCTGTCCAGAGTTCAGGTCTGCGGCGTTCAGAGTGTGTGCGCCCTGTGTGCTGGACCAACCGCCCAAAGTCGTACGTGTGGCGCACGAGGAACTCAAAGGCCTTCCCCTCTGCAAGGTGACGCAGTGGTCATCTGTGTAGGGTGTGTGTGCGTGTGTGTGTGCGTGTGTGTAAGTGTTTGCATACGTGCGTTAGTATGCATGCGTGTGTGGGTGGGTGCATACGTGCGTTTGTACGCATGCGTGTGTGCAATTGTGGATGCGTCACACACCCATTGATTGTGCGTCAAACACATACACGCATGCACACGTGCGTCACACACCCATTATTTGTTTGCAATTGTGGATGCGTCACATACCCACCCACCCACACACACACACACGGAAACACACATACACGCACGCACGTTTTCAGGTGGGAGGGTGCCATGAAGGCGCTGTGCTTTGACGAGGACGCCACCTTCTCACAGACACATAGCAGCTCAGAGGGCAAGAGGGCAAAGGCCGTAGAAACATGGGGCACCCCCACTTCAGTGGCGGACGTACAGGAGGTGTTCCGCCGATTCTACCAGAGCGAGGTGTCGCAGCTGCCATGGTACGTGTGTGTGTGAGGGTGTGTGTGTGTGTGTGTGAGGGTGTGTGTGTGTGTGTGTGTGCTCGTGAGGGCGTTTGTGTGTGTGAGTTTGAGGGTGTGTGTGCGAGGGTGTATGCGTGTGCGCTTGCGTGGCTTCCATAAGAGCGAGTTGTTGCAGCTGCCGTGGTACGCGTGTGTGTGTGCGTGTGTGTGAGGGTGTGTATGTGTGTGAGGGTGTGTGTGCGTGTGTGCTTGCATGGCTTCCACCAGAGCGAGGTGTTGCAGCTGCCGTGGTACGCATGTGTGTGTGTGTGTGTGTGTGAGGGTGTGTATGTGTGTGAGGGTGTGTGTGAGGGTGTGCTTGCATGGCTTCCACCAAAGCGAGGTGTTGCAGCTGCCGTGGTACGCATGTGTGTGTGAGGGTATGTATGTGTGTGAGGGTGTGTGTGCGTGT
>Ga0307947_1003535_pt1 | contig 12553 bp, 11 predicted proteins | sample OrgLakmetagen232_FD_201840 | JGI IMG/M metagenome (GOLD analysis project Ga0307947, IMG submission 201840) | Saline water microbial communities from Organic Lake, Antarctica - #232 | ecosystem: Environmental > Aquatic > Non-marine Saline and Alkaline > Saline | place: Antarctica: Organic Lake...
CCACTAACCAACTGGCCACTCTCTCCCAAGACAAACAAACAAAGCGTGCACGGCCTACACAAGATACCCTCCCCGGTACCAGAAAAAGGACACGCAGCCAAACAGAAAGTCAGCAACATACGCCCTTGACTCAATTCATAGACACTGTTGCATTAAGTTCACGATTTGTATTTCAGCCTACTGAACTACAACCTACAAACAGTCAGCCAAACAAACGCACCACACGCTCACAAATCACTAGCCACAACCACCGTGCAACACAAGCGTTCACACAAATAATCACTCCTCCCACGCAGCATATCAATATCATCAACCAGATAACTTACCAGGTACACAACAACCCAAACTTTGAGATTGCACACCACCCAGCACCATCATCGCAGCACAGACCCCAAAGGAAAAGAAGATGTGAGATCCTCGATATACCCCATGACCTTCCTAGCCTACAACTGACCCCCCTGCGCACCACGCATATTCAACAAGAACTCTGGACGTACAAGAAGGATAAGGCCTTCTCAATGACACCCACAGAGGCCATCAACACACTCTACTATGATGATATGGACATCCTGCACACAGGTAATTGGAGGTTCTTCACCCCCAAGAAAAGAGACAGAGATGATACACCCCAAAGACAGAAACAATACCGCCCCTATGAATATTGAAAGATGGGCCCTACCCCTCTTTAAATCAGTTGGACTAGTGCCCAAATCCTGTAAGACTGTTGCCCGGAGCCAAATTAAGTGCGCAAGCTGTGAAATTTGCTCCTACCATCTAGGACTTGAATTTCCAGACCTCTCCCCACCTTTTAAAGACATGTACATCTGTGACGTCTGCAACCGTACCTACCACTGGCAATGCTTGCTTAAAACAAGCTGCTGCAACGCCACTGAGAGGGAAGCTATTGATGCCAATGATTCATGGGCCTGCTTTACCTGTATCAACTTAAACCAAAATGAAAAAAAATCGTATCCTCTACTCTCAGGAAAGAGAGGTTGTGGAGGTCTCAAGGAACCCAACTTGGGAGCCAGAAGAACTACAAAACACATGTGAAGCTTCAAGCAGAGCCTTAAAAATTATGAAGAGCAAATCACCGCGCCAGTTTTATCTCAGCCCGCACCAGATAAACACCTAAATGATCTTCAAAAACAAGGGTTCTCTGCCATCCAAGAGGACAATGCATACCAACCCTACAATGTCGGTCTTCGGATTAAAGTCAGTATGACATCCTACCCACCAACCCACAGGCTGACATTACGGCCACAGGGCATTGTGAATACTGGATCACAACCATTGATCTCATGGAGCATCAAGAAAAGAGTACCCTATCCTCCCCAGATTACACTATGCTTCCTGAAGTGTACACTGACACAGTAGCCTGTACTTACAATGTCGACGGAAAGTGTACAGGTATGCATACTCCCGAGCGCCTTCACATACTGCAAAAGGCCTTAGATAAGGCAAAGTGCAGCGGCCTACACGGCCACATTAAATCTCCACCCATTAGCTTTGCATCAGAACTCGTAGGCCTCATCGCACGTAAAGACATCTCTGCCTCTAAACATACGAACAAGAAAATCAAAGACTCTTTCGCACGGATACTTCCCTCCCACATCACCGCCGCCTTTCAAAAGTGGGCCCTGGTCACTAAAGAAAAAATGGTATTTCCCCTTGACTATGACCCCAAATTCCCTCATTACTGGAGTAAGCACCCAAGGGAAAAAGTGTTTGGGGCGAACACCAATGCCTTCTCCTCCCGATTTTCTGGGTTCTCCATCTGCCATCACATTTACCATGAAAACACCATACTCTTAGCAACAAGACACGCCATCTACTCTGCTGCTGTCAGCACAGAGGAAACAGCCACATTCATGCTCCTCCCTTCCTGGAATAAAGATATGACCAAAATTCCTATGCATCACTCTGCCGCAAATACCCACGCATGTGTAAATTCCTAGGCACCATCCCATCAAACCAACTCCAGTATGCAAAAGTTCCCTTCTGGAACAACATACAAATACCACTTCCCAAACACTCCTGGGAATTTCAGGTCATTGCCATATGGAACACCAAGGGCAGGGTCTGCCTCAACGCTCACGACAAAGACTGGCTAAAAGAACTTGCCAAAGAAATCCCTGAGGCAAAGTGAGGAATTCAAAACATACATAACCATCCCTACCAAACAGCCTTAGGTTCCGGACAACACTCAGGACTCAACAAATTAAATAAGCTACCCAATGACCACCCTCAAGCCTCAGAAGGCCCAGATAAAACAAGTGGCCTGCTGATTAGCACTGACCAACCTCATAATTATTGTAATATCGACGAAGCACCCCAAAACAGCTCCAGCCAAAACCTATCCCGTAAGGTAATAGATTGGCGGGATTGGACTTACACTGATGGTAGCCTCCAAAAGAATGAAGTAGGGCAAGACACCGGATCAGGCGTATACCACCCTCACTTAAATGTTTCCCACTATGTAAGCCCAAAAGGCATGGGTGTAACCAACACCATCTCACGTGCAGAGCTAGCAGCTATAGCAGCTGCAGTCATACACGGCTTCTCACATATAGCCACAGACAGCCTTACATCACTGCACCAAATCAAAAAGCAGCTCCCACACCCGAATCTCCATCGCCACCACATCCAAGGAGATGTCCTTCAATCCAATGCTAAAGCCGCCAATCACCATCGCCCATCCACTTCTTCAAAGTAAAGTCCCATGCCGGTATTGTCGGTAATGAACATGCCGACGTCCTTGCTAAAAAGTCAGCCACCACCTACTCCGGCATTGCAGACACCTCCATCAAAACAGCAGGCCCTGAGGGGAATCCCTTCTACAACATACACTGGTTTGCAAAAGAAGACAGGAAACCAAACACAAACCCACAAACATACCCACACAACAAACATGGCCCATTCTCTTCCCCCAAAGCTCTGGTACCTACCAAACCACCGTGACGCCCTTCAAGCACAATTGCATCTTCTCCATAAACTGGGAAATGCCAAAATGAAGCGAACTACCATGCGTACTACCAGACCCTCATCAAGTACGGCACTGCCAATGGAGCCACTAGCAATGCTTACCTAACATCATCCAATGTTTCCTTTAAGACCAAATGTATTATTATGAAATACAGAACAGGCACCCTATATAATCAAAAGCATGCGGTATTGTTCAAACTCTCAACAAGTCAAACTTGCCCCCTCTGCCCACAAGTAGATAGACAGTGCCCTGCACATCCTTTCTGGGTGCCAACACACGCAAATAAGGAACATGATCACCGAAAGGCACAACATAGCATGCCGCATGATCCTTAAGGCTATCAGAAAAACAGGCTCCTTAGGATCATGCATTGTCTCCAGGGATATAGGCAGCAACGAACGGATGACCATGCAAAATCTCCAGGTTCCTGAAACAGCCGAAAGTAGAATAATTCCCAAATGGCTCTTCCCACCCCGCTTCTCAAATAAAGACAAATTTACCTCCAGCCGCCCAGATTTTGTGCTGGTTACTCTCATCGCTGCAAAAACACAAAAACAACGCACTAATGTAGGGGGGTGGGTTCTTCGGAGTGGCAGGGGGCAATTGAGGGAGACTGGGAGCATCCCAGCAGCACCGCCAGCCACCAGTAGAGCCACCAACCCCAGACAGCACCGACCTAAAGACCTCAACAAGACTCGGCGTCACATCCACCTCGTCGAGATCAAGTATTGTGAGGACACCAGACCTCAGAACCAGCTGAACGCCGCAAAGGAACAGCACAAAGACCTCTGCAACACTCTCCAAGGAGCCTCCGTTACTATCCACATCATCCTTTTGGGTGTGGGCAGCACCATCTACAACACTCACACTCTGAAGCCTTTCAAGGATCTGGGTCTCGATCCTCAAAGAGTTAAGAAGCTTGCCTCCAAGCTTCATGTGCACTCTGTGAACTTCGCTGCTAAACTTGTCCATACCGGACGTGCCCTTTCCAGTACTGTTATCAACTCTCGTCAAGAGCCGGTTTCAGGTTGAGCCTGCAACCCTCTTGATCCCCATTGGTTTTTCCTTTCCTTTTCGCGGTGGAGGAGCTTTACGGTACTTGGTACCAAAGTGGCTCCTTTTTCTTAGTTAATCTGGGGAGTGGCTTTGCAAAAAGGGTAAAAAGGCAAGAAATTCCAATACGTACCGCACCCCGAGGCACATTACGACCTCCCTCCCTCCAAAAATGGGCACTAGTTACAAAGCAAAAACTTGCTAGCCCCCTAAATTTTGACCCTAGTTACCAAGCCTACTGGAGTGAAAATACCAGAGACACAGTGTTTGGGGCAAGCACTAATGCTTTTGACACTAGATTCACAGGCTTCTCCTTTTGCCATCCGAATTATTGCGACTACCTCCTGCATTCACTGTGGGACATGCACTTCAATCAGCATACTCCACTCAAGAAGCTACAGCAACATTTCTGCCCCTCCTTGATTGGCTTGGCTGGAGTAAGAACGGGTACATGACTTGGATTAACGATTACCCTGAGCATGTGGGTTAGCCAAGTTTTCTGCAGACAGCATGCTCTTTAACCCTACAGAAGTTTGGTTAGACGCTCCACCCCAGCCTTAGCACAACAAATGCAGCTAATTGTCGCCTGGAACAATCAAGGGGGTTTCCGGGAAACAAGCCCTGAATGAATCCAACCCAGCTTGGCTCAACAATCTCAAGCTGACAATTCCTAAAGCAAAGCGGACTTGTAACAATAGTGCCCACGAGATTGGTACTGCTCGTGTGAAATGCAAGAACAAGCAGAGGAAGAGATTTCAACTCCTACACCCAGATACTTCCATTGCTGCTAACATCAGCCAGTGGCAAACGCTTCATAACACAAACATCAACCAGTACAAGAGCCCACACATTCCCAAAGTACAAAACTGGAAATCAATCACATACACTGATGGTAGTGCCATGCAAGATGCGATCAGCAAACAGCAAATTATAGGCGCTGGAATTTCCACCCCCACTACAGACACCGGCTATAGTGATACCATCACTATCAATCCTGGAGGCAGCGGCCCCACACTCACCATCAATAGAGCTGAACTTGCAGCTGTGCTAGTAGCAGTACAAGAAGGCCACACTGAAATTGCTACAGACAGTGCCTCATCCCTCTTTCAGACTAGAAAACAGCTATTGAACCCAATGGCTGTACTCCACCACTTGCACAGGGAACTACTCAAGGACATTGTAATTCTTATCCAATCCTCACCTTCTACCGTCACTTTCTACAAGGTGAAACCTCACTCTGGTATTATTGGCAATGAGGGTGCAGACCACCTAGCACACAAAGCAGCAGTCAATCAAATTTCCCTCCCGCCAGCTACTGACCCCTTCTACAGCCTGTTCTGGCTAAGCGTTCCAAACAAAGTTGGCTCCCATGCAGAAGAGCTACGAGTTTTGACTAACCTGCAAGGCAAGTTAAAATATCACATGCACGCCCACCATTACCTTAGTGAAGCTAACACAGATACACTGCTTTACAAGCTCTGGCAAACATTGCATGATACGCCCGAGCGTGCAGCACAGCCCAACTCTCACACACAGCAACCTAATGCAAAGCCCCTTGCTCAGTAACACATTCTGGTCCATGCCAAATGTGACTTTTAAGGAGCAGGAACAAGTCCTTAAGTACAGGACGGACACGATACACACAGACAAGCACACCAAACGGTTTAGCCACACGACAGGGCCTGCCACATGCCCTTTGTCCACACATACTTCTTAGGTGCAACAACCATACTCTGAAAAGAATGCATATAAACCGACACCACCACGCAGTTAGCCTTTGTGGTGAAGAGATCAGTAAAGGCAAGCTGGACTCAGCAATTGTTACAATAGATGCTTGTAACAGTGAAATGTTATCTGACCTTAACATTGAACCACCCGATGACATTGAAAGAAACATTCCTGACTGGGTTTTCCCGACACAACAAAACCTTCCAACTAGACATCAAAGCCGTCCAGATGGCGTGTTAGTTATGCCCATTGAGGGAAGAGGCAGGCACTTGGATCACAAACAGATTCCCACTAGGGACAGAGACATACATCTTGTAGAATTCAAATTCTGCTCAGACATAAACCCGCAACAGACATTAGAAAAAGCGCACAACCAGCAAATACCCCTTATCCAGCATCTATGAACAAGGAGCCTCCGAGGCATCTCTCGAAACAACCATGTCACACTTCATGCTATATTTCTTGGAGTCGGGGGCACAATCTACAATCAGTACACCATAACTCCTTTACTAAACTTAGGCGTCCCCATGCACAAAATGCACCAACTAGCTACTAAATTACACTGCCATGCAATAAAAATCTTAAACAAGATCACAAAAACAAGACACAAAATACACTTTAACAACAACAGTGATAATGGGGGATCTGGAAGGGGGGTTACTGGTAGAGCGGCTGGCTTCAGGAGGGCTAGGCGCAGGCCGGATCGCATGGCTGACAACCCGCCGGATCCTCACTAGTCTCTGTTTTTTCCTTTATTTGTCTTTCGGTGGGGCTCTGGCTAGTGCGAGCACTAGTTGTGAGCCTTTCCTTGATGCACGCTGGTGACTTCCAGCATAGACTATTACTTTTACTTTTACTGCAGAATGAGTGCCATCAGGAAAGGTTTGAGCAGCTGGATCTTGCTTCTGCCGTTTTTTGTAAGTATCAATCAGCCATTCACATCTTGCGTCAAAATATATTAAATAGACATAGCAAGTATCCAAGAAAAGAACGCAGATATCGTAAGCACTACCGGCTTAGATTAGGAATGGATGTTGTCTTGTGTCCTGCACCACCCAATGGATGCAGAGACACACAACATCCTGGAGAATGAAATAAGAGGAGCTTTTCAGTCAGGATCAGGTGGTTGGGAGGCAAAGGCCTGCACACCACCAGGAGTATTGCTCAGATAATTGTGGGGGATGTGTTCAATGTCTCGTCTTATCTGTATAATTTTTGTTGCGGTTCTGATTGCATGTAGGCCTGATTTATCATGAGTGCTGTGGTGTATAAACCAGTAACTCCGAGGCTGTGGAGTAGGTTCCTTGTGTGGTTGCTGTATATGTTGCCTGTTGATCCCAGCAGAATGGTGTGAAGGGTTTTGTGGTGTCCGAGTAAGCGAGGCATTAATAGCTTATGTAGTTCTCGTGCCATTTCTGCTTGTTGAGTAGGGGAGGTGTCTACACAGTATTAAGTTTTGATTAAGTGTATATTGCGTTTGTTTGGTTGTATGTCTCTTGGTTTCATAGCCAGGGGTATGGACTGGCAGCGCCATATGCTTGGTTATCACGGGCAACTCTTCTTACATTTTTAGCAGACCTAGTTTGATACGTGTTTGTTGGGTTGTGTTTGAGGCGTGGGTTGGAGAAACTTTGATTGCATCTGGCTTGCTAACTTTCCGCCGCTGTTGTGCATTGAGATTAGAAGGTAATAGCCAGGTTGGAATCATCCTATCTGTGTCTTCTCTGACAGGCGTATAATGCCTTGTTGTACCATTATTCACAACTGCCGACGTCTGCTTGTGCTAGCAGGCATGCACCCTGTGTGCCTTGTTGGATCGCTTTTACAATTATTCGTCTAGCAGCGTTATGCCTGTTAATAATCATTTTATTGATAATTGTGCGGCCTGACAGCATGTGGTAGGTGCCGTCTAGCTTCTGGCAGATGGGGCAGGTTGGTGGGCCTTTTATATGGTTGCACTGAGCGGCACGCTTTTTGTTGTATATCTAATCTGTGCGGCAGAGCATGACAATTTTCTTTTCTCCGGAGGTGACACTTGCATTTTTCCATAATGAGTTACTTATGTCTTTCTCGACAATGCCTTTCTGGATCAGTTCAACTGAGAGAAGTTCTTGGTATTTTGTTTAGCACTTTGTGGACTGATGGTGATAGTTTGAAACCTTTTTTAATTTAAGAATCAGGTCGGACCTAGTTTGTGTTGGACGTGCATGTGTGCTTCTACAGCATCGAGGTCTGAGAAAATGGAGAGCCTTTCTGCTGGAGGCCCTCGTTGGCAGGTGTAGAGTGTATCTGATAGTTAAGCTGGGGGAGGGTCTACCACCCTTGCTGGCCAGAAGGTGGATGGGTGGGGATGGGCGTCAGTGTTAATGTGAATATCATGGCCGCTTTGATTTTCCGCAGAGCACTTTGCATGGCACCAGCGCATGCCAGGATGCACTAGGATGCCAGCATGAGCTTTTAACCTTGTAAAGATGGATGGTGTCTTTAGATAGCTGGATGTGGTGTACGGTGGTTTCTAGGAGTTTGGCATGTTTATGCCATTTCAAGCGCTGGGGGTAGAGGATGCTATTTCTTATTTGCCCTATTAGTGCACCAGCGCTGTCTGTTGCAATATGGGTGTGTTCATTTATCAAAGCAGCAACATTTTTGCTAGCTCGGCTCTGTTTATGGTTTTGTTGATGCTTGTACCTCCAGGATTTGATTTTGAGGGTATTACATAGATCAAGGGGAAATAGCAAACTCCCTAGTATTACGCTGGAAAAGAAAGGAAAGTAGGCAGCAGAAAGAAGGGCAGCAAGAGGGGCCGATTGGACAAAAAAAGAAGGCAAGGGGGGAGACCTAAGGGAAAAGATTAAAGGTCCAGGCGGAAAAAGTTGGATCCAAGGAAACCATAGGAAGCTGTGCGAGGAAGATTAGAGGGGCAGAGCAAAGTAGAGTCGACTGAGGCCTGGATACCCACACTACCAAACGAGCACCCACACACAAAGGCAAGAGAGAAAGAGAAGCTAGGAGCCAGCCAGGATAAGAGCAAACAAAGCGTAGCGTAGCGACCAAAATGGTTAACCGGATGAATGAGCAATAAGTAAATCGACTTTTTTATGCATGTTACACAAAGCCATAGCGATGACTGGCGCGCCAAAACAGGCTCCAGCACAACTCCCCTTGAAGAAACTCGACGCCCCTTTAGATCGCAAAAACTAGGCCTAGCTAAAAGTTTCTGTGGTGACTTTGTTGAGGGTGGTACACTCCAGCTCCACTAGACTGAGATCCATTTTCTTTGTTTGTAATACAACTCCCATCTGCGAAGGCCCACTCTTTCCAGTTAAGGGCCTTGTGTTCTAGCAGGCGCTTTTGTTGTACATGATGGGAGGGGACCTGGATATGTAATGTATCGCTTGAGTCACCAATGTTTGCATTGATAACTGTGGTATCCAAGTCTTTGGGGAGCCTACATATTTTTGCCGTTCTTGGCAGTATCCTTTAAGTTGGTGGTTCAAGAAAAGGTATTGTGCCTGCGTTTTAAAATTCCAGATTGCCACAGGTGATGGGTCTTGTTTTATTTCCTCTATCCAAGATGGGATGTTTGTAATAAGTTGCTCCCTGGCAGCTTTGTTCCAAACTACTAAGATGCGTATGTTCCATTTTGCTTCTGGCAGGGGTGGTGTTTTGATATGCTGGTATAGGATTGGCATGTAGCGCACTTTTGTCTTTGGGATATTTCCAAGTATAGCGCAAACATTCAGGTTTTGTGAAAAGCGTTGGTGCTGTTTTCCATCCAGTTAGGAAACAGTAGGAAGGTAGCGGTTGCCTCTTGGTTATTCAAGGCAGATGCCGTTGTATGTTGAATTACTTCGAGCATGTGTTTATACCATACATCGGGTGGCAGATGGAGAAACCAGTGAACTATGTGGAAGACGCATCTGTTCTGGAACCAGAAACTGTCTCTTGGACGGGCTGTCCAGAACTCTTGGAACTCCGGGGTAAGTCTAAGCGTGAAGCCATTCTTTCTTTTGTGCATTGTTGTGAAAGGCTATCATGTAATGGGTGGGCAGAGCCGCAGAGCCTGATATTGTGAGCATTCAGCCTTGGTATTGTTGCCTGTCATTGAAAGTCGTCGGAGTCGGTGAAGTATTCCTTAGATCTCTGTTGCGAGGTCTTGGACAGGGGGACTCAGCAGGGCGTGTATGCCTCGGTGACGAGCAGAGTTGTATGCACCCTGTAAAATGATGAGGCGCTGAGGAGTGGTGGTGCCAGAGCATTTACTAAATGTGCCAAATGTCAGGTAGTACCAAATGTGCCTTGTACACATGTCACCTCTGGGAGGGTCTGGAACTTGGGAAGTGTTACTTTTGTTAGCCAGTCCTTTGTTTGTGGCGGTTGGCTAGGTGTGTCGTATTGCCAATAAGCGGCAGTGCTCACTGCCATGTATTGTGTCTTGTGGTATGATAAGATCGCAAGTATCCAAGGTTGGCATGAAGCAGTGCTTCTGCTCACAACCCCCTGGATTCTCATGCATTGAAGTGGCCTGCAACTTGATGTTAGCAGTGAAGTCCATACTCCATGGCTGTTGAATACACGATGCTGGATGGAGACAAAATAGCAAATGTGCGACCATATTTTGGTGTCAAGCAGGTGTGCCCCCTCTCCCCCCTACTTTTCCCAATCTACCTGAATGACGTCGACAGCCTGACTGAGGGGGGGCAGGGCGCGATCACGGGCATTCCCAAATTTACAGTGACCCACCTGCTGTATGCCGATGATCTTGCCCTCACATCTACTGATCACAATTGAATGAGATACAGACTATGCTTAACAAATTAAGAGTCTACACCCAAAAGAAATCCTTGACAGTAAACACATAAAAATCTGAGGTGATGTGCTTCAACTCCAGACCTGGAAGTTTTTTGCCTCCTCTTTTCTTTGATGGCATGCAGCTCCCCTACTCAGACACCTTCAAATATCTTGGTATGGTGTGCGACAGACAGATGAATTTGAATATTGCGGCTGACGCAGCTCTGCGACCATTCATGGCTGGTACTTTCAGAGTCAAGCAACTCGTCAAGAGCCATGACCTTGCTAACAAATTACATGCTCATATCTGGCTCCTCAAAACTTACGCATTTCCTGCTAGCATGTATGCGAGTCAGATATGGGCTACTTCCTTCTTACGACAAGGTAGAGAGATGGATAACCCTTTACAGAAATGGCTTTTGGCAGTGCTGAAAAGGATTCTTGGAGTCAGAGACACCATTCCTTCATGGTGCGTTGAGCGAGAGTGTGGCCTGGAGCCTATGCAATTCAACTGGTTTCGCGCTGCAATGCGTTTGTACAATTCCCTTACCCAATGCAACAGTTCCACGATGAGGAAGATTTTGCAAGCTGACATGCAATCGAGCACCAAGTCTCCTGAATGCTGGTCTTCCCACATTCTTTCAGCCATGGAAGGCTTGACACAATCCTACATGTTTAAACAAAAGTTGTTGAACTGTGAGCCTATTGATCTCAGTCGCTTTGTCGTCGACCTCAGGGACAGACATCTAGAGTTTTGGACACCTTTCTCTGATAAGTGGCCCTAGAGAGCACAACAGCAAAACGCTTACTTATCACCAGTGGTGCGCACTGCCTGCACAAAGAGCTATGGTTACCCATCCTACCTATAGGCTTCCCAGGTACATACATGCCTCTTGACCTTCGAGAAGTTGTTCGCAGTGTGGATCGTTTTAAACTTTGCGTCCACACCCTTCGCGTTGAAACCGCAACTTGACATTCTACCTCTTCCCCTACTTGCGATTTATGTGAGGCTGATGATAATGTCCAGGATGACAAGCATGTTCTCTTTCACTGCACGCACCCTCAGATGGTTTCTCTCCGCAGGAAGTACGCGTTCTTATTGTCACAGGCAGGACAGGATGTGTCTGCTTTTTTACACCAACAAACTCCTTTGTTTCATTCATGAACTTATTTTCCTTTTATGAACAGGCGAGCAGCCATACTCCTTGATTGAAGGGCTTTTTAATTGTAATCTTGTAACCTTGTAGTGGCCTGCAACTTGATGTTAGCAGACTCAGTTCAAGGTGCTTTTTTGCTCTTATTCTTTACCTACAGGTGCCTTATCTACCAGACCTCGGTCGACACAGTATGTGGGGAGATGGTGGCACCACGATTCAGCAGTAGCAGCAGTTAATCCATGCTCAGTTTCAGTACCAGTTCAGTACCAGTGCAGTAGGTTATACAGACCAGACCAGTAGGTTGTACAGACCAGTTTCAGTAGTCTCAAACTTGTGTCCAAACTCTAGTTGTCCCTGCATTTCCAACTTGTCCGACTTATTTGTGTGTGTGCAATGTGCGTGGGTTTTGCCCTTTTAAAAGGTCTTAACCATGTTTCAGTATGCGTCTACTTTGGTGAACCAGCGTCTACACTTTTGATGTGTTTTTGCCTACTTCTTCTCGTATCTTTAAGGTTAGCATTTTCCAGTTGCGTCACAGCCCTTTTTTTACTTGGTTTGCACGCAGCCAACGCCACTGACGCAACCAGCCTGGAATGCTTATCTTAATCAGCATTTCCGTCCATCAGCAGCAAGGGGTGTGCGCCCGCGAGGTCTGGGGATGGGGAGTGGCTTATCAGCTAGAGACATGGTGGTGCCGCTTGGACGTAACCCCCCCCCCCCAGAAGTCCTGCTACAACAAGGTGCTCAGAATGATTGGATGCCTGCTCCTGACACTATTGATCCCCCTAGTAGCGATACCATGCTTGCCTTGGTGGCTGAGCAAATAGGAAAGATGAAC